>Ga0163151_10006229_pt1 | contig 14644 bp, 12 predicted proteins | sample OliLakLV19MP5IB2_FD_145596 | JGI IMG/M metagenome (GOLD analysis project Ga0163151, IMG submission 145596) | Freshwater microbial mat bacterial communities from Lake Vanda, McMurdo Dry Valleys, Antarctica - Oligotrophic Lake LV.19.MP5.IB-2 | ecosystem: Environmental > Aquatic > Freshwater >...
GCCGTTATCTTGCAATACAGAAATCCGAAGCGGAAGCGACACCACATACAGCCGATATGAAAACGAGAAAGGGGGTTGGCTGAGCCGGTTGGTCGAGCCCTGCCGAGACGAGGCGAAGCTGGGGGAAGGATTCCTTCCTTCCCCCCAAACAGCATCCTGCCCTCGCCACCGCTCCGCAGAGCGGGAATGGCGAGGATAAGCAGGAAACCAGAGACACGAAGGCGCGAGTAGCCATGGCGGAAATGTCCGAGGCGAATGCCGAGGATGGACTCCGTAGTCAGACGTAAAATGATAGAAAGTTAGAGGCACAATATTTAATTTGTATTTTCTTTTTTTGTCCGCCCCGAATTCCCCCAAAACAAATCAGCGGAGCAAGCGGAGGATTCCTCCGCAGACCCCTCCTCCTCCGCTTTCGACATCCGAATTCAGAAAAGAATCAGCCGAAGTTTTGGCAAATCCTTTCCCCAAAAAATTGCTTTGCCAAAACTTCGTCCGTATTGAATCCCGCCAGTTTCTCCTTTCAAGGAGAAACCCGTCCCTCGACACACCACCGCCATACCGAAAATCAAAAAGGAAATCGCGCTAAACAAAAAAGAATGGCAGGGTGGTGGGGCGAGGGCGGGACGACACAGCAGAAGCGGAGGGACAGCCCTCTGGGCTGTCGTGGAGCGGAGGCTGTGGTGTGGCGGGGTTCATCTCGGAGCGTACAATTTAGTTTCGCTTCACCACGCACGCCGAGCGTGCGAGACATTACCGATTTTGGAAATAGGTGCGAGCTTGGTACAATAGACACACTCATTTTTGAAAAGGACGGTCTCTCGATCGTCCTTTGACTTTTGCGAAAGGAATCAGTACCTTAAGTATGACTCGTTTCGAGTTGCGTTTTGGGCACGCAGAAACCCCTCCTGGAGAGAGCATGACCCAAATTCTCTTGGTGGGGGTGTATGCCTCCGCCATCCCCGCGATCAAGGATCGCACCGCTAACCTCACTCGGTCACCCGTCGAGTGGTCGGAGGCGCCAACCGCTCCCGAGGGATGGGCCCTGGTCCGTGACAAGCCCGCGTACGACATCGTGGTGATCGGCGATCAGACGCCCGGCTTCCAGTCTGCCGCCGAGGAGTTCGTTCGCAGCCTGAAGGAGTCCGCCAGATCTGCCCGACTCATCGCGGTCGGTCAGACGCTGCGGGACTGCAAGCCATTGATTCTCGCTGGTTGCGAGAACTGGTGCAGCCTTGCGGAGCTGCCCGATCTCCTTCGGTCGTTCGTCCTCACCGGAGCCCACGTGGCTACCTAGCCCGTGTGAGCTCCTCGCACCCAAGACCCGGCTTCTACGGAAAATCCAATTCCGAGAAGAAGCCGGGTCTTCGAATTTTTAGATCCATTTCTGATATAGTAGGGATACCCACGCCAATGGCGGCCTGCCTGCCGGTAGGCAGGGGTGCAGAATTTGTAAATAATTCTGCGAATTATAAAATTCAGCATGCGCGAATATCTCACCGAAGCCATCGTCCTTGATCGCGAACTTTCTGGCGAGACCGACGCCCGAATATTTTTATATACCAAGGAGCTCGGTCGCGTGATGGCCCGTGCCCGCAGCGCCGGCTTTATTACCTCACGTCTTTCCAGCTATCTCCAACCGCTGCGGCGCGTGCAGGCCCGCCTAGTAGAAAAAAACGGTATTCAGGTTGTTGATGCGTTGCCGATAGGCGAGTGGGGTAAGTTGACTGCCGAGGGGATTTACCCTGAGCTTGTCGAACGGGTCGGCTTGTGCCAGATTGTTCGTTCACTCACTTCAGAGCATCATGCTGACGCGGCGCTCTGGCAGGAACTGTCTTCACCGAAGCCTTCCGCCCTACACATCCTTACCATCCTCGGTTTTGACCCACGTCATGCGCATTGCACCATGTGTGAAGTAGCGACACCGGAATATTTCAGCAGCCGAGATGCTCATTATTATTGTGCCAAGTGCGTGAAGACGTTCTCAAGTATCGACGGCCTGTACCGTCTCGGCCGGGTCGCCCCTTGAGTGTGTTAGAATAATTATATATCACGCTTCTATGTCTTGGAAAAAAATCGTCATTCTTTTTGTCACCCTTGTTGTGATAGCCACTGGCGTCATTACCTATCTCTGGTATCAGGCGCGGCAAGCGGGCGGAGTTGATATCGCGATAACCGCTCCTGACAGCGTAGAGATCGGTGTTCCGTTCACGGCGAGTATCGCGGTGAGCAACACCGGCAGTGGTATCGCCCAGCAGACCAGCTTAGCGCTAAGCCTTCCGGACGGCTTTGTTTTTATGTCTGAGGCGGCAAGCAAGCGGGTCGTCACTAAATCGCTCGGAAGCCTGGGAACGGGGACGGTCACCAATCAGGAGTTCCGCATTATGCCGGTTTCCGGGGAGAACAACCTCGTGCAGCTGGAAGCCTTACTCTCATATATTCCGACCGATCTTGGATCGCGCTTTGAAAAACAGGCCGTTAAGGACGTGAGCATTGGTACCTCCGGTATCAGTCTCGATATCGCGGCTCCGCAAAAGATATTCGCCGGCGAAACATTCGAAGTGAAGGTGGATTATAAGAATGAATCCATCACTGATTTTCATAATCTCCAACTGCTTCTTCAATATCCGCGTGGCTTCACCTTCGTCTCCTCGACCCTGCATCCCGATGAGGACAACACGCTTTGGAAGCTTGGCGACCTCCGGGCGGGTTCTCAAGGAAGTTTCACGATAAAGGGGACAATGACCGGCCCGGATAACGCTTTCTTTGACTTCGTGGTCGGTATCAATACCAGCTTCTTGGGAAAGGAGTATGCGATCAATCAGAAAACAGCATCGATTTCAATAGCCGCCTCGCCGTTTTCCTTGGTGGTGACCGTCAACGACAGGTCGGATTATGTGGCTACCGCAAATGATGTTCTCACCTATGAACTGACCTATACCAATAATACCGATATCGGGCTCAAGGATGTCATTATCACTGCGCGACTGATCGGCACCATGTTCGATCAAAGCCGGATCAATTCCCACGAAGGCGTGGTGAAGCCCAATGGCACCATCGAGTGGAACGCCGCCCGCGTAGCTGATCTGGCGGTCATCCGGCCCGGCGAAACCGGTAGTGTTTCTTTTTCGGCTGGAACGCTTTCGCAGTATCCAATCCGCCGCATCAGTGATAAGAATTTCACGCTCAAGATGTCCGCGGAAATAGAGTCACCTTCAGTGCCCCAAAGCGTTGCTTCGTCCCGCACAATCGGTTCCGTCTCGACAGAAACGAAGGTGGGGGGAACGCTCCGCCCCTCAATGAGCGCCTTCTTCAAGGATAAGTCCGGCATCAAGAACACCGGCCCGCTTCCGCTCAAGGTCGCTGCACCGACGACCTTCACGATGTACTGGACGCTACGCAATGAAGCGACTGATATGGACGGTGTGACTTTTAAGACCTTCCTCGGACCGAATGTCCGCTACACGGGGACCTACGTCGCGAGCAATGGTGTCGCCCCCGAATACAACACCCGCACACAGGAGTTCATCTGGAGGGTGGGTCGTGTCTCGGCAACCAAGGGCATCATCGACGCCCCGCTCGATCTCGCTTTTCAGGTCGAGATTACCCCGTCGAGCGATCAGCTTAACCAGTTCCCGGTGCTTCTTGGAGAGACAACGGTGACCGGCACCGATCTTTTCACGAGCGGCTCATACTTTGACAAGTTGGAGTCGTTTGCGACACTCTTAATAAACGATCCCCAGCTGACCTCGCGCGATACGCAGGTGAATCCGTAGTCGGGTTGTAAGTTCTAAGCACTAAATCCTAAACTCTAAATAAACTGCAATGACCGAAATCTCAAGGTGCGAACGTTGGAATTTTTTAAATTGGATATTATTTAGGATTTAGATATTAGAAATTAGGTATTTAGAATATGACTGACAAAGAAAATATAAAAAAGACAGGTGGCAGTGATCTAATGGATAAGGTTGTCTCGCTGTGTAAGCGTCGTGGATTTATCTTTCCGGGCAGCGAGATCTATGGTGGCCTTCAGAACTCGTGGGACTACGGCCCGCTTGGTGCGGAGCTGAAAAAGAACATCAAAGACGAGTGGTGGAACCGCTTTGTTCGCCAGCGCTCTGATATGGTCGGCCTTGATGCCGCCCTTATCATGAACCCGAAGGTCTGGGAGGCCTCTGGCCACCTGGCAACCTTCAACGACCCGCTTGTTGAGTGCAAAAAGTGCCACGCGCGCTATCGCGCAGATCAGACGCCCGGATTAGCATATTCAGTAGAAAAATTATCTACGGGTATTGAGACGAAGCATCTCGCTGTAGCGCAAGGAACAAAATGTGCCAGCTGCGGAGAAATTTGGTTTTTAGGTAAAACTCTTGAGTCACCCAAACAGTTCAACTTAATGCTCAAGACCTTCCTGGGTCCAGCACAGGAGCAGGCGAACACGGTCTACTTCCGACCGGAGATTGCCCAGGCGATGTTCGTGAACTTTAAAAATGTGCTTGACACCAGCCGCAAGCGCCTGCCGTTTGGTATTGCCAGTCAGGGCAGCGCGTTCAGAAACGAAATAACGCCGGGCAACTTCATCTTCCGCACCCGGGAGTTCGACCTCATGGAGTTTGAATACTTTATCAATCCAAAAGATTGGGAAAAGACTTTTGAATATTGGCTCACTGAAATGAAGCGCTGGCTCCACGACCTTGGCGTAACGAGCGAGCATCTTCACTTTGTAGAAGTTTCAAAAGAGGACCGTGCGCACTACAGTCAGCGCACCGTTGACGTTGAATATGACTATCCGTTCGGTCAAAAGGAGCTTTATGGTCTGGCCTATCGCGGGGACTTTGATTTAAAGAGTCACGCTGAAAAGTCCGGGGCTGATTTGACCTACACCGACCCTGAGGACCAGAAAAATAAGTTCATCCCGCACGTGATTGAGCCATCATTCGGTCTCAACCGCTCAATACTCGTCGCCCTCCTTGAGGCGTACGACGAAGAAAAAATAGCGGGGGACGAGGAGGATGTGCGCGTCGTGATGCGCTTCCCGAAGTGGGTTGCACCGGTCAAGGTTGCCATTTTGCCGCTTTCAAAAAAAGATGAGCTCGCCGTTATTGCCAAACCGCTTTACGCGCATTTGAGCAAGCTTTTCGTTTGTGACTACGACGAGACGCAGTCCATCGGCAAGCGCTATCGCCGTCAGGACGAGATTGGTACGCCGTATTGTGTCACCGTGGATTTTGAGACTATTGCCGACAAGTCCGTCACCGTCCGCGATCGCGATACAATGAAACAAGAGCGGGTGCTTATTGCTGAGCTGGATAGATACCTCTCAGGCAAATTGACTTCTTAAGCGCTACTAATTAATGTAGAGGAGGGATGTGAACCATGAGGCAGAAGATTCCGAAGATCGACGGTTTGAGCTTCGCAATATCAAGGCTCGTACATCTGGTGGCAACTTTGTTGGAGCAGCATTTCGCGGTTCTCAAGTTGCCCTCTCCCCATGACCACGCCGGCCTAGACCTCCGAGTGGTCGATCGGGAAGTGGGCAAGGTGGTCCTGCAGATTACCCCCCGCGGGTGGAAGCAGTGTCTCATCAGCGCTTCCTTCTATCGGAGTAACCGGATCGGTGACGATTGGCAGTGGAATTTTGGTGGAGGCGGTATCGTCGCACCGGGAACGGGGACGATCATCGGTTTCGAACCGATGCGCAACCCTTCAGGCCACATCGTTCTCAGGAAGATCATCGAGCCGGCCCGGAAGGTGCCGCTCGCTCCAGCCGATTTCGCCTTAACCCGGTAGGAAAACCATCGAGAGTAGTATGCCCGCGCGCCCCGACCTCCTCGTGAGTGGCGGGGCTGCGTCTTTTTTAAAATACTTCTTTCCGTTATACTCCCCTTATATGAATGAACCTTTCAAAAAGATCACCCTCAAAAACGGGATGCGCATCATTCTAGCTCCGCAGCCTGGAAATATGGCCGCCACCGCGCTTGTTCTTGTTGCCGCTGGTTCAAAATATGAGACGAAGCAGATCAACGGCCTCTCGCACTTCCTTGAGCACATGTGCTTTAAGGGAACGAAGAACCGCCCGAACTCGATGGCTATCTCAGGCGAGCTCGACGGGCTAGGAGCTGAGTACAATGCATTTACCAGTCACGAGTACACTGGCTATCACGCGAAGGTGCAAGCGAACAAGCTCCCGAAGGCGATAGACATCGTCTCCGACCTCTACCTCAACCCTATCTTTGACGTGACTGAGATTGAAAAGGAAAAGGGAGTGGTCATCGAAGAGCTCTCGATGTATGAGGACATGCCGCAACGAAAGATTGGCGACATCTTTATGCACCTTATGTACGGCGAACAACCAGCCGGTTGGGACGTCGGCGGTGAGAAAGACATTATTCGCAAGCTGACGAAAGCTGATTTTATTAAATATCGAAACGAAAACTATCTCGCCCAGGCGACCATCTTGGTTATCTCCGGTGCGTTCGATCAGAAGGCGGTTATCAAACAGGCCGAACAAGTGTTCGCCAATATGCCGACTGGCGAGAAGGCGACGAAGCTCAAAGTGAAAGAAGACCAGAAGAAGCCGGAGCTCTTTATTAAGTTTAAAGAGAGCGAACAGACGCACATTATGATTGGCTGCCGCGCGTTTGATGCGTTCGATAAGCGCCGCTTCGCGCTTGAGGTACTATCCGACATTCTTGGTGGTGGCATGAGCTCGCGTTTGTTCCACAAGGTTCGTGAAGAACTCGGTGCGGCTTATTATGTCCGCTCGTCCGTTGACCTCTACACCGACCACGGCTATCTCGCCGCCAACGCGGGTGTTGAGCACTCAAAATTGAAGGTGGTTATCCAAGCGATTTTAGACGAGTTTACGCGCCTCGTTGACGAGAAGGTGAGTGACGCCGAACTCCAACGTGCAAAGGATCACCTCGCCGGCGGTATCTTACTCGGCCTTGAGACCTCTGACGCCCTCGGTGGATTTTATGGCATGCAGGAGATTTTGAAAAATGAGATGGCGACTCCTGATGAACTCCTTAAGAGCATCCAAGCCGTAACTTCGACTGAGATTCAATCAGTCGCGAAGGATATCTTTGTGAACCGCGGCCTCAACATGGTAATGATCGGGCCATACAAAGAGGCGAAGGAGTTTGAAGAGCTGCTTGCGCTCTAGGTCTACTTATAGTCTTATAGTATTTGCCAAACAGCCCTCAGGGCAGGGAGGATAATCCCATGGCGCGAAACATTCCGACGACTCCGGCGGCACGTAAGGATTACGTGCTGGCCTACCTGCAGGAGCTCAAAAGGCTCCTGCGAGACCTTCCCGGCTTCAAGACGATCCGCGAGATCGTCATGGAGCGCATCACTGCGGAGCAGAAGCCGCTCCAGAACGGCAACTGGGATCAGCTGGTCATCGACCTGCAGGTCAATGGGCTGTTCCTCGCATGGGAAGGCACCCTCGTCCAGCTAGCGCAGAGGCCGGCGGGGCCCTACCCGGGCTTCTCGGTGGGGGAGCTCAGCGAAGAGACCTGGGCAGAGATCACCAAGCTGCATGCCTCCACGGACGGATTGATCACCAAGCTCAGGGGTGCGCTGGCCACCGCCGCCGAGCGAGCGGCCACGATCCCCGCCGCAGTCGCTCGACAACTCGCGCGCGAGCCGGCGCTGGCGTGATCGCACAGCGCGACTTTTCAGGGGCGGCGGTCACCCGACCGCCGCCCCTGTTCTACATTTACAGACACCCTATGGGCGTGTTTTAATAAAGACACTTAGTTCATTTCTATCAATGATGGCTGAAGACAGGGGAATAACATGGGGAGCGCTCTGGAAGATCCTAGCGATGCTGGGGCTGGTAGCGGCTCTTTTCGTTACGCGAGAAATTCTCATCGCTGTATTCCTCGCGATTATCATCTCCTCCGCACTTGACCCGTGGGTGACCTTCCTTGAGCGCAAGAATGTGCCGCGCATCCTTGGTACCCTCGCGATATACATCATTGCGATTCTACTGGTCGCGGTCATTATCTATATCCTGGTGCCGGTCGCTCTTGTTGAACTCAATAGTATTTTGAACAATTCCGGCGGATTTATGGGTTCACTGATGCAGAACTTTGGCGAAGACGGCGCCAAGGTATTCGATGGCCTGATTCAGGGACTCAACGATGTCACGGCCGGATTCCTCGGTGGCAAAATAACCATCCTGACAATCCTTTCGCGCTTTTTGGGCGGACTCTTCTTCACCGCTATTGTGTTTGTTATTTCTTTCTATCTCACGGTTGGCCGTGATGGAGTTGAGAAGTTCCTGGTGACTATCCTGCCGTACCAGTATCAGGAGAATGTCCTGACGATCTATGAGCGGGTCCGCCGGAAGATAAGCCTCTGGTTCCGTGGCCAGCTGCTTTTGAGCCTTATTGTTGGCTTTGCCGTCTTCCTCGGACTACTCATCTTGGGAGTGCGCTATAGCCTTGTGCTCGGCCTGGCAGCCGGCCTTTTCGAGCTCATCCCGTATGTCGGTCCAATCTTCTCTGGCGGATTAGCAGTGCTCTTCGCGCTGACCAGTTCAGTTACGCTGGGTCTGTATACTCTCATCCTCTTCATCGTTATCCAGCAAATCGAAAGTCACTTCCTCATTCCAACGGTTATGGGACGCTCTACCAACCTCAACCCCGTCATCGTGCTGGTATCGTTACTTATAGGAGCAAAGATATTCGGACTTATCGGCGTCATTCTCGCGGTTCCGGTCGCGGTGCTTTTTCAGGAGATCTTACGCGACTGGTCGTTTTCGCACCGGCCGGTGCCACCCGCGCCACAAAACGCGTAACGTGTAGCCTATAGCATTTACGAGCCGCAGTTTCTCGCCTAGTATTAACGTTACACGTTACAAGCTACATGAAATTCTACCTCACCGCCGCAATTCCATACGTCAACGCGAAGCCTCACATGGGCCACGCCCTTGAGTTTATCCAGGGTGACACTTTGGCACGTTATCACCGGCAGAAGGGCGATGATACTTTTTATGTTTCTGGGGCGGACGAGAACTCTCTTAAAATAGTGCAGGCAGCGGAGAAGGAAGGTATGAGCGCGAAGGAGCTCACCGACAAGTACGCCGGCGCCTTTCAGGAGTTCTTGAAGGCTTTCAATATTTCAATCGATAAATTCCAGCGCAGCACGAGTCGAGAGCATTTCACTTCTGCTCAAGAGCTTTGGAAGCTGTGCGAGGGAAGCGGCGATGTCTACAAGAAGCGCTATAAGGGATTGTACTGCGTTGGCTGTGAGGCGTTTTATACGAAGGATGAACTCAACGAAAAGGAGGAGTGTTTTAATCACCCCGGCAAGCCCGTAGATGAGATTGAGGAGGAGAACTACTTCTTTAAACTTTCAAAATACGCCGATGAGCTCAAGAAAATCATTGAGAGTGATGCGTATGCAATAGTGCCGGAGAAGCGAAAGCACGAGGCGCTCGGCTTCTTTAATAACAAGTTTGAGGACTTTAGTATCTCGCGCTCAAGGGAGCGCGCGAAAGGCTGGGGGGTCCCAGTTCCGGGGGATGAGAGCCAAATCATGTACGTCTGGTTTGACGCGCTCAACGTGTACCGCTCAGCGGCTCCCGAACGCTGGCCAGCTGACCTGCACATCATTGGTAAGGATATTATCCGCTTCCACGCCATCTACTGGCCTGCGATCCTCCTCTCTGCAAAGTTGCCGCTTCCGAAAAAGCTCTTTGTGCACGGCTTTGTCACGGTAAACGGTCAGAAAATGAGCAAGTCTATCGGCAATGTCATTGATCCGATGGAGCTTGTCGCCAAATACGGCGTTGAGCCGGTCCGTTATTATCTTTTGCGCGAGATTCCATCCGATGACGACGGAGACTTTACTGACGAAAAGTTTAAACTGCGCTTTAACGCCGATCTCGCTAACGGTCTCGGCAACTTCGCCAGCCGTGTTCTTACTTTGGCTCAAAAGTTCGGCGCCCTCTCGTTCGATCTTGAAAAAAACCTTGAGCCGGAAACATTGAAGGCGGTTGAAACGGCCAATGCAGATGTCGAGAAGTCTGTAACTACATTGCGTTTCCATGACGCCCTCGCCGCTGTCTGGAAGCTTATCAGTTATGGGGATGGATATGTGAATTCGAAAAAGCCGTGGGAGCTCGAAACGGGCTCAGTCGCGCAGGGCGGGTCACTCGTGAGCCTGCTCTACGTTCTGTACACTGTTTCCAACTTACTTGTGCCGTTCTTGCCTGAGACCGCTGCCAAGATCCAAGCGTGCATCGTTATTGATAAAGAGAAGAAGCAGTATCTCTGCTCGAAGCCGGCAACCGGCCTCTTCCCCCGCATTTCCTAATTTCTGAAAATAAAATAGGCTCCTTAAAATGACTTGAGCCGGATCCAAGTTGGATCCGGCTCGCGCTTTCGAAATAGACATCAGGGGCCCAGAAAGGGGGGCGGATGAGGGGGGGGTCATCCTAGGCACGCTCCGATGGAGCAGCTTTTTCCTTTCCGGGCCTTTATACGAGAAGACCGCTTCCGTCTGGTCCTCTCGCCGACGGAGCGCCACGCATGAGCAGCGCTCTACCTCGAAGATTTATATTATTCATTAATACCAAGATATTGTCAACCCTCTCTGAAAAGAGAGCGACATAGGCTATTATTGAGCCATGTTTGACGCCCACACGCACACTCATTTCGCCGCCTTCGAAAAGGATTATAAAGAGGTGATCAATCGAGCTCTTAAGGCTGGTGTCGGTCTCATTAACGTCGGCACCCAAATAGACACCTCCAGGCGTGCTATCGAAGTCGCGCATGAGTTTGAGAATGAGCCGGTCTACGCAACGGTCGGCTTGCACCCGACCCACACTGAAAAGTCATACCACGATAGCCAGGAGTTGGGAGGCGGAGATGCGGCAAAAGCCTTTGTGAGCCGCGGCGAAGATTTTGATGCGAGTGAGTATCTCAAAATGGCACGCGACTCAAAGGTGGTTGCAATTGGCGAGTGCGGGTTGGATTACTATAGACTCGAAAATTTAGACTCTAAACAAGTTGCGGAGACCAAGGCGAAACAAATGGCAGTTTTTATCGAGCACGCGAAAATAGCCGAAGCGGTGCAAAAGCCATTGATGATACATTGCAGGCCCAGCAAGGGCACTGACGATGCGTACGAAGATCTTCTCGAACTTCTACAAACTACCCACTACAACCTACAAACTATTTCACACTTCTACGTTGGCTCGCCCCATGTGACGAAACATATGATAGAAGCCGGCTTTTATTTTACCTTCGGCGGTGTAATTACCTTTAGTCGAGACTACGATGAGCAGATTAAGATGATTCCTGACGACCGCATCCTGCTCGAGACCGACGCGCCCTATGTCGCGCCGCAATCAAAGCGCGGTCAGCGGAACGAACCGGCGTATGTTATTGAGGTTGCCCAGAAAATGGCGGAAATCCGCGGCGTCTCGTATGATCGTATAGAGGAGATGATTAAGGCGAACGCAAAGAATATTTTTCACATCGATATATAACTCACACATAAAAAAATACTGTACATTATACTCTAATATTAGAGTATAATGTACATCGGAAAGGCAACTTATGAAAAAGACGACAAGATAATGAACTATAACGAAGCCAGAAAGAAATTCGAGAAAAAATGGCAGCTCGAATGGGAGAAATCGGGCATATACGAGGCGAAGGATGAAAGCCGCCCTAAAGCAGCTGGTGCTGCTCGGGTGAAAAAGTACTTCGCGATGTTTGAGTTTCCTTATCCGTCCGGTGCCGGTATGCACGTTGGCCACGTTCGTTCGCAGACCGCGATGGATATCATTACGCGCAAGCGTCGCATGGAGGGTTTTAATGTGCTCTATCCAATCGGCTGGGACGCGTTCGGGCTTCCGACCGAGAACTACGCCATTAAGATGGGGATTGATCCGGCGGTGGCAACCAAACAAAACACGGAGAACTTCACTCGCCAGCTTAAGGCGATGGGTTTTGGTCTCGACTGGAGCCGCGAAATAGACACGACCGACCCGAACTACTACAAGTGGACGCAGTGGATGTTTTTAAAGTTTTTTGAAAAGGGATTAGCTTACAAGGCGAAGACGTTCATCAACTGGTGCCCGAAAGATAAGATTGGTCTCGCCAACGAAGAGGCGGCCGGCGGCGTATGCGACCGCTGTGGTGGTCCCGTTGAAAAGCGTGAAAAAGAGCAGTGGATGATTCGCATCACTGATTATGCCGACAAGCTCCTTGAGGGACTCAAGACGGTTGATTACATTCCGCAAGCGCGAACTCAGCAGGAGAACTGGATTGGGCGAAGTGAGGGCGCGGAGATAGATTTTCCGGTTGTCAGCGAGAAAGTACTAGATGAGCTAGTTGAAAAAAACCATTCAACTGGAACAAATCGAAATGCGGAGTTAGAAATTTTAAAAGCGAATCAGGATAGCTATCGTGAGAATTTTAAGTTACTGAAAATTTTTACAACTCGCCCAGATACGATTTTTGGTTCTACATATGTGGTTCTTTCTCCTGAACATCAATTGATTAATAAATTTCAGCCCCACATTACTAATTGGAGGGATGTTGAAAAATATGTAGAAAACGCCGATAGAAAAACTATCGAAGAAAGAAATGATGATAAAGAGAAAACAGGAATCGAGCTGAAAGGTATTGTAGCAATTCATCCAGTAACTCATGAAGAGCTTTTCGTTTGGGTTTCGGATTATGTACTTTCGGCTTATGGTACGGGTGCCATCATGGCCGTTCCGGCACATGACGAGAGGGATTTTGAATTTGCGAAGAAATATAAACTACCGATATTTGATGTAATTTCAGAGCATCCTCTTCAAGAACCTATAATTATTGAGGATTCACCGGATATTATTGCGTGTGCTATGGATCCTTTCCCGCCAGAAAAACCTTTTCTTGGAGAAGGATTTCTTATGCATTCCGGAAAATTTAACGGCTTGGACTCCGAGGAGGCAAAAAAGAGAATCACCGAAGCGGTCGGCGGAAAGATAACCGTCAGATACAAACTCCGCGACGGGTGTTTTCCTCGCCAGCGTTATTGGGGTGAACCGATACCGCTTGTTTTTTGCCCAGCTTGTGCAAAAAACAAAGTGGAAGTACCAAGCTCCAAGCATCAAGAACCAAGTTTGGGTGAAAAACAAAATCCTGGGTGGTTTGCGATGGATGAGAAAGACCTGCCTCTCAAATTGCCGAAGGTGGAGAAGTATCAGCCGACCGATACCGGCGAATCACCGCTGGCCAACATCACCGACTGGGTGAACGTGAAGTGCCCGAAGTGTAAGGGGCCGGCGAAACGCGAGACTGACACGATGCCGAACTGGGCTGGGAGCAGCTGGTATTATCTTGGCTACGTGATGAGCAAGAATGCATTTAAGAAGCCGGTTTCGTTGGCGACTTGGAATTTAGAACTTGAGAACTTCCGGCACTTTATGCCGGTCGATTGGTACAACGGGGGAATGGAGCACACTGTTTTGCACCTCCTTTATTCTCGATTCTGGAATATATTCCTTTATGACCTTGGTCTCGTGCCAACGAGCGAGCCATACAAGAAGCGCACGAGCCACGGAACAGTTCTGGCCGCCGATGGCGCGAAGATGAGTAAGAGCCTCGGCAACGTGGTCAACCCCGACGATATCATCGCGGAGTTCGGCGCTGACGCTTTGCGCCTCTATGAGATGTTCATGGGCCCGTTCAATCAGGCAATAAGCTGGGACCCGCATGGCATCTTGGGCTGCTCCAGATTTCTTGAGCGGGTGTGGAATGTCAGCAATTCCGTCATCCTGAACGAAAGTGAAGGATCTAAAAAACAAGATTCTTCACCAGTGGCTCAGAATGACTCAGTAACACGGCTCGTTCACAAAACACTCAAGAAGGTAGGCACAGATATTGAATCGATGGCTTTTAATACAGCTATTAGCGCCATGATGGTTCTTGCTAATGCGCTGAGTGATGAAAAGGAAATCGGGCGCAACGAATGGGAAATCTTCCTAAAAATACTCGCGCCATTTGCACCGCACATGACCGAAGAGCTGTGGTCAGAATTAGGTAACATGAAATCGATCCATATTGCTCCATGGCCAGAGTTCGACCCCAAGCTTCTCATCGAGGATTCGTTCGAGCTCGTCATCCAGATTAATGGAAAGATTCGAGATAAAGTTTCGGTTCTGATGAATATAAATCAGGCTGAGGTGGAGAAGATTGTATTGGTACGCGAAGAAACAAAAAAGTGGCTCACCGCCACTCCAAAGAAGGTCATTTTCGTGAAAAATCGCTTGATCAATCTCATCATTTAACGATTTTTCACTTTGCTTGCCCTGAGCCTGTCGAAGGGTTCCGAATCGCCTCATTAATTTCATCGTTTAAGAAACAGGGACTGCTATTGAAGAGGCCCCGGCGCATGACACGCCGGGGCCTCGACTGTTTCACGCCCGAGGGGGCACGAGCCGGTCATCTGCTGCTGTAGAGCTCGACGCGCACTGGCTGCCCAGTGTCGTCGTACTCCACCACGCCACTTCCTGCTCCGGCCACAACACCGGCGAGCACGCCGAACATCGGAGTCGTTTCCCGAGTCGCTCGGGCGAATGGGTGAACGCCCGAGACGCTCTCGAACAGATCGACGCCGGCGAGCACGTCTTCCG
>Ga0163151_10006231_pt1 | contig 14641 bp, 14 predicted proteins | sample OliLakLV19MP5IB2_FD_145596 | JGI IMG/M metagenome (GOLD analysis project Ga0163151, IMG submission 145596) | Freshwater microbial mat bacterial communities from Lake Vanda, McMurdo Dry Valleys, Antarctica - Oligotrophic Lake LV.19.MP5.IB-2 | ecosystem: Environmental > Aquatic > Freshwater >...
GAGGTGCGAGGCGTTATAAACGGGTACTCCATCCAGCAAAATCAGATTCTGATCTGGGCCTCCTCCCCGTACGTAAAGCCCCGAACTTCCTTCATTTCCTGATTGTACCCCTGGCAATAGTTGCAATACTTTCAACACATCAACTTCTCCCAGAAAAGCAGGCATGGCCTTTATCTGCTCAATGGGAATATTAATGGTACTCATCTGATTGATTTCGTGTATGGGGTCTGCTTTTGAAGATTCAATAACAACCTCATCGAGAACATTTGACACAAGGGAAATGGACAAGGAGGTGTCATAGGCAAGAAAAAAGGCGATACGCTGTGGTTGGTATCCTACATAAGAAAAAGAAAGCACAATGCTGTCCGAGTTTTGAGTCAGGCTATAAAAACCATGCACGTTGGTGGTAGTGCCCGCTTTCGTTTTTACATTTATAGCGGTTGCCCCAATTAGGGTTTCACCGGTTGCGGCATCCTTTAGAAACCCACTAATGGTAAATTTCTGTGCCCATGAGACGACTGATGTTAAAACAAAAAAGATAACGATAAAACGCATGCGTTTTTGGCTAACGAAATATAACCCTACGGTAGTATATTTTAATTAAAATATTGAAAAATAAATGAAAGCACTTACCTTCCACGGCAAACACAACATTCAATACGAATCGATTCCTGATCCTGAAATACGTCAGCCTACGGATGTCATTTTGAAAGTAAAAGTCTGCGCTATTTGCGGATCAGATTTACATGCTTATCACGAACATGAAAAAGGTCTTGATCATGGCACCGCTATGGGTCATGAGTTTTCGGGAGAAATCGTTGCGCTTGGAAAAGAAGTGAAAATCCTTCGCGTTGGTGATCTGGTGATGAGTCCGTTCACCACAAGCTGCGGAAATTGTTTTTACTGCAAGATTGGCTTAACGTGCCGGTGTATTCATGGGCAATTGTTTGGCTGGCGCGAGCACAATCACGGACTGCATGGTGGTCAGGCAGAATACGTGCGGGTACCATTGGCTGATGCGTCTTTGATGAAACTGCCAGAAGGCATTTCACTGGAAGAAGGATTGTTGCTCGGAGATATTTTATCCACCGGTTTTTTCTGTGCGAAGCAAGCTGAGATCAAACCTGCCAATACGTATGCTGTCATTGGCTGCGGCCCCGTGGGGCTCTTGGCAATCTTAGGGGCAATTGAATATGGCGCTGAAAAAATATTCGCCATTGATACCGTGCCGGAACGATTGACGATGGCGCAAAAGTTCGGAGCAACGATAATAAATACAGCTCATCAAGATGCCATTGAGATGATAAAAGATGCAACCGAGGCACGCGGTGCCGATGCTGTCATGGAGGCGGTTGGCAATTCAGTAACCAATCGGTTAGCCTATGAATTAGTTCGACCCGGAGGGATTATTTCAGCCGTTGGTGTTTGTAGTGATTTGCATCTTCCTTTTTCACCCACCGATGCTTACAACAAAAACCTCACTTATAAAGTAGGTCGCTGCCCTGCGCGTTTTATGATGGAGCAATTGGTGCCCATGGTGCAACAAAGGAAATACAACATCACGTCCATCATCAGTCACCGGATGAAGTTGAGTGAAGGTGTGCATGGGTATGATATTTTTGCGAATAAGAAAGATGATTGTTTGAAGGTGGTGATGGAGTTATGAATTTTCTAACCTTCTAAAATCAATGAGCTTGTCCTTTCGCTTGGAAGTAACTAATTTTATTCATCATGAACACTAAACAAAAATATGAATTGATTGAAAAGCTTGTCCTTTCAAAGGATGATGATCTGCTCATGCAAATTAAAAGAATCATTGATGGTAATGAATTAACGTTATGGGATGAAATGAATCCTAAACGTAAGGCATGCATTCAAAGAGGACTTGACTAATCTCACAGAGGCATTGGAATTGTGCATGAAGAAGCCATGAAAGAGTATCGTAATAAACTCAAGAAATGAGAGTCATTTGGACACCCGAGGCCTGTGAAACATTTATTTCAAATGTCGATTATCTTTTGATCGAATGGGGTGATCAGGTTACTACTGATCTTCTGGATAGGGTAGATCATGTCGTTGAGAACATAAACTCGAATCCGGAAATTTATCCACTTATTAATAAAAATGATCAAATCCACAGATGTGCGGTGGTGAAGCAAATCACGCTCTACCATCGTGTTGTTTCTACCAAACAAATCGATTTATTGACCTTTTGGAACAATTTCCAAAATCCAGAATATCTTAAGCTATAACGAGCATGACTTCGCGAAGAAAATTCATAAAAACAGCAGGACTCCTTAGCGGACTTACGGCTATGCCTTTATTAAGTGAAGGATTCTCTCCCAGCGAAAAATTTTCTCCTCCGGATTTCCGAAATGCTTCAACCGATGATGAACTGTTTGCGATGGTTAGGAAGCAACTTCTCGTTCCTGCGAATCGAATTTATTTGAACACTGGCAGTTTAGGCCCATGCCCGGTGCACATCATTGATGCCATCCACGCAAACACACGACAACTGGAAATGAATCCCGTTGGAGAAAACTGGGGACCGCTGGGTAATCAAATGGAGTTGGTAAGAAAGAAAGTCGCTGACTTCATTCATGCCGATGTAGAAGAAATTGTGCTCACCCGAAACACCACCGAAGGCCTTAACCTGATTGCTCAATCCTTGCAACTCAACGAAGGTGATGAAATAATTACTACTACGCAGGAACACGATGGGGGTGAGGTTGGATTGGAGTTCCTCGTGCAAACAAAAGGTGCAACTCTCAAAAAGATTGAACTTCCTATCCCAGGAAATAGTGTAGAAGAAATAGTGAACACCATCCGGCAAAGCATCACGTCCAAAACAAAGTTGGTGATGTTGAGTCATGTGAACACCATAACAGGATTGCTCATGCCCTTCGCGGAGATCGCAAAAATTACGCAGCCAAAAGGAATTTATCTGATTGCCGATGGAGCGCAAGCGCCCGGACTGACCAAAGTAGATGTGAAAGCATTAGGGGTTGATGCCTATGCGGCCAGCGGCCACAAATGGTTGATGGGGCCGAAGGAAACTGGATTTCTTTATGTGAAGAAAGAATTTCAGGCGAACGTGAAGCCCGTATTTATGGCTTCCGGATTTAGTGTTTACTCCGCCTCCTCTGGCACGCGCAATGTTGCAACGATTATCGGGTTGGGCTTAGCCATCAACTATCACACGAGTATTGGCACTGATAAAATTCAGCAGCGCACGTTACAAGTAAGAAACTATTGCCTGGCTGAGTTGAAAAAAATAAAAGGACTTAAGGTAATCAGTCCGGAAGCGCGATCACTATCAACCGGCATCGTAAGTTTTTCACTGGATTCGGTAAAGAATGAAGACGTCTTCAATAAATTAAACGATCAGGACATCATCGTGAAACTTCTCACACAACACAATGGCATCCGTATCTCGTGTCACCTGTTTGTTTCCAAAGAGGATATTGATAAGTTTATTAAGGCGTTGAAGCTGTTGTTATAATGTGCAAGCTTTCATTGCAGAAAAAAATTATCCTCCTCCATATTTTCGATCCAGTTGTACTCAATTTCAAAGGCAACCTTTCGGGCAAATTCAATTCCATGAATATCGGCCAAAAATCCCAAGGTCATATCCATGCCGGCACTAACTCCAGCCGATGTATAATACTTTTCATCTTTTGTCCAGCGGGCTTTTCTAATCCAGTTAACTTGTTCTCCTTGAGTCATTACCCAGTCAAAAGCTCTTTTATTTGAAGTGGCTCTTTTGCCATCCAATAAACCTGTCCTGGCAAGAATGGCCGTTCCTGTGCAAACGGTAAGCACAAATTTGCTTGATAATGAAAGGTCTTTGACCTGACTGATAAATGGTTTGTTATCAACTTCTCTTCGTGTGCCGTATCCTCCTGGAATGAGAAAGATATCATAATCGATTTTTAATGTATTGATCTTTTCAGATTGAACAGCTACTCCATGATTATTCTTTACAAGTCCGCCCGTTTCAGAAAGAAACGAAATATGATAATGATCTTTCAATCGCCCGAATATTTCTACCGGACCAAAAACATCCAGCGTTTCAAAATCATCGAATAATAATATGGCTACATTCATTTTGAATCCTTAAAAATCACTGCCCAACCATAAAAACTGCATTAGAAAAAATCATCTTACCGTTTTCCCAGAATGAGCGAAACATAGGATTATCGGCCATATAAATTACATTGCCTTTACCTTTGTCTTCAACGCCAAACACCATGGTGTTTTCCAGTGCCTTGTTAATCTTCACCCCGGCAAAACCCATCACTGGTTTTTGTTTGCCTTTCAGAATGCCCACATTCCAGCCTTTTTCGAGATACGTGTAATGTTGTGTGTTCGTACGCAGTGAGTAATAGGTATCGCCAAGGCCAAAAGCAAGCGGATGTGATTTGTCCAAACTTACTTTATAGATCGCACCAAAAATGGCGTTAGAAAGTTGTTTGCGTTCTGCATCTCCGTATTTCACCGGTCCCTCTTTCTCCTGTTGTTCTTTCGCGACTTTCTCTGCCTGCTTCTTTGCATCTTCGGTGGCATACTCTTTCAACCCAAAACCTTTTTTGTCAGCAAAGGCAGACGTGCCTCCTGCAATCAAAATCAAACGACCTCCGTCATTTACCCAACGGTCTATAATACCCAACGTTGCTTCATCAAATAATCGATAGCTTCCGTCAGGCACAATCAACACATTGTATTTCCACAGATCCACATTTCGGAAATAGTCAGTGCCTATCACCGTTACCGGATAATGAATTTGTTGTTCGAAGAAATGCCACACTTCACCATGAGCCAAGGAAGATGTCTGATCACCACCGATCAAAGCAATTTTGGGGGGCTCCAGGTAATTCACATCGGATGAGCCAAAGTCAGAACCCTTATCTACATAACCGGTTGTTGCGGTGTGAATTTTTCTGCCCAATGCCTTTGCTGCGGATTGAACCACGTTATCAAAATCAGCAACGCCCTCGTTGTTTCTACGCGTTACGATTAACGACCCCGGCTCAAAGTTTTGTCCATCGAGCACAAATCCCTTTTCACTCGAGCGCACCTTCACACCCTTCTTCATCAGGGCCGCCAGAAACTCCACATCGTTCAGACTTTCGTAGCGGAAGAGATACGCATAGGGTTTATTTGCCACGGCCTCATTCACTACTTTCTTCGCCTGGTATAGTTTGGCAACGGCAATTTTTTCATTAAGTGCAAAGGCTTTCAATCCGTAGCCATAAATTAAATTCCAGGCGGTGATATCGTATGTCATGGAATCGGTGAGTTTGGATTGTGGCTCGAACACGGTTGTGATAAATCTTCCTTTGGGTTGATAGATGTTTACAACAACATCATCCGTAGTTAAGGAAAAATTATTCTGTGCCTGTGTTTGATAATCAAATCCTTTAGCCGCACGACCTGCTGACGCATGGCCATACTGAATACTATGCGAAGAAAGCCATGAGGTAAGTTTGTTCAGTTTATCCGCATTGTTGTCTCCTTTAATTACATACGTCTTGTAAGGAACAGAAGGCGTATTAATCGTTTCTTTAAAATACTTTTCAAACTCATCGACTAATTTATTAGCATTCATTGATGACGCTTCGATGGTAGCCATGCCCGTAGTGAAGTGATGCGTTAGACGATCTTTCAACGTCATGGAGTCACCTTCGTTCGTGGTTACTGTAAGTCCTGCTCCAATGCCTCCTTTTTCATAGGTCATGCCAATGGCTCCGCTATAGGTTGGATACGTATCGCCATAGCTGGGATAGTACAGATCAAAGCGCTCTTTTGTAAAATATAACCAGCCTTGCTCATCAAAATATTTTGCATTGTTTCTTCCGATGGTGTTTTGAAACTCTCGCTGCCAAGGGGTAATCACTTCGTGAAGAGGCTCAGCAGCAGGGGCGAAGTAGTATGGATTGTTATAGCCTTGCTCATGATAATCCACATGTACATGCGGCATCCATTGATTGTATATTTTTATGCGATGTTGCGATTCAATTTGTGTTTCCCACGCCCAGTCGCGATTCAAATCAAATAAGTAGTGATTGGCTCTTCCGCGTGGCCAGGGCTCTGCGTGTTCACGTGCCTGCGGATCAGGATTCGGAGGGTTGTTTCCATTTTGGTTAAAGAAATTTGCAAAGCGATCGCGGCCATCCGGGTTGATGCAGGGGTCCATAATCACCACTGTGTTTTTCAACCACTCTTTGGTTTTGGCGTTATCCGGATTCACCAACTCATAAATCGTTTTCATCGAAGCTTCCATCGAGTTTGCTTCGTTGCCATGCACGTTGTAGCTAAGCCAAACAATGGCCACTTTCGTGGAAGGATTGCCATCCGCCATGCCCGCACGTTTTAGATTGTCTTGTCGTATCTGTTCAATGTTTTTGAAATTCTCTGGTGAGGCGATGATCGCGTAAATCAGCGGGCGGTGCTCATAGGTTTCGCCATACTGCATCACCTGCACATTCGTTTGTGCCTCATCGACCTGCTTAAAATATTCTACCATGCGATGATGGCGTGTAAAACGATCACCCAATTCGTAACCTAAAAACTCAGCCGGTGACTGAAGTTTGGCTTGAGCGAATGAACCCAATGAAATGAAAAGCGTAAACGCGGTGAGAAGGAGTTTCTTCATACTTATAAATTAAAGGCTACAAGGTGTACAAAAATTATTTCTACCTCAACAGCTTTTTGATTTGCGGAGTGTGATGCGTGATGTGCTCTCCGAAAAATTGCAACGCCTGCTGAATATTAAGCATGCCAGCAACGGGATGTTTGTAAACTTTTTTCTTGAGTTGGTCATTCTGAAAGCGCTTCAGTACTTCTTTTAATTCGGTCCTGTTTTTCTCCCAGGCTTCCTTCAACTGCTCGGATGTTTGGTACGTAGTGGTATTCTCTGACACTACTTTGGGAGCTTTAAATTTTAAAAATGGCAATCGCTGCGAAACAACCAGCACCATCATTATTACATCCTCCCTGAGTCCGGTGTCGGGTGCTTCTTTAATACCCATTATTTTTTTGTTCAGGTACATAACTGACAGTCGCTCGGAAGAAATGATATGTGACAGCACCTGGGCAATTGACCATTTCCACTCGGGATGGGCATGTAGTTCTTCATTGGAGAGAGTCGCTATCAAACCCAACACATCCTTTCGTTGCGTTTCCAGTAAATCAAATACGTGAAGCAGTGAGTTATTCAAAGTCTTTTGGTTTCATATAAAAGTAGGAAATTTTAAGTTGGTGAGATCAAATGCATTTTCTATTTTTAATGACCCATAAACCAAACCCAATCAACATGAACACTAATTATGCAGGCTTCTGGCTACGACTTGTAGCTGTAATTATTGACGGAATCATCATTGGCGTAGCACAATCTTTTATCATTGTACCCTTGTTAGCGGCCGTAGGGTTTGGTTTTGCAAGTGGTGCTGAAAATATGGATTTCTCAGATCCTGAACAGTCCGCAGGGATGATTGCCGGAATGGCGGCCCTGATGGGTGGCTACTGGATTTTGGCCACGTGTATTCAAATTCTCTATTTCACTTTTATGGAGAGTTCAAAGAGCCAGGCGACCGTTGGCAAAATGGCACTGGGTTTAATTGTCACCGACCTTAATGGCGGCAAGCTTGATTTCTCTAAAGCATTGGTTCGCAACCTCTGCAAGATAATTTCCAATTTTACTTTGTTGATTGGCTATATCATGGCTGGCTTCACCGAAAAGGGTCAAGCTTTGCATGATATGATTGCTAGTACGCTGGTGGTTAAAAAGTAAAACAGTTGTGCACCAACTGTGCAGGACAGCTAACACAAAAACTGAATCCTTCCTTTTTTCATTTCAATATGTGCCGGCAAAAGTCCGGCCAGTTCACCTTCTGTTTCAATCCAGGCTGGATCGGGCGAGGTAAGTGTTATTTCTGTGGCGGTGGAGTAGATAACGCGAGTGCCGGGCACTATCTTTTTCATTTTTATCGTTAACAGAACATGAAGAAACTTCATCAGCGACATGTCGATGGCAATAAACGTTGAAAATATTCCATCATCTGGTTGCGCTTCCGGTGCGATGTAAATTTTATTGCCAAATGATTTTCCATTGGCGATCGCCACCAGTCGGGCACTTCCCTTCCAGTTCCAGTGGGGCGTGTGCACTTCAAACCTTTCTGTGGGGTGAGTGAAAAACGTATTCAATACACTGGCGTAATAACGAAAGCTGGTTCCCATCCATCGCGGCAAACGCTCCAGTCGATGTACGGTGGCCGGGCCCATTCCTAAACTGCACACGTTGATGAAATATCTTTCAACGGAACTTCCATCCTTATCGAAGCAGGAGATCTTTCCGACATCCACCGGCTTTGGGGTATTCTCTTCAAGAATTTTTATGAGTTGTGATAGATTGCCCGACACGCACATCATGTTGGCAAAATCATTCCCTGACCCAAGTGGAATAATGCCGAGACCGGGGAGTTTATTAGTTAACGTAGCTTTCAACACACCATTCACCACTTGATTTAAGGTGCCATCCCCACCGGCAGAAAGAATTACATCAAACCCATTCATTACAGACTCAGCCGCAAGTTCAATAGCATGATTGGAAGATTGTGTTTCAAAAACCTCCACGGAAAATTTTTGTCGAAGCGGGGGAAGAATCTGATGATAGAATCTTTTCTTCTTTCTTGAAATGCCGTTGAGGATAATGGCGATTTTCAACGTGTTAGCGGGCGGTTATTTACAGCTTTTCTTGATGGCGGCTTTCGCATCGGTTGAGCCCAGTTCCTCGGCATGCTTCAAATCCAGGCAGCCATCATAATTATTATTCATCAATAGCTTTATCAATCCACGCTGATAATAGGTTTCCGGATCACCCGGATACAGCTCAATGGAAAAAGTATAATCTTCTACCGCACCGGCATAATTTTCCTTTTCAGTTTTACTCAGCGCCCGATTATCATAATACACCGGATTCGTGTCATCCAACTCAACCGCTTTGGTATAATCGGCAATGGCACCTTCATACTCTTCCATGGTGTGTTTGAGTACACCTCTCAGGTTATACGTTTCCGGATCAGTGCCTTCCAATTCAATTGACTTGTCGTAATCCGCCAATGCGCCTTTCAAATCTTCGGAAGCCGTCTTGGCCAATGCTCTGTTTTCAAATTTGAATGGATCTTTTGAATCCAACCGTATCGCTTCATTATAATCGGCAATGGCCTTATCAAAGTTTGACGTGTTGTAAAACGCTACGCCCCGATAATTATATAAGGTTGCATCCGCTTTGTCAAGCTCGATGGCTTTCGTGTAATCATCAATGGCACTAACAAATTCCCCAAGTTCTGATTTTACAAGTCCACGATTGAAATATTTATCGGCATCCGCTGGCCCGAGTTCGAGTGCCTTGGAGAAATCGAAATACGATCCTTGTAAATCTTCTACATTATACTTGGCAAATCCACGGTTGGTATACGCATCGGCATAGCGGGGATTAAATTTGATGGCTTTATCCAGATCCAGAATGGCTGAGTCATCGTCACCCAAATTAATTTTTGATTCTCCACGCAGGTTCAAGGCTTCGGCATAGGTTGAATCAATCTCTAAAGCAAAACTAAAATCACTGATGGCCCCATAGTAATCCTGCAAACCCATGCGTGCTTGCCCACGCAAGGAGAGAGCCCCCTTGTTTTTAGGATTGGCATCTATGATTTTTGAAAGGTCGGCTTTGGCACCCGTAAAATTCTTTGCATCCAGTTTTTTTCTTGCAGCGTCAAGGGTGGCATCGGTCTGCGCCAAAGTGAAAACCGGAAGTAAAAGAAAAATTATTAGAAATCGTTTCATACAAGGAAGTTCGTCTTAGCAGGCAAGTTAGCAAGATTTGCTTTAATTATCCTGACGTTTTTGTGATGTGCCGCTCCACACATTTTTAAAACCTCTTTACGGGATAATCGTAAATTGCGCTATTAATTATGATACGCATGAAATATTTTGTCTCCCTTCTTTCACTTTGCCTTGCCGGCTTCATCACATGGGCGCAGGAGAAACCGTTGGATATGAAGATGGATTTTGAACAATATGATCCACCATCCACCCTGAAGGTGGAAGAACACAAACTAAAAAAATCCAAGTTCCCCTTTATCGATATACACAATCACTATGGCAACATGAACACAGCTGACCTGAGCGAGCGCGTGAAGTTTATGGACCAATTGAACATGGGCGTGATGGTAAACCTGAGCGGAAGGGGTTTCAGAAGTAGTGGCGATCATCTTGAAAAATCATTTGAGAACATCAGCAAACAATACCCCAACCGGTTCCTCCTCTTCACCAATGTTGATTTTATGGATATCGATAATCCGGAGTGGCCAGCCAGAATTACTAAACAACTGGAAGACGATGTAAAGCGTGGTGCGAAGGGTTTGAAAATTTATAAAAACCTGGGCATCCACATGAAAGACAGCAAGGGCAAACGCATTTCTATTGATGATCCGCGCATCGATCCGATCTGGGCAAAGTGTGGGCAACTCGGCATTCCTGTTTTAATTCACTCAGCCGATCCCAAACCTTTTTGGGACCCAATCGATAATCAAAACGAACGCTGGCTTGAATTGAAAACTCATCCCGGTCGCAGGTATGATGAAACGTTTGCCCGCTGGGAAACTATCATTGCTGAACAACACAATGTGTTTAAGAAACATCCGAAAACAAAATTCATCAATGCCCATTTAGGTTGGTATGGTAATGATTTGAAAAAGCTAAGTGAGCTGATGGAAGCGTATCCTAATATGTACACTGAGATAGGCGCGGTGATTGCGGAGTTGGGTAGACAACCCCGTGCAGCAAAAGCATTCTTAACGAAATATCAGGATCGCGTGTTGTTTGGAAAAGATAGTTGGGTTCCCGATGAATACGAAACATACTTCCGTGTGTTGGAAACGGAGGATGAATATTTCCCGTATCACAAGCGCTATCATGCCTTCTGGAGAATGTATGGCATTGGCTTGCCGGATGAGGTTTTGAAAAAGATTTATTATAAAAATGCGATGAGCCTGATTCCGGGAATTGATAAGAGTTTGTTTCCTAAGTAAAAATAAATGAACCACGGAGTCACGAAGAGCACAAAGTTACACGAAGAGAATAGTGTAATTTTATGAGTTGGTGACTTAGTAGTTCAAAAAAAATATACCATGAAAAAATTGATAATCTTCCCCCTATTTATCTCTTTGATTTTTGCGCAAGCGCAGAAAAAAGAGGTGCTTACCAACGCACAAAGTTTTTTAAGCACACTCACGCCCGAACTAAAATCGAAGGCTCTATTTTCATTGGATGATGCCGAACGATTTAACTGGAACTTCGTACCGATTCAACGAAAGGGAATTACCTTTTACGATTTCACCCCGAAACAGCGTGACGCTGCCATGACGTTATTGAAATCTTCCTTAAGTGAACAAGGATATCAAAAAGCAACGGCCATCGTCAACCTGGAAAATATCTTAAAGGTGGTGGAGAATCGTGGCGCTGACGATCATTACCGTGATCCTATGAATTATCACTTCTGGGTATTTGGCACACCCGATGAGAAGAAGCCCTGGGCCTGGCGCTTCGAAGGTCATCATGTCTCATTAAATTTTACGTTGCTCAACGGAGAGATCGTTTCTTCAACCCCTTCTTTCTTAGGATCAAACCCTGGCATTGTTAAAGAAGGAAGCAGCAAAGGCATGGAAGTATTAAAACAGGAAACCGATATGGGTTTTGCTTTCGTGAATTCTCTTTCCGTTACGCAGCGCAGTACTGCATTATTATCAGAAACTGCCCTCCCTGAAATCGTTAGTGGAAATAACCGAAAGGCGGTGCTGCTCACACCAGCAGGATTAGGTTTTAAAGAAATGAATAAAGATCAACAAACTTCTCTTTTGAAACTGCTAGATCTGTATGTAAAAAATTATGCCTTTGGGTTCAGTAAGAAGTTGATGGAGAAAATTACGAAAGCGGGTATTGATAATCTGCACTTCGCCTGGGCAGGAAGTTTACAACCGGGAGCCGGACACTACTATCGCATTCAGGGTCCTATGTTGTTGATTGAATACGACAACACGCAGAACAATGCAAACCATGTGCACACCACCATACGCGATCTCAATGATGATTTTGCGGAGGATATTCTGCGGGAACACTATGCGAAGGAGCATAAATGAGTTTATTCCACGCAAGCTTTAGGTTGATTTACTTTGCGCACTTAGCGTCTTTGGGTGCAAAAAATAAGAAAGTATGCTTTCACTAAAAAACATTCACCACATCGCCATCATCTGTTCCGACTACGAAGTCTCCAAAAAATTCTATGTTGAGATTTTAGGCTTGAAAATTCTTGCTGAGCATTATCGTGCAGAGCGGCAATCTTACAAGTTGGATTTGAAATTAGGTGATCAGTATGTGATCGAGTTGTTTTCATTTCCTGATCCACCCAAGCGGATCAGCAAGCCTGAAGCAGCAGGTCTTCGTCACTTGGCATTTGCTGTGAGCGATATTGAAAAAGCAATTCTACACCTTAACGAAAATGGCATTGAGACGGAACTCATTCGCGTAGATGAATTTACCGACAAACGTTTTACCTTCTTTTCAGATCCCGATGGATTGCCGTTGGAGTTTTATGAGGAATAAATGTTATCTACTCCGAAAGACTCAATATTCCCTTCTCCTTCGATTCGAGTATTGATTGTCCCATCAGATATTGATCCACAGCACGAGCCGCTTCACGACCTTCACTGATGGCCCACACCACCAGTGACTGACCTCTGCGCATATCTCCGGCTGTAAAGATGGATTCAATCGAAGTTTGATAGCGTGTTGCTTTTACATTGCCACGTTCATCGTAGTCTACCCCAAGACGATCGAGCAAGCCATTGTGTTGTGGATACATGAAGCCCATGGCCAGCAAAGCAAGTTCGCATGGAATCGTTTTTTCCGTTCCTGGTGTTTCACTGAAACCGGGAGCCTTGCCGGGCTCCGCTTTCTTCATTTCAACTTCAGCAATTTTCAATGCCTTCAGATTGCCTTGCTCATCGCCAATAAATTCTTTGGTAACAATCGACCACTGACGCTCGCATCCTTCTTCGTGTGAAGTCGAGGTACGCAGGATCATCGGCCAACTTGGCCAAGGCATCGTTTCTGTTCTGTCTTTGGGTGGCTTCGATAAAATTTCAATTTGAGTTACCAACTTTGCACCATGACGGTTGGATGTGCCCACGCAATCTGATCCCGTATCGCCTCCTCCAATCACCAACACATTTTTTCCTGTGGCCCAGATTTCTTCTGCGTTTACTTTCTTGCCACCTACTCTGCGGTTTTGTTGTGTAAGAAAATCCATCGCGAAATGAACGCCTTTAAGATTTCTTCCGGGTATCGGCAAATCGCGTGGCACGGTTGAGCCGCCACACAATAATATAGCATCAAAATCTTCTTTCAGTTGCTCGATGGATAACGTCTCTCCTATGTTCACGTTGGTTTGAAACTTCACGCCTTCTTCCATCATAAAATTGATCCTGCGATCGAGTATCTGCTTATCTAATTTGAAGTCAGGAATTCCATAGCGAAGCAATCCACCGATTTCATCCGATCTTTCAAACACGGTAACAAAGTGACCAGCATAATTCAATTGTGCTGCTGCAGCCAATCCCGCAGGGCCAGAGCCTACAATAGCAATTTTTCTATTTGTTCTTGCGGTGGGGATTCTTGGTTTTGCATAGCCATCCTGAAATGCTTTTTCAATAATTGATTTCTCAATGTATTCAATGGCAACTGCAGGTTTATTGATGCCGAGCACACATGATGTTTCGCAGGGCGCAGGGCAAATGCGACCCGTGAACTCTGGAAAGTTGTTTGTAGAGATTAAAATCTCATAGGCCAGCTTCCAGTTGCTCTGATATACTGCATCATTAAACTCAGGAATGATATTGCCCAGCGGACATCCGTGATGACAAAACGGAATGCCACAATCCATACAACGTGACGCTTGCTTCACCGTGATTGATTCGTCAATCACAGCATCTACTTCATTATAGTCGCTGATGCGCTTTTTTGGATCGCGCTTTTTTGGTAGCTCTCTGTCCTGCTCTAAAAATCCTGTTGGTTTTCCCATTGCGTTTTCTAATTATCCGTAGTCTGTGTATTCTGTCTCCGTGATCTGTGTATTCTATCTCCTTCGTCTGTGTCTTCACAGACCACAACTTAGTTAAGAATATTTTTAATCATGGTCTGTGTGGACACAGACCATGGGCTTGTTTTCCCATTTCGCTTTCTAATTATCCGTAATCTGTGTCTTCTATCTCCGTGGTCTGTGTCTTCACAGACCACAACTTAGTTAAGAATATTTTTAATCATGGTCTGTGTGGACACAGACCATGGGCTTGTTTTCCCATTGCGTTTTCTAATTATCCGTAATCTGTGTCTTCTATCTCCGTGGTCTGTGTCTTCACAGACCACAACTTAATCAAGAATATTTTTAATCATGTTCTGTGTGGACACAGACAATGGGTTGCTTGTAGCTAATTTAGTTTGATGAAAATTTAAAATCAGCATTGCCTACCGATGTTTTCAGCGCTGCGGCTTTCTTCTCTGCTTTGCGTTTTTCCAGCACCGC
>Ga0163151_10006233_pt1 | contig 14637 bp, 9 predicted proteins | sample OliLakLV19MP5IB2_FD_145596 | JGI IMG/M metagenome (GOLD analysis project Ga0163151, IMG submission 145596) | Freshwater microbial mat bacterial communities from Lake Vanda, McMurdo Dry Valleys, Antarctica - Oligotrophic Lake LV.19.MP5.IB-2 | ecosystem: Environmental > Aquatic > Freshwater > Lake...
AGTATATACAGATAAAAAGTTAGATTGCAATTAAGAGTTAGGTAAGGAGTGAGATATTGTTGAGCACTTCTTTATTCGGTATAATTTTCTAATCAGGTGAATTAATGAAAAATAAACTCCACTCCTCTTTTCGCAAACTAAAAGGATTATTTTTCAGCAAGCCCGTTCTTCTTTTTTGTTTGTCATTACTTCTTTTTGCTGCCGGGATTTTTTATTACGCAAAGGAGTCTAATTTTTATAATAACTTCCCTCCTCCTACTTTGAGTCCGTTGGCTGAAACTGAAGAGAGTCTAGAGGCAGATAAGGGTATCTTGGGCTGGAATGCATATCAGGAACCGAATATTTATTTGTCAGGCGGTGAGAATGGGTATACTGCCGGGGGAATGATAGCGTTGGCTTCGACTGATGAACCAGCGGTGGTGATAAGTGGACAACAGATAAGCGGTGGCCAGGCGGAAATTGCTGTGTATGAAGCTAGTGAGGTGGATCTGCTCAACTATTTAATTCATGATAAAGACGGTAAGCAGAGACAGACAGTCGTGGATAGTAGCAAAATGCGTTTTGTTACGAATGTGAACCACAGTATAGATACTAGCTCCTATTCCGGTTCTAAAATTCCCCTACCTTTGAAAGAAACAGGCATTTGGTATCTAAAGGTAAAGGTTAATTCGGTGAGTGCTGATGCATATGTTTTGCGATCGAATGTTGGTGTTATAGCAAAGGAGGAAGATAATCACTTGGTCTATTGGGGCCAGGATTTTAGGACGAAGCGAAGTGTGCCTGATGGAACTATAAAATTAATGGATCTTCAGGATTCGGCGAAACAGCTGAGTATGGTGTCATTTACTGCCGAAGGCATAGCTAAGAGTCCGATTTCCGGCCAAGCAGATATAGCTTTGGTAAACAGAAATAATGATGTGGCTATTATTCCTTTGAACCTTAAATATTTAAATGGTTATTACTCTTCTTATAAGCAATTCCAGGAAAAATCCAGATTAACACGGTATTTTATTTTTACGGATAGGCCGATTTACAAACCTGGGGATACGATAAATTTTAAAACTATTTTAAGAGACGATGATGATGCGCGATATACGATCCCCCAGGGAGAAGCGGTAGTTAAAATATACAATGGGAGTTCTGGTGAGAATGACAAGCCGGTTTTTGAGAAAAGTTATCCCATTTCAGCAGACGGTACTATTAACGGCCAATATAAATTAGCTGAGGATGAAGCGAGTGTGGGTTATTATACTTTGTCTGTTGAGTTGCCAAATCAAAAACCAAGCAATGGATATTTTAGTTATAGTGAATACTCCAGCAACACAACCTCGTTCGATGTCCAGCACTACAGGAAACCAGAGTTTTCAATTGACGTTTCAACTTCCCGGTCGATAGTCACAGCCGGAGATCAAGCTTCTTTCACAATCAGTGGAAATTATTTTTCCGGCCAGCCAATGATCAGTCAAAAAGTTAAGTATACGGTTTATGCAGCTGATTTTTATGAGTACCAATACTTGTCGGACAGAGATGCTTACAGTAGTGAAGTGAATGATGATTACCGTTATGGTTATTGGTATGGAGACAAAAATGTTACCAGCGGTGAGGCGGTTCTGGATACTAATGGTGAGGCGATTATTGATTTGGATACACAAATGGATTTTAACGAGGGGAGGTCGCAAGTATTTTCGATAGAGGCGACAATTGAGGATGGTTCGGTAGATCCGGCATTCAGTAGAAAAAACATGGTGGTTTTCGCCGGGGAATTTGGAATATTTAGAAAAGATCAAAGTTATGGAAGCCGTGTTAATACCCCGCTCTCTTTGCCGTTAATACTCAAAGGCGACGCGGTAAATGCGAAAGTTTCTAATATCCAATTAACAGCTAAGGTGAAACGAACAAATTGGATTTCTTTCCAAGAAACAAATAAAAAATTCCCTTCCTATAGAGAAGAGAAAGAAGATTTGCCGGATATAAAAGCGACTACAGATTCGCAGGGAAATGCTACATTAAATATGATTCCAAATAAGATTGGTTCGTATACTTTTACAGTCCAAGGCCAGGATTCCAGGGGCAATCTAATATCTAAAGTTTTCTATTCTTATATTACAGAAATTGACCAGGCCTATTATACAGATGGAGGGAATAATGAGTTAACGATATCAACAGATAAGCAAAAGTATGGACCAAAAGACACAGTTCGTTTTAATATATTCTCCCAAATTCCAGACCGGGATGTGTTCCTTTCTTTAGAGAGAGGCAAAGTTAATAGATATCAAGTGGTTCGCCTTAACGGAAAATCGGGGACTGTTGATGTTCCTCTAGTTAACACTGATGTTCCCAATATCTTCGCCCAGGTATCTAGTTTTTCAAATAGTACTTTAGATACCAACCAAACAAACATAGAAGTTTCTTCAGAGGGTAAAAAAATAGTAGTTAAAGTTACTCCTGACAGTAAAACATATGGGCCGGGAGAAACGGTGCAGGCGAATATCTTAACTACAGATACTGCCGGGAATCCGGTTTCGTCTGAACTTGCTTTGTGGAGCGTTGATAAGGCGATATTTGAGCTTACTGAGAATAGATTGGGAAATATTTTTAAGACATTTTGGTTTGAGAGATATGACTCAACCCAAGAAGCCCACTCTTTGGAGGGGATTGTAGTTAAACAAGCTGAGGGGGGTGGAGGGTGTTTTGCTCCTGACACTCAGGTTTTGATGTTTGATGGCCGCACAAAAAATATTCAGGATGTTAAGGCTGGGGAATTCGTTCTAACAAGAAGCGAGAAAGATCCTTCGTTAGTTAAAGCAAGAGTTTCGAGTACCCACGAAATTGAGGTAGCAGGTTATATGATTTTGAATGGCAATCTCAGAGTCACAGCTGAACATATTATGTGGATTAATAATCAATGGAAGGAAGCTGGGAGTGCACAAATTGGTGATGAATTTACTGGAAGGGACGGTAAACAAGTAATTATTAGTTCGGTAGAATGGGTGGCCGGGAAGTTCAAAGTGCATAATTTGGAGATTGAAAATTATCACACTTACTTTGCTGGTGGAGTTTGGGTGCATAACCAAAAAGGCGTAGCCAGAAGTACTTTTAAAGATACATCTTATTGGAACCCTTCAATTAAGACAGATTTTAACGGGCGGGCGCAGGTTAGTTTTAAATTACCTGATAATTTAACTACCTGGGTGATTGCCGCTGTTGCCTCAACATCCGATACCAGAGTTGGGCAAACTACAGAGGAAATTATTGTGACTAAGGATGTGGTGGTGCGTCCGATTTTGCCAAATATTATGCGGACCGGGGATGAAATTATTGTTTCGGCACTAGTCCAGAATTTTACAGATCAAGATCAGACTTTTGATACTAATTTGAAATTTGATGCAGGAGAAGTAGAAGGTGCTGATCAAAATGATTTGATAATTAAATCTAAAGCGACCAGACAACTTTACTGGAAGATAAAGCCAAACACTGAAACTCCAAAATCAAAACTTATATTTTCAGCGAAGGTAAAAAGTAACGATAAGCTGGCAGATATTTTGACAAGAGAAGTTCCTGTTCGCCCCTTTGGATTTGAGGAGAAAACAGCAGTTTCGGTAGAGGGGACTAAAGAGCTGCCCGTTAAATTGGCTGCGGATATCAATAAGGGAAAAACTTCGGTGACATTATCGTTGTCCCCTACAATATTGGGCGCTTTGCCTTCGGCGATGAAATATTTAATTGATTATCCTTATGGATGTGTTGAGCAAACGACAAGCCGCTTTGTTCCGGCGGTTATTGCAAAAGTTAATTCCACATATTTTGCCGAGTCACTTAAAGATAAGAATCTTGACGAGATAATTGATAAAGGTGTGGCCAGGCTGGCTGCTTTGCAACAAAGTGATGGCGGTTGGTCTTGGTGGTCTTCAGGGAAATCAGATCCGTATATTACTGCATATGTTGTTGAATATTTAGTTTTGGCAAAAAATTCCGGTGTTAAAATTGAGGATTATATTCTTAATAACGCAAAATACTTTCTAAATCAGGAAAAGACATATGATTCTCAAGGGAACCCAGCACTCCCTTCTACAAGAGAAGAATTGATAGCTAAGAGTTATGGATTGGCTATGCTGGGTGAGGTTAAACCTGGGAATGTAGTAACTTACGATGGTCTTAGCTCTGATTTGCTGGCGATGGCAGTGATTGTAAATTATAAAAGCGGCATGACTGACCCACAAGCGAACGGACTCAATAAATTAATCTCAATGGCTAAGACTCAAGGTGATGCGATTTTTTGGGAAGCTGGAAATAAGTTAAACTTTGGCTCTGATGATGCCTCGACAGCATTCGCAATAAGGGCAATATTAATTGCAGGAGGAGACAGAGAAATCGCCGTTAAAGGAGCAAGATATTTGACACGATCCAGGAAATTTGATTACTGGTCAAATACATATGCGACTGCACAAGTTATAAGATCACTTGTTGAATTATCGAAAACTGGTGAGGAATTAACTCCAAACTACTCATATGCGGTTGCTGTGGATGGCAAGCAAATTGCTCAAGGCGTGGTAAGTAATTCAAAACAAATAATTAAAGATATTGTGGTTCCGGTTGAAAGTATTAAAGATGGTGGATCAAAGATTTCCGTTACGAAGAATGGTGATGGGCAAATTTACTCTACTTTGTTGTTGTCGCAGTTCCATACTGACCGGAATGCAAGGGCTGTTAACAATGGGTTATCAGTTTCCAGGGAATATATAAACGAGAAAGGTGAGGAATACTCGTTAGGGGTTGGAGACACAGCCATTGTCAAAATTACTGTAAAGGGGTTAAATGCTCAAGAGAATTATGGAGTTATTAAAGATGAGCTGCCATCGGGTCTAGTGCCAATTAATGAGAATTTTAAGAATGAACAATATGGTAATTCACCAATGTGGTACTACACTTCTTATGATGTTTCGGATAGAGAGATCACTGAGAATGGTATGGTGTTATCACTGTATAGAATGCCAAAAGGAGAAAGAACTTATACGTATAAAGCCAGGGTTGTGAATGAGGGGAAATTTATTGTTCCACCGACTACTGCTTCTTTAATGTATTCGCCTGAAGTTAATGGGCGGACTGAAGCCCAGACTGTGGTTATTGAAAAAGAGTCTAGGTTTGTCGCTAAGAAAGCTCTACCTAAGATTCTGAGCAAAAATTTGAATGCCATATCGGTAATTAGAGTTCTTGTCGTCTTAATTATTGTTGGTGTAGGAGTGCTAATTTTGAGGAGGCGGGGAGTTACATTCTCTTCAATAAAAGCAAGAATATTTAAGAAGAATAATTCACAACCTCCTGTTCCTCCACCGTCTGCTCCACCCGCATCTTAAACTTGATGGCCAATATGAAACGATTAATAATCTTTTTAGTAGTTATTTCGGTAGTGGCGATTTCAGTTATTATGGTATTTTTCAAAGTAAAGTATTCCTCATTTAATCCTAAGACTGCTACACCAACCAGCGGGTCCACTCATAAAGTGAAGTTTTTCGAGGAACGAATTTTCCTCACTGGTGCTCATAAAGCTGAGGACATTTCTGGGCCTGATTATTTGATTAGGGGAGGCATAGTCCCACATCATCTTTTTGCTGGTGAAATAATCTCTGACTTTTTTAAGAGATTATCCTTTCAGAAAATTTCAACCATAATTTTAATAGGTCCGAATCATTATGAAAAAGGAGATTTTAAAGTACTAGGCAGCAGTTATAATTGGGAAACGCCACATGGAGTTGTAAATCCAGATAAGATGTTAATAGAAAAATTGACTGATGATAACTTAATGCGGATTGATGAGACAATTTTACCTGAAGACCATGCAGTCTCTGGTTTAATACCTTACGTTAAATATTATTTGCCTGAAGCTAAGATAGTTCCGATTTTAATTAAGGGGGATTTTTCAGAGAAAGAGTCTGAAGTTTTAGCTTCAAGTTTGAAGAATTTAATACATGAAAGGGTGGTAGTTGTGGCAGCTGTTGATTTCTCTCACTATCTAAATAGCTTTGAAGCTAAGGAGAAAGATAGAACGACCGAAAAGGTGATGAGAGAATTTGATTACCGGAATTTGTATGCTTTGAATAATGATTATTTGGACAGTCCGCCTTCTATCGGGATTTTACTTAAGTTAATGCAGAAATTAAATTCTACAAACTCTGAATTATTATTTAATACTAATTCTGGTGAGATGCAAAAAAATAACACCATTGAAACTACAAGTTATTTTTCTGTTCTTTACTACAGATCTAGCTGAATGTCATTGCGAGACCTTGTAATGATAAAACAATTTCGGATCCCGCAATGACAAGAAGTTACTTTTTTCGATCAGGTAATCTTACGGATAAGCCAGGGAGCGCAAGCATAGCTACTCGTACTTCCGCGTCATTTCGCGCAGCCACATAAAGCGTATCGTTTTGATTTAACCGGAGCCTTAAAGTAAGTCTTGGTTCTTGGGGCTGAGCATCTTTTGCTTCAGGCTTTGGCTTAGAATTTAGTTGTTCAGTCATATATTTTCACCTCCTTTCTTTAACAATTTGTTGATATATAATATTGTTTTCTTCTAGGATACTGACTATGTTCAGTAACTATTAGCGAGGTTGAATTCTCTGAATCGAATCCAAATGATTCTGCGATTGAATTCCGGCGGGAGTTGTTGATTGGGCCAAAAGGGAAAATTTCGGTAGCACTTTCGGAATCTATGACAATAATTCTGAGCAGGCCTCTTGGGCTAAACTCAAAAGCTGTAATGCCTTCTTTAAGTCCTTCAGGGACTTTAGGGAGGTCGCTTACCATGAGCTCGGCTCTGGGGTCGTCGGGTAGAAAAGCCTTTGCTGCAGCAAGCTTTTGGTTAAAATTATTTATTTCGCGTCTTCGATCTATAGTTACTGCCATATTTTTGTCAAAAAAAAGCCCCCCTTTCGGGAGGTTAGGTTTTCGCCTTTCTTTTTAAAGACTAACTTTAAAAAGTCCTCCCAAAGTTGCGCCCAATAATTGGGCTAACAATAATAATGGAGGACATAATAACTCGGGTTTGAAGATTCATATAATAATATTCTAACAAAAAATAGGAAGTTTGCAATATTCTATTTAGGCTGAATTCTGCGGTCTATTTGTGAAATTAGTCGATCTAGCACCAGTCGCCTCCTGGGGTTAAATGGGTCTGGTAGGATTCCTTCGTATGGCGATAATTTTCTAGCTAGTTTATCAAGTTTTTCCTGATGGCCGGAATTTGTTCTTGTGCTTCTTCGTTCCGCTATTAACTTACTAACTAACCTCCCACCAATTTTTCCAAATAAAGACCTCGGAGGGGTCATGAATGGTTCTTGAGATTTTGTGATTACCATAGATTCATCAACGTATGTTCTTTCTAATGTTTCTGTTGCCATTTAATTTTCCCTTGCCAGACCGGATGATGATCCTGACATTTTCTCAAAGATATCTTTGACTACATTAGAAATGTCACCACTGAGAACTTTATTGATTCGACTAATTATTAATTGAGCTACGTTGGAATTTGTGATTGAGAACTCGACTAGATTTGGTTGATAGCGAACACTTTCAGGCAGTGCTCCGACAAGAATGCCATCTTCAATAAGTAGGGCGATCTGAGCCAGTTTAACGTTTTCATTGCTGCCTACATACACTGCGCGGTTTAGATACTTTCCTCTTAAACCCTCTTGGCCAATATTCAAATTATTTTCTGTAGAAACTCTTTCTATATCGAATCCTTTATTCTTAATCCATTTTTGAAGTCTCGGATCATTTAGAATTTTTGAAACTACGATAGCCCGAAGTAGCGGGCCATTCATTTGATTTGTTGTCAACTGTGTTAATGGTGGAGAAGAATCTGCAATATCCTGAGGCATCAGGACAAAGGCAAAAGGTAAGCCATTCGAAGCAGACTTTCCTGTGGTTAACACTAATTGGGGATAATCTGAAAAATACTTGTTCACGAACTCCCCCCAATAACTGCCGGTTCTGCCGATTTGCTGGACACAGTCGAAGATTATTGGTAAATTTTCTTTGAGAAGAAGATCCTTCATTTTTATTAACACTTCGGGATTGTTGCTAAGTATTCCCGCGTCTCCCAACAGATCAGGTTCCATTATTACTCCGGCTAAAGTTTTAGTCCTTATTCTTTGTTTAATAATATCTAGGAAATTATTCTCATTTTCTTTTGTAGGATTTGGCAGGACTCTCTCTACCCAGCTGGAATTACCGCTTCTCTTGATTTGCATGGCATCAATTCCAAACCCAGTTGCTTCTCTGGCAGTGCCATATCCGCCCGACCAGGAGCCATCAACAGCTAGCATCTTTGATTGCTTTTTATTGCTTTTTTCGGCAAAGCATACAGAAGATTCAATTGCTATGGTATTAACAATTGCACCAGAAGATTCTGAATGGACTTTTATTTTACCAATCAAATTTTTATTAGGGTGAAGCTCCGCCAGTTTATTCAGAGCAAATGATTGCCTTAGGCTGGGATGATAGATTGCTGCGATATTATCGCGAATCCCTAGGGCATCTTCGATTCTGTCAGCATAAATTAACCAGGGATTATGAGCTCCTAGACTTAAGGAAGCCGCTGAGGAAAGCACATCTATAACGTCGCCTTCATTATTCTTAAAACCGGCTAGTGATTTTATACCTGCCCTTTGGTTGCGGATAATAAGTCCATTCATAATCCAAATGTTTGCAGGGTTTGGGAATACAGTTAATGTTTTTTGAAGGTATATCGACATTTGTTTGTTAAGAGCCGCTATTCTGTATTTATTTTGGTTCGTTCTTTTAAGTGCTTTTTCCGAAAGAATTCTTGATCTTTGGAGTCCAGAGATGAATATTTTTTTATTTAATTTAAATTCAGAATCAATGATTTTCTTTTGCTCGGATGTGATCGTTAACTCCTCATTGGTGAATTTCTGAAATTCAAGTAAGGTCTTATCTAGAGCATTTTGCGAAACCTCCTCTATAAGTAAGATCTCTTCAAGTATAGTTTTATTAATCTTCATATTATGAATTAACAATAGTGGCGCGTTTAGAGACTGCATTAATTACAGATAGATCTTTTACCTTACCTTCCAGAATAAACCTGCGTTCTCTTAGTTTCGCTAGACTTTGATTTTCTCCCGCCTCTTTCTTTGACATTACACTTTCAGTCGCAGTTATTCGTTGGGTAAGCCTGGCGACTCGAGACGTTAAACCAGTGATTTGTTCAGCTCTTGGGTGACCGTCTGGACGGTCAATTTTATGAACAAAATAGGCAGGACCGGATTCATTTAGATCATGTAGTGCGCCGATTATGACTTGATTAGGGTTGGGAAGAGATGCTCGAGCTAATTCAGTTTGTACATCTGTATTTTCCAGGGTGGCGGTAGTTTGTAAGTAATCCATCATTCCGGCCCGAGTACAGCTTCCAAGTGCAGCCTCCATCAAGCCATTAAAATGGCGCTCAGTTCTCCCTCCTAAAACTAAAACTACTTCATCGTCATTAGAGTTAGCACCAGGTTCATTACTGTAGTATTCGGGTGCTCTAAAATCTTGAGGTTGGTATCCAAAAACTGGAGGGTGGGCTGCTGCATAGCGGGCGGCACTTGAGATATCAGAGCGTGTGTCACCATGCTTTCTTCCAAAAGAAACGAGGTCTGCCAGTGTCTGTTGTACTTTTTGATCGGGATGTTCTAAAAGTATCCTTTGTAGATAATCAATATATTCTTTTGTAAATTGTGAATGTTCAGACCAGGGAACATCTTTTCTAAACGAAACAGATAACTGAGGATAGCATTCTGATGCTATTTTTTGCAAAGCGGCAATATTACCTTCGGTTCTTGCATCAACTGCCGTATGATTGTTGTCAAAATTAACTGCTTTTCCTGCTTCCTGTGCAAAAATAAACTCGACTACAGGTTTTTCAGTTGGGGCTGATTGCCGACTATTTCTTCTTTTGTCAAAGTAGTCCTGAATAGAGGCGCCCATTTCCAATGCCGGTATGCCATATGAGATAAGTCTGTTTGATGTATAGGAGGAATCAGATGCTCCGAAGCCTGTCTCTATCTTGAGATTTACCGGTTTACTATCAATTGCAGCCTTAGCAATTTTAATACCGGCAAAGGCAGTATTTAATAAATGTGATTTTTGAATTGCCTGGATGTGAGAACCCGGATGATTTAACAAAGCTATTACATCTGAAGCTACTTCTCGTATATCTTTCCACTTTTCTTCGTGTGGTTCATCACCATGTTTTTTTAATAAATCTTGACACAAGAATGCCGCTAATTCTTCCAGTTCATCTCTAATAATTAGTCTTTCTGTGAATTCTTTAACCTCTGTGCCTGTTTCTTTATCGATAAATTTTGAGGGATAAACGACATCTGGATTAACTATTGTCGGTTTTCGATCAGGTGTTTGGACCGGTCTACTTGATGGGTCGATTTGCCAATAATTCACACCGCCTTTAAAATTGACTGCTTTAACTGGAATGACATCGTCGCCTATTTTGGCCATTGATTGGGTGCGTTCTACATTGTTAGGGCTAACTTCTTCAGCTCTTCTTCCATTTTTGTCAGTGGTGAAATATCTCTTCTGAGGACTATTTGCTGGTATGTATGTATTGTCCCAGTCATTTACTTTCACAGGGGTTTTGCCGTTAAAGAGTCTTGAATTACCTTCTATTGTTTGCAAGATAATATCTACGGTTTTTTGCAGAGGTTTGTGAGCTGCCAATTCTGCTTTACTTAACCCGTGCTCAGGTGATACACGAAGATTGTAGTATTCTCCCTTGGCATTGAGATGAGTATCTGTTGTTGGTCTGTGGGGTGCGTCTACGCTCATGTTTTGGTCAAAAAAAACCTCCCGTTAGGGAGGCTGTATTCCTTTCTTTCTAAGAAGTAATTCTTAAAAAGCGCCTCCCTTCGTACTCACGACGAGTACGACCTCAACTAGGTTGAGATTAAGAAGGCTAAGTAAAGATGAATTATTCTTACAGATCATTTTTTTAAAGCTCCTTTTTAGGGAAGCTATGAGTTAAAATATACCAATCAGGAGGAAAAAAGTCAATGAGTCCATCAGATGAAGTTGAAACATTTGCTTATTATTTATTAAATAAACCTAAGGGAGTTATTACAACGACCAGTGATGAACTGGGGAGAGAAACGGTTATGGATTTGGTGAAACCACCTGAGAAGATTTTTCCTGTCGGGAGGCTTGATGAAAATACTTCGGGGTTATTAATCCTGACTGATGATGGGGAATTCTCTAATTTGCTTACTCACCCATCTCACAGTCTAGGAAAAACTTACCAGTTAATAATCCGGGGGTTTTTACCAAAACCTGTGATTAAAAAGTTTGAAAAGGGGATTAAATTAAAGGACGGGTTAACTAGGCAGGCAGTTGTAGGATTACTGGGGCGGGATGGTAATAGTGAAACTTTTGAGTTAACTATTTTCGAGGGAAGGAATAAAATTATCAGAAGGATGTGTGGGGCTTTAAAACTTGAACTTTTGGATTTAAAAAGAGTGGCTATTGGGGGTTTAAGAGATGAGGATTTGAAAGAGGGAAAATATCGGAGGTTAACTGAAGAGGAAGTGAGGGATTTAAAGTCGATTGATTAAGAATCAGAATCGATATAGAATTACTGGATCCCGGATCAGGTCCCCCTTGTCAGAACCTGTCCACTGGACACTTTCTGCAAGCGACCTCCCAGACTTCGTCTGGTCCGGTGGGATGGCAGGAGAAATATGAATTCAAGAATTTTCTATTTTAATGGTAAGTTTGTTCCGGAAGAAGAGGCGGTGGTACCGGTGACGACGCATGCTTTGCATTACGGGACTGGGAATTATGAGGGGATTAGGGCTTATTATAGCGAGGAAGAGAAATGTCTTTTCGCGTTTAGGGTTGAAGATCATTTTAAGAGGATGGTTGAGTCGACGAAGATTATGCATATTAAATTACCAGGGGATCCTAGGGAATTAACGCAAATCACAATAGAACTTTTGAAAAAGAATTTTGCAGAAACTGATATTTATATTAGACCGCTCGCTTTTAAGTCAGATCCGGCGATTGGCAATTTTAATTTGAGTAAAGTAGCCGATGCTTTTACGATGTATTGTATTCCTTTAGGTAGACATTACGGAAAAGATGAAGGGCTTAAAGTTAATATTTCTTCCTGGACAAGGGTTTCGAGTAAAGCAATTCCGCCGAGGGGGAAAATAACCGGATCTTATGCGAATACCTGCCTTGCGAAAACTGAGAGTTCTCTATTGGGATTTGATGAAGCATTGCTTTTGGACGGGGAGGGGTTTGTAGTTGAGGGGTCGGCTGAGAATTTTTTTATGGTGAAGAATAATCAATTGGTTACTCCCCCGACGAGTGCTGATATTTTAGTTGGGGTGACGAGAAATTCGATTATGGAAATTGCAAAAGAAGAATTAGGAATTGAAGTAGTTGAAAGAAATATTACCAGAGATGAGATTTTTGAGGCGGAGGAAATATTTGTTTGCGGAACGGGATCTGAGATTGCCGGAGTGAGTGAAATTGATGGTGAGAAAATAAATGACGGTAAGGTTGGGGAGATTACTGAGAAAATTAAAAAAATGTATTTGGATATAGTTCATGGGAAGAATGAGAAGTATTCAAAATGGTTAACTAAAATTAGCGCGAGCTAATCCCCTACCTACTAATTTGAATAGGTTGGCCTGATTGGTCGGACTGGTAAACTGTCAAAGGGTCAGTATAGGTAATGACATCGGTAACCTGGCCTGAAGCTTCATCTCGAAATCTTCTTCGGTCCTGACGAATTAAGGATTTAGCGGGCATTCCTAAAACCATTAAATCTCTACGCCCATCAACATTTCCGGTAATAAGTTCAGCTGGCTTTTCGAATGCCAATTCGGGACGGTTCTTGAGAAGTTCTAGCATGATTTTGTTCCAAATAGGTGCGGCCCCGGTAACGCCGGAAGTTAGGGAAGGGTGCATAGGGGCATTGTTATTATTGCCTACCCAGACGCCGACTACATATTCGGGAGTATATCCATAAGTGACATTATCCCGTTTGCTGTCAGTAGTTCCGGTTTTGACCGCTATTTTATGTCCGGGGATATTTAGAAGAGAGTTCGGTCCGAAAGCCGGTGTGCGGGCTTTGTTATCTGAAAGAATATCAGTAATCATATAAGCTACTGAGGCTGGTAGTACGCTTTGACCTGGATCATTAGTGTTGTCTTCGATTAAGTTACCTTTAGTATCAGTGATTTTAATAACTCCTTTGACTTGATACTTTTTTCCATTCTGAGAAAAAGTTCCGTAAGCTGTCATCATATCAGTCATCATAACCTCGCCGCCGCCCAAAGTTAATGAGAGCCCGTAGCGGTTAGGCTCATTTAAAGTTGTGATTCCTAAATCTGAGGCAGTTTTAATCATGTCGGGTAGACCAACCGCCGATAACATTTTGACTGCGGGTATATTGTAGGAACTGCCGAGGGCGGTTCTGATGGTGACTGCGCCGTGAAATCTGCCATCATAGTTTACGGGTGTGTAAGTCTCCCAGAAATTCTTGAAGGATATTGGGTTATCGAGAACTGTGTTGCCAGGAGAGTAGCCTGTTTTAAAAGCTGTGGCATATGTTATTGGTTTGATTGAGGATCCGGGTTGCCGGAGGGCTGTTGCGACATTAAATTTTCCACCGTCTTCATCCCAATAATTCTTACTGCCAATCATTGCTAGGATTTGTCCCGTTTTGGCATCAGTGATCATGGCAGCTCCGTTTGAGACATTTAAGTTTTTAATTTTATCAACTTCTGAAGCAACAATTTCCTGGGCTTTGTTTTGTAGTGATAAATCCAGAGTGGTTTGAACTTTTAAACCTCCCTGGGAAACAAATCTTTCACCATATTTTTCATTAAGCTGGCTTCTTATGAACATCACGAAGTGAGGGGCATGAATCTCGTTAGTTGGGGGTTTGATATTTAGTTCTTTGGCGAATGCCTCATCTGCTTGTTTTTGGGTGATCATTTCATCCTCAACCATTCTTCTTAATACTTCGCGTTGTCTAAACTTGGCCAGTTCGGGATTAGCTCCATATGGAGAGTATGTTGTTGGAGAAGCCGGAAGGCCGGCGAGGTAAGAAGATTCGGATAAATCTAACTCAGAAACTTTTTTATCAAAATAAGTTTGGGCAGCGGCAGCGATTCCCCAAGCCGTTCCGCCAAAAGGGACTTCATTAAAATACATTTCCAGAATCTCGTTTTTGTTAAAAACTCTTTCTGACCAAAAAGCCAGGATAATTTCTTTGGCCTTTCTTTGGAAAGTTCGTTCCGGGGTGAGCAAGGTATTTTTGATGAGTTGTTGAGTGATTGTAGAGCCGCCCTGGACTTCTCTGTCAGTGATAAATAAAACGGCGGCACGAGTTATACCGGTAAAATCGACTCCCATATGGTCATAAAAATTCTGATCTTCCATAGCGATTGTGGCTTGGATAAGATGAGGAGGAATATCTGAAAGTTTAATAGGAGTTCTGTTTTTGCCTTCATAGAAACGGTAAAGTAGCTGGCCGTTGCGGTCATAAAATTCTGTGGTGGTAGGGGTTGGTAAAGTTTTTAAATTGTTTGGCGAGGGAATATCGTGGGCTAATTC
>Ga0163151_10006234_pt1 | contig 14637 bp, 12 predicted proteins | sample OliLakLV19MP5IB2_FD_145596 | JGI IMG/M metagenome (GOLD analysis project Ga0163151, IMG submission 145596) | Freshwater microbial mat bacterial communities from Lake Vanda, McMurdo Dry Valleys, Antarctica - Oligotrophic Lake LV.19.MP5.IB-2 | ecosystem: Environmental > Aquatic > Freshwater >...
AGTTATTTATGTGGAAGATAAAAGACCTCAAAAAAACTACCTGAAATTAACAATATTTTTTTGAGAATTAACATGCTAAAATCTCATCCATGCAGCTTGTAATTGCGCCTGATAATAAATTAAGAGTTCAAACCAAACTAGTCAAAAAATTTTCCCCTCGTTATCACCAAATAATTAAGGATATGATCAAACTAACTAAAACTTTCGTCGACCCCGAAGGCGTCGGCTTAGCCTCAACTCAAGTTGGCTTAGATGAACAATTCTTCGTCGCTAAAATGGATGATGAATCCTTCAGGGCTTTTTTTAACCCCAAAATAGTTAAATCCTCAAAAGCAATTAAAGTCTACACAGAAGGCTGCCTTTCCATTCCTAATTACTGGGGAGAAGTAACTAGACATTTGTGGGTCGATGTAGAGTACCAGGATCTCTCCGGCAACACAGTAAAAGAGCGTCTTAAAGGCCTAACCGCCCATATCTATCAACACGAAGTCGATCATTTAAACGGCAAACTCTTCATGGACCACATTCTCGAAGAAAAGAGCAAACTCTACAAAGTAGTCGGCAAAGATAAAACCGGCTCCGACATTTACGAACAAGTACCTCTCTAGCTTCGCTAGAGAATAACCAAGATACAAGAAACAAGTATCCAAAATTTAGACAGAGTCGACGCTTTGCTCATCTTAAAGACAAACTTGTTTACTTGGTGATTGAGATTTGGTTATTGTTTGTTTCTTGTATCTTGTTTCTTGGAGAATTTATGCGAATTATTTTTTTAGGCACTCCCGATTACTTAAACCCGATAATCAGAGTATTAAACGAACACTTTGAGTTAATTGCTGTCGGAACTACCCGCTCCGCGCCTTTAGAAGCCGAAAAATTAAACATCCCAATTCTAAAAATTGACCAGTTTAGCAATGAAACAATCGAACAATTTAACAATCTAAAACCTGATTTATTAGTTGTCGCCTCCTTCGGCAAAATAATCCCCCAAGAAATCCTGGAAATCCCCAGACTAGGCGCCATCAACATTCACCCCTCAAAACTGCCTTTATACCGCGGCCCTTCCCCAATCCAATCTCAACTCCTGAATGGGACAACCGATTCCGCGATCAGCTTTATCCTAATGGACAATAAAATGGATCACGGCCCCTTACTCTACCAGGAGCCTTTTGAAATAAATCCAGCAGATACATTCCAATCACTCCTAACTTCGATGTTCAAAAAAGCAGCCGACATACTCCCGATCCTAATCCAAAGCTTAATCGATAATAAACTCACCCCAATTGACCAGAACCATCCCCAAGCAACCTTCTGCAAAGAAATAGAAAAAGAAGACGGCTACTTCGACATCGAAAACCCACCTTCCTTAGAAATTCTCCATCGCATGATCCGCGCCTTCTATCCCTGGCCCGGCACCTGGACAAAATGGAACGGAAAAATAGTCAAATTCCTACCAAACATGCAACCTGGAACCTCCAACCTGAAACCTTACCTCCTCCAAATGGAAGGCAAATCCCCCACAGACCTAAAATCCTTCCTTAACGGCTATCCCTCATTTCCTTTAAAAAATAACTTATAGTTTAAAATACTCTGTAATTATCGTATAATTCCTTATACATGGACCGACCTAAACACACATTAACGCGTAGAGACTTCTTAATAACCGGTGCTGCAACAGGTATTGCTCTAATTGAAGGCTCAAGTATTGCTCTAGCTAGCGATCTTAAAACAACTATTCAGAAAGGCCCAGAAAATCTATCTCCAATTTATGCTCAGATTCTGAATCCACTGGATGCAGTAAAAAAACTGGAAGCGGAGTTAGGCGATCGACCTCTCACAGTAGGTCAAAGCCAGGAGCTAATTGGTCGTACAGGTGAATGGCTTGCAGGTAGAAAAGATGGTGTGCTACCAAAACCTGAATTTCTTGCAGCAAACACCTATGTATTAACACACGGGGAAGGTACCAATGTGAAACCTGCAAAAGATCCTGATGTGGCACTCCAGGACCATCCTGTTGTCAACAACTTCTTCGAAAGCTATCGGAACAAGGAGTATTCGGATGCTTTCGCTCAAAAGTTGGTGGATTTATACTATGAGGATTTTTTAGGGGCAGTACCCGGAAACACTTTCGGAGCTTTTATAAACTTGGACCATGCTAACAATCCCCTCGCCTACAGCGGGAGAGAAATCACTAATCGATATCAATATATAGGGACCGATGCTAACCCCATCAGGTATCCAATAACCCCCGTTACATTACTCAGATCAGTCAATCTACACGAAAACTTCCACCTAGCAACTTGGCGCGAGTTCAGTCCCCTCGACCCCGACATTATTCAATATTTAAAAAGAAACTATCGTGGCGACACCTCCGCAATTACAATTGACGGAGCTCAGGACAATTTTAAAGCTCTTATAGAAGTTGCGAAAGAGGGAGGTGCCCCTGTGGTCGCAATAGAAAACAGATTTAACGAATTTAGTACTGATCATCAGGGCATAAGACTCTCTCAGGATGGTGAGCTACCATTTTGGGTGGGTTACGGACAAACCCCTTTAGCTCATTTTAATTTTCGCCAGGTATTAGAACAATCCGGACTACCCCTTCCGGAATTTAGCCAACTATTCCATGGCAATAAATTAAAAGAGTTCTACAGAGAGATAGCATTAGGAGCACAAGTGAGCGAAACTCATCCCGTAAAGATATTTGATGAATCAGCTAAAATACAGGATATACTCGATCTGGCTATCCCAATGTTCGCATGGTGGAAATTTCCTGTATGGAATCCTACAAGTCCAAATCAACCTGACATCAGAACACATTTCCCGGGTGTATTGCGACAGATAGTTTAAGTAGAAGTTACAGTAGAGGTTTCAGTTTTCGCAGCAACCCAAACTGGTTTAACAATTCTTAAACATTTTGTACAGAATTTATTTCCTTTAAAGGCGTGGAGATTTGGTTTTTGAACATTCTTATGAATTTGAGCACGTAATGGCCACTCAGAAGCTCCAGACGAACCCTTCTGATGTCTTGACCATGATCTGATTGTTGATCCTTTACTGCAAAGCGCACATACTGCCATAAGTAATTCCCTTTCAACTCGCTATGCGGTAGAATATCATAATTCTGCCTAAATGGCAAAGCACAAATTTATAAATCATGGTTGAATATTTACTAGCAGCATCCATCATCATTTTAATATTTTCAGTCATAGTCCACGAAGTAATGCATGGCTATGTCGCCTTGCTGTTTGGAGATAGCACTGCGCAGCGAGCCGGCCGTCTAACCTTAAACCCCATCCCCCACATTGATCCAATAGGCACACTCCTCCTTCCCGCCTTTCTGTTGATAGTCCCATTCCTAACCGGAACTCCTTTGGGATTCTTAATCGCCTGGGCCAAACCCGTACCTGTAAATCCATTAAATTTCACTGACTTAAGAAGAGGAGAAATCCTGGTCTCGTTAGCCGGGGTCTTAGCCAATTTCGCTCTAGCTCTGGTTTTCGCAGTCCTTTACCACATCTCAAACGCTATCATGCCCAACCAATTAGCCTTAGGCATCTTCGAATTCGGAGTCCAAATTAACTTAGTTCTCGCAGTTTTTAACTTACTACCAATCCCTCCTTTAGATGGATCAAAAGTTCTAATTGCCCTTCTTCCATACGAAGCCGCCCGAAGATTTGAACAGGTGTCTATGCAATACGGCTTCTTCCTGATCATCTTACTTTTATACCTAAATGTCATCGGAACCATCATGAGTTTCATCATCCCACCCCTCAAAAGTTTACTTGGATTACCTGCATTCTAGGCACAAATACGGCCGATTACCCCCTCCCATAAACCCCAATTAAGTTTGACAAAAATAGCTCTTATTGATACTCTCTAGAAGTTCCTTTGACTAGGAACAAGTGCCCGCAAGGGAACTTGCCTACTTAGCTCGTTAGACATCTTAAGTTGCATTTTTCTCCACATTTTGCAACCTGATAAGGGAGTTCGCGTACTTTGGTACCTTGGGGTAAAAAGTCTGAGTTCCCGCTCTAAGATATCGGGGGAAAACGCTTAAGATCACGGCCAAGTAGGCAGAAATCATTCTAGTCTTTTCGTTTTAACGAGAGCACAATCGCTACAGTAATAAATATTATCCCACCCACCCCAACTATCAACCATCTTGGTAAATCAAGAATATAATTGTAAGTTTGCGGCAATACAGCCAAAACGATACCAGCCACACCAGCATATTTATATAATTTATACCGTAGTGATATTCCAAAAATAAGCAACGCTATTCCGGCAACACCGAGAGTGACAGAATACTTAACAGCTTCCTCCCCAAACGAAAAAAGAGCCGGAGGAACTAGAAGAAAGAATAATCCAACTCCATCTAGTAATTGTCTTCCCTCATTATCATTCTTAATTTTTCTAGTGTAGGCGAGCGCCATAAAATACAACCCCAGCGATATCGTATAGGCTAATGATTCTTCAACTCCCAGATATTTAATTTGCCAAAAAAACGTAGCCATCCCTAACACCGAAGTCACATACCCAAAATTAGCTACTCTTCTAATCGCCACATCAATTCCAAATAAAATAGTAGCTGCATATGCGCAAATCAGCGAATTTCTCTCCATTATGCTGGCAGGAGAAAATATCGAACCCAGTCCAAATAAACCCCCTACAATAGGCGTGATTACTGCTATCAACAGTGCTGACTCACGATAATTCTTCTGAAAGTCTTTACCTTGAGGTAGTTGAATAAAACTTACCCCGTATAAAACATAAGCCAAAGCAGAGTAATAGAACGGGTAGAGTTCAGAATTAACACCAAGTAATTTTAAGCTATTATAAAGCGCAAACACTATAAAAAAGTTTGATGCATATATAAATTCCTTAGCTCCAAATACCCAAGCGTAATGAATACCCACACCAGACAAAACCAAACTTGTAGTCAGTCTTTGGGTTTCAGAGCTTAATCCAAATACAAATGACAGGGCGAAAAACAGAACTGCTGATAACTTGAATACCTGCACACTACCGGTTTTCTCTTTGAAATAAACAGCAGCAACATAAAATAAAAGTCCAATTATTAGGTAACAATAACTTAGGTAATCTATGTGATTTTGAATTTTAAAAACATGTTCCATAAAAAGCGGGACTGAAATTGCTACAAAAATGCTCGAGATTCCGAAATACCTAATTTCATTCTTTATGTAAGACACAACAATCCCCGAAAATACCGGCATCAATGACAGAAAAGCTAAGTCCACAGAGGACACACCAAGTGAATATGCAAAAGGCAAAACAAGAACTGATTGGGCAATTCCCACTGCCAAACTAACATCTACTTCTTCTGTCAAATTGTACTTATTTAGAATGCTTGCCTTGAATAAGTACGCGAATGCACATATGTTAAGAACATACATAAGTAACGAATTATCAAGTTGCTGCCAAAAAAACAAAATTACTACCGCCACAGAAAACAATACTTCTGAAAGCGCCATAAAAATAGACTTCTTAAAATACAGATAAGAAAACACATAAAATGCTGCTGCCAAAAAAACGCTTAAAACAGCCTCAAATGTAAATAATTTATTTTGAGATGCCGCCGCAAGATATCCAGCCCCCAAGGATAAAGGCATTATTAACTGAGATGATAGCTGCAAGGGTATCAACGTATAGTCTTGTGTTTCCTTGTCCTGGTTTCTGGAAATAAAGCTAAGAATCATCAACAAAAAACTGCTTATAATTCCAGCCAATATATAAAAATTTGAATCCAAACCAAACATGTTAACCAAAGAAGTTGTTAAAGAAAGGGAAGTTATCGAAGACGCATATGTATAAAATTTATTCTTAAATCCAAAAGCCAGGTACCCATAAACGGCCAATGCAATTAGCGAGGTGGTTGCCCAAACAATTCCAGGCCCCACCCCCATTGGCTTAAAAACAAAATTAAACCAGGCAGATCCGCAAACAGGAATAAGCACTGCTCCAATCGCAACAAAAGTGTTCCCCGCATCTCTTATTTTGGGATATCTAATAAACCAAGCTCCAAATCCAAAAAATGCAATTGCCACAGAAGTAAGAACAGAAGCTTTTAACACCCCCGATAAGGTCTCCCATTGGAATCCTACAAAAATAGAAGCAGAAGCTACTATCAAAAACGCACCTACATATAAAAGCAAATTAATCGAATTTTTCGAATACCACTCTGACAAAGAAACATCTGCTTTCTCACTTAACTTAGCATCATGAACTAAAGTATGATCAGCCGTTTCCCCGCTACGTCCGTGAGTCACCTTTTCCAGCTCATTTTTATAATCCTCAAGTAATCCTTTGACTGTTTTATCAGGTGAAATTCTTAATACACCTTCAAGTTCTCCAATAGATTTTCTTAAGTAATCTTCGTCACCATCAGGAATATAAGTCCCCGAGCTTTTCCTGCTAATAAACCAAATAAAAAGCCCGATTATAGATAAAAGTAATACCGACGCCAACATGCCTGATCTAACTCTAGTATTAATAATTGAAGGAGTCAATTAAGAACAAGTGACGAAGGAGATGTAATTATAATCTGAGCCGACAATGGGAATCGGACCCATGACCTCATTCTTACCAAGAATGTGCTCTACCACTGAGCCATGTCGGCGTTCAGGTATTTTAGCAAAATTTAGTTAAAACACCAATCATCTTTAACAGGGCCTAAGTAAGTGGTAAATTAGTCCTCAATGAATATTGTAGTAATTAAAGAAACTCCTGGAGAACCGGCAGTTGAAGAATTCTCAAAAGTAGAATGGAAAAAATGGGATTTGGAACATTACGGGGAAATTTTAAACTATATTTCTGAACATTACACTTTAAAAGCGCTTGAGGGAGAAGAAATAGTTGGACTCTTAGCGTTTAAAGTCGATGGCGGTGTATGCTTCATCGATGAGTTGATTGTTAAGTCCGACCAGCAAGGCAAAGGGTTTGGGGAAGATTTAATAATGAAGGCAGAGGAGATCGCCCGCGAATATCATTGCCATAAAGCCCAACTTCACACGGGCGCTGACTGGAAAGAACGGAAATTTTACGAACATATGGGATATAAAAAAACTAATGACTTACCTGACCAATACCTGAGACGTGATTTTGTAGAATACACTAAATATCTTCTCTGAGCCGGCTACTAGATTCGAACTTGTGACCTGCTGTTTACAAAACAGCTGCTCTAACCACTGAGCTAAGCCGGCATAATTTAGGTTCAGTTATTCTAACAAATATCATCTCCTAAGAAAAGTTCCATCTGTTTTATCTATATCGTTGCAAATCTACCCTCAACTAGTGTAAAATCCGTTACAACTGACTTAAAGAATACAGATCAGTTGAGATCGTTATGGCAAAAAAAGACGCGCGCGCAGCTCTCGGTTTAGAATGTACTGAATGTAAATCCAGGAATTATATCACCGAAAAAAATTCTACTAACACTAAAGACAAATTGTCTCTCAAAAAATACTGCAAAAAATGCCGAAAATCCACCCTTCATCAAGAGTACAAGCTAAAGTAATCTCCTATCTCCTATCTCCTATCTCCTATCTCCTATCTCCTATCTCCTATCTCCTATCTCCTAAAACTTTACTTTAATACCCACCATTATATATAGTGAATTAATGGACTTTAAAGGCCTATCTGACCCAGTGGTTTTATTTAGACAACCCGATAAAAAACCCAGCTTCTTCAAAAAGATTCGACCCCCTTCAACTAATTTCATAAACAAAGTCGGTGTAGCCTTCAGAGACAAAAATTTTCTGGTAGGAGGGCTGACTGTATTCATGCTATTTGCCATCGGATTTGGTGTTTATGTGGCTCAAAAACCAACTCAGCTTGCCCCAAGAGCCGCTGTTATCCCTGGGATCGACTGTATGACTACCGGGCTTAGCATAAACAAGCCTGCCGTTAAATTAACCAACACCAAAAAACCCAATACCGATTTAGTTTTTTGGGACCAGGCAGTCAGCAGACAAACTTTCCTGCAAAAAGCTATTGAGTGCAGTGTGGAAATTCTAAATCCAACTAATTTTGCTCCCTCCCAATCCAAACAGCTAGTTGAAACTGTAACGGGAGCGCCTACCAGCTCAACTGACGGATCTAAGTACCGCAATCTTTTAGTCGAAGGCCCGTGTAACAATGACAAAATAACAATCTACCGAAATGCCGGATTTACCATACTCACAGACATTCAGTGCGAAGAGTTCGGTCTCGATTTAAAAGTGAACCAATTTTATGGACCCGGGAGCGGTTCAAATCCTTATGAGGTTAAAAACGGCATAGCCGATGGGGGGGACAGCGGTTATCCGATGATAGTTGTAAGCAGTATTATCCCCTCACCATCCCCATCATTATCGCCTTCCCCAAGTCCCAGCCCAAGCCCCTCTGCCACAGCTTCTCCAAGCCCTTCACCTTCAGCGAGTCCATCTCCATCTCCAAGTCCGAGCCCTTCACCTTCACCTTCACCTTCACCTGCAGTATCTCCCTCCCCAAGCCCTTCCGTCTCTCCTAGTGCCTCCCCAATTTCCCAAGGCAAAGGAGATGGCAACAACGACGGAATTATCGATCGTCAGGACTTATCGGTAATGCTTTCTAAATGGAGTCCGGCAGTAGAAATTACTACTCATTTCCAACTGGATTTTAATGATGATTTGAAAATTAATTCTTTCGACCATGCTCAAATGAAGCAGCTACTCGTTACGCTTGGAGTAATTAGACAATAATATAATCTTAATATTTACAATCTCTTCCGTATCAGGTTATAGTAGATCTAATGGACTTTAAAGCCCAATCCACACCTGTCACTATCATAGGAGATAGCAACAAAAGCTCTAAACCCTCTTTCTTTCAAAAAGTTAGAGAACCTTTCTCTAACTTCTCCCCTAAATTCAAAAAAACAGCCGCCATCGCCCTTCCGGTCTTCATGCTTTTCGCTCTAGCCATTGGGGTTTATCTGTCCCAAAAACCCACCCAACTCGCTCCTCAGGCCGCAGGAGACGGAATAGATATAACTCTCAAACCTTCAACTATAAATACTCAAGCTGGCCAAGAATTCCCAGTTGACGTATTTATCGACACTGCCCCAACAACTTTTAAAGCAACAGCAGCTCAGGTAAAAATTAATTATGATCCTGCAATTCTTGAGCTAAAATCTAATACCCTAGGAACTTTTCTTCCAGTAGCCATAGTCCCAGCCCAAAACACTTCTGGTACCACCAGTTTTACAGTCGGAGCTAATGTTAACGGCGAAAAGCAGGGTAGTGGCACAATAGCCACTTTAGTCTTTAAGGCTAAAACCGCCACCCCTACTCAAATCACATTCGATGCTACCCAAACTATAGTCACCGCTCTTGATAATTCAACCAACCTCGCCCGCGCCCTAACATCAACCTCAGTAACATTCAACGCCCAGGGTTCACCCAGCCCCTCCCCAGCCGGAACAACTCCTGAAAATTCCTTCACTCTCGAATCCCCAGCTTCCGTCCTTCCAAACCAGGAATTCTCAGTCAAGGTATTAACCCGGGCTGATGCTGAAAACGCTAACCTTTGGAACGCCACTATCACTTTCCCAAAAAACTTAGTTGAGGTCGTTAGATTTGATAAAACCGGCACCTTTATAACCAGCTGGACTGAAGAATTCTTCAGCAACACAACCGGAGAAATCTCCTTAACCGGAGGAGTCACAACTCCAGGCTATAAAACCAACTTAACCCAAGCCACCATGACCACCATCGTCTTCAAAGCCAAAGCCGTCGGATCCGCCAACATTAACTTAATCGACCCCTCAAACATCTTCAGAAACTCCGACAACGCTAAAATCCTCCAAACCAAAAGAAACGCAATTGTCAGCGTAAGCACCGCCTCACCAAGCCCATCTCCTTCACCTTCTCCGAGCCCAAGCTCCAGCCCCTCACCAAGTCCCTCTCCATCACCAAGTCCATTTCCGTCCCCAAGCCCTTCACCACTATCCAAAGGTGACGGCAATAACGACGGTAAAGTCGACCTCCAGGATCTCTCGATAATGTTCAGCAAATGGAGCCCCGCCATCGACATCATCTCCCATTTCCGATTAGATTTTGACGACAACAAACGAATCAACTCCTTCGATTATTCCCAAATGAAAGCCCTACTTATCCAACTCAACGTCATCCGACAATAGACTAGTTCCTCTTTTGAATCTTTCATCAAATTTAGATATACTTAACCTCGCTTACGGGAATGGTGAAATGGTATCACAGCAGTCTCCAAAACTGCTTTTCCAGGTTCGAGTCCTGGTTCCCGTGCTTGATTCAGGTTCTTAAGGCTTGCCTTAAGGTTCTGAATCAAATGGGAGCCGAGGGCGTACTGTCCTGGTTCCCGTGCATTTAGGTTTCAGAATTCTTCATTCAATTCTTGTCTTATCCCTGTTAATAATTGTATGCTTAATAGATGTCTGCCCTAACTACAACCTCTAGAAAAGGTTTCACCCTAATTGAGCTTATGGTTGCTATCTCCATCATAGCCATCATCTCCGCAGTCGGCATAACCACCTTCAGCCAATCCCAAAAACTAGCCCGAGATGCCAAAAGAAAGCAGGACTTAAGATCCATAGGCATTGCCTTGGAACTCTACTACCAAAGATATGGGCATTACCCTTGTTCGGGTGGAGCCTATGGTCATTGGCAATTTGCCAACTTCGTATCTAACAATTTATGGATTGTTAATCGTTCCGATGCCGTAGCTGATACCTCTTGCGGTGGTCCAGCTGCAAATCAACAACCATTCGACTCCAGTTTTATATCTTACATGCCCAATGACCCATCTCGTAACACTAGCTCATTCGGTACGGGCGGATATCAATATACTTCATCATACAATTGTGCACCTGTTGGAAAATTTTTCTATCTCTTCACCCCCTTAGAAAATGACCAAGATCCAGACACCAATATTAAAAAGGTTTATAAAAGATGCGACGGGACTCCATTTCTACTGAGCGAAGGGTACCCGAATAACTTATTTATTGTAGGTTCATACTAGTTATGGATGAAATCCCCAAAGAGAAACACGACCATGGTGCTTTAAAATTTCCTGATGAATTCTTATGGGGAACCGCCACAGCCGCCCATCAAGTTGAGGGAAATAATACAAACAGCGATTGGTGGGACTGGGAACAAAAACATCAACCTCCTGAAAAAAGAAGTGAAGGCGCAGCTGATCAATATAACCGCTACAAAGAAGATATCGATCTGGCTGACTCACTCAACCTAAACTCGCAACGACTCTCAATCGAGTGGGCCAGAATCGAACCGAGTAATGGCCATTTCGATCAATCAGAAATCGCTCATTACCGCCAGGTTCTGAAGTCTCACAAGGATAGGGATTTCACTATCATGCTAACTCTATGGCATTTCACCCTGCCCAAATGGGTTGCCGATATAGGCGGCTGGGAAAACCCCCTAACCGGCGAATACTTTCTACGATTTCTTAAAGAAGTCATTCCTGCTCTCGATGAGTATGTCGATTTCTGGATCACCTTTAACGAACCAGGCGTTTACGTTTTCATGAGTTACATGGAGGGACTCTGGCCGCCGCAAAAAAAGAGCAAATGGGCAGCTACACTCGTACATTGGAATCTAACTCAAACTCATAAAAAATCGTACGACTTAATACATACTCTCTCCCGAAAACCAATCGGCATCGCCCAAAACATGCAGTCATTCCACGCCAGCCATAAACACTCAATCTTAGAACTCGCCGCGGTGTATGTCAGTGATCTCGTTTCTAATCACTCATTCTACATATTAACAAAAGATCATCATGACTTTTTGGGAATTAACTATTATTTCCATCACCGCTACAACACCAAAAAAAGTTTTCTACCCCATCTTGACGAAGCAGCTGGCCAACATCGTGATGTCTCCGATTTGGGTTGGGAACTTTTCCCCCAGGGATTATTCGATGTTTTAATGGATATCGCCAACCATAAACCAATCTATATAACCGAATGCGGAATCGCCTCTACCAATGATGACCGCCGAACCCGCTTTTTAATCCAATATTTATCTGAAGTCTACCGCGCCATCCATTCCGGAGCGAAAATCAAAGGTTTCTTCTATTGGTCTTTAATAGATAATTTCGAATGGCACCAGGGATTCGAACCTCGTTTTGGATTAATAGAAGTAGATTACCCAACTCTAAGCCGCAAAGTCAGACCTTCAGCATTTGTATTCGCAGAAATCGCCAGTCACAATAAAATACCTCACTCACTTCTTCGCTTATTAGGACATACAATTAGGGTCGAGGAGGTTTTGTGTTACATGCATCCGGGAAAGCCAAAAGCTTTATGCCAACATTTCCCGTCATGATCAAGTAGGTTTATGAACTATTTATTCGTCGCAATCGCAGCTTATCTTTTAAATGCCGTTTCCGTCACCATAGATAAAATTCTGCTGGTAAAAAAACTCCCTAACCCCGCTCTCTATGTGTTCTACATTTCGGTCTTTAGTTTGGTTGTGTTATTCCTCGCCCCCTTCACAACTTTCCCCGATTACTACTCATTCGCTATATCCTCTTTCTCTACAATTCTCTGGACTCTCGGAGCCTTCTTCATGTTCCGGGCTTTAAAATCTGGTGAAGCCGCCCGCGTAATCCCAATCATCGGCTCTTTCATACCGATAATTCTACTCTTCATGTCTTCTCTGTCCGGCATCATTGCCGCAAACGAAATATTCGCCATTGCTATTCTTTTACTCGGACTTATCTTTCTAATACTGCCATCGCTCAGAGGAAAATTTTCTTGGAATGAATTACTACTGGAAGCAATTTCAGCATTATTTTTTGCTAACTCGTACTTTCTATTAAAAATAGCTTACGACTCAAGCGACTTTCTATCAATTCTCGTTTATTCAAAATTGATCTTAATCCCTTTGATTTTATTAATACTTATTATTCCCAATTTGCGATCACTAATATTCTTCTCAGGCAAAACCCATACCAAAATTAATCTTTGGTCCATGACCGGTATACTTCTCTTTATCGGTCAGGCAGCTGGAGGCATCTCCCAAATGCTCTTAACCTTTGCTATTTCCTTAGCCAGCCCAGCTGTAATTAATTCTATACAGGGAATTCAATATGTTTTCCTATTCTTGCTTAGTTTACTCCTTGCTAAAAAATTCCCACAAGCTTTTGGAGAAAAATTAACAAAACTCAACTTTCTAGGAAAAATCCTTGGCATTACTTTAATTTTCTTTGGTCTTTGGGTGCTATCACTCAGGGCCACAAATGATGCCAAACCCCAAACAGGTGTAACTTTCTCCGCCAGGTACGCAACAGAACTTGGGCTAGATCCAAATGAAGTTTATGAAAGTATCTTAAAAGATCTCAACCCTAAAATAATCAGATTACCGGTTTATTGGGATGAGGTAGAAAAAGAAAAAGATCAGTTTGATTTTTCTGCGTCTGAAAAGTTCTTGGAACAAGCAGAGATTAACAATACAGAAATTATTCTGGTTGTTGGTTTTAAACAACCGAGGTGGCCTGAATGTTTCCAACCCAACTGGACAAGAAGCTTGAGCAACGACCAATTCGATGAAGAAGTTTATTCTTTAGTCCAAAAAGAAGTTGAAGTTTTTAAGCGTTTCTCCAACATTAAATACTGGCAGGTCGAAAATGAACCATTCGTCGATTTCGGAATTTGCCCTAAACCCAACAAACAAAGATTATCTAAAGAAATCCAAATAGTAAAAAGTTTAGATCCCCGACCAGTAATAATTACTGACTCAGGAGAATTATCAACCTGGCTCCCGACCTTTAAAGCAGGTGACGTATTTGGCACAACTTTATATCGTACAATTTGGAGTCCTTACTTCGGTTCTGTAAACTATCCCTTACCCCCGGCTTTCTACACTATCAAAAGTAATCTTGCTAAGTTATTTACTTTCTCTCCAAATCACCCCACTTTAATCTCTGAACTTCAGGCAGAACCCTGGCCAGACAATCATTCATCAATAACTGAAGTTTCTTTGGAAAGACAAGTGGAATTATTTCCTCAGGAAAAACTTTTGGAGAATTATAAATACTCAAGAGAAACAAATTTAGGTCCAATTATTTTTTGGGGAGTCGAATGGTGGTACTATATGAAACTTAATCACATTTCTGATTACTGGCAAATTGGGGCAGTACTTCTCAACAAATAAACTGCTACTGGATTTTAAAAAACTTCTGACATAAAATAATTTCATTCCCTCGTTCTATCAGCGTTTGGTTGTGGTCTCTTAGGTAAGGATAATAATGAGAAATTTAAAGACGGATAAAAAACATTTTTGGCTCTTTCCTCTTCTTCTTTTTGCATGGCTCTTAATAAAACTTGGCAACTTAGGAATCAACACAATTACTTTCTTTCTTCGATTAGTCAAAAATTTTTTACTTAGTTTAGTAAAATTCTTTTCTTTCGAACTTTTCAAACCTCAACCAAAAAAGAAAACAAGAAAGTCATCAACAAAGAAATCAGCTTATTCTAAAATTGGTTACCTTACACGTCCCCTCGGACTTATTTTCTCAGCTAAAGTCAGGTTCGCAATTCTTGTTTTAGGTCTCGGGTTCTTCTTTGCTACCTATTCTTACCTATTAGTAGAATTAGCC
>Ga0163151_10006235_pt1 | contig 14635 bp, 9 predicted proteins | sample OliLakLV19MP5IB2_FD_145596 | JGI IMG/M metagenome (GOLD analysis project Ga0163151, IMG submission 145596) | Freshwater microbial mat bacterial communities from Lake Vanda, McMurdo Dry Valleys, Antarctica - Oligotrophic Lake LV.19.MP5.IB-2 | ecosystem: Environmental > Aquatic > Freshwater > Lake...
CGACAAGGAACACTACCTAAAAGCGCGTACTCGTCTCATGCGCGAGAAAGACCCTGCAAAGCTCGCCGCGCTCTTTATCTACATCAACAAAACCTGTTTCAATGGACTGTACCGTGTGAACAAAGCAGGCGGCTTCAATGTTCCTATGGGCGACTACAAGAACCCCCTCATCGTTGACGAAAGCAACCTCCACGCTTGCTCGGAGGCACTGAAAGGAGCGGGTATATCGCAACAGAGCTTTGGCCACGCGAAAATATATAAGGACGACTTCTACTACCTCGATCCTCCGTATCACGAAACCTATGAGGGCTACGCTTCAGGCGGCTTCGGGGACGATGGGCATACAAAGCTTGCGGAGTTTTGCAGGAAAATAGACAAAGCTGGCGGCTACTTCATGCTTTCTAACTCGGATACACCTTTTGTAAGAAACCTATATAGGGGCTACACTATAGAGAATGTCGATGCCTCCCGAACCATCTCATGTAAATCCGCTGGGCGAGGAAAAGAAAGCGAGCTTATCATTCGCAACTACACCTAGTCCTATCATCGGAGGGGCGTCAAAACAAAATTCAATTAAAATACCGCCTAAAGTGATATAGGCGGTATTTCTTTTACTACTATACTACTATACTACTATACTAGTAAAGAGTACTATAGTTATCTAGTAGTATAGTTATCTAGTACTTTTTCTTCAACTTTGTTAGTCAACTTTCTAAAGATACCAAACAAAAACCAAATTCCTCCAAATATCATACCTATTGCTGTTAGGATAGGACTTAGGTCTTTTCCTAATGGTGATTCATAGAAAGCACTGATAACTGGCATGAACTCTCCTGCTTGCTGTATATAAGAAGCTAATGCGATTAATATTCCTGTTAAAGTTGCACTTGTCTTTGCTGGGTCTTCACTTGACTGTGTAAAGAATGTAATAAGATTCTTCATAAAGATTAATTAATTTAATAAACTGATTACATTATAGCATGAAAAAGGGCTTTATTAAAAGCCCTTGTTGACTATCTATGATAATTAACAAGATTGTAACCTACAAACTTATTGATTATTGAATAATAGTAACTTTCTTCCATTCTCTCCCTTACGGGTATGATCTGATGTAGATCATTATGACAGTCTCTACAGATGTAGATAATCTCATAACTTCCCGGGAAGAGTGATTTAGGTTTGATGTGATGTCTTGTTTTTTGAGCAAGACTATCAAATCTTCTTCCGCACTTTGGACATTTTGTGACTTTCATAAGTCTAATCACTGATATTGTTAACCAACTTGCAACGTGGGGCAAAAATAATAAGTCTTTCGCACTCACGCTCCCATTGTGTTAAACAGTGGCGTGAGCAGAAGTACTCACCATTACTCGGAATAGCTTTGAGCAAGCTAATACGAAGTTGACAACGTGAACGGAAACACCTAACACCATGACGGTATTTCATTGTATTGATTTGTAAAAGTCCAAACTACCCCTATCGTTTGTTCAAGGGGAGGTGTCGGAGGTTGTGAAGCTTTTTTTATAAAAACGATTGGCTTATACCTCCGACATCTGCCTTCGAACTACGGGAACAGTCTCGTCACGAGTGACCGTGTTGCATCATCCAACTTCATTGTTACAGGTAAACTATAAGCATTTTGGAGCTTCTCTAATGCTTTTTTAGTTGTTGGCCCAATATTCTCTGCCTTAGACACGTTTGTTGGAAAGTACCCCAAGGCTTGTAGGCATTCCTGTAATGAAATTATAGAACCTGTAAAATGTTTACTAGCTATCTCTGTCTTCTCAAATTTGAAATTCATAAGATAAGCGTTTGCCATAGGTGTAGGGATATTTCTAGCCTCTAGAAAATGTTTACTAACAAAGCGTACTGAAATACCACCAAAGTGAGCAGAGTCTTCAACTACTAAATACTTAATACCGTTTATGGTTACATAGTCCACGAAGTTAATGAAGTGATGAAACGCAGAAGGATTATCATAATCCATAGATTTTACTACTTTTGGATATTCTGTTGCCCATTCATCATAAGTAAAATACATTAGTCCAATTACTGATTTGCCTGTAGTTTGTATCACAGATGCTATTGTTTCAAAAGCACCTGTCGGAATGTAAACAGGTTGACTAATAGCAAATACTTTGCCGACATCACGTTTCCAAAGAGCTATCACATAATCATCTGCATCAGAATCTCTTTTTATATTAACATCGGTTAAAATCTTTAACGTCACACCCTCTGTCATTATTTTAGTTATATCTGTAAAATACATCCCTTGTTCACCAAAATTTCGTCTTCGTTGATAAACATCTTCTTCTGAAAAATCTATATATTTACCATACTTCTGCGCATAACCTATACCAAGATGTTTTTTAGCACTAAAAGCGCCACACATATATGATGACTTTTGATTTAGTACAGGGAATGAACGAAAGGTAGTTTTATCCCAGTTTACTACATTAGCTTTACCGACAATATCTGAAAATACAACAGGGGCAATATCAGTGCTGATTAAAGCACCCGTTGTTATAAGTGGAGGATTCCAAGTGAAGAAGGATTTAAACCAATTATTTTTCATATTGTTTAATAACAAGTGCTGTTAACTCTTTTACATTAATAGAAGTATCTTGAATGTCTCTCACCATATTACCATAAATGACTGCAATAAGTAAAACAATAATACCAGACGTGATACCAAACGACCATAGAGCCGTCGATATTTTAGTTGTTGCTACGTCAACACTATTTTTAAGTCCTTGTAGTTTTAACGAATGTTCTTCTAATACTATTGAATGTTTTTCTGTTCTACCGTTTTGTGTTTTCTGATATTCTTCAACCTGTTTCAAAGTATTTTTGAACTCCCCCATGAAGACACTTTCTGATGCTTTAGAGGCGACAATACCCCGATGAACTGCTACCATAATATCATCATGTTGTTCCCTTGCTGTTACTTTTGAAAAGGTTTGATCAATCATAATCCTTGTCTATATAATTCCCTTATCTCCCCATTAGACAGTGCGCGGTCGAAGATACGAACCTCATCCAAGGAACCGTTAAAATTCAAAGTTGAAGAAGTTGCAGGACTACCTACAGGACGAGCGCCTAACATTACAAAGGTATTCCCGGTTATTAAGTTTGTGCTCTGTAAAGTCCCAGTACTTGCCCCCGCTGCAGGCGCACCATCAATAAAAATATTAGCTCTTACCCCCGTCCTCCATACTCCAACAACGTGAACCCACCTATTTAGAGGCAAATTGGCTGTTGTTTTAAATGTATCATTCGAGACATCATAAACCTCAAATTCTGGCTTGCCAGCGTTTAAGTAAAGATAAAAGGAATTCGTATTAAATGCTGTACCATCCTCAATCAACATTTTAGTTTGCACCGATGATGTATTCACCCATACAGATATAGTAAGGGCAGCAAGGTTACTCCCTCCTGTGCTAGTTGTAAGAACATAGTCATTTGTTCCGTCAAATTTTAGGGCTGTCTGTATTTTTCCAGTTACACGAGCTGTACTTAATGCCATGTTAGTTAATACTCCGTTCTTTTCATTACCACTTGAATCTACGGTATCTGCCGCAGTAGGGGATGACCACCTGGTCATTCGATTATCTAATGACCAATAATTAATCAAACCATTATTTATACCGTACTGCGGAACAAAGGCATAGGCAACGCCACTGCTTGCAAGTAATATGATTATAAATAGTATGATTTTCATTTATCTATTGTCGATTACACCACTATCTTCTAATTTGGTAGAGATGGCGAGGTCAAGTTTTGGCTCGATAAGAAGGATTTCTGCTTCTATTTCTGACCTCTTTTGAATTAGTGCCTCAATTTTGCCAGCAATTTCTAATAATTCATTTTTAAAATTTCCCAAATACACTACATACTTGCTACTTAAGGTTATGTTGTCTCCCTTGATTGTACCCAAACTCGTCACTACCTCTCCTTCCGTAACCGTCTCAATGTTTTCTATCTCTACGGCCAGACTGTCTTTAGTATTTGTCTCTATTACATTTGTATCAATAAGGACTTTAATTGTTTTCATATTAGTATGATGAATCAAGTTTAGCGCTAATAAATGTTGTCGAAGAAGCTGTCATAGCAAAGCGGAACCTATCAGTTAACCCATTCACTACACTCGAACCTGGATTGATTTGTCCACTCCAATAAACTCCAGAGAATGTAGTTGTTCCAATCACGCCTGTACTAGGCGCCCATACATCCACCCACAAATCTTTCCCAAGACATGTTGAACCCGTCATAGTAACAGCTATATTTGAAGTACCCACGCCAAGAGCAATAATTGATGATGTTGCATAGGATGTATTGCACATATCGATTGTTATTGACGTTGTTGTCGCTATTTGAGTGAACGCAGGGCCAAACGAGGCTCCACCACCACCACTACCACAAGCCAAACCAGTTGAATTTATAAGACCAGAGGTTACATTCAAACATCCGTTCGATAGGGATGAGTTGTATAGTGAACCAGAAACAGTTAGAGCGGTTGTTGAAGCATAAGGGAATGTTGAAGCGGTTGTTGATGTTGCTGTGAAGTTTCGACCAACAATTTCACCTACGACTGAAAGCTTGGCGTATGGAGTTGAAGTACCGATGCCTACATTCCCCTGCAATACTGTCCTTGTTATTGAACTATTACCCAACACTGCTGTATTTGCCCCTAGTCCGATTGCACCGTCACCAATGACAATTGTGTTGTCGTCGCTGTTGTCAAAGCCTCTGGTTCCTTCTCCTATATAGACGGAGTTGGAGGTTGTTGCTAGGACTGTTACACCGTCAGCTTGATAGCGACCAGCATTAAAACCTATAGCTACATTGTTACTTCCAGTGGTGTTGGAGTTGAGAGATTTATAACCCTGTGCGGAGTTGTTATTTCCAGTGGTGTTGGAGTAGAGAGAATACATACCATGTGCGGAGTTAAAGCCACCAGTGGTGTTGGAGTAGAGAGATGCAAAACCTTGTGCGGAGTTGTTACTTCCAGTGGTGTTGTTAAAGAGAGAATATGCACCATGTGCGGAGTTGTTATTTCCAGTGCTGTTGGAGTTGAGAGCTTGCAAACCCTGTGCGGAGTTACTGTTTCCAGTGGTGTTGAGGTAAAGAGAATACGCACCCTGTGCGGAGTTGTTATTTCCAGTGCTGTTGAGGTAAAGAGAACGATATCCTTGTGCGGTGTTTAAACCTCCTTCCGTATTAGCCTTCAAAGCTTGATAACCAACAGCAGTATTGTATGAAGAAAGAGTAACTGCTCCTGTGGTAGAACCCATAGTGAGGTTACCTGCATCAAAACCAACAAAAGTATTGAAACCATTATTACTTACTGGCTTAAAGTCATGTATGAATGGTGTTGTGCCTTTGTAGATAATACCAACATTAGCTCCAGTGGTGTTTGGTAGATATAGGGCAGTGGTAGAAGCAGAACCGTTGATTTCTAGTTTGTAGTTTGGGTTAGCAGTACCGATGCCGACGTTGCCATTATTATTAACCTGAAATACAGCGCCTTGAGTTGCAACAGCATTTGTTGTTGAGGCTATTATAAAGTATGGATATGGAGCGGTTGTTGAGGCGACAATAGCAAGTCTTGCATAAGGTGTTGTTGTGCCTAAACCAAGTCCTCCAGTAGATGCACCTGATACTTGAGTAGTTATATTTCTTAATACCATATCGTAGTTAGCTGTGACATATCCGCTACCAACTGCCCACGCGATAGTTGATGAAGCATTATTAGCCGAAGTTGCACCCTGAACAATACTGCCATCTGTTGTATTCAACACCATACTGTTAGGGGGAAGTCCTGTTAAGGCTGCAAAGTTATTACCAGAGAATCCTAAATATCCGTAATAAGTACCAAATAGACCACCTGTACTTCTAGCATTAACCATAGTAATACCACCTGTACTATAAATACCTTGGTCAGTATTACCTAAAACCAAATTTGAAGTTAAGTCAGCAACTTTATTTGTTAACTGAACCTGTGTTGGTGAACTTAATAGTCCATTTAAGTAAGGAGCTGTATAACCATTTCCTATAACAATGTTACCTGCGAATGTTGAAGTTGCGGTTGTAGAGGTTGCTGTGAAGTTTCGTCCAACAATTTCACCTACAACTGAAAGTTTGGCGTATGGAGTTGAAGTACCAATTCCAACGTTTGCACCAATGTAATTTATCTGTCGTACAGGGTCAAACCACCACGTTGATGTTGTTGTTGCAGAGGTGTCTAGTGAGGTCACAAGTGATGTGTAAGGAAATTGTAAAAGACGTGATACCACTGTTGTTGTCGAGAATGTGCCACCGCCAGAACCTCCACCACCTGATACAGGTGCCCATGTTGATACTGTCCCATTAGTTTGTAAATAATAACCACTTATAGGTGTTGTGCCTACTTGCCTACTCCTAAATACAGTTTGTGCAAATATGACATTTGGGAATACAAGTAGTAATAAAAAAAGAATATATTTCATATTTATATTAAATAATCACTAATAATCTCTCCAGCACTCCAAGAACTAACTGTTGTTATATTGTTACTACTTATACTGTAATCAGTACTTAGTATTAATCTTTGACCAAGCCCATACACCTTAACACTACCCACTACTGGAGAATTAGCCAGTGAAAATGCTGTTCCAGAACCAGTTAGTACTTCATTGTCTATTGCAGTTGAACCGCCCCCAGCTATAGTAACAGTCATAACGCCACTAACAATATCTGCTGATACACCACCACCTTTAAAGTTTATTTCTCTAACACCACCATAACTAACACCGTTTACAAGCAAATCCAATGGCCTAGTATTACCACCACCAAATTGTTTTGTAACCTTTGTATTAAAATCTCCGTCAATGGCTTCGATAGAGAGCCATTGTTTTTTTACAGCTTGTATCTTTGCAATTAACTCTTCTCCAGTGTCTAGTTTCGGTATTTCGTTTTTAATAGAAAGAAGGTTACTTTTTACCTCCCCCTCTATTCTTCTTAACTCACCCCCAGTCTTTCCAAATTCATTTAGTTTAGAATATAGAATATCAAGTTTAGAATATATATCCGTTAATTCTGGTACTACAGGTATTTCTTTTCGTAAAGTATCTATAGAGTTAGAAACATTTTGAAGTAAATTACTATGTTGTTTTGATAATGTTTCATCAAATTTTGTATTTAAACTTTTAATAGATTTTGATAACTCATCTTTATTCTTAACAGAAAGTGTGTTTACTTCGTTATTTTTTTCATCAACATCTGATTTTAAACTTTTAATACTATCTAAAAACAAAGAAGTTAATTGTTCTACGTCGTACATAGAAGCATACTTTGTTTTCAAAATAATCTTTTCCATTTTCTTGGAAAAGTCATCTATAGAAGTTGATACGCTACCAATTCCTTCCTTTGTCATTTTATATTTTTGCCTCTCCATTTCTAGGTTTTTTTCCATATGTATATATTATATCATTTTAATAAACTTATTGCTTCATCTATAGTAATACTTCTACTCACTTTTAACTTTCGAGCGATATCGGTTACCTCTCCTCTTGTCATCCTGCCTGATGTAACAGCTTTGCCAGCAAGAACATCCCAATTGGTATAGGAATCATGAAGACTACGAGACACAACTACTAAATTTGATTCAGAATTATTACCACCAGTGATCAGTGGTACAATATGTTCTAAATTATATCTATCCCTTTTGGAAGCAGGTATACCCATTTCCTTTAGTTTTCTACCGATCACCTCCTCTGAACCGCCTTTGTCAAGATAATTAACTCCTCCCATACGTCCAAAGACAACAGCATTACCCTCCACCTTCTTTAGTTTTTCCGAAGTAAATGTTCCCCTAGCAGCGTTCATAGGATCTGTGGCATAGGCTTTAGCATAATCTTCCAAGAGTTGAAGTGGACCTCTTTTGGGTACCTCCTTCTCCATTTCAGTTTTCCTCTTTTCTTTAACTTCTATACTCCTCTCATATTCCATGAACTCTCTCTCCGCTTCCCCTTCTGTCATTGATTTATTCTTCATTGCCTCCAACAAGGCAGTAGCATACTTTCTTGGCTCCATATCCATGCGGCGTTTCTTTTCTCCAGTTTTATATTCTTTCATCTTACCTTCGAAAGAGGCCTCTGCTGTTTTCTCATCAACACCTGTTTTCATTAGTGCTAGAGTTTCTTGTGCAATGGTTTTGGGGTTTGTTGTAGACCTATCAATTTCTGTTTTATAAAATCTATTGATAACCGGTAATTCTTTTGTCTCCAATTCTTCCCCTTTAATAAGAGACGATGATGTGTTTATGACTCTACTGAAAGCTCTACCAACTCCACCAATATATTGTTCAAAAGCATAATTGAAGTTAGCAGGTGATATTTCAATTCCAATATTTGAGAGGACATTAGATACTTTTATAGAACTACGACCTGAAAAAGACTTAGTAAGACTACTAAAATAATTTTGCGAATCTGGTTTGTTATTATTGAAATTTGGCTCTATCATTCCTCCACTCCATGATTTATTAGAGTATATTTCCATTGGTGTTTTTAAGAATGTTGGAGTTAGAGTCTTTACAATACTGTCATTACCTGCAAGAGGGTTATAAGCCTCTATTGCAGCGGTAGCGATACCCTTAAAAGCACTTCCTATACTATCACCCTTGCCCGTTATAAGGTCATAACTATGTTCCATAGCAACCTTAATAGGTTTTAATCCCCACGAAACTGGAATAGTAATATAGTTAGCTTTTCCGAGAGAAGGTAGCATTATCGTAATATTAGAACTTCTATCCCACTTCGATATTTTGTCTCTCCAGTCGGGGTCAACTTTGTCGTTCCATGAATTAACACCATATACACCTAATCCTACAGAAGAAATAACTGTTGCTGCCACTTTAGGATCCTTCATAGCTCGGAGCATTTTAGTTGAACCCTGAATGGAAGCGTTTGAGAACATGTATAATCCATTTATAATAGAGCCTCCTGTGCCTTTCTTATTAAAGTTTATTGTAGATTCTTTAGCCAAAACAGCCGCCTCATTACGGCTTAATCCTCTTTCCAAAGCTTCCTTATAAACTGATAGACGAGTCGAGTCTTCAAATAATGTATTCCAATTATCAACAGTTTCTATTACCTTTTGAGCGGCTTGCCTAGGATTGCTTCTATTTAATTTTCTTAATTTATCTATATCAACTTCTATTTGTTTTCGTGTAGAAAGTCCTACACCACCAGTAGTTCCACCGTCAAGTTTCATTTGGTTGTATAACCTTGCCCCTTCTGAATCAATACCCCTCATAGAATCTAAGACAGCCTTTATGCTTTTAGGCTCTCTTGTAACAACACTAGAAGCCCCCTTAAAACCAACCCCTTTTTGTGAAGCCATATATACAACCATTTCCTGAATATCCCTTACCTTGTTCGATAGTGCAAACTCGTAATTGAATCTAGTGTGAAGCCCTGAATACAATCTTGTAAATTCCGAAACCCATTTCAAGACCGAAGGCATGTGTTCTACATTCACTCCTTTTAATGCTGCAGCAATATGGGGATCGTTTATCTTTAAATAAACAGGTTTTCCATTCTCTCGAAGTGACAAAATCTGTGGGTCGTTAATCTGTTCTTTTAATATTTTACCATCAAAATCTTTGCCAATAACCCTAGCATTTATTTCCTCAAATAATCCTAAATTTTTATTATTTCTAGCAAAATTTAATGTATTTAAGTCAACAAGATTCTTTTCAGCTCTAATTATAGCCTGTTCTGCCGAAGCTGTAATGTTTGTAATTATATCAGCAACTTCTCTTTCACTCCCCTTTGCTCTTATAATACCCGAACCTTTAACATTGAATCCCCTACCAGTAAGAGACCCTACTATATCCTGTCCTTCCATAACTCTTTGGAGCGGAACATGATTCTTATATGTTTTTGTTAGAGTATCAAAAGTAGCTTGATCTATCACCTGTGAATCTTTCAATACAGTCAATACAGACTTATTTACATCTGATAGTTTTAGAGCAAAATCTTTAATTTCTTTTGCTCGTGGAGATAGGTTTATCCCATCAAGAATTGTTTTAGCTTCTGCATTAGTTATACCAGAAGCACCGTCACCATATCGGAGGTTTCTTTCTGGCGCATGAGTTGCATGAAGATAGTCGTTTACTTCTTTAGTTATCTGCTTATCGGGTATATTTAATGATTTGGATAGGGATACAATATCTTTATCAACCTCTTTAATTGTATCTTTTACCACATTCAATCTTGACGCTACTCTACCGTGGAATAATGTTTCTGCTTGATATGGGTTAGCACCCTCTTTAACTACAACACCTTTTTGTCTTTGAATATTTTTTACTCGTATCCAATTATCTTGCACAGTTTCGCGTAATTTTACCCATGATTCACTTATCTTACCCTCTGCCTTTTTAAAGGCCTTAGGATTAGCTGTTAAGTTATCCACAGTATCTAAATTGCGTAGAGGAGTATTAGGTGCTACAGTATTAACTAATGAAGGACGTTTTATTAAATTAACATTATAATCTAATGATGGAATTAATTCTTTTGACTTTGTTTGGGACTGGAGCTGTGTTCCTTTTAGGGTGGATGGGGGGGGATTGGAGTTTTGAGAAAAAGGATCTAAGCGGATTGGTTTTGATGCTATTTTGTTTTCTAATATTCTTTCTGGTACTATCTGTCTAGCTTCTAATGAAACATCACTCTTTACAACAGGACTCTGTGCCACTATATCTGGTGATTTCAATTGCGATACTTCTTTCTTTTTTCCTACTCCTGTAATATCTTCAAAGATTTTACCGAAGTTAATGAAACCACCTTGCGTGTTTTGTCTAGGTTTGGCTATAGACCCAGGTATTGCTGTACCTACAACTTTCTTTCGACCTTCTACTATCTTTTCAAAGACATCAGCCATTGATATAGGTGTACGATCAGTATTTATTTTCCACTTTTCTGCAAGAAAAGAAAGTCCTTTTAAATCAGCCTTTGATAAATCTGGACCTGTTAAGTGCTTTTTCAATCGAACATTATCAATGTATTTCAACATCAAAGCTCTATCCTCTGGATGGATATTTTTTGCTATAGCGGTTTTTGCTGGTACTCTTTCAGGTTTGAGCCTTTGAGTTAATAACTCATTGATAAATTTTTCATCATTGATGATTGCCATTTTAGGTGCTAAATCTTTAACAACATCGGGTAATATGCCTAATTTTTTTAACTGCCCAGTAATAATATTAACATCCTTAGAAGCTGCAATTATTTTAGAAGCAGTAGCCACCGATTTTACACTACCCATAGGGAATACGGAGAGTACATCACCTATCCTCATGGCCTGTGCTTGTCCAGCTGTCTTTGGTACTGCAAACTCCTCTATCCTTCCTCCTGCATTAGCTAAAGTACCACCTACCTTTGTTCGTGAGATGTCTTCTAGAGTTTTACCAGCACCAGGAACACCTAACTTTCCCAATAAACTATCCTTAGTAAACAAAGGGTTGTTACCCAATGCACTTCCTGCAAGATTACCTACACCACTTATCATTTCAGAAGCTATTTTTGGTACAGTTAAAAGATTTTCTTTAAAAGTGGGTTGTTGTGACTTGTACTGTGTATCAAGTTTAGCTCGAAGGACAGGGTCATTTTGTGTTGCCATTTTCCCTTTAATCAAATCCATTGGGGACATTAGGTCAAAACCACGATCGGGTGTAATAAAGTTTTTAGTTACATCAAAAGCACCTGTCACAGCTTGCTTGCCGTCCTTTAGAATCGTGTTAGAAAAGTTAAGAATTGAATCAAATATACTCATATTGTTTAATTAAGCATTTCTTCTAAACGTGACTGAAAGCCACCTGTTCCAGCGTTTGTTTGTGTGTCTACTTTTCCCTGCCTTTTTTCTTGTAGATAAGGTTCATAGTTAGCCTGTAAATCAGCTAACGTGAAGAATGTGCCAACAGGTGTTCCTAAAACATGTTGTTTCCATTGATTTTTGAATTCATTATCTAGACTTTGGAAGTATGATATTGCGCTAGGGTCTTTAATACGAGCTTGTTGTGATATAGCCGATTGACTAGGGGATAGTTTTACATTTACACTGGCGGCCGCTTTCGCATTGGTTGCCCCTCCTCCTATTAGGTTTGCAAATTGTGAAGCCCAACTCTGTGCCAAATCTGTAGCACTTGCCTTATAAGCCTCTCTCGATTTCTCCGCTTCTTTATTCCACTTTAAATTTAAGTTATAAATTTCTCTCTGCATATCATTTTCTGCTTTCATCATCTCCTTTTGGACAGTTTTCATATCCTTTGACAAATCATCTCTTACTGTTATCTTTCTCTCTGCACCTGTAGATTCAACTTCATTTATTGCATTGCGTAATTTAATTTCAATGTCACGATTAGACTGTGTTACTTTTTGTATAGCATCTTGACTTTGTTTTTGATACTTCATATCAAGTTCAGTTATAGCAATAGGTGAAGCACTGGTTGTTTGTAGTGCGCCAAGTTTAGCAAGCATCCCGACCATGTAGTTTTTAGCACTGAGTCTATTTTGTTCAATCGTATCTTTAGTAACAGATAACTCTGCGTTATTCTTTTCTATCTGATAACTAGCTTGCGCTCGATAGTTACTAACCTCGTTCTGTATTTTTCTTTCAAGAGTGTTTAGATTTTCTTTAGCCACATTTATTCTTTGCTGTATCAACCCTTCTGTTTTACCGTCACCGAGGATAGTCTTTTGCATTGCTTCGTTCATCTTATATTGACGAGCTATTTCATTCTTTATAAGTGAAGTATCTGAAAGTATTTGATTTTGTTGCATATTCCCTACGTATTCAGAAGTAGTCTGATTATTAGGCGGTGTAGTACCCTTGGCTTCAAATTGGTCAACGAGTTGTTGCTCTGTACCTCCTGCTTCAATGAAGCGACCATAAGTGTCATTGAATTTTGCGTCATTAGTTACAGCGTTTACTAAAGCCTCTGGTGAATCAACAAGACTGGCTATACTTTTAGCTGTACCACCAAGAAGTGATGTCATTGCATCTTGTTTAGAGCTAGGACTTGTCCACGCTTCGTTTCGTAAATTATCTAAAGATAGTTTGAAATTGTTACCTATGCTACCTGCTTTTTGAGGAGCATCGGGACTGAAAGTAAAAGAATTTAAAGCAGATGATTGTGACATTTGCGCACCCTTAATCTCATCAACTCTTTGTTGCGCCTCGTCATAATTCATCCCTTGCAGGTTAATGCCAGAGTCACCTAACCCAGCACTAGCTAGATAGGCTCTACTTGAATTTTTATTAAGTTTAGGTTGAAGTGGTTCATTTGATCCCCCTCCTCCTAGAGAAGAAGAAGAACGTGAGGTAAAAGCATAAGGTCCACCTCCTTCCGTAGAAGAACGTGAGGTAAAAGCATAAGGTCCACCTCCTTCCGGAGAAGGGCGTGGGGTATAAGATTGAAATGCACCATAAGATCCACCTCCTCCTCCCGCAGGAAGGGATGGGCCGTAAGCTACATTAGGATCTTCTCCATTCCCCACATAAACCCCAGGCTTACCTCCTGCAGGATAGTATGTTTGTGTACCTTGGTGATATCTAGCAGGTTCTTGTTCTGGTGTATATCCATTATAGTATTTTGTGCCATTCTGAATAGAAGTTGGTATTAGTGGATTTTCCTTTTCTATAGGTCTAGGAACGATAGGGGGTTGTGGTAAAATACCAGCATATTTTGCTTCGGGATTATAACCTAAAGATGAAAAAGCATTGAAGGCACCAGCAGTATATTTTGTATTAGGGTTATAACCCGATGAACTTACCCCACTAAAAAGACTATTGGATATCTTTGAGAAGGTGTTACCGATTTTTTTGAAAAATGACATAAAATTAAGCTATTAAATTATTAGTTACTTTAACTTTATAAAGTTTACCTGTTAAACCTGTGTCCCCATTTGTGCTACTCAAACCGCCTGTCCCACCAGTTCCTCCTGTAAGAGTAATTGTCCCTTCTGTTAGTGTTTTATAAATAAGAAATACATTTCCACCTGAACCTCCTCCACCTCCTCCACCATATGTGCCACCATTTCCACCATTTCCTCCCGCTACACTAATTGTGCCTGTGTTAGTTATTGTAGGAGAAGATAAAAACAAAACACCCCCTGAACCACCTGAACCTCCTCCACTAAAGCTACCATCACCTGCCCCTGAACCTGAACCTGCCGAAGCAGAAAGCAATATTCCGTTAGTTGAAGCAACGAATCGGTATAACTCTGTAGCTGAAGTCTCAACACCTGCGGTGATATTCCCTGTAGCAACCATTGGTCTCATTACAACAGTTTCAGACGTAGCTACACCACCAGCACCGCCCGCTCTAGTACCACCATTTGCACTGCCACCCGCAGCTCCATATGAACCAAGACACGTTTTTGCAGTTCCTGCTACTCCGACTACTGGACCTAACGGTCCTGTTTTTCCATCAGTTCCTGCAGTAAATGTTCCACCCCCAGCTCCTGTTCCAAAAACATTCAAAACTCCATGGTTTCCTTTATTATGGATAGTTCCTGCACAGATTATGGCGGAAAGAGCAAATACAGCATATCCATTAGTTATTAAAGTTGCACCAACATTAACAGTTAAGGTACCA
>Ga0163151_10006241_pt1 | contig 14631 bp, 6 predicted proteins | sample OliLakLV19MP5IB2_FD_145596 | JGI IMG/M metagenome (GOLD analysis project Ga0163151, IMG submission 145596) | Freshwater microbial mat bacterial communities from Lake Vanda, McMurdo Dry Valleys, Antarctica - Oligotrophic Lake LV.19.MP5.IB-2 | ecosystem: Environmental > Aquatic > Freshwater > Lake...
GCAGTTAACATTTGCGTGCGCCGTGGTGATGGAAGTCCGTTGCTGTCAACGGGGAATTTGTTCACCGGCGCCGGCCTGGAAATTACCGACCCCCCCACGACCGGATCTCTCGAAGGCTACAATCCCTCCAGCGGCCAGAATATTCTAGTGATTACGTTCGACGCCACTTTCCAACCCAGCTTCTCGCCTGATTGCTGCACCAATAATGTTGAACTGTTGGACTATTCCAACATCGAGGGGGGCACAAATTTTGTCACTGACGGTTTCAGCGGACAGTTGAGCGATGCCGTGCAAGTTTGCTCACTTCCCAAGGTTCAGCAGAAATGCATTGTGTTCACCTCTGAAAACCACACCGGACTGCCCGCCGTGGCCATCGGTGAGATCATTCGTTATCGGTTGGTCGTGACACTACCCGATGGGCCGATCTCCCCCAATTTTCAGGTGATCGACTATTTGCCAGCAGGACTTCAATACCTCGGTTTGCCCAAGGTGCGATTTATCTCCAACACAGGAATCACCAGCCCATTTGGTGCTTCAACTGATCCACTCCTCAACACTTTGGCCAGCGGCAACCTGATCATCCCCTGCGTGGGAAACTTCCCCGAATTCCTTTTTCCAAGCAATACCGTGGCGGCTCCCATTGGTTGTGGGGGCGGGCAAGTCGTTTTCAACCTCCCAAACCTGATCAACAACGACAACGACGGCGACAGCGAGTTCGTCATTATTGAGTTCAACGCCCTGGTCTGCAACTCCGCGCCCAACCAGGAGGGCGTCTCTCGGGCCAACACCTTTGGAATCTTCGCCGATAACGTGCAGGTGGGTCCGCTCTCCGCTCCGGTCACAGTTGTTATCCACGAACCGAACATCAATATATCCAAGACTCTTACTGTCAAACCTCAGCAGATTGGCGATGGCGCAGTCTATTCCGTGGCATTCACAAATTTGCCCGGACTGTATGCCACAACTGCCTTTGACGTTCAAATTACTGACATCCTTCCAGCTTGCCTGGCCAAACTCACGGCGATCACCGTGACCGACGCTAATGGCAATCCCCTGACTTTGGCCTGGGCAAATAATTCAACCCCGACAACGCTCAACATCCAATTCCCCTATATTCCGGTGGGCCAAACGGTGCTGATTAAATACGCGGCAAAACTCATATGCGCCGAGTGCGACAAAACCAGGAATACCGTTTCTGTTACCTGGACCAGTCTGCCGGGACCCAATGGCACAATAGGAAACCCAAACTTGACCGGCCAGTTTACGCCGGACCTGCTGGGGGGCGCATTTAATGGGGAACGCAACGGCAGCGATGGCATCGGTGGCCTCAATAATTACATCGCTACCGCCTCAACCAACTTATGCGCTGATCTTACCATCACCAAAACCGCAAACGGCGCATTTATGGCGGGCCTCAACGGGACTTACACCCTCCAGGTGATGAACATTGGAAATGGTCCCGCGGTGGCGCCAGTGACAGTCACCGACACCTTGCCTGTCGGACTCATCCCTATTTCCGCTTCCGGCCAAAATTGGATTTATACCATTTCAGGCCAAACAATCACCTTCACTTATGTCGGGCCGTCCGTTCCTCCCGGAGGAAGTTTTCCGCCGATTACCTTGAGCGTAGCCATTGCCGCGTCAGCCAGCGGAACCCTCACTAATTGCGCCCAGGTTGGGAGCGCCAACGACGGAAACCCCAACAACAATACCAATTGTGTCCAAGTCCCCATTCAGGATGAACGATGCCTGGTGGTCTCCAAGGAAGTCATCACCTGTGGCACAAATGGAACTTACACCTTCAGTTTCGAACTGTTAAACCTATCCGACTTCCCGGTCCACAGTGTTTCGTTTGTGGCCGAGAGCCCCTTTGGAGCCACCATCACACCTGATCCGGTCGATCTGCTGAACCCGATCAATCCTGGCTTGTCGCAAACCATTACTGTGAACATCAGTGGCCCGGCCTGTGGAGAGGTTTGTTTCTACATTAATATTCACGATGAAATGGATCTGAACTGCTGCACACCGGACACCCTGATTAAGAAGTGCCTCGTCCTGCCCGAATGCGATTGTGTGAAGGCCCCGACGAACATGCGTGGCTGGTGGCGCGGGGATAACAACCCCTTTGATAGCGCTGGCCCACTCCTGGAGCATGGAACATGGGTGGGGACTCCAGGTTATGATTTGGGTGAAGTAAACCAGGCATTTAAATTTGCCCCTGGTGTCAACTACGTGCGCGTTGGGTCAAGCGCTGGCTATAATTTTGGTCCAAACCAGTCGTTCACCATCGATGCCTGGATTAAAACCAGCAACAACGGCTTGGGAGGAATTGTGGACAAACGTACGCCGCCATCCCCCGTCTCGCCTTCTCCCCTCGGTTACGCTTTGGTCGTCAATAGCGCGGGCGACTTGGTCCTGCAACTCAATGGAGTGAATTTCGTGTCTCCAGGCCCCGTAGTTAACGACGGCAAGTGGTACCACGTCACAGCAGTGGTGGATCGGCCCAATGCTACTGCATTTCTTTACATCAACGGCACTCAGGTGCTTAGCCAAGCGATCCCCGCGTTGCTTGGAACGCTATCCAACCCCGCAGACCTCTGGATCGGCAAAGAGAAGTTCTTAGCTCCCGATTCGTTTATCGGCCTGATCGATGAAGTCGAAATATTCAGACGAGTTCTGACCCCGATCGAGATCAAATCACTCTGGCAAGCAGGTTGCGCTGGCAAATGCAAATGTGTTCCGCCGCCTCAAGGCATGGTGAACTGGTGGAGATTTAACACCGTGTCCTGGTTGGGTACCACGCCCGACTCCGCCAGCTTCAATAACGTTGGGACCCGTTTTGGCAACCCTCTACCTACATTCCCCATCGGCAAAGTAGGCAGGGCTCTCTGTCTTAACGGCAATCAGTGGCTGCGAGTGAACGACCATGCACAGGTCGATTTCTCAGGCAGCTGCAAACCACCTTTTAACAATGGTGAATCGTTCACCATTGATGCCTGGATCAAGACAGGAACAGCCGGCACCCTAGGCAATCCGATGACGATTTTGGATAAACGCCGGACCACGTGGTTTAGTGGCCCAAAAGGTTACAGGCTGGCACTAATCAATGGGAAGATCTCCTTCACACTTGCGGACGGTTCCAACCATACTTACAACCAGACCTCAGGTCCGTCGCTCGCGGACAATCAATGGCACTTCATCGCTCTGACCTATGAACGATGCGCCAACATTCTGAAAGTGTATGTTGATGGAAATTACAATCCGGTGCAAACATGGACTACTGTCCCCATTGGCAATATCGCCAATAATGTTCCACTCCGCGTGGGCCGGAACAGCGCGGGTTTCCCCCAGAGCTTTTACAAAGGCTGCATTGATGAGTTGGAATACTTCAAGCGCGCCCTCAATGCCGATGAAATCTATTCCATTTTTAACGCAGGTTCCGCGGGCAAATGTCCCCCCGGGACTTCCTCGTTCGAAATCGTGGAGAACCCACTCAACCAGTGGGTCGAGGCGGGCAGCAATGCTGTATTTAATGTTTCGGCGGTTTCCGAATCCGAAGAAGCACCGATCAGCTACCAATGGCTGTTCAATGGAACCTCGATCGCTGACGCCACCAACGAGACATTCACCGTGTTCGACGTTCAACCAAGAGACGCGGGCGCTTATTCGGTGCTTATCACCAATGAGTTCGAATCTGTCATCAGCGCCGTGGCGGGATTGAATGTGATTGCTCCAGGCAACATTATTCTGACCCTGCTTGCCGGTGACAACCTGGTCGCCAATCCGCTCAGCAGAGGTGACAACCAGTTGCGAACCGTGCTGCCAGTCGTGCCGGAAGGGACAACCTTCTCCAAATACAGCAATGGAGTGTTCACGACATTCACCTACAAAGGGGATGGTGCCGGCACGGGTTGGGACAACAACACAAGTTTTGCCCCGGTTGAAGGTGGGATCGTGCGTAATAACAGCGGCGCGGCCTTCACCATCACCTTTACTGGCGAGCCGGCTAACCCGTCGTTGCCATTGGTGTTGCGCCCTGGCCTCAACTTGGTCAGCCGCCAAACACCCAACGGCCCTGGCACATTCGAAAACGTCGTTGGCGCCGCGCCGGAAAATGACACGGTGGTTTATCAATTTGATTCCCGCATGGGCCAGGATGCGCAAAACATTGAAGACGGTGGCTACAGCAGCCGGATCTTCTCGTTTGGAGAATGGGAGGAGGTTCCAGTGATCCAGACTGGCGAGGCGGTGTGGATTGAAGTGATCCCTGTCCAGCCCCATGCACCGGTCATCCTCCAGCAACCCGAAGCTCAATCCGTGAGTTTTGGTAGCAACGTGATGTTCAGCGTGGTGGCCGTCGCCACGCCACCTGTGGAATCATACCAATGGCGCTTTAACAGCACCAACATCCGTGGGGCAATGGAAGCAACCTATACCCTCCTCAATGCGCAATTGGAAAATGCAGGCACCTATGATGTGGTGGTTTCAAATGCGGTCGGTGTTGCCATCAGCGACCCGGTGGAACTGACCGTGGGTGACAGGTTCTCCATTGGCCAAAATCCGGACAAGACATTAACCATCGCCTGGCCTGTCGAAGAAAACTGGGCCTTACAGGAGGCAGCAACGGTTGAAGGTCCATGGTTGCCGTCTCCCGTTCAAGAAACTCCGGTGACCATTATTCCTGGTAATCAGGACAGATTCTTCCGTCTCTCAAAGTAGCGAAATGCGTGAGGAGCCCGCACATGAACGGAGTTTTCCCAGGCGGCACGGGACTTCAGCGTTTGCAAAAAAATTGCAAACGCGTTCAGTTTGGCGGTGAAAAAAGAAAATGAAAGGTCACAAAGGCGACGAGCTTTCGAAAGGGCGTAATAAGCGCTCGGAGGGACCGCCGCTGCGTGGGTACGAGCCGAGCTGAACAGGAATGCTCAAACTTCATGTTCTTGAAAATGCCCCTATGGGGTGTTCAAGGCGGCTCGGTAAATTGCTTGAAAATCTGTTGCGGTCACCGGGCGTGGGTTAAAATTCCCGGTCCATTGCTTGGCTGCTTCGGCGGCCAGCATGGGAATCTCCGCTTCCGTAATGCCAAACCTATTTAAATCCGCAGTCAACCCGACCAGTTCAAGCAGGTTTTCAACCGAGGCAATGAGCGCACGGACGGCATCGCCAGCAGTCTCCTTCTGAAAAACGATGCCTCCTCCGAGAGCGAGCTCAGCGTATGCCTCCGCCACGGCTGGAATCTGCGCATTAAAACGGATAACATGCGGAAGCATCAATCCCACCGCTTCTCCGTGAACGATGCTGAAATGTGCGGTGAGCGGATTGGCTGCGGCGTGGACCGCTCCCAACATGCTGTTTTCTATCGCGGTTCCTGCAAATGCCGCGCCCAACAACATCTTTCCGCGAGCCTCAACATCCACCGGGTTTTTCCAAACCTTGCCAAGGTTGTTGATGCACAAATCAAATGCCTTGTGTGAAAATAGCATCGATAACGGATTGCGGCGTGTGGTGACCGCCGTTTCCAGCGCGTGTGCCAGTGCATCGATGCCGGTGCAGGCGGTAACTCGGGGAGGTTGGGAAATGGTCAGGGAAGGATCCAGTATGGCGATCCGGGCGGCAGCCTTGGGATCTCCACAGGCCATTTTATTGTGGGTTTCCTCCTGCGAAATAATGGCGAAGGACTGGCACTCACTCCCCGTCCCGGCGGTGGTTGGAATGGCGATCAAGGGCAGCATCGGCAGGCGGGCTTTTCCAATCCCCCAATAATCTTCCATCTTCCCGCCATTGGTCAGCAGAAAATTACACCCTTTGGCGGTGTCCATGCTGCTTCCTCCCCCCAGGCCGATAAACCCGTCGATGGCCGCCTCACGCGCCGCCTTGAGGCAATCGTCAACATCCACGGTGCTCGGATTTTCACGAACACGGTCATAGAGCACCGTCGTGACACCCACTTCATTCAGACAATTCTGCACACGTTGCGCGTGACCGGCCGCAACGATGCCGGGGTCGGTCACGAGCAAAACCCGGGACATGCCGGTCTCTCTGGCCAGCAAGCCAACCTTTGAAACCGAGCCAGGGCCGAACACGAGCCTGGTCCGCGGTTGATGATCGAAGGAGTCCGGCGCAGGCTGAAACGCAGCCGCAGGTTTGGATTCGGTGGAGCCCACTGTTTGATTTTCCTAAAAACCAGCCGCCCGCCCGAAAGACCGGCGCTTGTAGAGAAACTCAAACATGTTGCCTTCATGGGGTTGATCCCAGGAGATCTGCATGGTTGAAATGGGCCCAATATTCAAACGTTCAATCAGATGGCTCTCCAGCAACTCATCGATGAATCCTTTCTCCCGCGTGATGGCCGTGACCACAAGTGAAGGTCCGATGAGTTTCAACATCTCCTTTTGTGGCACCTCCACGACACTGGCGTAGGGGCAGAGAAACTCCCGATTGGCCAACGGATGCGCAAACGAATCACACTTGATGATGGTGGGCTTGAGAAAAACGCCGCACTCGTTGGAAACTTTTCGAGTCCCACTCCGGTAACGTGCCGTGATATCCTCGGCACCCGGCTCTTTCAAGTCGGACTCGATTGTCTGGTCGATGTAGTCGGCCATCTTGGCATTGGCAAAACCCGAGAGCCTCGCGTTGGGATCGTCGGCTGCGGATGGTTCAAAGGCACCCAGTTTTTTTGCCAGGGCGTCCGCGATTTCCGCGCCATATTTTGGCACTACCACGGCGGAAGCATTGATGCAGCTCCGTCCGCCATTGTCGGAAATCGAGGAGACCATCAGGTCCACAAACTCCGGCCAGCGTTCGATCTGATCTTCCCCGATCAGAATCTTGGAAAATCCAGGGCCATGCACCTGTATGGCAGGGTTGCTGGCATATTGTTGGGTGGTGTTTTTGTCGCCAAAAATTAATGCCCGCCCGCAGCTCTTCAGGACTTCGCCCGCACCTTCATGATCGGTGGGATAAAAACCAAAAGCCTCTGCCGGACAACCTGCAGCTATAAAAGCCTGGATCAACCTGAATGGGGTCCATGGCTCTTCTTTGCCCGGTTTGATGATGACCGGGATTTTTAGTGCTATCGCCGGAAGCCAGAGTGAATTCACCGCTGGTGAATTGCTGGGCATCACCAATCCCAGAGCCTGGGTCGTAGGATAAAACGAAACAGGAGATCCAGCTTGAACCCCTTCTCCAGCATCAAGAATCGCCGGATCGAGCCCACGGGTCAGACCATTGAGAACGGTATCCATGTTGGCCAAGGCTTGATTGATTTTGGCCATGTTCCGTCGGACCATGACCTGCGGCAGTCCGCTGGTAGCCGAAAGATACTCAATGTACTGACTTGGTGACTGGGTTTCACCTGCGGTTCCCAGAGGCAGTGTGCCATTTAAAAAAAGTTCTCCGGTTTTACGACAAATTTCCAACAACTCCGAGGTTTTTAACCGTTTGAGTGCAGCTCGCGATTCGCCGATTTTCGCCAAATCTTTGCGAATAATCCCAGCATTTACCTGACTGATGGAAACCAGCGTCGCACCGTTCCGGTGATTGACCACCTGAAGTTTGTCCAAACTTTCGTAAGCACGACCCCGTCGGATCGCGGGGATATGAGGCAGGGAACTCATGGTATTCAGTAAACCCCTTCAACAATGGTTTTTTCCATGGCACCAAACGGGCGAACCTCGGCCACTCCGTCCCAAGCATAACGATCCCGCGGTTGACGTCGGATCGCCTCATCCCGCTCCAAAAATCGTGGCATAAAAAATTCCTTTGTCATCGTGGTCAGTTCGACCCGGCCCCATTCTCCATAATTTTTCAAATCCTTGGTCTTGTTGGTATCCACCACCCTCAGCACAGCCCTGGGCTGGGGAGCATAATAAGTGATGGAGAACTGATCCTCAGGCTTAAGCGGCACGCTGGCGGCCAAGCCCATGAGTGTGTTGCCATAAGTCGGTTGGAATCCAATGCGATTCTCAAGAACCTCCTCGATCAGGTAACGAACATATTGCGGCGCCATTGTGGTGCCGCCGCAAAAAACACCGCGGATGCCGGCATCGTAAAGATTGATTTTTTCACCCAACGCTTCGAGGAGTTTGGGCGTGGTGAAGAGCGCGCTTACCTTGCGATTTTTCAGGATGGTCACCGCCTGATCCACCACGTGGGCCATGTAAGCCTTGGCTTGATCACCCTGTTTGTTGGTGATCAACTTTTTCACCCAGCGCGGATCAAGATCGATAAAATAACAGGAACATCCCCGGACATTCGCCAGATGTTCGATGGCCAGCCGCAACCGGCGCGGACCGGTCGGGCCCATCATCAGCCAATAATGGTTTTTGGGGAATTCCGTGTCGGACAGTTTGTCGGAAAATTCACTGTAATCGACTTTGTAATCCTCCCAGCCGATCCGCTGCTTCGGCATGCCGGTGGTGCCGCCGGTTTCAAAGATATTGAACGGCCTGTTTTTATATTGTTTGGGAACCCAGATTTCGTTCGGAAGATCCCGCAGCCACTCGTCTTGAAAGTGCGGGAATTTTTCGATGATGTCCTGGAATGAACGAATTTCCTGGGAGGGGTTCCAGCCCGATTTCCCAGCCCATTCAAGCCAGAAAGGGGATCCTGTCTCCTCGGAAAAATGCCACTTCACCATCTGACGGGCATGTTCATCCAAATTCTCTTGTGCGTTCTTTATTTGTTCGGCGGTCGGTTGGTTGTTCATTTGCTGAGGCTGGGTGATTGTTCCGTTTATTTGACTTTGTTCACATCAATCACCGGTGTGTCTGTGATTGCTTTTCCGCGATTCTCGTCGTGGAAAGCGTAAAGGTGGGAGTTGGAAGCGACATAAATCAACCCGTTGGAAACGACGGGAGTGGAATAAACAGGCGATCCGAGGTTTGCTTCGCTTAAGACTTTTTTCTCCTTTGAAGCGGCAAGAATCACAAAGTCACCATCCTCATCCCCGACATAAACCTTGCCATCCGCCACCATGGTGGAACCCCACATGTGCGCCTTCATATCGTGAACCCAATAGACCTTCCCGGTCTCGGCATCCAGACAGTGGACGAATCCGGAAAAATCACCGATAAAAAGCAAACCATCCGGCGTGATCGAAACGGTGGAAATGCTTCGATGAATTTTTTGATACGACCAGATGACACCGTCTTTGGCTATGTCCCCTGATTTTGTGGCATCAAGGCAGAGCAGTCTCCCCACACCTTCGCCATGTTCCGGATCCTGCCCGGTGGCGACATAAACCTTGTTCTTGTAAAAGACCGGCGTGGCGTTGATTTCACTCGGACCTTCTGCCGCAGGATACTTGATGGGAACACCGTTTTTGGTCTTGTACTCAGGGGGATTGCAGTCGATCCACCAATATTTCTTCAAATAGCTGACATCCGCCTCCTTGACCGGCTTGGCGTCGAAGGCATAACAAAATCCGTCGCCACCTCCGAAAAAAACCAATTGACGACCGTTCACCACCCCGGCGGACGGTGAACTCCATTGTCCGTGAAAGATTCGTGGACCAATTTTTGCATCATCTTCACCGGCCAGTTCACCGGTTTTTTTGTTCAAAGCTATGAAACTTGGCGATTGCGGAGATGGGATGTTGCTATGGGTCCAGTCCTGCCCGTTGGAAGTACAGGCATAAAGCAGGTCGCCAATGATGATGACCGAGGAGTTTGACGCGTTATGCGGGAAAACCCCCAGCTCGTCAATCATGTCGTATCTCCAGATAATGTCTGCATCGCGCGGACCGGCCTTGATCTTTGCTTTTCCGGGCCCGACAAAATACTGCTCCTCATCCTTGAAGGGGCCGTCATTTCCGTTGCTCAAGCCCTCGGTATCGAGGCAGATGACCTCGCATCGGCTGGTGACCAGATAAACCCGGTTGCCTTCGATGGTTGGAGACGAAAGCAGCCCGAGATTCTCCCAGTCATTAACTTTTCCGGAGGGAAGTTTTGGCACCACGAGCTGCCAGAGGAAGTCGCCGGTTTTTTCGTCAAAAACCATCAATATGCTGCGATCTCCATCATGAGCCTTATCGCGGGGCGAATCATTGTTGGTTCCGATGTAAACCTTGCCGGCCGCCACCGTCACGTTCCCATAACTTTGAGATCCCAGTTTCGAAACCCACTTCACATTTTTAGTGGTTTTCAGATCGATCTCTTCGCTGCCAGACTTGGGTTTGCCAGGATCAAAACGATCGGGAAGACCCTTTTCTTCAGAGTACATGTTTCGTCCGGGATTATTGCCGCCCCATTGCGGCCAGTCGGTGGCGAAACTTGAAGGGAGCGCCATGATGCTGGAGAAGGAAGCCAGCAACAAAGCTCGGCGTAGATTCAGGTTTAAATGGTTCATGATCATTTTTAGTTCGAAGTTACCTGGATGTTGTCAATGTAAACCCTCATGTCTTGAGGGGAAAATCCGTAGAGGCCGGGAGCACCGTTTTGATGGGCATGTTTGTGCACAACCTCCAATGTCCATGCTTCGGGTTCCGGCTCATCGCGTTTCCATGCCTTGCCTCTGACCGTTCCAGATCCATCCGGGTTCAAATCCACACGCGATTTTAAGCGATACCATACGTTGGCCTGCCATTTAAAATTGGACGGCTCTTCAGTCGCCGGAACCCGCAACCGCTCTAAGTTGGAACTGATTTCCAGCTTCTGGTCGTTCCCCTTCAAAACTATCAGATACCTTTGATTGATCAGTCCGACCTCGGACATTTTTCGCCTGTTGCCATCACTCATAACGTCAGCCTGGACGGTATAGTTTCGAGAATTAGCTTCGCCGAGAAAAACTGTGCCGCGTTGGAAAAAACGGTTGTCGATGGTTTTGTTAAGGACTTTGCTGCCGTCCTTGTCACGCACATCAAATTTGAACCTTGCTCCAATCCAGGGGAGCGGCGGGTAGGCAAACGGGGTCGGCTGTTCCACGTCGTTGGTGGTGGTTTCACTCAAGGCGAAACTTTCAAAATCTTGCTTGATCGGAAGGTAAGGCAAGACCCGACCGCGAATGTAACCTTTCAAATCTCCGAGACTCGCCTCGAAGGCACCCGCAGATGGAGCTGATTCGGAAGCCGCAGTCAGTTTTCCGGCTGCATCAAAGGCCCCTTTCATCGAAGAACGGACACGTGCGGTGGCGGGGATATACGACTGCCATTTCACTTGTCGGGTTTCCTCCAGGTTTAACTCACGAACAGTGAGGCCGTTTTCGTCCAGAACACGCACCTTGAAATCGACTGATTGTCCGGGTCGAAGAAGCACTTCCGATGGCACGATCTGGAGTTGTGCCGGTTTTCCTGGTTTGGGATCGGTTGCGGCAACCTCTTTTTTCAGACCAGGGTTGTTGCCAGGTTTGCCGAAGCAGTAAATTTTCCGGGTGGTTTGCAGATAAATTTTTCCATTGTAAACCGTCGGACTCCCAAAACAACGACCCTCCAATGTCAGATGGCTGATGATTTTCCCCTCGGTTTCGCCCGGTTCGATGACATACAAAGCTCCTGAAGTGCCGGCATCGCTCGACTCGCCGCCTTTGGCCGAGGGATCGTCCAGCATCGGAACGAAAAGTTTTCCATCGACAAAAAGCGGACAGGAATTGCGTTGTTCAATTCCGAGTTTAAGCCGCCAAAAAATCTTGCCGGTGTTGACGTCGATGGAACAGAGATCCCCCTTCTCCAACACCACATAAATCTTGTCACCCACCAGGATCGGGGAGCTGGTGGAACTGGAAATGTCACTGCTCCAGATTTCAGCCTCCGCTCGTTTGATCGGCACCGGGGTTCCTTTGACCACGGCATTGGGAATTTTAGGGATCTTCAAAGCTACCATCTGCCCGGGCTCGTATGGAGTTCCATAGATGGCAACGACCTTGTCATTGTTGTGAACCAGGACCGCTGCGTTGATCCCGGCTTTGGCGATCGGAAGGTTCCAGATCGGATCGCCAGTTCGTGCGTTGAGCGCGGCCACGCTTCCGTCCCCAAGGGTGGCGTAAAGAACCCGTTTACCGTCCTGCCAGGCCAGAAATGGGTGTGAAAAGGAGCTGTCCTTCGGCCGCTCACCCGGACTGGAACTCCAGACGAGTTGCCCAGATTTTTTGTCGAAAGCATAAAAACGGTCCCCTGCCGGTCCTTGAGCACCCCAATTGGCAGTGATTGCACGCGTGATCACGAGATCACCATCCACCACCGGCGAAGCCGTCCGTCCGTTGGGAAAAGTCAAGCGACCGTATTCCTCCATCATGGAGTGGTGCCACAATAGTTTTCCGTCCGCTGTAAAACCGGCCAGAATCCCTTGCGTGCCCTGGATGTAAACATTGCCGGTTTCGGCATCGATGGCAGGACTGGAGGAGGCGTAACGATTGTAAATGATGTCACTGAGAAAATCGCTGAAGAGGTGTTGCCAGAGTTTTTTACCAGTCTCAGCGTCGAAACAGGCCAGCCCTTCCTGCAACTCAGGGCCCTCTCCAAGAAAACCGACGATGTAAAGTTTGCCGTCGGCGACAACCGGAGTGGAGGCGCCTGGGAAATCTGCTGTCCACAGACTCTCCTTGGCGGTAAATTTTCCAGAAATACCCGTTTCGGTGGAAGTTCCGTTTTGAGCCGGGCCACGCCATTCGAGCCAGCCTTGCGCGGCTTCAACGGGGCTATGGAACCAAGCCAAGCTACAGAAAAGAGATACCCGGAGAAAATGACGGAGATAATGATTAGGATTCATGACCAACCTTTTTTTATGCGCAATCAACCAAGAAATGAGCTGCCGTTGATATTTCTTTCCAAGAGCCACGAAACTATTCTACATGTCACCTTTTCACGCAAGTGAAATAATACCTACACGTATTATTTATTATATCCAGATGCTTAAAAATTCCATTTCAAATCCAGCCCCTATCCCAGCCATCGATTCCCCCGAACGCCGGCGTCTCCCCATCCTGCTTCGCAGGGCCTGGTATGGGCTCAACCAGGCGTTTCGTCGGCGCATCGCCCACACCGGCGTTACCCCCGACCAGTTCACCGCCATGCGGACACTGGCTGAAAATGAGGCCGGCGGTGGTTTGATTCAAAGTGAACTGACCAAAAAAATGGCCAGCGACCCCAACACCATCGCCTCCCTTCTGGAACGAATGGCAACGGCAGGCTGGATTGAGCGCAAACCTCATGCACGCGATCGCCGCGCCTACCAAATCATCCTGCTCCCGGCCGGTCGCGAAAAATATGAAGAGGTGCGCGAAATAGCAGTCGGTTTGCAGTTGGAAATACTCAAGATCCTGCCGGAAAACCGCCGGGAATCGTTTCTCGAGGACCTGACCCGCGTGGCCGAGGTATGCCAGGAAACCGCTGATAAGGAGCCCAGAGGAAAATAATTCTCATTCACGATACCGCTGGGCAATCGGGATTCTGCGTCCCACACCAAATGCTTTTGTGGTGATCCTCAGCCCCGGGGCTGCCTGACGTCTTTTGTATTCCGTGACATCGATCAGGCGGACGATTTTTCGGACGACTTCCTCGGAAAAGCCCATCGCAACAATTTCCTGGGTCGAACGTGTGTTCACGATGTATTCGTTCAGAATAGCATCCAGAATGTCGTAAGGCGGAAGAGAATCCTGGTCGGTTTGATCGGGTCGCAACTCAGCCGAGGGCGGTTTCTGGATCGATGAATCGGGTATGATTTCGCGATCCCGATTTATAAACCGGGCCAGCCGATAAACCATGGTCTTGGGCAAGTCGCTGATGACCGCCAGCCCGCCGCACATATCCCCGTAAAGGGTGCAATAACCGACCGCAAGCTCGCTCTTGTTCCCCGTGGTCAGCACCATGCTGCCGAACTTGTTCGACATCGCCATGAGCAGAAGTCCGCGAATCCGCGCCTGAATATTCTCCTCCGTCGTGTCTTCAGGCAGGTTCTGAAACAAGGGTTTGAGCTGGTTCAAAGCGGATCCAAAAATCGGTTCGATCGGCAGCACGTCGTATGAAATCCCCAGATTCAGAGCCAGCTCCCGTGCGTCATCCAGGCTCCCCCTCGAGGAGTACTGGGATGGAAGCGAAACACCCCGGACATTTTCCGGCCCCAGCGCTTTGGCAGCGAGGCAGGCGACAACGGCGGAATCAATCCCTCCGCTCAAACCGAGGACGGCCGATTTAAATCCACATTTCTCGATATAATCCCGGAGGCCGAGGACGAGCGCCTGATGGATGTGCTCTTCATCACTAGTTTCCGGGGAAAAAGAAATCGGCGGTGATGACGTTGAAACGCGAACGAAATCTGCCTCGAACAAGTTCCCCTCCACCAGCAATTCCCCCTTGGAACCAAAAGCCAGGCTCTGTCCGTCAAAGATCAGCTCGTCGTTTCCTCCCACAGCATTGCAATAGAAGATCGGGCGTCCGATCTTTCCGCTCAGACTCTGCAACATCGCCGCCCGGGTTTTGTTTTTGCCCAGATTCCAGGGTGAAGCCGATATGTTCAGTATCAATTCAGCCCCGGCCTCTGTCAGGGAACGTGCGGGATTGGGTCGGTACAATCTTTCAGGCCAGAAATCTTCGTCATTCCAAAGGTCTTCACAGATGGTGATCCCGATTTTTCGACCTTGAAATTCGACCGGCAGATTTTCGCGAGCCGGTTCAAAATAGCGGTCCTCATCAAAAAC
>Ga0163151_10006242_pt1 | contig 14630 bp, 13 predicted proteins | sample OliLakLV19MP5IB2_FD_145596 | JGI IMG/M metagenome (GOLD analysis project Ga0163151, IMG submission 145596) | Freshwater microbial mat bacterial communities from Lake Vanda, McMurdo Dry Valleys, Antarctica - Oligotrophic Lake LV.19.MP5.IB-2 | ecosystem: Environmental > Aquatic > Freshwater >...
GTTGATCATCGCAACGTTTATCAAGAGTGCAAAGAAAAGAATTCGTAATCGTTTAAGCAATTGATGCTAAACCCCCATGGTTCCCTTAGCCTTCACCGCTGGAACAGCATTCTAGAAGGCTCCACCGAAGTTTTCTTCGGTGGAGCCCACATTCTCTCATAGGATTATGAGTGACTTCAATTGATGTAGTCGGGAATCCTTACGGCTGAACAGGTTGCGCTTGGACGGCATTCGCTTGATTAACTATTTGCCGCCGAAATTGATTCTTTAGATGCATCAACTTCAACTTTCGCTGAGCGGGTGTCAAAGGAACGCCGGCTTGAACGGTGGGCACTGGGTACGCAGCCGCGGGAACCGGATACGCCGTTGACGAGACTGGCGTTGAAGTAGAACTGACTTGCGTGGTTTGGACTGCCGGATCCTGATAGTAGGTCGAGCTTGTATTTGTATACGTTGGCACCGTAGTAGTGGTCGTCGTCACCGGAACCGGCACAGGCACAGGCACGGGCACATAGGTCGAAGCGGGAGGGTAGGCATAGGCTGGCGGTGTTGTGTACACAGGGTACGGCGCTGCGTAGGTTGGTGTCGTCGCGTACGCAGGTGCCGACGTGTATGTTGGTGTCGAGGTGTATGTTGGTGTCGAGGTGTATGTTGGTGTCGAGGTGTACGTTGGTGTCGAGGTGTACGTTGGTGCCGAGGTGTACGTTGGTGCCGAGGTGTATGTTGGTGCCGAGGTGTATGTTGGTGTCGAACTGTACGTTGCTGTTGGCGCCGGACTGCTGCTCGGAGCAGTGGTGCTCGCCGGAGTTGAAGATGTTGTTGACGGCGAAGTCTGCGTAACTACGGGCTTTTGTCCCTGCTGATAATCTACCGTATAAGATCCTTTATTTTGCGTATTGACTGAAGTGGTACCACCCTCACCCTTCGTATAACTCGTGCTTTGGTTGTATCCATATTGTTGGCCAGTTTGTGAACTGGTTGCCGTTTTGCCGCTATTGTAATTGCCCTGCCCTGTGGCTGCGTTGTAACTGCCTTGTTTATAGGAGCCATAGGTGCTGCCATTCGAGGTCGTACCCTGCCTCCCGGAAGCGAACTTGCCACCAACTCCCTTTTGGTATGCGCCTGCTCCTCCACCTTGGAACGACCCACCATAAGGGGTGGTCCCTTGGTATCCGCCGGCAAAGGCCCCTCGTTGTGGCGTGGCAAAGCCTGCGGCGCCTCCAGTGAAAGTCCCGCCTCTCGCTCCGGTACCACTTCCTCCAACGGCACCCGCGGCGCCGCGTCCATACTGATAGCCGCCTGCACCGGCAGCCCGACCGTTGGCTCCTTGATGGGCAAACCCACCGGCGGCCCCATTGGCTCCACGCGCACTAAAGCCCCGGGCCATTGCTTCGTCTCCCGATGCCAGAACAAGCACCGAAGCCATAAACAAAGTACTGAGCGCTACCGTCTGAGCCTTGATCATTTCGTTTCTCCTACGTCGACCTGTATGAACCTCTACACCCAGGGATTCAAAAAGTTTCGCTTCTGAATTTTAATTTTAGAACCCCGCCTGACCGACGCTCTCACGTTCGTCCCACATAGGGTTTGTATAAATGTTGCACCTTCCCAGCAGTTCACCGAGGACGCCTCAATGAACAACAGCCACAACGTTGTCGACAACTTAGCAGACAAGGCCAAAGATTTCGTCAAAGACGCTATGGACTTGACGCAAGCTGTCAGTGACGCCTGGAATTCAAATACAAAGGGAAATCACGGACTCCATCCAAACGACTTTGCTGCCGCCAAGAATACTTTAGACAAGTATTTTCCATCACTCACCCTGACTGGATTCGATACTCCTAGCAAAAACCTGCAATCGCCAGACCAGACTTCTGCAATCGCCGCAGCAGACAAGGAGGCCGGGCGCGTTATGGCCAGCGCAGTCGTCAGCGAAGGCGACGTCGGAGAGCTTCATCAAGTATATGGGGGCATCAGCGTACTCACAGGTGAAGGACAATTTGCTCAAGCAAGAGTTGGAGCTGCCATAGACGCGGCGATGGGCAAGTTAGCAGCGGCAAGAGCCACAAGGGAATTTTCACCGTCAGACAGCGACGCATTCGCCCAACAATTCGGCTCCCGGGAAGCCTATGCAAATTATAAGAAAGAGCAACTAAAGAAAGTCGGCTAAGAATTTGTGCTAGAACGAACGCCCGAGAATTGCTCCAGCAATGACCGACACCCAAAAGCCGATCCAAATTTCCAAAAGCATCAATGCCAGGAAGAAACAGTTGTAACCCTCAACCTTCTTCCATGCATAGACCGCTGAGACGATTTGAAGAAACAGCGCCGGCATTGCGAAATTTACGCCGAAGGTAAGCATCTTCAGCGGTGGGAAAAACAACGACCCAACTGCCCATGCCACTAGCACCAACTGAATCCCAAACGGCGCAAGCGCATAGGCAAACCGACATTCCCATTTGCGCGGCGCATGCGGAAACTCGGAAATTAGAATTGCAAGCAAAGCCAACGAAATCGGCCATGAGAAAAGCAAGCCCTTACCTACGAATGCGAAAAGAAACGACAAGAGCTGAAATAGGCCTACGATGAATTTGTATATGCCGACTAACGGACCCATCAGAAGCCTCTCTAACTTGCACTGCAAACTTCATTCTATTCGCAGCGGACGAAAGAAAGTGAGCAAACGCCGACAGTTAATGTTGGTACTGATCAGTGCAGCTGGTCTTATGCGGAGATGGACCTACAGGTCGAAGAAAGTCGGTACACGGTGAGAAAGCCATTCGTCGTCAAAAATAGTTTTGGTGTAAAGACTTCCGGTGCTCGGCAAGATGGCCACTACGGTGAGGTCTTCTTCGTCCGACTGTTCGCAATATTGAATCGCAGCGGCCACGATTAGTCCGGCAGATCCACCGACAAGAAGCGCTTCTTTGCGCACCAGCTCCCGAGTTGTGCTGATTGCCAGAGCGTCACTGATTTTTATCGATCGGTCGATGGAATTCAGATCCACAATGCCAGGTATGAAATCACCACCAATGCCTTCAATCACGTAGGAATGAGGACTCGGTTCACTCCCCGCTTGCCAATCTGCCAACAGGCTGCCTTCCGGATCGGCAAGAACAAGCTTCACGGATGGCTTACATTCCCGGAGAAACTTTCCTGCACCAAACAGCGTACCACCAGTTCCGATACCAGCCACCAGAACATCGACCTTGCCGTCGGTCTGTTCCCATATTTCTGGACCAGTAAATTTGTAGTGAGCCTCCAGATTATATTTATTGCCAAACTGACCCACAAACCAGGCGCCCTTCTCCTCAGCAATGCGCTTTGCCTGATTAATAAAGTGCGCAGGATCAGTGATGGATTTTCCGCCCGGAACCACAAGAACTTGCGCACCCAAGATTTTCATCATGCGTATTTTTTCTTCGCCGACCTTTTCTGTCACGACGCAGAACAAGTTGTAGCCCTTGAGTTTCGCTGCCAGCGCTAATCCAATACCTGTATTGCCGCCCGTGGCTTCAACGATTAATCCGCCTGGAGCCAAAAGCCCTTGGTCCTCCGCTCGCTCGAGCATATAAAAAGCGATTCTGTCTTTGACCGATCCTCCTGGATTCATGAACTCGCATTTTGCCAGCAAAGTATGCTTGGTAGGCTGGCCAAGTCTACTGAGTCGGACCATCGGTGTCTTCCCAACGGCATCAGCGATAGAATCAAGAATTTTCAAAGCGAGGTTATTATACGTGTCCGAGCGGCGAATAGCTCATTGCGATTGAGACTGTACTGCTCGCATAGACTTTTCTATTAACTCGCGAAATTTTTTGTCGCCCCGCTCTTGTGCATCAAAGAACATTAGCGCGCGAGCGAAGTGCTCTTCAGCAAGACCTAGCTGACCTCGATTGACACACTCTTGCCCTTTCTTGAAGATTTCCACAGCCGCATCATCCATGTACAGTACCCTTTCAGCATGAAGTTTGACTTTCACTTTATCTGGCTGATGATGCACCCTACGTCCCGACTCAATCGTTATCAATCCTCGTTCGGTAGTCATAAATGAAGCGTGTTCAGTGGTCACTTGATCTGGTACATTGTTCGCCGGAGAATTTACTTCCCGAGCAGAAACCGCATTCCACACTCCGAAGCCGCCTTTAGGCGGCTCTTCGAACCAACCAATTCCTCCAGGCGGATTTGGGTATACCTCTTCGCATCCCGGTTTTAGCTTGGTAAGTTGCAAACCGAGATGTTTGGATTTTCTAATTACTTTGATTGGCTCGGACATTGCCACAGATGAAGACATCATAAAAGTGAGCAAACCAGCGATCGCTCGCACCACAACTCGGCAGCGGTCTCGCAGCTTGCGCAGGCCGACCGGACAATTGTCAGTCATGATGGTTCCATCTTTTCGTCGATAGAAAATCATGCATTGGGACGTCCCATTCTCGCGAAGGAAGGACTCAGCTTCCTGTTTTGTCATCTCGGAGATATTAAACACGTTACGAGAGCAACCGTTACAACTGCGCTGCCGCTGGTCGCCCTGCATCGACTCCCACCTGATTGAACACGGGGCCGCTACGTACAAGTTATCGAGAATGCTCTTTGGGGGCACTTTCTGCACTGCACTATCCAATGAGTCTACAAGCAACACATTAGCAAGTGGAGTGCACAAACACACTAGGGTTTTCCACCAACGCAACCCAGTGATCTCTCCGGTACCCAGATCTGATACAGCATTACGAAGTTGATCGAGGCCTATTTCTTGAATTGAGGCAGTTTTTCAATTTCACCATTCTTTGCATGTGGTATCACCCAAACTCCACCCTTTGGTTCAAGTGATATCATCGGATTCATTTCAACGTTCTCCCGACCGAGAGCCAAAGATAAGTCAAAATTCTGAAGAATCGTTATTAGTACCAACTGAATTTCCATCAAAGCGAAGTCGCGCCCAATACAACTACGTGGACCTGCGCCAAAAGGAAACCATGAGAACGGAACTATCTTGTGTTCGTTCTCTGGGCCAAACCGCTCGGGTAGGAAATCATTCGGTCGTACCCAGAATCGTTCGTCCCTTTGCGTAACATATGGAAAAACATTCACCAGACTGCCTTTGGCAATCGCGAATTCCGCAATTTCTAAGTCCTGATTTGCTTGTCGGGGAATGATCCATGCTGCCGGATATAGACGCATTGTTTCTTTGGCGACCTGCATCGTCAGCGGCACTTCCGCCAAGCGTGAAGGTTCCGCTTCGTCGTGCCCAAACGTCTTTTGAATGTCTACCACCATTTGCGCATAGACCTGCTGGTTCTTCAACAACATATAGAAGGACCATGACAAAGTTGCCGCCGTCGAGTCATGCCCAGCGTTGAACATAGTCATCGCCTCATCGCGTACTTCTTTAAGCGTCATTGCCGCACCGGTGCCCTCTGGATCTCGCGCGAGAATCATGCGTCCCAACATATTTCCCGCGCTCTCAGGTGAAGCATTCGCTCTGGCAATGGCCGCGTGAATCATTCTATCGAGAGTTGCTATTGCTTCTCGTTTTTGTTGTTTGCTCGAAATCGGCAACCAATCCGGCAGCGGGACCACATCGGTAAATTCGCGGTACATCGCTTTCGAGACAGTGGTGACGGCACTACCCAACTCGAGCGCATCATCTTCCACTTCCATGCCAAGAAAAATTTGCGCCGCAATGGTCAAGGTGATGTTTGTCAATTCATCAGCAAGATTCATCTCTTGCCCTGATTCCCACTTAGAAATCCAACGCTTGGTCTGGTTGACAATCACACGGCCGTACTCGCCGAGAACGTCGTGGTGGAACACAGGCTGAATAATGCGCCTTTGACGTAACCAGAAATCACCTTCGCTAATAACCAATCCATTGCCATCGACTGTACTCAGTATCTTTTTGAACTGATCAGTCTTTCCAAAATCACGCGACCGCGTAACAAGCACGTCTTTCACATGATCGGGATGTCCTAGCACATACCAATCATAAGGACCCAATTTGAGATGCACAACATCGCCAAATTCTTGCTGAAGCGACGTCGCGGTTCCCAACGGATCCGTCTTGAAACGCTTGGCAAAATCTAGTCCTAAGAATGATGTCTTTGGTCCGGGAGCTATTGTTTTCATGGAGCCGTATTCAATCAGGGAACCGGCCTATTTTACTCGCTCATCAGTGCTATTGGGTCCAGCTTTTAGCAATCGCTGGTGCCGCATGCTCAGCCAGCACCATATTCCACACTTGCGCGACAAATTCTCCCTATGGGAAGTTCCGTTGATCAACTTGAGCTGTGTTGTGAGGAGTTTTCCTCTCTTGCTCCTTATCCTGATTTTTGCCGTAGCCGCGTTGGATGCCTCGCTCAGTATTTGGCTCGGCTATTTCGTTTTCTCCTTCAACACCTGGACCACCGGCGCGGTGCCCTCGGGATCGTTCCTCTTGCTCTCGCTGGCCCGGAGTTAGCGCTTTGCCGCGATGTCTGCCTGTGGCAGTATCCGAGAACAGGCCATCTCCTGCTGAGCCACGACGTTTCGTTGAATCTGGTTCGTGTGCAAAAACCGATTTGTTCATATTCAAACTCCGTTGTGCCAGTTGAAACGACGAACGCAGTGATCTATCGAACCTGAGCATTGGAATAAAATTTGTTCAGCGAACTCAAGCGTTCACGACTGACCGTCATGAAAAATTCCGACAATCCGAGCTTCAAGAGGCTCTCCCTTGTCAACAACTAGCAATGCTTGATGGGGCGCTTGCAGCCCAAATGCCAAGTCCATTGGCGTTTTTTCGTGCGACAATAGCTGCAGTATCGAACGATGGTGACTTTTTGCTGAAACTCATAATGAGCCTGATGCTTAGCTTCCTCTGCCTGCTTAACGAACAGGCGCTGGCAGCACCAGATATGTCCCAGGATAATTCTCCGATCAAAGAAATCTTGCGTGGGTCCACCCCGATTCACTGGACCGGGCAATTCAAGTTTGAAAGAGCGGTTGAATTACAAAAAGAAGTCGGACTGCCGATATACCGATGGTTGCCGGTCGGCCAGAAACCTCGTGCAGTCGTTCTTGCGATCCATGGACTAACGCTCCACGCTCAGTGTTATGAGGTTCTCGCCAGAGCTTTTGCAGCTGCTGGATTTCTATTTATTGCCCCCGATATGCGGGGATACGGCGAGTGTACGCGTCCTGATGCACCAGCCGATATTCAGAAGATCAACAATCAAAAAAGCTTTGAGGATATCGTCAAACTAAGTCGCTTATTGAACAAAGAGTACGATGGACTGCCAATGGCAGTGCTCGGAGAAAGTCTCGGCACTTCATTCGCCATAAAACTAGCCGCCGAGCAACCCGACCTTGTCGATGCGATTATCATCGCGGCACCAACGTCAAAAGTGAATCCGCTGATGTATCTCGCGCCGCAGACTATATTTGAAGGTATCAAGGCTCTGTTCACGCCCGGGCACAAAATGTCTTACAAAGTATTTTTCGACAAACTTGTGTCCAATAATCCGGCGATCATCAAAGAACTAGAGGAAGACCCGCTAATACTGAAATCCGTGACTCTGAAATCTTTGCTTCAGACACAATCATTTGTTAGCAAAACAGATAAATGGGCCAAATCTGTCAGGAAAGATACACCGGTCTTGATCTTACAGGGAGGTCAAGACCAGGCGATGGTTCCGAAAGACGTAACTGCCCTTACTAAAAACATCAATTCCACCGATCAAACAATTCGCTGGATATCCGGCTACGGTCATCTTTTGCTTGAGACCGATTACATAGGACCGCCCGCCATGGATGCAATCACCTCCTTCATCGACGATCACGAGGCAGAGGAACAGGCGATTCGGGCGGAACTTTATGCAGAAATGACAAGGTTCGGAGCCAAGGATCTACCGCTAATGAAGTAATCTCCCGCCCCCTTGGCAATAGCGAATCGATAACAGCGGCAGGACGCCCGCGCGCGCACTACAGGCGTAGTGGTGGCGCCAACCGTGGTTACAAAAAGCAGGTGTCGGGGCCGCCCTAAACCGATTTTGCTTGGGAATGCTCCTTCGCCTTGCTGAGTTCAGCACGGACTTTCGTGGCAGCCTGCACCATAGCATTCAAGGATGGTATCACTTCCTCCCACCGCCTGGTTTTCAAACCGCAGTCAGGATTGATCCAAAGCCTTTCAGCGGGAATCACCTGCAGTGCCTTTCGAATCTGTTCTTCAATATCATCTTCTTTAGGGATCAGAGGAGAGTGAATATCGTAAATGCCAGGTCCTATCTCATTGGGATAACCAAGCTCACGCAGATTATCCAGAAGATCCATGTGCGAACGCGCCGCCTCGATCGAGATTACGTCTGCATCCATCGCTGCGACAGCATCGATGATATCTCCGAACTCGGAATAGCACATGTGCGTGTGAATCTGCGTAGCATCATCAACCCCGGAAGATGATAACCGGAAGCACCGAACGGACCACTCCAAATAATCGCCCCACTGTGAGCGCTTAAGAGGAAGCCCTTCTCGAATGGCCGGTTCGTCGATTTGAATTATGTGAATCCCGTTAGATTCAAGTTCCGCGACTTCTTCTCGAATTGCCAGAGCTAGCTGTTCGCAGGTCTGCGAACGATGTTGATCGTCTCGAACAAAAGACCATTGCAGCATGGTTACTGGTCCGGTAAGCATACCCTTCACAGGTTTATTTGCCTTTTCTTGCGCGAACACAGACCAATCTACGGACATCGATGCCGGGCGAGATATGTCTCCGAAAATAATCGACGGTTTAACATAGCGCGATCCATAACTCTGCACCCAACCGTGCTCAGTCACCACGAAACCAGTCAGCTTCTCAGCGAAAAACTGCACCATGTCGTTTCGTTCTGGCTCGCCATGCACAAGAACATCTATGCCGATTTTCTCTTGCAATTCAATGTCATGCAGAATCTCTTCTTTCATCAATTCGCCGTACGCGCAGCTGTCAATCGTTCCGTTGCGCAACAATTTGCGTGCTGCCCGAACCTTGGCTGTCTGGGGGAATGACCCGATAGTTGTGGTCGGCAACAACGGTAAATTGAATTTCTTATCTTGAACTTTCTTTCGCTCCGGATAAGCACTTATGCGCTCGAACATGTTCACTTGAACAGCTGCCACGCGTTCCCGCACCAGGACATCTTTCACCCTCGGAGAAGCAGCACGTTGCGCGCAAATAGCTCGATTCTCTTCAATTGCCGGAGCGACTCCAGCTTTTCCACCACGAAGAACACTCGTCACCAGAGCTATTTCCTGCAACTTCTGTTTGGCAAAGGAAAGCCATGAGTGTATTTCACGATCCATGTTCTTTTCTAACTCAACATCAATCGGCAGATGGAGCAAAGAACATGACGGCGATACCATCAAGCGCTCCTGTCCCATTTTGGCCAGAATGCGCTCGAGCAATTCAATTGTCTTCTCGACATTGCATTTCCAAATATTGTCTCCATCGATAACACCGGCAGAAAGCATCATGGTTGGAGGAAGCTTCGACAAGAGTTCATCAACTTCCTCAGGTGCATTCACCAAATCAACGTGTAGCGCGTCAATAGGTAGAGCGGTGGCAACAGATAGGTTCTTGCCCAGACCATCGAAGTACGAGGCTACAAGCAGCTTGAGATTGCCACGAGACTTGCTCAAAGCCGTATAGGTTTTCGTCAAGGCTTTCAACGCCTGATCGCTCAGCTCCGTGGACAGGCACGGTTCATCAAATTGAACCCATTGCGCACCAGCCTCAGCCAATGATTGCAGAACCTGGACGTAAACTAACAGCAACCCATCTAGCAAAGCCAGTCGATCAACAATCGAAGTATGTGCTTTGGAAAGTAATAAAAATGAAACTGGTCCCAGTAGAACAGGCCGTGTGATCAGTCCGAGTTCCTTGGCTTCCAGAAATTCGTCAAGCACTTTTGTAGATGAAAGTGCGAACTTTTGCGCAAACTCAAGTTCAGGGACGATGTAGTGATAATTAGTGTTGAACCACTTTGTCATTTCGAGCGGACGTGTCCCTGCAGTCGCTTTGCCATTCTTCTTGGCGTAAACTGCCGATGAGGCGCCGCGTGCCATCAAGAAATAAGTGTCCAGATCAACATTTCCACCCGACCAACCAAAGCGCTTCGGAACGGCTCCGACCATTGCGATGGTATCCAAGACATGATCATAAAACGAAAAGTCATTCGACGGAATATGGTCTACACCGACTTGCTGTTGGTACTGCCAATTCTGTTGTCGTATGGCCCGAGCGGTGTCTTGCAAGTCGGCAGGAGTGGTGCGACCATCCCAATATTCTTCCAGAGCCTTTTTCAATTCACGACGGCTACCGATGCGAGGGAAACCGAGATTACACGCCAATACCATTTGATTCTCCTATTTACAAAAGCTCGAAAATACTTGCCCGACAACTCCGTCTACTGACGATGACTATCGTGATACTTGTGTGGAAAAAACAAAAATTCCCGACCTCAACAGAGACGGGAGATGCATTTCTATGAGCAGTCTAAGACTGCCTCACTGAAATTCCTCCTTGCCTCGAAGAGGGCCATTGTGTGCATTCAGGTGGGCATTCTGACTTACAGCTTGGCTGCTTACAGTTGCGGGACAGCGATGGATTCTCACCATTCTTTCCCCACCAGATCGTCTCATCGACGATCCCTTTTTTGCCGAACGCATATTTATTTTTTGACTAGGTTACTCCTTGTCCAATATCAAGTGCATTATATAACGCGTTTGGAACAATTACGCTCGCCACATTTCAACCATTGTCACAAATCAGCTCAACCGCTGCTAACAAAGAGCAGTTCTGGACTTTCCAAATGATCACCTGAAACTGTGCCGCAATCAGCGATCGTGCGATAATCATGACGCCACTCAAGGGACGGAACCTAATGTCGCCACACATATCCACCCAACTGTTTCTCGTGCGTCACGGAGAAACTGAGTGGAGCAAGTCGGGTCAACACACTGGAAGAACTGATGTCACGTTGACAGATAAGGGTCGAGCCCAAGCGGTCGGACTCCTTCCAGCGCTCAGCAAGATCGAATTCTCTCTGGTGTTATCCAGCCCCTTATCGAGAGCCTCAGAGACCGCCAGCCTCGCCGGTATTGGTGAACAGGCACAATTTACCCCGGACCTTTCCGAGTTTGACTACGGCCAATACGAAGGGCTCACAACGCCTCACATCCGAGAACAAGTTTCAGACTGGACCGTTTGGACCCATCCATGCCCAGGCGGTGAAACGCTCGAAGATGTTGGAGTCCGTGCATCCCGCGTCATTGGCAGAGCCCGATTAACTGGAGGAAACGTGGCAATCATTTCTCACGGGCACATGCTTCGAATTCTCTGCGCAGTTTACTTAGGAATGCCTCCGTCAGCTGGACAGCACTTCCAGCTAGACACATGTGCTCTTTGCTTGCTCTCCTCCGAGCACGAAGCTCCGACAATCAAACTCTGGAACATACCAAGCGACCTGGCCGCTAACCTTAGCTTGTCATAGAAACTTGAGCAATCGACATAAGCACGAAGACAAGTTTGCCTGGCAGAGCGCTGAAGTCTTAGCTGTTTTAAATGGAACAACTACATTGGACTATAATCTGCGAATGAGACAGCTCATACTGCTCGTGCCGTTTATCGCAGGAATGCTGCTATTCAAACTCCCAGCCAATGCCCAAGGCTGAGTAGTTTCAAGAACCAGCACGCCCGTGTATGGCGAGCAAAGCCCTTATCTTAAGCCCAAACAGTTCCAATTTAGCGTTGGCTATCGTGGACTGCGTTCGGGTTATCCTAACTGGCAAGGCACAAGGACAATCAAAGTGACCTCCGGTGTGGTCAACACTCAGCAAATCGTCGATGTTACTGGTACATATCAATTCAACAAGCAAGCAAATATATCCGTTAGCCTACCGGTGCTGTTCGGCAGCTTCTCATACCTGTACGGGCCTATTCCAGACAAGGCACAACCGCTGACCTTCCGGCCTCGCGCTTCAATGCATTCGGCAGGAATTAGCAACATCGCCGTGGTAGGCAGGAGTTGGCTATTCCCAACCGACCGCTGTCGTTCCGGCAACATCTCACTGGGATTTGGACTTTCGCTGCCAACTGGCAACGACAATGCTACCGACGTCTACCCTAACATCGCTACTGGCGCCAACAACACAAGAAAAGCTGTAGACATCTCAATCCAGCCTGGAGACGGCGGCTTGGGCTTTATCGGCGAAGTGAGTGGATTCAAGTCGATCAAGAATGTCACCCTATTTGGTACCGGTGTATATCTTGTGAATCCACGAAATGCAAATACAACACCATCGCTACTTGTCGGTCTACTGGGCGCATCTGCATATCAAAAGAATTTCTTGCCGGAATTGACTAACACTGTTCCCGATCTATACGTTGGTGAAGCGGGTGCATCAGTTCCGATCAAGAGAATCCCCGGTCTGGCACTGAACGCATCAGCAAGGGTTGAAGGATTGCCACCTGTAGACTTGATCGGTGGACACGCAGGGTTCCGTCGCCCGGCAATAGTCGTTTTCGGCTCCCCTGGAGCTACCTATACCAAAGGCAATAACACGTTCTCAATCCGCGTGCCGATCCGCGCTTTCACAAACTTGTTGGACAGCCCCAACTCACCGCGCTTGGAAGAAGGGACAATTGCAAACTGGATAATCTTAGCAAACTATATTCGCCGCTTTTAAAGCTCTCAGGTTCCAAAGTGAAGAAATGAAAAAAGAAGGATTCGCGATCATCGTATTCGGGCTGGTCATCATGGTTACAGCCGTTCATTTTCTGTCAGAAACTCTTAGCAGCGGACTGTGTCCAAACACAATTAGCACCGAAGTTCTATCGCCCAACAAGACATTGAAAGCTGTTGTGTTCTCGCAAGACTGCAGCAACAGTCGCCAACCTGGAAACGTCTCTATCTTAACGGCGACCGAGACACTACCGAACAACAAGCAGGGCAATGTACTGGTTCAGGCTGGAACAACCGCAGGACTTCAATGGCTCGACGACCACACGCTAGTTATTCGCTATGACACTAATTTCGCGATTCAGTTCAAATCTGAGTCTCACTGGATTTTCCGGGAAGCATTACCGGAAATAGTAACAGTCAAATTTGAGAAGAAGTAGTACACTTCAGGCGGCATCGGCGAGCAGCTCGGAAAGAGTACGTCAAATAGAGTAAACTGCAAGTCCTAACGCCTAATCGGAGCCTGATCGATGAAACAGAAGATTATTGTATTACTCATGCTTGTGACAATGTTCAGTGGAGTTTGCGCGACGGAAGTATGCGCTGCCAAGAAAAAATACTCGGTTTATGATCGACAAGTAGAACTACGCAAAAAAGTTGAAGCCGGACAGAAAAAAAACGAATTGACCGCCAAAGAAGCCAATGGATTGAATGGTGACCTCGATGACATTACTTCCTCGATTGAAAAAATGAAGTCGAAAAATGCCGGCAAACTGAGCTACAAAGATGAAGGCAAAATCGAGAAACGCTTGAACAAAATTTCTCTGACCCTCTCCAAGAAAGAATTGGCCAAGCGCGTTATTGCGCACTAAAACCTCTCTGCACAGTTAACCTGACAGAAGCCAAAGCGAAATTTGGCGAATTCTGGCATGTGCCCCTGAAAGCGATCGTATGGATCACAACAGGAACATAGACCCGATAGTCTGGTCGTGTTGAGCCAGAGAAGCCTCAGGCGTGTAGACGCTGAGACATAGTTACTGATTCTTGTTTTGGCTCGTGCGATAAATGCCGCCCCGTGCAGTGAGCGTCATCAGGATCGCGGCGTTTCGCATAATCCGTTCTGCTAGCGCGCGGTCCCCTCTATCATCGGAGGTGTGAAGTCTGCGTATATGGTCGATGATGGTCATGGCCGAAGGAATAGAGAATTCAGCTCCAAACAAAGTTTCGCCATTCGGCAATTGCGTCTTACTGACGTTGCGTGTCGATATCAATCCGCCCAGGTTGAGCATGTCGAAAGCGCCGTCTTCGGCGCTGATTAGCATCTGTGTTCCAAGCAAGAACGGAATGCGTTTGCCCCCATTGACGAAAAATACCGAATCCGCTACTTCGTCGTGAAGATTGTAGGCAGTGACGGTGGCTGCGTTCTGCATCACTAAGACGATAGAGCCGGCCCCAATATGTAAGTCACCCTGGGCGGTGGTTAATACTACATCAGTTTTGGCGGTGACCAAGACATTGCCATTGCGCAGAATTACATGATTAGTAGCACCAGGTGCCAAGGAACCAAGGTTACTGGTGACAGTAACCAGAATTGGACTATCGATCCGAAGGCTATAAATCAGCGGCGATGTAGTTGTGCCGTTTCGTTGAACGAGCCCCTGATATAACGTGGCGTCTCTATTGCTGCCGGTGAAAAGGGATTGTTCTTCTTGATCGGTAGGAATGATCGTAGAGTTCGGTAACGAAGTCGGCAGATTTAACAGCAGTGAGACGAAAGCCACAGGTTGCAGTGAACTAACGGTTGTCGGTGTCACAGGTGTAGTTGGAATGGGTACAGGAGCGGGCGGCAGCGGAGCATTCAGTGCAATGAGCGTTACTGCAAAAATTCCTTGACTGATGTTGATGTTGCCCGAAACGAATGGGTTAGTCGCTGAGACTGTG
>Ga0163151_10006243_pt1 | contig 14629 bp, 11 predicted proteins | sample OliLakLV19MP5IB2_FD_145596 | JGI IMG/M metagenome (GOLD analysis project Ga0163151, IMG submission 145596) | Freshwater microbial mat bacterial communities from Lake Vanda, McMurdo Dry Valleys, Antarctica - Oligotrophic Lake LV.19.MP5.IB-2 | ecosystem: Environmental > Aquatic > Freshwater >...
AATGCTTTGGGTTCTGTTTTTTCCTTGTATGAATTGCATGTGTAAAGGTACATAAACAGGAAAAACATCTTTTCTTTTCAGAAATTACTAATCAACAAATGGATGTGAGTTCTTAGACAGTTTGACGGTTTGCAGCTTGGCGAAGAAGCGGGCTTAGAAGCACAAAACTGTCAAGCCACCGCAAATGTTTATTAGATGCACAAATGTTTATATAACCACTGAACCCGCTTTTTTGCCAAGGTGCTGTTACCTGCTGGCGTTCTGTCTTTCGTGTCAAGTTACCCTGTCTGTTTATGGTCTGCACTGAACTGTCAAAGTGCTTGTCTGTCGTGGGTTGTGCGGTTGAAAAAAAAATAAAACACCGAAGGGTGGGAGAAAAAAAATAAAATTCTTCTTGGGTGGGAGAAAAAAATACTCTCTTAAAAAAATTGCCTTCAGCGTTGGCTTTAGCGTTTTTTAAGAGTGTATTTTTTTGTGTGTGGGCTTTTCTTTTCATCACTATAAATTTTAAGCATCAAATCCTTCGTCCTTCGCTTGCTTTATTATTCTCAAAGCGTTCTTTGCTTGCTTAGGAGAAAGAACTGCTTTACGATTTGCTAACACACCAAGATTGTAAGAAAGTTTTCTGTCAAAAGGAGTGAAGCGATTATTTTCTTTTGCCCACTTTGAAAGTGCAAACCAAACTTCCCCTTTTACTTTTCCTGCTTCTTCAATCATCTTTGATTCTTGCGGTGAAAGTTCTTGACCAACCAAGTCACTTTCAACATAAGTGTCTGCATCTTTTCTGATTTCATTGCTGATAGATTCCGTGTCAATGAATTTGTCTTTCAATGCTAACCAACATTCAGTTTTCTTACACCACTCACCAATGTTCATTCCTACTTTTGATGGTGCGTTAATGTGTTTCCAAACAACATCAATCATTTGTTCAATCATATTATTCAAGGCTTCACTGATTCCTTGATTTTCCCAAACTGTATCAAGATTTAATTTCTTGTTTGACTTGTATGAAAGCCAAGCAAGAATATAAGAAACCATATTCGCTTTGTAACCTCCCAAATTTTTCTTTGCAACTATTCTGTCAATCTCTTTGAACAAAATTGCTTTAGCAATTAAACGCTGATAATATTTTTTGACAACTTCGTTTTTAAGTGCTGAAACTTCTTTCGTGAAAATTTTGAAATTATTTTCTGCTCCCTTGCCAACATCAAAAGGTCTTTGCCACCAACTCATTTCATACTTTGCTAAATCTGTTTTGTTGAACTTCTGTTTCTTCGGATATTCTTTATCAAACAGTTTCAAATCTTTTCCTGACCGTTTTGATTTTTCATCAAGGTATTGTCCTCTTGCTCTTTCGTAAAACCATTTATCAGTTGCCTTGCCTCCTGTTTTTGTTGGCATCCATTCCGTTCTTGAAAAATTTTCTATTGCAATATGATAATCGCTGTTAGAACTGAAATCAGAATCTTTAATTATGGTTTGTGTATTTGCAAATCGTGAAATCTTTGGAACAATGTTTATCATTTCTTCCTTCTGTAACACTACAGAAATTTTCATCGGCACAAACACTTTTGATAAATCACTTTCCTTCTCTGTTGATGTTGCAAAAATTGATGCTGTTGTTTGTCCTCCATTTACAACTTGCCAATTTTCTATTTTGGTTATGTATGGAACACCGCCTTCATATTCCACATCAATCTTTTCTGCTGTTGTAGAAATTCCATTGTTGTATGCAAAAAACATATCTGGTTCTTTGCGAATTGTATCTCTGATTCCTTGGTTCACTTTTGCTTTGAACTGCAAAAATATTCTCACGTTTTTTTCAAGCAAACCTTGTCTGTATTTCTCATAAATGGCTGCAAGTATTTTCCCTGGGATTATTGCAAGATATGCGTCCACCTTATCGCTAACCTTATCCATGTGTAAGCATTGCAACTTGTGGTTGTAATCATTCAGGAAATCAATTTCAATTTTCTGTTTGCCTGAACGAATTAAATATTGCTGATAAACTCTTTCAATATCCCACAACTGAAAGTCAATAAAAATTTCTTTTTCTTCTCTTGCTTCGGGAACAATGTCTGCCGATGCTTGTCCGTTTGTGAGAACAAAAATTCGCAAAGTTTTTACAACATCTTTTGTTTGCTCAACTATTTGCACCAAATCAAAAACTGTTGTGTCCGATTCATCAACCTTTGCAGAAAGTTTTCCTTCTCTTGCTGCCCAAAAAAAGTTTTCCGCTTTTGAAAATGCTTCTTGAATATCCTTATCAGATACTTTTGTCAAGCGTTGTTCGCTTTTAAAAATGGTAACGAATAAATCAATTGCTTCGTTTTCTTCATCGTAATTCCAAGCGTTAATTTTTATTCCTCTCACTTTGTAATGGCACAATTCACCAGCGATTACTTCACCTGAATCAATTATGTATTCAAGTATGTCGGTTGTGATTGCATCTTCTTGAGAAATTTTTTCTTCCTCAACTGTGATTAGTGCTTCTTCTAAAAAGCCAATGGCAAATTCTGATAATTCCATTTTTAAATGTGATTTATGATGTCTGTAATAATTTCAAAAGGACTGCAAGCGGCTACTACTACTGAATATTTCAAATCTCCAACCCCGTCAGGTAAGTTGTGTTGCAACAATCTTGGAAACCCTTCTACTACTTCAAAAAATTTCATTTCAAATAAAGAGAAACCAACTGTGTATTTTTCTGCAAGTGCTTCATTGTATCCATACTTTGCCAATTTAATTTGCAATTGAAAAGTTGCAATCGGGTCGTCTTGAATCTGCGTATAAATTTCTCTTATCAATGCTGGCAAAGTTCTGTCAGGCATATTGCTGTGAAGATTCAAAGCGAACAAAGAAAGATAAAGGTGTTCAAGCCCCGTGCTGTCTAATTGCCTCTCGGATGAAATCGCAAACTTTTTATGTTGCTTGCTTGAAGTTGTTTTTACTTCAACTGCATTATTCAGAATTTGGAAATCGTGATTTGTTCTGTCTGAACCTGTCCAATAAAAAAATGATTCTGCGAATGAATATTTCTGAAACAAATAATCTCTAAGGAAATGCAATTCGCCTACAAGTCCTTTCTGGCTTGCAATGGAAAGAATTTCATTTTCCTGTTTTTCAAAAAATACTTTCCATTCATTTACAACTCTTGTCAGAACTGCATTTAGATTTTTCTTGTTCTGAATCTGAATAATCTTATCGCATATATCTGAAATGACTGATTCAAAAATGTTGTCAGTGTTCGGAATGGATTGAGTAAACTTTAAAAACTCCTCGTTCTTAAATTGCCCGATTGAAGTTACCGAAAGAGAAATTTCAAGTCCTCTGAATCGTGGCAAATTCTCCGTGATAATATCGTGGTTGCTGTCAAGTTTGATATATAGCAAACGAACTCCTTTTCTGAAATCGGTTGCAAGGAAAACAGAAAACACACCTTTAGACGAAACCCTTCTTGCAATTTGTGTTTTTACACTGCTGCTTTCGGATTCCGAATTTATGGAGTTCCATATTTTTCTATAATCAATCATGTTCGTTCATTTCAAGTTCTTGATAAACTGAATTTATTACATAGTTGATTGGCTTCGCCTGTGAAGATGATGGCCAACTGATTGCAAAACCTACTGGCTGAAATTCAAATGCAACTGGCACTTTGGGTTTGCCATCTGCTAATGACAAAACATAAATCATCAGCAACGGACTGTTTTTTCTCGGTTTCTCATTTCTTGCATCTCTGTTTGTGAAATGGTTGTCGTCAATATTTTTCTTTTCTGGTTTTGTGTAATCAGCAAATTCAAAAACTGGGTCGTGCATTCTCTGAACAAAATATCTATCAAGTTTTTCGTTTGTAAATCTTCTCTCCGTAATTTTTCTTTCTGGCAACACAATTTCCTTTCCTGCAAACAGAAATGGTTTACTGCTTGCTTTCTTGTCAAGGGAAACCAAAACAACATTCCAATTCATAAACTCTGCAATCTCATGTTGTCTCTGCAAAGAAATGTATTGATTGATGCGAACTGAATTTGCTGCTGGCAAACCTTTGTATGTCTGAAAACTTTTCAGGAATTCTTGAATCTGACTTACTGGAACTTTCAACCAAACATTCTGTCCGAATAAATCTTTTGTTGAAGATTCACCTAATGACTGAATAAATTTTTCTGCTGCCTGATAATTTGATTTCAGAATTGCATTAGCAGCCGGTAGCGTTGTTGTTTCAGTAAGTGTTCCTTGATAATTCAGCAACATTGTTTCTGCTGCTCTCATCTTCATCACATTCGTTACCATTAAATCAGGATGGTCTTCAACACGAAGTCCGAAGTTTATAGGGGTTTGCCCGGGTGTTCTTGTCATTTCAATAAATTCTTCCCTAAGTGCTTCAAAAGCTGTGGAAATGTGTCTATACCACCTAAACAATTCTGCTGTTGTGTAAATCCTGCACAAATCTTCAAAACCTGTTCTGTAACCAAACCATCTTCCCATCTGCATAAGCGTATCATACAACGATGTGTTCCGTGTAAAGTAGCTAATCGTTAAACCTTCCAATGTCAAACCTCTTGAAAGTTTATCACCTCCTATTGCTATTGCCCATAAACCAGTTTGTGATTTACTTTTAAAGTCAAGAATGTCACCCACATCACCATTTATTACCAAACATTTTGGCTCAATTTTTCTAACTGCTTTTGAGAGGAGTGGAAGAATATTTTCCCAATTGGGAATTTCTTTATTCATTTCTAAAGCAGTTGTTCTATAATCACTTTCAAATAATGACTTCATTTCATTTAGCACATCTGGGTCGTTTGCAATAATTGCATTACGAAGTTTGGTAAATTCACCATCCTCTCCCTCATCCCTGCCATCAATAAGATTTGCTAATGATTTTTGAACGCTAGTATATCTCGTGCAGTGAATCAGCATTGTGTTGTGTTTGTTTTCCTGTCCTCTATGCCAGCGAACAGCAGAAGAAATAACAAATGCTTTTAGTGCTTGCTTCAATGAATTTGGTAATTCTGTTGGTGTGTAATCAGGTTGGTGTCTGATGGGCATGAAAGTAAAATTGTCAAGCCCTGCTTCAAGCAATGGTTGTCCCGCATCATTCACTTCTCTGTAAATCGGCAAACCTTCTTCAACTCCATCACGTAATCCGAAAACTTCTTTCGGTCCCAAATAATTTGAAGGTGCTCCTAATGTTTTGATAAACGCAAACGGAAATAAATCCCTACCAAAAACGGAGTGTTGATTATCGTGGTGAATGAAAATATTTGCGAAAGGTGTAGCGGTGTAACCGATGTAAATTTTCTGTCTGAATAAATTTAGAATTTGTCTGATGCCATTGTTGATTGCAGCTGGGTCTAATTCATCTCCGTCTTTGTTAACACTTGCTTTTGTATTTACTGATGCTTGGTCTGATTCATCATCAATAACCAAAAGAGGCAAATTGTTGAATTGATTTGCTCCGTCTTTTTTGTAAGTAAAATTTTCGTCAAATATGTCTATCCAATTCTGGAAGTAATCTCTTAGGTTATTCAACACTGATTTGTTTTTCTTGACAACAAAAATTATTGGTCTGTCAATGCTTGGTGGAGTTCCCCATCTTTTTTTCTTATTGAAATCTCCGTTCTTCTTTGGATTCAGATTGCTTTCTGTGAAGTAATCAATTGGGTAATACATTTCACCGGGCAAAGTTGAAACGCCAATTCTTTTTTGTTTCTCATCAGGATTTGTGTCAATGCCTAAAACTTCTTCATCAATTCTCTCTTGCGTTTGCTGTCTTAAATTTTCGTGCATACCAGCCAACACAATAATTATTCTGTAACCTGAATCAATTGCTTTGTTGATGATGCCCATGAAGTTTGCTGTCTTGCCTGACTGCACATAACCAACAACTAAACCTCTGCGGTCAAATGGTCTGTTGGTTACTGTTGGGTCTTCAATGTCTTCCATTATTTCATCAGAGATTGTATCAATTTTATCAACTGATGTTTCAGCCCAACCTTTGATGTGAGTTAAATATTTTCTGTATCGTTTCCAAAAACGGAAGTTGATTTTATCATCTGCTTTCTTCGGTCTATACCAATCAATATGTCCTTCGCTGTCGGTAAGTGAATAGTGTGTGCCTTCTTCTACAATAAGATTTACTTCTTCTTCCAACTCTTGACGGATAAAATCTTTTAACTCGTCCATTGTTGCGAATGCCTTACCTGTAAGTATTACCTGCTCTGGTGTAAAAGGAGTGCAAACAGAATTGATTGCCTGTGTTAATGCAGCATCATATTCTAAAACTTTTTTAAAAGTTTCATATATGCTCCTTGCATTTGCTTTTAGTTCGTTAAAGTGAATCATGATTTGTTGTTAAGTTTTTGGAATACTTCCATTGCGTTAAGTTGCTTCTTCGCTTCTGCTTCTGAAATACCTGCACCTACTAAAACTGTAAATGCACTTTCAAATATTTTTTCCAAAGCGGAATTTTTATTCTGCAATGGAGTTTCAATAATTGTTTCGGGGTCTGAAAAATCATTTACAATTAAGTTCACTGGAATTGCTTCTGCAATCAGTTTTATGTAGTCAGAAAAAATTCCTGAATCATCCGAAAGGAAATCTGCAATCAATTCAAACAACGGATGCTTTTCATTGATGTGATAAGTTTTGATTCCATGTTTCTGTTTTGCTAACCAGAGATAAACGATTTCTTTTTTCTGTCCCTTTCTTCTTATGTATGCTCCTCTTGTTGTGTAAATTTTTATTGCCTTTTCAATTGATGAAAAGCAAATGCTTTTAATCCGCTTGCGGATTACATCAGGAATTTTTGCAGATGCTTTCTTCACATCAATTTGCCATTCGGTGTCAAGTGTGTTTGGTATGTCAATACAAATTCTGCAAAGCCGTTGACTTTCTTTTTTTCTGAAATTTAAATCAAGCCAAGTGCCGTCTGCAATCAATCGCCTGTTGCGATACAAATAAATTCCTTGATGCTCTGTCCAACCTTTGATAATCTGCAATTGCTTTCTTTCATCATGTGAAAGTTTTGATTCATGTGGCAATACAAACGGCTGAATTTTTATTTGCTGATTACGAATTGAAAGTTGTTCCTCTGCTAATTCAGTTGAAGGAACTTCAACTGATACATTGAAAGGATTTACTGCTTTAACTTCTTCATTCAAAACAAAAATTGAAACTTCATTGCTCTCAATGAAACGGTGAAATGTTATTCCTAAATGCTTTCTCACATTATCAAACTTCCTGTAAAAATGTTCTTTGTCCGATTTGAGTTCACTTGATTCAACTAACCTGTCCAATTTTTCCCAAAGTATAATTGTGCCTGATTTATCAGAAGTAAAATCTGCAAGATTTTTTTCTGAATTTTTATCAGCACAATTGCGAAGCAATACCCAATCCTTTTTTATTGCAACAAAATCCAAATCCCAACACTTGATAAATTCCTTACCTGATTTGTTTCTTGTTTTCACTGTCAATCTTCTGCATTGTGAAAACGATGCTGTCTTTAATCCCAAACCAAATCTTCCTAAATCATTTTCATTCCTTTCATTCAGTGGATTGAAACTTCCAAATTTCATTGCGTTAAGCAATTCTTTTTCATTCATTCCTTTTCCGTTGTCTTCAACTCTCACGAATGAGGAATAACGGTCAATGCCGTAAGTGATTTGTATTTCAGATGCTTTTGCTGTAATGCTGTTATCAATCAAATCAGCAATTGCAGTTTCAACAGTGTAGCCAAATGACCTTGCCGATTGAAGCAAACTTTCAGGTTCGGGTCTTATAATATCAAATTGCTGTTTTTGTTTTGACATTCCGATTTACTTTTTCTTTATAATATTTTTCAAATCGGTTGCTTCTATCAAACCAAAATTTTTATCCAATGCTTTATGACAATTGCTGCAAACAATTATGAAATCTTCCAACTCAACTGTTTCAAGTTCGGGTTCGTTTTTCAATTCTTTGTTATAGTGAATTTCCATCAAGTCATTTCCTAACTCACCGTAAAATGAAACTGAATCAAAACCACACACTGCACACTTCAAAGATTTTGAATGCGAAAGCACTTCTTCTTTCTTCAACTTAATTGCTAATGGGTCTGCCTCTCTGCTCTTGTGCAACTGAAAAATAAATTCTGATTTGAAATTTGTTTTTGGTTCTGCTGCAACTGATTTCTTTGTTGCCTTTGGTTTAAGATATAGCTGGCGAATAAGGTCTGCTTCTTTTTTTAGTGTGTTGATGTGTTTGTGAAACTCATTCCAAATTTCTTTGTCATGCTTTGCACCTGCTCCCATGCCTTTGCCTGTGAAGTTCTGGTCTAACTTTTTAAAATTTGCCAACTTCAAAGCAACACTGCTCACACTCCTAAAATTTGTTCTGTCGGGAATTTCCTTTACAAGATGTAATTCTTGCAATGATTTACTTAGTTCAATTATTTTAGGATTTGTTCCGTGCATTTGTCCGTAATCAAGATTGAAATACAAGTCAAGTGCAAGAATTAATTCTTCTCTAATCCATGTAGGATTTTTCAATGACTTCCCACTGAATAAATCATTGCTTGGTTTTATTTTTTCAGTTTTTGAAATCATACTGTTTAATTCCTTCCAAATTTGTTCTTTGCTTGCTGAATTATATTTATTGAAAACACTTTTTGCAAATGCTGGCAACTTGATTGGCTTTCTGTTTAAATCTCTCCAACCTTTGCGACTTGAATTATCAATGTGTCCATCATAAGTATCTCTGCAATTCTTCAAACTATTTTCAAATGCTTGAACTGTTTTCCCTTCGTTGAATCTCTCGTAAAATTTCTTGTATGCTTCTCTCCATTTCAAAGTGTTCAACTCCACTGGTGGAGTTGTTTCTTTTCCTGAAACAGTTTCTCCAAACTTGGAGAGATAAAAAGCGACAAGCCAAAATTCTTTTGAGAGAGTTTTCATTTACATGTTTTGAATTTTTAAGTGAACGAAAAGATAATTGAGCAAAGCGTAACCTGTGTTTACACTTAATGCGTTACCTGCTTGCTTGTATAACTGGTGTTCGCTTACACCTGCCGCAATTGCTTTGTGATAAAATGATTTGCTGAAACCCTGTAACTGCAACGCTTCTTTCGGTGTTAATCTTCTGACTGGTTTTTTGAAAAGAACTTCTTTAGCTGTTTCCTTATGAGATTTTCCTTTCTGAATATAATCATCAGAATAATAATTGTCTTGAGAAGCTCTGTGCATTTTTGCCATTGTTGCAGTGAGTGTTCTTGCAATGTCAAGGTCAATTTGTGATTTGCTCCAAAAGTTTTTTGTGCCACCGTCAAGAATGGTGTGTTTGATTTTTTCAGATAGATAATATTTTTTGTCAACTTCCTTTTCCAAAATGTTCAATACATTTTTGTAAGTAGATAGCGAATGTTTTTTTATTTGTTTGAAGTTCTCTATTACTGCTGCTTCTGTGAGTTCAATGTCCAACGGTTTTTTGCTGCACACAAAAAATATTCTTGCTCTCTTTTGTGGCAAACCAAAATGCTGTGAATCAAGTATTACATAGTTGGTGTATTTGTATTTATGATTCTTGAAAAAATTTAGAATCTCAAGCAGTGTATTTCCTTTGTCGTGTCGGATAATGTTTCTCACATTTTCTAAAATAACAAACTCTGGTTTTTTTGTTTTCAGAAGTTTGTCAATACTGAAAAGTATTTTCCCTCTCTCATCTTCAAGCCCTAATTTTTTTCCAAGCAAACTGAAGGACTGGCAGGGGAAACCGCCAAGCAATAAATCAAAATCATCCATTTGTTTCATCTGCTTTTTGTTCTCTACAAATTGAGTGATGTCTTGCATCCTTGTTTCTCCGTTCAGTTTGTAGTTGTTGCTGTAAGTAGAAATTGCATAAGGGTCAATTTCAGAAAAACCAATGCACTTAAATTTCACATTCGTGTCTTGTGAAATATGGTCGGCTGCGTTTCTGAAACCGCCTATGCCTGAAAATAATTCTGCGTATTTCATTCGTAGTTTTTCTTTAGTTCGGTTGCAATTATTTCTGCAAGTTTTACAGGCACTGCATTTCCTATTTGTTTATACCAATCATTCAAGTTGCCTCTGAAAACATAATCATCAGGGAATGTTTGGATTCGTGCTGCCTCCCGTGGGCTTAACCCTCTTGCTTGTGTCGGGTGTATATACATGTGGCAGTCAAATTTCATGTGTGAAGTAATTGTTTTTGAAACTTCGTTGCGTTTGAGTTTATAATATTTGTCTTTGAAAATGTGATTCCGATTTGTGTAGTTGCTAAGATGCTGAATACTTTCATGCAAAGAGTTTTCTCCTTCGGGCAATGTTCGGAAAATTTCCAAATCGTTTTCGTTATTGAATCGTGATTTATGATTAAAGAGATAAGAAATATTTTTCTCTTTGTTTATCTCTTTCAAAAAATCGTTCTGAACAATTTTGAACTTACGAATGGCGTAGCCATTCGTATCACTTTCAAAAGTTGTATTTAGTTTATGTGGGTTTGTTCCAATTTCAGGTAAGCCAAATAAAGCATCAGCAAGTTTGTATTTGCTCTTGCCGTTTTTCTTTGAACGGATTGTATTCTCAACCTGTTTGATGAACATGAAATTTTTTCCGCCAACTAAAATGTATCTTCGTCTGCTTTGCGGTATGTCAAAACTTTGTGCATCTACTTCAAGCGGAATAAAAGAATACTCTTGTTTGGTTTCGTTCTGAATATCTTCTTCAATTTGTTTTTCAACTCTCATCATTCCTTTCACATTCTCCATTATGAAAAAGTCGGGTTTGATTAAGCCGATAAGTTTTACAAAGTATTTGTAAAGAACATTTCTTTCGTCCTCAATAAAGCGTTTCTCCTTTGTTTTTTTTTCCACCTCAAAGTTCCAACGGTTAGCAGTAGAAAAGCCTTGACAAGGCGGACCACCAGCAATAATTTTTACATTCTTGAAAAGTGATTTATACTTTGAGAAATTTTCAACCAACTCTTTTATGTCGCCATTAAAAAACCGATTGAGTGGCAAAGTGTGATTAAAATAATAGGTTTCTAAAGCATCGGTGTAGTTGTCATTTACAAATGCAGGTTGGAAACCTGCATTAATTAAACCTTGACTTAAACCGCCAGCCCCACTGAAAAAATCTGCGAACAAAAGTTCTGACTGTGGTTCTTGTTTTAGTTCGGGTAAATATTTTTTTAGTAGCGGATGGTTTGCTCCGTCATTTTGCCGAATAGTGAAATAAAGATTATTCAGCAAGCTGAACAAATCTTTGTCCAACAGTTCGGAATATTCCTTTGGAATATTTTGCTTGTCAGTTTCTACAACTTTTATTCTCTCATTTTTTAGAACGGATGTCAGTTCACCAGCAAGCTGCTTGCACTTGCCTTTGAAAGATTTTTGGTGATGTATAAAGTAAAATTCAAGCATTTATTTTTTATCTGTGTTAAAAGTTTTTTCAATTGTGTATCGTTGTGAACTTGCACGAAGGTAAATAAAGCGTTGGGAAATTGCACTCTTTTGACTTTGCTTTTGGGTGGGCTTGTGTGTCAGCAAGCAAAGGCAAATGTGTGCAATGGGCGTTGGCAATAGAAATTTATTTTTTTTGTGCGGTGGCGGTGTTTTAATTTTTTTATTGCATTGGCTTGAGTGTCGGACTATCTGCCCAAAAAGTCCCGAAGTCAAGTTGCTTATATGTCGCTGTCCAATTGTCAAAATGTAGTCGTTTGTTTGGTTTAAGTCCGTCCGTTTAATGTTAGCACTGTCGTTCTTTACGCTTGCAGGTAACGGTTTGCAGCTACAAGAAGTTGGCGATTTTTACCACAAATGTTGATGCGGAGAACCATTTTTTGATTAACAACAAATGTATCTGCGGAGCACTGAACCGCCAATTTTTTGTAGGTGCTGTTATGTGTAGCCTTTCTTGTCATTTTATTGTATATCTGCTGTATAAATGTGGTGTCCCGCCAAGTTCAACTTGTAATTTTTGGAAATAGAATCCCATTCCCTTGTTAGGTATCCAGTCGTAATAAGTTGAAATTTCTTTTTCGTAGTCTTTGTCTTTTAAGAGTTTCAGAAAGTCTGCATAAATTCCATTTTTAAATGAAATGTCTTGGTCCATATTTATAGTGTTAATTGTCCTTATAATTTTTATATGGTCTGTATCTTTTATTTCAATATTTCTGGCAGTTTTTAAAAGTGAAATGCAATGCTCAACGATTGCGTTTAATTGTTGCATATTTACAACAATTAAAGAGTCCATATTTGGTTTTTTTAAAATGTCGTAACGTTTTTTACTATTATAGAAATTTGTGCCTATTGTTATAAGTTTATAGTCGTAGTAAAGTTCAAGATCAATGATTAAACTGTCATTGTCTATAAGGTATTTTTCGTTCACTGTTCTGTGAGTTCCAGCAAATCCTGTCAATAGTTGAATTGTGTCTTTATTGATTTTGTATTTTCCTGTCACATTAGTATTTCCATAATGTCCAGATGAAATTCGCTTGTAAGTCCCATCAGTCCTAAATTCAAAAGTCCAACTGGTAGTTGCCCACCAACCTTGGTAAGTTCTGTCAAAAGTCTGTCCGTTGACTAAATTTGTTAAAGTCAAAATCGCTAATGTCAATATGTTTCGTGCTGTCGTCATAAGGTTACACATAACGGATTTCGTGCGAGGCGAAGTGGCGGAAAAAGAATTCCAAAACTGTCTGCACGAACAAATATAATAAAACACTGAAAACATTTTTTCAAAGAGGAAACCGCCATTGCGCCTGCACGTTGTTAAGTGCCGTTGGATTTTTTGTCCTGTCGTTGTAGTGTCTGTACGATTGGAGTTAAGAAATATTGTCTCACGATTTTTTTAAGTCTGTCGGATTTAGAAATAATTGTCGCGAAGAACGGAGATGTCGCATAATAAGTTGCAACAAATAATTTACCAAACGGATTTGTCAGCAGTGTGCTGTCACGAAACTGTCGCAGAACTAAAACTTCTGGTGCGTCATAGTCACCGTAGCAAGCTGTTGCAACAAAACATCCACTTTCAGGTTTGGATTTAACTCCGAAAGACTTTGCCAATCCTTCAACATATCTGCGTGAAGAATTAAATCCGTTAGGATTATTTTTTACATCAATCTTGTTTTCTGTTATATGGAATTTAATTGCTTCTATCATCCCCTGTTGCTCGCATATTTCCAAAATCTTTTTGTCTGAGGGATTAAGTTTTTCTATTTCTCTCTTTTGTTCTTCTGTTTGAGTTTTACTTCTTTCAGTATTTAATCTCCCAACAAACGCTTTAATATCTTCTATGCTGTTTCCTCTTATTAAAATTGTTTGTGCTTGTTTTGTAAATCTGTCCCAATAATTAATAACTAGATAACCGCTACTTTCCATTTTGTTCTTTGTTCCGACTCCTGACATACCCCCTATAATTGTACCCATTGGACCCATAAGTAAACTACCGACAACAGCGCGACCTATTACAGATTTGTTTTCACTTATTAGCTTTGATGTGTCTGCGAATTCAGTTGAAATAATTTGTGAATTGTGCAGTTCCATTTCGGAAGAAAAAAAACCACTTGTAATGTTTATTCCGAATTTGTGAAGAATAATCTTAACTCCCCCAGGTGTAATTGTCCGAACGACATTGTCCTCTGGTCTGAAGTCGCCAGAGAATGCTGTGTCTCCTTCCCAGTTCGTAATTTGTTCACCAATTAATAAGTCAGCAGGAAATGTCGGGCAAGTAATTTCTTGAGTGTCTGGTTGGTGAAGCGGAAAACCGCAACTCGGACAGTTAGCGGCTTTGTCGCTAACTTCCTTTTTACATTCGGGACAGTTTATTAGAGCCATTTTTATTTTTTTGATTTGTTGTTATTAAAAAATTTATCAATAATTTTTTTTTGAACAAAAGGCAAATATTCTTCGTAGAATGTGGCTGCTCTAACATTTGTCAATTTGCCTTCGCTGTCAGGAATGATAATTTGAAATTCTTCTTTAACAATCCATTTGATTTTTATATAGAAACTATTCCCGCCTGTAATAGTTTCTTTTGTCAGTCCTTTTTCAATTAAGCAATGGACAAAAGATTTTGTTACTATACCAATTCCTTTTACCCTAATTGTCCGTGAGCCCGATTGATTCGATTTTAAATAAACGATGTCCCCTGCTTTTAATAATGAAACTGCGTCATACAAATCTTTTGCATTATCGTAGTCCCATCCGATTACAAAATTTTCATCATCAAAAAAGTCGTCTTTCATTTCGTCTCCGTCCCAATTTGAACCCGCTCCAAAGATTGCCATATAATTTTTGATTTAGTTTGTGTTTCTGTTAGTCTGTGTTTACTGTCAATGTTTAATAAATGTCAAGCCAAAATTATTAAAAAGTCAGCGCGGAACTGTCCACCGAGAAAAAGATTGTCTGAAATGTGAAACTGTCGAGCCGAGAAAGTCGCCACGAAATTGTCACGGAAGGACAGTCCCCCGATGGCTTTGCAAAACTGTCGAGATATTGTCTGTCGTTTTTCAATGGCACTTAACGGCAGTCCGTCTAAGAACTTCCATTATCAAACAAAAATAAGCTTATTACAATTGATTTAAGCAGCGCGATAATAAGAGCGAGGATTGTAACCTCTTAAATCCAGTATTGTTA
>Ga0163151_10006247_pt1 | contig 14612 bp, 8 predicted proteins | sample OliLakLV19MP5IB2_FD_145596 | JGI IMG/M metagenome (GOLD analysis project Ga0163151, IMG submission 145596) | Freshwater microbial mat bacterial communities from Lake Vanda, McMurdo Dry Valleys, Antarctica - Oligotrophic Lake LV.19.MP5.IB-2 | ecosystem: Environmental > Aquatic > Freshwater > Lake...
CCCCCGTTCCCGCCGCGGGCTGGCGCATCCCCGCGAATGCGGTGGGTCCGGCGAGCATGAGCGCGGAGCCCGTGAAGAGCGAGGCCCGTAGGAAGTCGCGGCGCTGCTCATCCGTTTGTGAAGGTCCGTAGCGGCGGTTCAGGCGGGCGAAGAGAGAGATCGACATGGTTGACCCTTCTGAAAGAAGGAACTCAGGTTCGGAAGATCGGAACGTACTCAGAGCGAGCAGAGGCGGAGCAGAGTGAGCAGCGGCGGAGCAGAGAAAGGCAGGAACACAGATGGAACGGATTGAAAACGGATGTCACGGATTCGAGCCAGGAATGGGGAAAATCTCGATTGGCCAGAGGCATTGTCGGGACCGATCCTTCTTCATCTGTTCTATCTGTTCCAAATCTGTCCCATCGGTGTTCCTGCCTTCTCCGCTTCCTCTCTGCTCACGCTGCTCCCTCTGAGTTCCTTCCGGGGTTCTGCTTGGAACGCGCAGAAATCGGAACGCCCGCCGCTGGGCGAGCGTCCCGTTTTTTTCAATCGAGGGCGAGGGGGGGGGCGGTCACTCGTCGTTGGTCGGGCCGACGCACACCATCCACAACTTGTGGAAACTCATCACCTGCGCCTTGGTGAGTTTGTTGGCGTTCAGGTTGAACGTCACCTTGCTCGACATCGGGGCATCGGACCCGCCGGACATCGTGTCCACATAGGAGATACGCCCGGTCATGCAGGGGATCGAGTTGTCGACGGCGAAGAACGCGTCCTCCTCGCTCATGTTGGCGAAGGCGTCCGCCTCGGTCTTGCTTCCGGTGCCCTTGTTGGCCTCCTCGTTCCAGCGGAGGTTGAAGTCGTAATACCCCTTGCCGTTGGAGGCACGGTCCGCGTCCTCGACCCACTTGATCGAGCCGGTGACGATGTCCGTCACGTCCTTGCCATCAAGGTTGTAGGAGAAGCGGATGCCGTCGGTGTACCAGTTGCCCGTCTCGTAGTCGTAGTCCAGCCGCCCGTTGACGGTGGTGGGGGGGTAGTTCTCGCTGGGACCCTTGGCCAGGCGGATCGCCTCGAACCGCATCGGGTCGCTCTTCTTCACCACGACCTGCACGGTCTTGGTGCCGATGACGCGCTTGAAGGTGTACTGCGCGAGGTTCTCCTTCTTCTCCGCCTTGCCGACCAGTCGGCCTGAGAAGTTCTCGGTGAAGCCCGTCTGCTTGCCCACGGTATCTACGGCGATGCGCAGCGGGCTCTGCTGGGCGACGCCGCCGGCGAGGTCGAACGCGCCGCTGGCGGTGTCGATGGGCACCGTGCCGACCCACTTGCCCACATCACGCGACTGCTTCATGTCCTTGGGGTTGAGGACCTGGAGGTTGATGTTGAAGCCGAGGTTGGCGTCCTGCTTCTTGCGCCCGAGCGTCTTGGAGAAGAGGTTGGGCTGGCGGGTGATCTCGCCGAAGAAGCGGGTCGTCTGGGCGACGCGAAGGTCGAGTTTGTAGACGTCCTTGGCCCCGGCCGCGGCGGAGCCTTCGCGCAGGTCACCGCTGGTGTCCGTGTTCGTGCGGGTGTTGAAGGTGATGTCCATGGTCCCGGCGATGACGCCGTCCTGGGTCATGGGCTCGGACTGGCCGAGCAGTGTGCCGGGAAGTGCGAGCATCGCGAGCGCGCACACGCCTGTACGAAGCAGTTGATTCACACGATTCATGCTGAGCCTCCCTGAGTAATCCCCCGCCTCGCCCCGGACTCGTACGCCGAGCCAATCTTGTTCGGCGATGAGTTTAGCGAGTTTCAGGGCGGGGCGTTCGGCGCTTCGGGAAGGCCCGCCGGCAGCCTTACGGGTGGCGAATCCATCGAATCGTGTACGCGTTTCATCAATAGCAACCCGCCGCCGCAACAGAGCCTGATGGACACCGATCGCTGCGGGCTCGCCAAGTATGCTGGATTCACTGCGAAAGCGGGCGACGAGAATCGAACTCGTGACATTCAGCATGGGAAGCTGACGTTCTACCGCTGAACTACGCCCGCGGCAGGCCGATGATACACGTTCCCAGCCGCAGGCTCAATACCTGGCTGCCCGCTCAGTGGCCGACGCGATCGGCCCAAGCCCCAACGGTCCCGCCCCGGCCCGCTCCGGCCTGATACATTCCCATCCCTCATGGGCCAGTTCCGACTCAACTCGATGGGTATCGGCGGCGTCCACGCCTCGCCGTCTCGTCCGCCCGAGGTCGATTCGGAGCGGGCCCCGCCGCGGGCCGCGCTGCTGGAGGTGTCGTGGGAGGTCTGCAACCAACTCGGCGGCATCTACCAGGTCATCCGCTCCAAGGCTCCGACCATGGTGCGGCGCTGGAGCGAGCGGTACCTGCTTGTGGGGCCGTTCGTGCCGTCCCGCGCGGCCCTCGAGTTTGAGGAGCGCAAGGCGAGCGGCTGGGTCGGGCGCATGGTCGAGGCTCTCGCGCACGACGGGCTGACGGTGCGACACGGGCGCTGGCTGGTGCCGGGTCGGCCGCGCGTGCTGCTGGTCGAGCATGAATCGCTTCGGGGTTCGATCGATGAGATCAAGTTTCGGCTGTGGGAGCAGCACGGGATTCCATCCCCCGCGGGCGATGGATTGATCGATGGGTCGATTCTGTTTGGCGAGGCGGTGCGGCGGCTGATGCTCGCCGCAGCGCGCGCGTGGATCGGCCCGGATGTCGCCGGGGTCGCCGGCGCGGACAGCGCCGAGGGCGAGGGCGAGAACGGCGACACGAGCAAGGGCAGTGGGGGGAGTGGGTCCATTGAGGGTGGTGGGGGTGGCGGGGCGCGGCAGCGCGAGAGGCGGATGATCGCCCACTTCCACGAGTGGCTCGGCGGCGTGGCGCTGCCTCTGATGCACAAGCAGCACCCGCACCTGCCCATCGCCACCGTCTTCACCACGCACGCGACGCAACTGGGGCGCACCATCGCCTGGAGCGATGAGTGGTTCTATGACCATCTGCCCTTCCTGGAGCACGCGCACGAGGCGAAGAAGTTCAACATCCAGTGCCAGCACGGGATCGAGCGGGCCTGCGCGCACGCCTGCGATGTGTTCACCACGGTTTCGCCCATCACCGGCGAGGAGTGTGCGCACCTGCTGGGGCGGCAGCCCGACATGGTTCTGGCCAACGGCCTGAACATCGAGCACTACAACGTCGGGCACGACTTCCAGACCTTCCACGCGCAGTTCAAGGAGAAGATCAACCTTTTCTCGATGGGCCACTTCTTCCCGTCGTACTCCTTCGACCTCGACAAGACGCTGTACTTCTTTACTTCGGGCCGGTTTGAGCCGCGGAACAAGGGCTTTGACCTGTGCCTGGAGGCCCTGGCCCGCCTCAACGCCGAACTCAAGGGCCTCCGTGCCCAGGGCATCGAGCGCAACGTCGTGTTCTTCATCATCACGCAGCGCCCGACGCGCTCGCTCCACCCGCGCGCCCTGCACCAGCGCGGCATCCTCAACGAACTCCACGACGTTTGCACCAACATCACCCAGGACCTGGGCGATCAACTCTTCCGCACGGCCGCAGCGCACCGCAAGGTCGCGCTCGAAAGCATGATCGCCGAATACTGGAACCTGCGGTTCCGCCGGACGCAGCACGCCTTCCGCACGGACCAGTTGCCGCTGGTGGTCACGCACCTGCTCGAGGACGATGCCAAGGACGAGGTGCTCAACCAGATCCGCTCGCTGTGGCTCTTCAACCAGGCCGATGACCCGGTCAAGGTCGTCTATCACCCCGAGTTCATCACGCCGACCAACCCGCTCTGGGGCGTTGAGTACGAGCAGTTCGTCCGCGGCTGCCACATGGGCATCTTCCCCAGCGCGTACGAGCCGTGGGGCTACACGCCGCTGGAGTGCCTGGCGATGGGCGTGCCCGCGGTGACCAGCGACCTCTCGGGCTTTGGCAGGTATGTGCAGGAGACGCTGCCGGACCTGTGCGGGCGCGAGGGCGGCGGGCTGTATGTGCTCAACCGTCGCGGCCGGACCTTCCACGAGGCGGCCAACGACCTGTCGCGCCACATGCTCGCGGTGTGCAAGATGGAGCGGCGCGACCGCATCCAGATGCGCAACCACGTCGAGGCCCGCAGTTGGGAGTTCGACTGGGCGAAACTCGGTCAGGCGTATGACTGGGCCCACGACCTGGCGATGGCGAGGGCGGCATCGGGAAACTAGTGCGACTCGGGCGCACCCTCGCGCAGGCCCGGAAGGTCAAGAAGTTCAAGGCGCACACTCCGGCGCGTGGGCATGTTGAACCCATTGATCGCGGAAGCGGAGTCCGCCACTGCTTGTCAGAGCCCGGAGCGCGAGCGACGGGTTGCGCGGCCTTCGTCGAACGAAGCATGTACAGGTCGTGCTCCCGTTTCTTCGGGTTTATCGAATGCATGTGGCACAACCCGTCGCTCGACCTCCGGGCTCTGATGAATCGCCGCGCGAACTGAGGGGCCGCACCAAGGGTGTTGCGAACGAGAATCGCCCGCGAGCATCCGTCACGGCTTTGGTGACTCAGCGGGCTTTTCGACCTCGGGAGTGGGGGGAGTGGCCTCTTCGGCAGGCTTGGGCTCAACAGGCTTGGCCGCGATCTCGCGTGCGCGCTCGGTGGCGCTGCGGACCTCCGAAGCGGGGAGGATCAGCGGGCCGGTGCGGCCGTAGATCTCGCGGAAGTTGTTGACATCCATGTCCTCCTCGCCGGGGAGGATGATCGCGCCGACGCCGAGGAGTTTGCCATCCGCCCCGAAGACCGGTCCGCCCGGATCGACCTGGAAGCCGGTGGGGACGACCATCGCGCGGGGCTTGGTGGTGAGGCCGCCGATCCGGCCCTCGGAGATAAACGACACGCGGTCGAAGAACTTGTCCATCCGGCGGGGCGTGTAGATGGTGTCGCCCATCGCCGCGGGCGCGCCCGAGGCGAGGTCGATCGGCTTGAACACGCGGTCTTTTGCCTTCTCATCGTCGATCTGGAACCACGCGAGGTCGAGTTCCGAGTCGCGTGCGACGAGGCGGGCGGAGATGCCCTCCGCGCCCGCATCGTCGTCCTCGAACAGAACCTTGATGTTGGTGGGGGTGATGGTGAACATCTTCATCATGCCGCCGATCATGGTGTTCGACACCAGGATCATGCCCTTGGTGTCGATCATCAGGCCGGTGACCTCGGCATCCTGGGCCTCATCGCCGCCCGCGCCGGCGCCCTCGAGTTTGAGGACCATCTTGATGGTCACCATCGCGGGGCTGACCTTGTCGATGATGGACTTGTAGAGGGCGCCCTCGTCATCGTGGAGCGCGATCGCGCCCGTCGCGCCCAGCGGTGCGACCCCCGCGCCCCCCGCGCCGGCAATGGTCATGCTCATCCCAACGGCCAGCCCGGCCACGACGGTGATCAAGCGATTCATCAACAAGTCCCTTGGAAACGGTTTTGGATGGCGCGGATGTGTCTGAAAATGCGTGTGCGAGAAACGGGTGAGAGGGTAGCACGGGGGGCATGAATCGGTGAGCGTCTATTCCTTGGGCTCGATGTCGGTCGAGGGCTTCCAATCGGGCTCGGCGAAGCGGAAGAAGGTCCGGCTGCCCCGGAACACAATGAAGACCACGCGCCCCGGCTGCTCCTTGCCGATCAGGTCCATGGCCTTCTTGAAGGTGGCGATGTCCTTGACCTCGTGCGGCCCGATCTTCTGGATGAGGTCGCCGGTTCGGACGCCCGCAAGCCCGGCCCAGCCCGCGGGCTCCGCGGATTCGACGAGCACGCCCGAAACGGTGTCGTCCCAGCGGTAGTCCTCGCGGTCAAAGAAGGTGAGTTCGCGCACCGCGAGCTCGAAGTCCGTGTTGCGAGCGCGGGCCGCCTCGTCCTGCGCGATGCGCGTCCGCTCCAGCGCGACGGGGAGTTCCGTCACCGCGCCCTCGCGCAGCACGCCGAGCGTCGCCGAGGAGTCGATGCCGAGTTTGCGCACCGCGCGGTTGAACGCGCCCGCGTCCTGCATCCCCTTGGGCTCGAGTTTCTCGCCGTTGAGCGTCAGCACCACATCGCCGACCCTCAGTCCCGACTTCGCGGCCTGCGTTCCCGAGTACACCCGCATCACGCGGAAGCCGCGCTGATCGGCGTGCCCGAGTTTCTCGGCCATGTTGCGCAGCACGGGCTGCGTGGCGATGCCGATCCAGGCCTTGGGCAGTTCGGCGGGCGGATCGGGGCGGTCCTCCTGGCGCGGCTTGATGAGCGTGAGGTAGTTCTTGTTGTCCCGCTCGAACTCGATGAGCACATACTCGGGCTTGGCTTTGAGGCCGTCGATCTCCTCGTACCGTTTCACGATGTCCGTGATCCCCTCGACCGGCGTCCCATCGATCGAGACCACCACATCGCCCCCGTCAAGCGACGGCTCCGCGTTCGCGGCGGGACCTCCGGAGCGGACGGAACTGATGAGCGCGCCCCTTGTGCTCGACAGGCGCATCTGCTTGGCCATGCGCGAGGTGATCTGCCGCAGGGTGATCCCCCAGGTGCGCAGGGCCTCTTCCTCGCCGCGGTCGCGCCGGAGTTGCTCGGAGACCACGCTCGCCCTCAGCCCCTTCTCCTCGCCCCGGTCATAGACAATCTCAAGGGCCGCGCCGATGGGCCGATCCGCGATCCGCTTCAGGAGCGGAGGGACCTCCTCGACGAACCGCACATCCACGCTCTCGCCGCCGACCTGGCGGATCACATCGCCGGCGCGCAGCCCCGCGGCGAAGGCCGGGCCGTCGGCATCGACCGAGTCCACCAGGGCCCCTTCAGCGATGCCCGTGTTCTGGAGGTGGCGGAAGGATGCGCCGATGGACGAACGCGAAACATCGCCGCGAGCGATGAGCGAATCGGCGACCTGCCGGGCCATGTTCGAGGGTGTGGCGAAGGCCATGCCCGACCCGCCCCGGGTGTTGACGCCGATGACCTCGCCCCGCAGGTTCACGAGCGGCCCGCCGGAGTTGCCCGGGTTGATGAGCGCATCGTGCTGGATCCAGTTGGTGAACAGCCCCGTGCGCTGCTCCCAGTTCAGCAGCATCTCATCGACCTGCCCGTCCCCCGCGTTGGCGAAGACGCGCTCGACGTTCGAGACGATGCCCAGCGTCACACTGCGCGAGAGCGAAAACGGCGAGCCCATCGCCAGCACATAGTCCCCGACCTTCAGCGTCTCCGAATCGCCCAGGGTCGCCGTGCTGAGCACGGTGCCCGGCGCGAGGCGTGTGAGATCGAGTCTGAGAACCGCGAGATCGGTCCACGGGTCCTCGCCGACGATTGTCGCGGGGATGCGCTGCTTGTCCGAGAGCGTACACCAGAAGCGTTTGCCCCTGTCCGTGACGTGGGCGTTGGTGAGGACGAAGCCGTCCTTGGAGAGGATGGTGCCCGAACCCGTGCCGCGGTTCTTCTGCTCTTTGCCGCCGCCGTACTCGAGCGTGACAACTTCGACGTTGACCAGCGCGGGGAAGACGCGGTCGCGGGCATCGCTGATGGCCTCGCGGACATCGGTGGCGAGGCCCGGGATCGGTCGGCTCGCGGGCGCATCGTGCGTGCCGGAGTTGGCCGCGAGGCCCGGCCTGCCATCCTGGCACCCCGGGAGCATCACCAGTAATGCCATCCCGGCCAACCCCACGCTTCCAAAGAGTTGATTTCGCATACTTGTTCCGTCAAGGCCTCGCGCGCCCACCCAAGGGGCAGGATCGTACACTTCGTCAGCAGAATAAACCGAGCGGCGGGCCCGGCGTTTCGATTGAGCGCGGCCGCCGGGCAACCGATGCTCGGGGAAGGGGGTAGACCCTTCCGGCCTAGGATTGGTTTCTCATGCACAGCCCTCGCCCCATTCTCGTGGCTCTGACGGTCGTGCTGCTGGCCGTCGCCCAGCAGTTCTGCTGCTGCGTGCCGACATCCACGATCCAGCACGCCTTTGTCACGGCCCACGAGCCTGAAGGTTCGAGTGGCGTGGCGGACCTGGGATGGTGCTGTCACCATGCGCCCGCGCTGCCGGGTTCAACTTCGGAAACCGATCCGCACGATGGCCCCAAGCCGCCGCACCAGGATTGCTCGTGTAACGCCGTGCGGACGCTGGCGCCGGTTCAACGGGGCGTGAGTGTCCCGGTGCTCGACGCCTCGGGATGCAACGGGTCGTTGCCGGACTTCGCGGCAATCTGCGGCGCGCTGCGCGGCCGGTCGGAGGCGCAGGCCAGACCGCCGGGCTGGACGGTCCGGGAGAGGCGTCTCTCCGGCGGGGACTCAGCACGCTCGGGCATTCCGCTTTGGCAGGGCGTTCTGCTCACTGTGTAGTGACGCTTGCTCCGACGGCGAACCCGCCTCGGGCGGGTTCTGTCACCTGCGCACCGCGCGCGGGTCGATCTTCTTCCACACTGTTCGTTGGTTCCTAGCCGGGCTCTTGGCCGTGTGGCCGGTCCCGCGTTGTTCCCGCATAGGCGTCAAGCGCTCCCGGAGGGTCTCATGCGCAGAATCCAGCCCGCTCTTGCCATCGTCGGACTGGGCATCGTCGCCCTCGTTCTTGGGCCGGTGATCGCCCACGATGACCATGCACCGCCCGCGGGGGCGGGCGGAGGCTCGCTCGACCTGAACGCCCCGCGCGTGGTTTCGCCCCAGACCGCAAGGGTGATCGGCCTCGAAACCGCGGAGGTCGGCTTTGGCACCATCGAAGAAGTCATCCGTCTGGGCGGAATCGTGCGGGCTGCGCCGGATCGTGTCCAGGTCGTCGCGTGCGCGGTCGGCGGCACGGTCGCCAGCGTCGCGGTCCAACTCGCGGACAGGGTCAAGGCCGGTGAGCCCCTGGCGGAGATCGCCTCCGCTGATGTCGCCCGGCTCGTCGCGGACATCGAGAAGCAGCGCGCAGAGCACGAGCGGGTCGGCACCGATCTGATCGAGTCGCGCGCCGGCCTTGAGCAAACGCGCTCCCAACTTGCCGTGGTGGAGGAGCAGGCTCGCCTGGCGGAGGCGGAACTGGCGCGACTCGAGTCCGGCGCTGATGCCGTGAACGCCAACATCGTCTCGCAGAAGCGTGTGCAGGCCGTTCAGGCACGCGGCCAGGTCACCACGGTCGGCATGGTCATCTCCCAGATCCAGAAGGAACTCGAATCCCGCTCCCGTCAACTCGCGGCATCGGCGAAGTCGATCCAGGCGTCCGAGCGCGTGCTGCAGATCGCGGGCGCGGCGGCCTTACCCGATTCCGCGGCGGACCTTGGGCGCGTCACGCTCACCTCGCCGGCAGACGGCATCATCACCATGCGCGAGGCGTGGCCGGGGCAGGGTGTTGTGGCGGGCCAGGCGCTGCTCCATGTCGTGGATTACTCGACCGTGCAGATCGATGGCGAACTCCCCGAGTCGATGGTTGATCGCTTCTCCGCGGCGGGGGGGCAGACCGTACGCATCCGCGCCCACGCGGGCGCACCCTCCGCCGAGCCCGTCGCGTCCGGAGAGGTGATCGCCATCAGCCCGTTGGTGAACCAGGTGAAGCGGACCGCCCATCTGGTCATATCCGCGGAGAACAGCGCGGCGCGGCTGCGGGAGGGGATGTACGTCGATCTCTCGGTCGTGCTGCGCTCGGCGGTCGAGGCCGTGGTCGTTCCCGTCGCGGCGGTCCTCACCGAGGGCCCCATGGTCTTCGTCTTTGTCGAGGAGGACGGGGTTTACCACAAGCACGACATCGTGCCGGGCATCCGCGACGACCGCTTTGTCGAGGTGCTCGACGGTCTTGTCCCGGGCGATAAGGTCGTGATCCGAGGAGGGCACGGCCTTACGCAACTCCGTGGAGTTGGGGGCGAGGCCGAGGCACCTCTGACGGGCCACGAAGGCCACAACCACTGATCGAGCCGCGCTAGAGGAACGCCCCCTTGCTCAACGCCATCATCCGACTCTCGCTCAACAACCGCGTGCTCACGCTGGTGATCGCGCTCGCGCTTTGCGCCTACGGCGTTGTCGCCGCATCGCGCCTGCCGGTCGATGTCCTCCCCGATCTGAACCGCCCGACCGTCGCCATTCTCACCGAGTCGCCCGGGCTCGCCCCCGAGGAGGTCGAGGTCCAGGTCACGTTCCCGATTGAGGCGAGCGTGAACGGCGCGCCGGGTGTTGAGCGGGTGCGCTCGGTCTCGGGGCAGGGGCTGTCGGTCGTGCATGTCGAGTTTGCTTGGGACACCGACATCTACCGCAACCGCCAGATGATCCAGGAGCGGCTGGGGCAACTTGCGGGCAAGTTGCCCGAGGGCGTGACGCCGCACATGGGCGCGATCTCGTCCATCATGGGCGAGGTGATGTACATCGGCCTCACGAGCGACGCCATCGCGGCGATGGAGCAGCGTTCAATCGCCGACTGGATCGTCCGCCCCGCGTTGCTGTCGGTCGCGGGCGTGGCGCAGGTGACGGTGATGGGGGGCGATGTCCGCCAGTTTTATGTGAAGGCCGACCCGGAACGACTCAGGCTCTACGGCCTCACGCTCGGGGACCTTGAACTGGCGCTCGTGGATTCCAATCGCAACACCGGCGGTGGGCTGGTGCGCTCCGGCGAGCGCGAGATGATCGTCCGCAACCTGGGTCGCGCCCGCACGGTCGAGGACATTGCCGATGCGCTGGTCGCGACGCGCACAGGGACCGAGGTCGGGCCGCTCGGGCCGGTCGAGCACGCCGTGCCCGTCCGCGTCCGCGATGTGGCGCGAGTGGTCGAGCAGGGCGACCCCTACAAGCGCGGCGAGGCGTCGATGATGGCGCGGCCCGCCGTCATCATGGCGATCTCCAAGCAGCCCACCGCCGACACGCGGGAACTGACCGCACGCCTGGACGAGCGGATCGCTCAACTCCGTCCCGGCCTCCCTCCCGGACTCGTCCTCGACTCGGACATCTTCCGGCAGTCCCACTTCATCGATGCCGCCATCGGCAACGTGATCCACGCGCTCCGCGACGGATCGATCCTGGTGGTCGTCGTGCTGGTGCTGTTCCTCCTGAGCGCCCGCACGACGTTCATCACGCTCACGGCCATCCCCCTGAGCCTCCTCACGACGTTCATCATCTTCTCCCTGCTGGGCCAGTCCATCAACACCATGACACTCGGCGGCATCGCCGTAGCCATCGGCGAACTGGTGGACGACGCCATTGTCGGCGTCGAGAATGTCCACCGCCGCCTGCGGGAGGGCGCAGCCCGCGATCGCGGCCTGCTCGGAGCGATCTTCGACGCGACGAGCGAGGTCCGCGGCCCGATCCTCATCGGCACCGTTATTGTCCTGCTGGTGTTCGTCCCGCTGCTCGCTCTTCCCGGCCTGGCGGGGAGGCTCTTTGCGCCTCTGGCCGCGGCGTACATTCTTTCCATCGGCGCTTCGATGTTCGTCTCACTCACGGTGACGCCGGTGCTGGCGTACTGGCTCCTGGGTCGGCACGATGCGGATGCCGTTTCGTCCCGCGAGCCGCCGCGCGACGGGTTTGTGCTGCGTGGGTGCAAGGCTCTCGCCCGGCGTGCGTACGACCTGGCCCTGCCGCGCCCGTGGAGCATCATGGGCGCGTGCGCCGCGATGGTGCTGCTGGCGGGCTTCACGGTCACGCGGATCGGCGCCGAGTTCCTGCCCGCCTTCAACGAGGGCAGCGCGGTAGTGGCTATCACCGCGGCCCCAGGTCTCTCGCTGGCGGCCTCCGACCGCCTCGGTCGTTCCTCGGAGGAACTGGTTCTGGAGGTGGCCGAGGTCCGCAAGGTTGCTCGCAGGACGGGGCGTGCCGAGCAGGACGAGCACGCGCTGGGTGTCCACGTCAGCGAACTGGAAGTGGACTTCTGGCGCGAAGGGCAGACGGCCGATGCCGCGACCGGGCGCTCCCCACCGGCGAGTTCGCGGCGACGAACCGAGGTGTTCGCGGACATCCGGGAGAGGCTCGCTGCGCTCCCCGGCGCGTTCATCTCCATCGGCCAGCCCATCAGCCACCGCATCGAGCACCTCGAGTCCGGCGTGCAGGCCCAGGTCGTTCTGAAGATCTTCGGAGAGGACCTGAACACACTCCGCTCGCTGGCCGGTGCCACCCGCGCCGCGATGGAGGGACTGCCGGGCGTCACCGATCTGCAGGTGGAGCGTCAGACGCTCGTGCCGCAGGTCCGAATCCGTGTCGAGCCTGATCGCGCTGCGCGCTACGGCTTCCGGGTCGGCGAACTCGTGGACATTCTCCAGACCGTAACCGCGGGCAAGGCGGTCTCGCAGGTGCTCGACGGGGTCCGTGCGTACGACCTTGTTCTCACGCTCGACGATCCGTGGCGCAGCGAGGCGGGGCATTCCATCGGCGATGTCCGCATCCTCTCGCCTTCGGGGGCGGTCGCGCTGATCTCGGATGTCGCCGATATCCGTGAGGCGCCGGGGCCGAACGAGATCGTCCGCGAGAACGCCCAGCGCCGGATTGTGGTGTCGTGCAATATCCAGGGCGACGACCTCGGCTCGACAGTCGGCGCTATCCAGCGGGCCGTCGCGGCGGAAGTCTTCCCAACGCTGCCACCTGGATACAGCATCGCCTTCGAGGGCCAGCACCAGGCACAGCAGCGGGCGACCAGGGCCATCTTGCTGCTCAGCGCCGCCTCCCTCTCGCTGATGTTCGCGGTGCTGTTCGCATACTTCGGCAGCGCGGTCATGGCCACGCAGGTCATGCTGAACATTCCCATGGCTTTCATCGGGGCGGTCGGGGCGCTCGCGCTCACCGGCCAGCCGTTCAGCGTGGCCAGCCTCATCGGTCTGGTCTCGCTTTGCGGCATCGCATCGCGCAACGGGGTGCTGATGATCAGCCACTACATCCACCTCATGCGGGCCGAGGGCGTGCCCTTCGGACGCGACCTCGTGATCCGCGGCAGCCAGGAACGCGTCGCCCCGGTCCTGATGACCGCGCTCACCGCGGGACTGGCGATGGTCCCGCTCCTCCTGCACCCCGATGCGCCGGGGAAGGAGATCCTCTATCCGGTGGCCGTCGTTGTCACCGGCGGCCTGCTCTCCTGCACCGTCCTTGACTTTCTCGTGACGCCCACGGTGTTTCTTGCGTTCGCGCGCAGGGACGCCGAGCGCCTCACGCTCCGCACACAAGTCCCCAACAATCCCGGTACCACGCTTCGCGCCCATTAACCAAGGAGATGTTCCCATGACGTTCCGCACCTCAATCGCAGTCCTTGTCGCCTCCGCCGGGCTTGCCGGCACGCCCTCGTTCCTCCTCGCACAGCACGACCAGGGCCACGGTCATGCTGAGGTGAAGGCCGCCGAGACCTTCGATGATGCCGTCGCCCGCATCCGGCTTGAAGTTGCCGAGTTGCAGCAACTGCTCGCCGCCAAGTCGGTGGTCGCGGCCCACGAGCCTGCCAATGCGATCTCGCAACTCGCCGGCCAACTCGGCCGTCTTGCCCTGAAGCCCGGCAGCGGCGTGGCGCGTGAAAAAATCCGCGATGCCAACATCGCCGGCAAGGACCTCGCCAAGGTCGCCTCGCAGATGCACGATGCCGCGGACAAGAACGACGCCGCCGCCTGTGCTGCGCTGCTGCCCCGGCTCAACGCGCTCGTCGCGGCGGTCGGCGTGTTCGCGCCGGAAAAGTGGGTCTGCGACATGCACTGCGAGCCCGGCACGTCCTTTGACGGACCCGGCACATGCCCGGTCTGCAAGATGGCGTACAAGCCCATCTCGCAGGTTCCGTATTCCGCAAGCATTGTCGCATCCCCCAACCCGGTGATGCCAGGCACAAAGACGGACCTGACGGTGCGCCTGATCGACCCGGCGGGGAACCCTGTCAAGAACCTTGCAATCGTCCACGAGAAGCCGCTGCACCTCCTGATGGTCTCTTCCGACCTGTCGTGGTATGCGCACGAGCATCCCACGCCGCGCCCTGACGGCACCCTCACACTCCCGGACTTCGCCTTCCCCGCACCCGGCGAGTACACGCTGTTCTTCGACTTCACGCCCGAGGACAAGCCGCAGCAGGTGCCGCAGTACAAGGTAAAGGTGCAAGGCGAGGCCAAGGCACTCGTGCCGTTGGTCGAAGACTACGACGTCGTTGGCAAGGTCGATGGCTACGAGTTCCGCGTCCGTTGCAACGGGGAGAAGTTCATGGCGAGCGCGGATTCGATCATCCGCATCGGCATCGACAGGGACGGGAAGCCCATCACCGACCTTGAAAACTATCTGGGCGCGTTGGGCCACCTGGTCATCATCAGCCAGGACCTCAAGCAGTTTGTACATAGTCACCCGATGGATATGGACGACGCCCCCGGACACGGTGACGAGGCCGACGGGCACGCGCACGAGGGTGCCCACGCGGGCCACGACCACGATGCCATTCTCAATCTCGCCCGCGCATCCGAGTCGCTGGCCAACGGCAAGCCCGCGGATGTGGTCTTCCACGCGGTGTTCCCCAAGCCCGGACTCTACAAGGGCTTTGCGCAGTTCCAGCACCAGGGCAAGATCCTCACCTTCCCCTTTGTCATCGATGCGCAGCCCGGCGATGCCAGCCCCCACGACAACGCGGCTCCCGCCGGTCAGGGCCACGACCACCTGCAGAGCGGAGAGAAGAAGTGAGGAAGCAGCGGCGCTTGGGCCGGCGGAGCCGCGAGAGCATGCCCGCGAAGGCATCACTCCTCCTTGCCGCTGTCGGACTCGCGGGGGGGGGGGGGGGGTGGCCGC
>Ga0163151_10006248_pt1 | contig 14611 bp, 12 predicted proteins | sample OliLakLV19MP5IB2_FD_145596 | JGI IMG/M metagenome (GOLD analysis project Ga0163151, IMG submission 145596) | Freshwater microbial mat bacterial communities from Lake Vanda, McMurdo Dry Valleys, Antarctica - Oligotrophic Lake LV.19.MP5.IB-2 | ecosystem: Environmental > Aquatic > Freshwater >...
ACACATTCCCATGGGAACGTCTCGTTTTGCATTTCGGGGTTGGGAGAGCGGTCAAATACACCGCGAGTAAACGTGTGGAAATTACGCATAAATTCAACGCTGTTAGTAATGGACGGTGTGCCGGTGGCAATGCGCGGTCCAGTGTAAATACCGTCGTGGAGCCATAACTCGGCACCACTGTATGGTGTGCGCTGCCAATACTCGACCGGCACCGAGAATACATCGACGATCGTCGAGGGCAGTGCCTTGCGGCGAGCGTCGCGCAACACCGCAATCTTGCTCTTGGTAACATCATCGTTGCCGTCGAATGCCGACTCCGGCTTGAAGTCGACCATAAACCGCATACCCTCCATCTTGACCGTGGCGTCGACCATAGTCCACGGTATGTCGGCGAGTTCAGTGAGAGCGTCGTACGGCTCGAGAGCCTCCGCGAACCACTTCTGGAAGTTAACGGCAACGTCGAGCATGCGCCATGTGGGATAGATGTACCCGGGGTCCGCAAGCGTGAGCCATGCAGCTGTGGCGGGAAACACCGCGAATGACGACTGGGCGTCTATCCGGAAGTGCTTCGCGAGCTTCAGCAGTAGGTATGCATCTCGGTGAGACGCGACGTGCACCCCCGCCACTACGGGAGCACCCGAAATGACATTGCGTAGAGCGACAACGACGCGATGATTAGTCTCAAATGGCACCGTGATCTGAACCGGATACTTCACAGCGTTGAACTCGGGCACCTTGCGGGCATCCTCGCCTAGGGTCTGGAAGATGTTGCCGTTGAAGATAACAGTCGGGATTTGGGTCATTGTGAGCTGTATTTAGCTGTATTTAGCTGTATTTAGCTGTATTTAGCTGTATTTAGCTGTATATGCGAGCTATAGACCTGTATTACACATATCCATAAACCCACTTCAATTATCGGGGAGGGTCCGCGTCATTTCGGACTGCGTCATTTCGGACTGCGTCATTTCGGACTACGTCCTCATTCCGCTACCCCAGAGTTGTGAGTAGATGCCTGCGCTATGCGCAGGCATCATCTCACAACTCGGGGGTTTTACCCCTCCCCACCCGGCTTCGGGCTGACTCGAGTTTAAAATCTGTCATCATATAATGCTGTAAAAAAGCTGGGGGTGGGGACGATGCGGAGTCGTGGCGCAGCCACAGCGTAGCGAGAAGGCATCTACCTCACGCCTTCTCCCCTCACAATATGGCCGCAATGTCATATCCGATGCTGGATAGGATCAAGTCGACCGTATAATGTAAATCCGCACCATTGAGGTATTTGTCTACTCGGGCATTAACAGGCGAATCCGTGACGCAACACGCAATGTATGCACACGCAACTCGAATTAATTGCTGTGTGAGGACCGGCGGTATGTACTGTGCTTGATTACGCTGGGACTGACGAGTAACTACGGCTTGCCGCGGTATGCCGACATGACCAGACAGCTTGTCGGCTATGACCTTAGTCGAAATGTCGCATCCCTCAAGAACGTCGTGTTCCTCGGTAGCGACGACGCCAACGTGTGCCGTTTTGCGCATGTCGCGGATGGCGTTCAACTTGCCCTTGGTGTTTGTAAACACGGCGTTAATACCCGCTGATATTTCGGAACACTGTGAAACGATGTCGATGGTTAGTTCAAGCGCTTTGTCCGCGGTGAAACGATCGCGATTCGGCAGCAGCACTCCCGATAGCATGCCCAATAAACACGGCAGGAATTTCGCGAGCATCTTTTCGTGTATTATAACGCGCGGAGTCCCGCCTTCGTACATTTTTTCGATGTAAATTCGTCGCAGCGTGTCGGCCGTTCGGCGATGTACGGTTTCGCGCTTCACGGTCTTGAGGATCGCCATTCTGTGCTTGCGGTCTTCGCCATCGAACCCGAGCCAACGACACACGCCGACCGAGGTGTCGTCGTACTCGTGCGGGTTTAACACACTGCCGGTGAGTATCTCCCACAGAATGCATCCGATGCTCCAAACGTCGATGATGTGACTGTAGCGCGCACGACTGCTTCCGAATTTGACCTCGGGAGCACGATACGGCCTGGTTTGAATATATCCGTCGAAATAACCACCGGCAACGTCGAGCTTTGATATGTTAAAGTCGCAAATGACCGGTGTGACATCCGTGACGCTGTTCAATAGTATGTTTTCCGGTTTGATGTCGCAGTGAATAACGCGTCTACGATTCATGTGGTTAGCAGCGGAAAATAAACCGATGCATATCTTCAGAAAGTCGCGCAGATCCATGGGTATGGATGTTCGCATCTTTTCGCGAAGATTGGCGGGATACATACGCATAAATATCGTGACTTCCCCGTCTTTGACCGCTACGCGCTCCGCTTTCACGATGTTGGGATGCGACAGCGATGACATGACGAGAGCCTCCTTAATACCTACGCGAAAATCCTGCATGTGCTTTGCGGCCATGCCATCCGTGTCGAGAGTAACACTCGAGTAGACTCCGGAACCTATATTCATGGTGCGGCGTACAACTGTATATATACACAGAACTTCAATTTTTAGGTATGGGGAGGGTCGTGGGGAGGGTCCGCTCATATTAGCGCTTCGCGCTATATTCGCTACCCCCGAGTTGTGAGGTAGATGCCTGCGCTATGCGCAGGCATCATCTCATGCCTTCTCGCTACGCTGTGGCTGCGCCACGACTCCGCATCGTCCCCGAGATGCGGCATAGCCGCATCGAGTTCGTGTTGGGTGCCGATGTCCTGCGTGATGTCCTACGTGATGTCCTACGCCAGATGTCCTACGCCAGATGTCCTACGCCAGATGTCCTACGCCAGATGTCCTACGCCAGATGTCCTACGCCAGATGTCCTACGCCAGATGTCCTACGCGTAGCGCAGGACATCACCCATCACCCAACACTCACACCCGGCTTCGGGCTTACAGGGTAAATACTCCATATTTGATTTCTACAATGTTAGTATGATCGTCCGAGATGGAAGAGAGAAAATTCCCTCCCGTGTCATTGACACATATCACTGCCAACAACTACATAGATATTGTTTGTCTCTGTGTTTCTCCCGAACAGGAGAAATATGTAGGCGCAACAGCCGAGGGGATGGTGGAGGCGATGTTTCACCCCAATTATCGTATGCTGGGTGTTTTTGACGTCTGCGCGCAACGCGTGGTAGGTTTTATACTGTATGAAGTGATGAGTGATACCCGGCATCCATATAATTCTATGAGATTACACCGCTTTCTAATAGACTGCAAATATCAGAAGCGTGGTTTTGGAGAAGCGGCACTCGAGAAGTTGCTAGACGTTGCCAGAAAATATATATGCAATTCCGTCGAGCTGAGGACTCACAATGAAAACGCCGACGCTATTCGTTTGTACGAAAAAGTGGGTTTCGTAATGTCGGCTGTTGGTATGGACAAACTCCACGGGGTTCGAAAGATTTGACGCGAGACTGTGAGTTGTCGCTTTTTATCGCGTTGAGTTAGAAGTTTAGTGGGGTGGGGCGATGTCGAGCTGCGCTCGACAGAGCTAGAGACCGGACATGTCCGGTCTCTGCGAAGCGAAGTGAGGGCAGAGCCCGAAACGGAGCGGATTGGGAGGGGCGAAGCCCCTCCCTACGTTTGTTAAATTGCACCTGACCTTAGAGACCAGCTCTTAGAGACCAACTCTTAGACCACCCACCATGTCCGACTCGATGCGCGGTAGCAATGAAAGCGACGGCTCTCGCAAACGGCAGTTTGAAGAAATCGCGAAGCAGACCAACTACGCGTTTCCGCCCGTCAACAAGCTCGCTGGAGTTGGCTCGCCTCAGAAGGCGAAGCCGAAGTACGCTGCCGGAATCAACGAGTTTGGAAGCTACGCGCAGGGACTCAGCATTGCGAAGAGCATTGTGGGGGCGTTCGAAACCCTCGCGTCGAATGATCAGCTCGTTCGCGAAGAGATCGTGGTCATGCACGGTGGAGACGCGGTTTTATCGCGTGGCAACGTGCGCGACATTCTCGGTGGTGCCCAGCGCGCTCGTCAAGAGTTGGCAACCGTGCGCGTTCTCCTCATCGCCGCGCGCGAGGAGAACGCACGTGGAGATGAGGAGAACGCACGTGGAGATGAGGAGAACGCGAGATTGCGAGTCGATCGCGATCGCCTTAGGTTAAAGTTACGCGCTATTCGCGCGGCTGCCGACGCCGCGTAAACCCCGCCGTCCATTATGCATTTAACACGTGTGCGATGGACGCACATACGTTATTTGTTTTTACCCCCACCATACATATATAATTGAAATTGACGTCTCTATATGACCATCGGATAGCTGAATCACCGTATAGATAGTGACTTGTCTAGTGACACTAGACAGTCGATTCGTCGTCTCCATTACTGTGTCGACCGTTCGTGAACATGACGTCAATGGTTACGAATCAAGAAGTCGCCAAAGTAGTCGACGGCGTTACTGGTCTACTTCGTCAACTCGACAACGAAGAACTGAGTCTCGAGGACGTTGTCGAGGCTGTTGAAAAGCTATGTGCTGGGTTTGAATTTCCCAGCGATACACTGTTTCTCGCGAAGATTATCGCTGCGTGGGGCATCAAAGATGCCAAGATCGAGCGTTTGTCGATCGGTGGAAACTTCGTCAATCTGCTCGTCGTTCCATGCGCAAAGCGTGAATGCGGCACTGGCTCACACGTTCATGTGCTAGAACCGAAGACGTACCTAATGAAACACAGGCTCGTGACTGGGGTTGACCAGCCAGTCGCGAAGACGTACGACGGTAGCATTCTGAACAAATTATCCGACGTGTTTCTCGAATACACGCAATGTGGCGATAGGGAGAAGTGCACGCGTGACCTGCACAAGGTGGTTGCCGATATTTACTCCGCCAATTTGCGAAACACCCGTGAGTTTCTGTACGAACTCACGGATAAGTTTCCAGCCGGGGAGTGCACGTTCCTCCTGGGGAAATCCAATGGAGTAGTACACATGCAAATCGCATGTAAACTCCAGACGTGTTCTTCGCGTGATCGTAGACCACATCTCCACGATTATACTGTGCGCGGCTATCTCGCTTATTACGTCGTCAATATACTCGATCCGTTGGTGAAAGCCAAGAACGCCGCGTCGATACTGGGAGAGTTGTCCGGTGTATACCCGCCCAGTTCGCGACCCGGTCCTCAACCCGAGCCGCAAACCAATCCCACAACTATAATGCCTCCTCCCGCGATACCTTCCACTCCCAGTACACCGAACAACTCGGCGCTGAGTGTTAGCCGCAAACGCAGTGGAACACACAACGTGGTGCATGCCGATGACGGCCGTGTGGAGCTCGCGTCTTCCAGTTTCGAGTTTAAGCGAGTTAAGCTGCGCAACGAAGCGTTGCTGTTTGATCTCCAGCGTATTAGAACGAGGAATGCCGATCTCGAATCTCAAGTTAAGGCGCTTACGGATCATGCAGCCGTATTTAAGCATTCAATGAGAGACATCGTGAATCACGTGGCTGGTATTATCGCGGCGCTTAAGCAGGCCAAGGAAATTAACGTTCAAAATGGCGGCGTTCAAAATGGCGGCGTTCAAAATGGCGGCGTTCAAAATGTCGGCGTTCAACCTGTCGGCGTTCAACCTGTCGGCGTTCAACCTGTCGGCGTTCAACCTGTCGGCGTTCAACCCGTCTCCCAACAGCAGAATACGCCTCAGCTCGTCACAGTTAGTGCGGTTTCCCTCGCTAACGCTATGCGGACTATCACCACGCAAGCAAACACGGAACAAACAACGACACAGTCGGAGATAGCACCTGTAGTAACTCAGGCTTAACTGTTTATTTTTAGCATTTCACTGCTCATCTAAATATCGATTAAGTGGGGTGGGGAGCGAAGCGAAGTACGGCGTGGCCGAAACGTAGCGAGCGGGGAGGGGCGCAGCCCCTACCCATACATTTGAATTTCGCCTGTATAGTTTGCTCCCATGGCTAATCCTTACAGGAAACCATACCGTAATGATTCGCTAAGCCAAAGCGAGGAAAAGATCATATTAGACGTGAAGACATCACTTGATTTGTATCGCGATCGCCGTGTGTCGCGACGTGACACGCTGTTGTTCCTCAGCAATATTCTACCCGTAACGCTCGATAACTGCGATGCCCGTGCACTCACGAGGATTGTGGCACAATGGAAGATACCAAAGTGCGACATTAAACGTGATGGGTTAGGTCTTCACTGTTGCAATCCACGATGCGTTACGGGTGAATCTTCCACTAGGAAGCGCAAACAACACAGAATGAGTCAACGGGGTCATATCCACGTTCTGTCACCATCGCAATACATCGACTTCGTGGCGAATATCACGCAACTCAACGAAGACTTTCGCGTGACACGTTCTCGCGTGTTAGGAACTGATCCGCGAGGCGTCGAGACTGAAGACGACGACGATGACGACACGGTTCGCGTCCAGCGTGATGCGAATGCCAATCGTGATTTGCGTACCAATCGTGATGCGAATGCCAATCGTGATTTGCGTACCAATCGTGATGCGAATGCCAGTCGTGATTTGAATGCCAATCGTGATGCAAGTGGAGATAGCACCAATCATGATGACTCGTCGCCTATACCTCCAGTCGACTGCGAAACTGATCAGGAGCCTGTCGATCCGATAAAAAAGGCACGGCGCAGCACAGCTGACACCGACAACGTCGCGTCTCCGGATTCGTCGAATGTGGGATCACCGCTCTCGAATGGCAAGCATGTCGAGACAGTGGATGTGGCGCGGATGGCGGCGCCGCAGCCTCTATTCCAGGTTGTCAGTCTCGAGCAGGTCGGACATGTCGACAACGCCGCTGCAAACATCGATCCGCGCCGGGCGTTCGACAATGCTCTTATGCAGCACGTCGCTGTGATCGACCTCGTTGGAAAGCTATTGGTGCACCACGACAAATTGACGGCATTACTCCCCAAATTCACAGAATGTATTTATCTACTTAAGCGTTTGCAGGATAAGGGAGAACTCGTGAAGAACCTCGATATTATCGGGCAGAATTTTATCTCGGCGGAGCGCGGTGTCAATCCCGTGCAATCAACTGTTGTTCCGTCCACTCCATTGGCTGAATCTGTCGATTTATGATGTGTACTTGCGTATACACACCGCTATTCCTCTTTTTAGAGTGTCGGTGAGTCGATACACTATGATTAAAAAATAACACCGCATTTGGTACCACTGTGATCGATCGCTCTATGATCGATAACACTGCATTCGGTACCACTGTATTTTGTCGTACCGCCATCTAAACGCGAATCATATTGGAATGCATCAAACATCGCTTAGCAGCGCATACATGCACACTGCTCATATCCGCGACACGTTCAGCGCGTATCTCGCCCACGGAGTCAACATAGTACACACGGCTAACGCCCATCTCGCGGATACTCTGTAAACAATCGACACATGGCTTCGACGTGCCTAGTGTACCATCTTTCTTAGAGCGAACTACGATTATATCCACTTCGTCTGCGACACGTCTGATCTGGTGTGACACGGGGTTGTTCTGTGAAGCGACAAGGGATGTTGGTACCGCGATATGATCGCAGGTTGTCTCCGCAGCATGCACATCTGTTGAATTGATAACGTTGTTTTTCAAAATAAGTCATCATGGCGTTGATCTCGGCGTGTAACGCCGATGTGTTAGAATTGGTGTTATGAACGGTGATGTTGTCGCCGTTCCGAGATAATACGGTACATCCTAAATGCGCGCAGTTTGTGAACTCCATTGCATGTGACTTTGCCGATGAATAGGCCCTCGCGAATCCCTCGAAAATTGCCATGTGTATTGTGATGGAGTGCTATAATATAGATGAATATAGCTATAATACAGTGAATATAGAATATTCAACTGTAGTCGAGTGTATATCATGCATGTATTACGATACAGTGTATGAACGACGCAATCGTGTTCCAGATTCAGAGTTTGAAGTACTATAAGCTAGATGCTCTATTCTACGCGGTGTTTCGAGTTTTCAATATGAATCCTATGAAGTGGCAAGCAGGGGTGGTGTTCGGTGCCATAGGCGTCGAACAACCGGGGACCCCGCGCGCAGAGGAAGGGGAGCGTAGCTCCACTTCCTCGGAGATACGGTGTTTAAGTGTAAATATGTGACCACGCTGCCGGCTTCTTTATCGTCTTCCTGACATACTCGTTGAGATATTCGGTTGTGACGACGAATCCGCGCTGCATCGCGCCGGTCGTGTATTCTCGCGCTACCTGGTCCATGATGCTGTCGATGCCGTCCTTAACACCACGCATTCCCTCTTTCTGTCCCATTTGCAAGGCGATATTACGAACGCATTCTTCCGAGAAACTAACGGCATCCGACATCTTGAGACGTGCTGTTGCCTGTGGAATAAAGAACTTCTTCGCGATGTTCATCTCGTCGTCGAGACTGTAACCCGGTACCCTGATAAGGTGCATACGATCTAATAGAATCGGGTCAACGAGAGTTTCGTCGTTCATTGTCGATATGAACAACACATCGGAAATGTCGAAATCGTAAGCCATAAATGCATCGACGAATCCGTCGCGATAAGTGTCGACAATGTGCAATAATGACGACGTGACTTCTTGAGTGCCGTCTCCACCATTTCTACCGACCTTGTCTATTTCATCGAGTAGGATCACGGGGTTTGATGTCTTAACGCGGATCAACCCGCGAATGATTTCACCGGGCGCCGATCCGATATAGCAGCGAGTATGACCGTACAGCTTAACGGAATCGGTAGCTCCGCCAAAGTTGATGCGTAGAAACGCGCGACGAGTCAACTTCGCGACGCTTTCGGCAATCGCCGTCTTGCCAGTACCGGGTGCGCCAACCAAACCCAGCACTCGTACACCACCATGCGGATTGCGAATCTTAGCGAATATATAGTCGATAACAATTCGCTTAACCTCGTGCATTCCATAGCACATCTCATCGAATTCCCGATGCAAACTCACCTCTAATGCCTTCATTTCAGATGCGTCACCCAACGCCGGGGTTGGAGACGCGACGCACGGCAATTGCAGACTATATTCGAGCCACTTACGCAGCGACGCTGATTCCTCGGACTGACTCTCGATTGACGTTCTGCGAAGCTCCTGAATAATGAGCGTCTTTGTTTTTTGCGGCAATCCGGAATCAAGTACGCGTCGGACGTATGGACCGTGCAAACCAATCAGCTCCGCCTTTTCGTCATTTGGTCGCTTGTCGTCGGCTATGATACGTTCAATCTCGTCGGGATCCTGCTCCCGGATCATGTTTTGTAATTGCTCACTCATCGCGTAGTAATCGATACTGTATGGGTCTGTGCTCAACATCAACAGTAGATGGTTGGCGAGTCGCTGCTTCGTCGAACGTGTCGCCTTTGCATTTAGGATGGCGACTATAGTCGGGGCGTTCGCCGCGCGAATAGTGTCGACTGTAGCCGATTGTTCAGTCGACAATCCACTATACATGCGCTTTTCGGCATCGACGCTAGTACGCAATTCGTCGACAAATGCGTTATAATCCGGCGTGTACTTGTCGGTGTTGAGTGCAACTACTCGCCGCGTCAACAACTTGATGCGTTGTTGATCGCTGACGCGCAGATCCATTATCTCCTCGACAGTCGGCAACTTTGCGTTATACGCCGCGAGCAAACGCAGGACTTCGCCGCGCTTTTCACTGCTCACTCCATCCATAAGTAAATGTCGCGTAACAACATCAAAGATCTTGTTTTTCTCCTGCATCTTCTTAAGCACAAACTTCGCGGCACGCTCGCGCAGTTCGTCCATTTTTTCGGGAGCGACATGACCACGGGCAATTTCAGCGGCCACTTCGCTACCGTCGTCTACGCTACCGTTTACTTCATCAGCGTCGTCTATTTCACCGGTGTCGGCCGTGTTACGTATGTCTTCTTCGTCATCGTATACATCAGCTATGTTGTCGCCGTCTTCGAGACGATAATCGTGATCGACGGATGGAGTATCGGGTAGGTCTTGTGGCGTGTCGGGTGTATTGTTCACGTTACGTGGATATTCAGCCAGTGAAACGCTCGCTTCGTCGTCCGACGCGACATTTGCTGCGACATTTGCTGCGACATTTGCTGCGACATTTGCTGCGACATTTGCCGCGACATTTGCCGCGACATTTGCCGCGACATTTGCCGCGACGTTTGCTGCGACGTTTGCTGCGACGTTTGTGTCGTTCGGCGTGGCATCCACACTCGACGCATCGGAACTGCTTGTCTCGCTGCTCGACGACGAGTCAACGTCAACAACTCGTGTATTTGTCGCAATGGGCGATGGTTCACGAATATAGTCGTCTATGTCCTTAAATGTAAGAGGTCGAGGGCGTAATTGCGCCATCGCGCGTTGTACGTGACGCTTCACATTAGCTCTATTAATCGCAACGCTCTTAACCGCAACGCTCTTAATCGCATCGCACCCAGTCGCGACACTCTTAATTGCATTGCTATTAATTGTGAACCTCCATTTGCCAACTTTGCCAACTTTACTTCTCGTTCTAGTATGAACCGACTCTTCGTCGACGGGCGTGTGTTTGCTTTCCCCTACATGTGCGGTACGCGTAACTGGATGCTCGGCGCGCACAGATGAGTCGCTCGACTCGACCTTATTTGTCGAATCCACACTTCTCGCGAGACGTTTTGCGTCCGCTTGTATTACTAGATCAGCTGCTGTCCTACGTTTGGGAGGCATGTCTGATATATACCATCGGCTCATATTTTAAATAGACGCACGATATTACCGGCAGTTTACACGTGACGAGATGTTAAAAAATATCACTTGTATTTTTAACATCTTGTCGCGTGTGCGGGTGTGCATTGAGATGCATGTCTACCATCGCGTGAATGTCTACCATCGCGTGAATGTCTACCATCACGTGTTTACAATTACGTACACGCTACATCGCGCGTCTGTTTTGCACGACATTAACACGCAAATACTTCACGATTTCCCAGATAACTCGACAATCTTTCTCGTTATAATCGATGATCTGTTTGAAGGCCGCGAGTCCTCTCGGAGGCTGACGCAGAGAATAACACTTGTGACCCGCGACCATCGCGGATGTTCCGTCGCCCATACCGCCAGCATAAATATCGGCGATGAGACCGTGTTTTGCCATACCACGCGCGATGCTCTTGAGACTGAAGTCAAGTACTCCCTTGACGAGAATGAGATCATCCTTAAATACCTGCAACATGTCGATCAGAATGAAATTACGCGGGATCTTGCGCGGATTAATCGCTTTCACATTGGCTACATCGGAGTCGTCTACACCGTACCCGTCTGACTGATCATTCACATTGCATTCATATTCCTCCAACACATAGCTCAACGCATTGATGATTTGTGACGGTTCGGCATGCGACCAATGATATACATTTGGTTCACCGCTGAACTCCGCCAATTTACACACTTCGTCAATATATTGCATGAATTCGCGAATTATCTGCGATTCACATTCGCGTGTCAACCTGTCAGCCGAGAAGCAGCGATAGTGCCATGTACCGCGATACACATATCCGACACCAACCATGAAGATCATCGCTATTCCGCCTTGCGCCGGGAATCTCGCGAGATCATCGAACGCGCTGGATGTCGTTTCGAAGTCGACGAAGAATTCGAGATCAGCGCCGTACCAGTCGCGACTGCGTGCCTCTTTTCTGATCACAATCGGTAGCGCGGGCGACCCTTCGTGATTGTGTTCGAGCATCGCCTGTAAGACACGCGACTTTACGGGGCCGTTGAACCCCATGGTTTTGGCGGTGAGGCGCTTGTCGTTGTATCGGCGAATTCCAACACCGAAAGCGAGTTCGCGTTGACGCAAGCCGCATCCCCAAAGCAGCGTTATTTCTTTTAGCTGTTCAGCGATGTATTGTTTGAGACCGTGATTCGGATAGTCGTGCGTATTTGCCATGTTTGGATATAGTTCAGTGACGGATGGATGCGGTAAGACCTGCCACGCGTGACCTTCAGTTCTTACGCGCTTGATCCACTTAATCGCCGCCTCTAGCTTCGGGCGATATTGCGCGTCGTCGCCGAGAAAGTCGATCTCTCCGAGTGCATCATAGCACGACGCACCGCTATATGTTTCGCCGCAACGCTTATAGTTGTAACCGCGACCCAGCAGATATGCGTATGGTGCGTTCATGCCCTGTATTTTCGTTAATATATCGTTGTACAACATACACTGCACTTTGTAATAGCGAGTGGAACCGCCGTTTAGCAGACGATCGCCGTCAGCTCGCAACATCAGCGTCATAAACTTGATGTCGACTATAACATAGTAATCGTTGTCTTGTGCGGCGCGTTTACCGTAAGCGCGTCTATTTCCGCGAAATTCGCGATCGGTAAAGCTCGGCACGATTCGCGGCAGCCAGCTTCGCAACACAATGAGATCGGGCGATCCATATCGTTTGGTTTCGAAATCGTGTAAACTCGCTTGATAAATAATGGGTACGCGTTCCGCGATGGCTCGTTTCGTATCGACGAATGAACGCTCCGAGAACATCTCGGTGTACACTTTGCAGATTTGGCGGGTGTGTTGCGGAAACCTGCGCTTAATATCGCCCCACACGCGGTTCTCGAATTCGATACCGCGTTGACGTAAATAGTTGATAAAATCCGGAGAATCCACGGGATATCCGGCGCGTTCAGCAATGCCACGGCCGTGGCGATCGAGCCAGTCGAGGATCGGATCACCATGAACGTGATTGCGGAGCGATGAAGGCGCCGTCCACACCTTGGAGTCGATGTTGTAATATGTCGGCGTGATGATGCTGCTATTTACGAGTCTGGTATTTGGCGCACCATGCGTGATCGCGGGAATTGCCGGCGCTGACTGCGATAAACGCGCTATATGCGACGTATGTGGTGTGTATGGTGTGTATGGTGTGTATGGTGTGGCATTCACCGCATTATTGGATTCACCTATTACACTATTGATATGGGATGCAACTGAAGCCGCAACCTTCCTACCATCTACGTTGGTGGTTTGCGACGCGGCGTTTTTACCACCATCCATCGCGGATGTGTCATCGAGAAGACGCATAACTTCATCATGCCTACGCCTTTTTACACGGATAGTTACATATTCATCATCACTATTGGTCGTACTATTAGTTGTATTGTTATCACCGACATTTGACCTACTCATCTAAGCGTAGTATACTTTGTACCTATGATAATTCAACACGAAAACTACCTGTTTTATTTTCGCTGGGAAAAAGTATGTCGACACATCGCGTGATGTGTATTGTAGTGAATATTGTGATGTGTTCATGTGCCATAGGCGACACATCGCATAGTGTGGACGTATATGGTATAGGCGACTCGATACCACCCTCCATCTAAAGGATTGCATATACATTATAATTGAATCACCCACCTGACACCAATGACTCACTATTATATGCTCACCCAGTCCGAGGTTCTCGGACACCTGCGTGGTGATTGTCACCATGTGATTCAATACGACCCTGAAAATCAAGAACACGTCACGAGGCGCAGTCTAATGGAGACGAAGCGCGATGCCCTGTGGAATGAACTCAATGCTTATTGGGACGAACTCGAAACCGTACACACGAAATATCGTGATAGGTTGCGTAAGTTCGACAACTACGATTACCTGGCATTTATGCTTACTCACGTATCACATACCCCCTATGTGACGTTGACGAAGATTACTACTATTGAAGCGGAACTGCAGAAGTTCGTATACGCTACACACGTACAGATCAAGTACGAGGACATCATTCCGGCTTGATATGCTTTACCATGTCATAGCATACTTTACACGTATACACGCTGCGTTAACATGCACGATGCGCGTTTTATTTTTAACGGTGCGTCATTTAAAGCATCAAATTACAATATTATACGCGTGTGAATGTCGGTTGTTGATCAATTACGCGCGCACTTCAACGGTGAAGAATTCGCCAATAGGCTCGCGATTGCTGAGCGGGCGAAATGTCTTGCCGACCACCGTACATCAATGCTGCAATTACGCGCAAAGCAACGCGACACGCAAACCACTGTGTCTGGTAACACTACCGCCAACACCAACAACACGCCGCCTGTAGACGACACCGACGACGAATACGAGGCAGCTCGCAACGAGATATACTCGGTTCTCATCCCCGGTTACAATAACGACACTGCCGTAAATCTAATTTACCTGGCAGCGCTGGTGTTTGGATGTGAGTACACGAATACGCAACTCGTTGATATTATGATGGAGGGTCATTGGGGAATCAACACGCCTGTCGCCACAGCCCCCACGCCGAATCACAAATACGATGGTCAGGATGACCAATCAGCCGAGCTGGCATCGTTCGTCGAGGATGCAAAGCCCACGTTGAAATTCTTCGATATTGACAATGTGATTTTCATTGCATATCATGCAAAGACTAAGCCTGATGATGCTGGTGTGTTTAGTGAAGCCTGTAGGTTAGTGCGCGCGGCTAACTTGTTGTAATTTCAGAGTAACTCCAGAGCGGCAATTTCGGAGTATCTACTCTGGAGTATCTACTCTGGAGTATCTACTCTGGAGTATCTACTCTGGAGTATCTACTCTGGAGTATCTACTCTGGAGTATCTACTCTGGAGTATCTACTCTGG
>Ga0163151_10006253_pt1 | contig 14604 bp, 18 predicted proteins | sample OliLakLV19MP5IB2_FD_145596 | JGI IMG/M metagenome (GOLD analysis project Ga0163151, IMG submission 145596) | Freshwater microbial mat bacterial communities from Lake Vanda, McMurdo Dry Valleys, Antarctica - Oligotrophic Lake LV.19.MP5.IB-2 | ecosystem: Environmental > Aquatic > Freshwater >...
GGGGATATGGATTCGCCCTGCCTCGGCTGTTTTCCCGCCCGCAGGAGGGGTCTGGGGAGGAATGCGGGCGGGATTCCGAACCTTTTCTTTTTCGCCACCGAATTTCGTATTTCGCTTTGCGAAATGCGCCGCCAAGAAATTGATTTGATTAAATTAATTTTATTTAGTAGTATAGCAATAGAGGCAATATTCATATCTACTATAATACTACCAAAACTTTATCTATATGACAAGTGGAAAAACAATTAGCGAAAATATCAAGAAAGCACGAGCAAAACTTGGCCTAACGCAAGACGATTTGGCCAAGAAAGCTGATGTTAAATATACGACGCTTATGAAAGTCGAAAGCGGTGCTGTTAATAAACCAGGCGTTCAAACTATGGCGAAAATCGCTAAAGCGTTGGGCGTTTCGATTGAAGATTTGATAAAATGATAATGATGATTGCAAAAAGTGTTGGGGGGGGTAAACTATAAGTAAGGTCGCAAATAATTTTTAAATAAACTAACAAAATATTATGGTCAATCAACAACTGCTTGATTATATCAAGCAACAAACTCAACAAGGGATACCCAAAGAAACTATTTCTAGCAATTTGCTTTCTCAAGGTTGGCAACCGCAAGATGTAGAAGAAGGTTTTAATGTTATTGGTTCATCGGTCTCAGCCGGGCAAAATCCGGTCGGTTTGGTTAAACCGGTAACGGCTATGTGGAAAATTATTGCGATTTCCTTGGTTGGGGTTGTGATTGTTGGCGGTGGAATTTATTTTGCAACTCAAAAATTTTTAAAATCTGATGTAACGCCAAAAGTGTCTAATGAAGTTTCCAATCAAATACCTACAGGCCAACCAACGGAAACTACTACCCCAACAAAACAACCTGCCGAGCAAAGCCAACCGCAAAGTCCAGAAATAATTTTTACGGATAAATTGAGTTCTTGCACAGCATACAAAACTACTTTTAAGCACCCTTTTACAGGCGATATGTTAGAAAAAGAGATTTTGGGAATTGTTAATGGTAAGTGTGATTATGTTGAGCAAATGCCAAATGGCGGAAAATTGGAATGCAAATATACAGAGAGTGAGAGGAAAGCTGTTGCACAATATTACAAAGATGTAGCTACTGCAGAATCTGTCGGAACAAGCGTAAATGCAAATTTAGGAAGTGGCGAACAGAAAACGACATATACTATAAATGGCAAAGTGGTTGATAATCCTCTTCAGGAAGCGATGAGTAGCGGTGTATGTGTAATTTCTGGCTACTAAAATTGCTATGAGGATTATAAAAGAAGATCAAAATTTAATGATCCTAAAAAACAGAAAGATTTTTTGTCTTTGTTATCGGAATAATATTTGCGTTTGCGGGATTTTTGGTAATTTTCAAACCGGATTTTTTTACTAATCAACCTCCTACATGGTCTGGATTTATAGGAGTTTTGCTTGGTGGTTTTGTTATTTTTGTCACGAAAATTTCTACTGTAATCCTTGATAAATTGTCCAACAAATTGTCATTTTTACAAAAAGGGCTAATAGGCAAAAATAGTAAAGAGTATAACCTTGACCAAATTAAGGAAGTTGAATTATCGGTAGCTTATACTTCTCAAAGTAAGGGTGGCGGATATTCATACCATTTGGCTTTTGTGTTAAATAATGGTGAAATTGTTCAGCTTAACCCCGGGAGTTCGTCTATAGTAAGAATAATGGGAAGACAAATAATTCCAGAAAAAACTCTTGGAGCGAGAATATCCAGTTTTTTAAATATTCCGTTTCAAGAGAGACGGCCTCCGACTGTTAGCGAAACACTATCAGCCGTTTCTTCTGCTATCCAAAGTGCTGCAGAAAAAGAAATGGAAAAGCAAAAAAAGGTGTAATATTTTTAGCAGATGTGGCGCGCCAGTTGCACTGGCACGAAATTCGGTGGCGAAAAAGAAAAGGTTCGGAATCCCGCCCGCATTCCTCCCCAGACCCCTCCTGCGGGCGGGAAAACAGCCGAGGCAGGGCGAATCCATATCCCCAGTCAATTGTTTCGCCCTGCCGAGTCCGCATTAGTTCCTTTCGAAAAAAGTTCGAGCAAAGTGTATGATTACAGCACCACAGAATCGACCTTCTCCGAAGGTCGTTTTTGTTTGCTACAATGCTGATATATGGAAACTCCCCTAATTGGACGTTACCGTCACTATAAGGGTAGGGAATATATGCTGAAGGCAGTTGGCAGATATGAGGTTGATGAGACGGAGGTGGCTATTTATCAGGACCTTGAGGGTGCTTGGTGGGTTAGGCCGCTTGGTGAATTTGCCGGTACGGTGGAGGTGAACGGTGAATACATTCCTCGATTTGTGTTCTTGGAAGAGTAAAGTGAGGTTATGATCATGAGAATTTTGCTCGGTATCGTTATTGTCATTGTTGGCTACTTGATGGCCGCCAAGACACATTGGTTTTTGGATATGCTCGGCCCAGTTGAGTGGGCCGAACGTCATTTTGTGAGTGGCGGAAGCCGCTTCTTTTATAAGTTGCTCGGCATTGCCATTATTCTGATCGGCTTCATTGTTATTGCTAACCTTTATGATATTATCGTTGGTGGCTTCGTCGCCTCTGTGTTCTAAATATGGCCGGTAACGCTTTGCTGAACGCGAAACGCATTCTTGCTGCTACGGAAGTGTCTTCGGGCATGCACGTAGCTGATTTTGGCGTTGGCCGAACCGGACATCTTATTTTCCCAGCGGCAGAAATTGTGGGGGAGGAAGGTAGAGTTTACGGCGTCGATCTGGTGAAGGATGTGTTAAAGATGTTGGAAGGCCGACGACGGCAATATTTGGTCCATAACATTGATTTGATCCACGGCGACATTGAGGCCGGTGATTTGGCTATTCCTGAGCGTTCATTGGACCGTGTTTTCTTGGTCCATACTCTGCCAATCGCTCGCCGCCATGCGGAAATTGCCAGCGAAATTCGCCGTTTGCTTAAAGACGACGGTCGGATTGTGGTTATTGATTGGCATCCGGATACGGAGCATCCTGTAGCTCCTCAAGATCAGTTCCGACTTCATCCAAATCAAGTCGACCTAGCTTTCGCTAGGGCCGGCTGTGATGTTTGTGGGCAATTTTCGCCGAGTACCGCCCACTGGGGGCGTATCTATCGTCTGGTTGATTACGTCGGTCGCGATCGACGTAATTGACGAAAACATTCTAAAGTCCTACCATATTTACCAATATGGAAAATCTCTTTGATCTCGGCAACTGGTTAGATCTGACCCCTGTCCGCATGTCATCGACTTTCGAAGTCGGTTTCTTTATCCTGTTCTCCCTCATGATCGTGGCCGGCTTGGCTTTCCGAATCGTGCGCAAGACTCGCCAGGATAAGTTTGATCGCATCACCCTTGAACGTGCCACGGCTATTGCCTTGTCGGTTGGCTTGCTCGGACTTCTCTGGCTGTTCCTCTCTTTTGAAGAGATTTCAATCTTTGGGGCTCGTTTCTGGTTCTTGATCCTGGTTTTTATCTTCACCTTCTCGGTTGTACGTTTGATCCGTTACCGCAAAATTAAGGTTCCGCAATTGCGCATGCTTGAACAATCTAAGGCTGAAGCTAATAAGTACCTACCACGTCGTCGCTAACCCCCTCTATTTCTCCCCCTTGAGCGGCGGAGAAGCGGGAGATGCATCTATGCCACACAAGCGACGTTTGTTCGGTGATGCCTCGGAGCAACTGGCCGAACAATATCTTGTTGAGCGTGGCTACAAAATTCTCGACCGACAGTTCTTAACCCGAATTGGCGAAATCGATCTGGTTGCCGAAGTTGGTAATGAGATCGTTTTTGTTGAGGTCAAAGCCCGTCACACCGATGAGTTCGGATATCCGGAAGAGGCCGTCACGAAAGCGAAGTTACGGAAGATCGCGGGTACGGCAGAAATCTATTTGCGTCTGAAGGGCTTAACAGAACGGGCCTTTCGGGTTGATGTGGTGGCCATTGAATACAACTTTTCACCTCCGAGGATTACTTTGATTGAGAGCGTTGGCTAGACTTGCACACTTTTTGTGCACATGCTAACCTGCTTGCATCTGGACTCGGCTGTTGGCCGAGTCTCTGTGTTATAAAGAATCTCTACCTCTCCCATTTTTGCGGAGGAAAGTCCAAGAACTATGTCATCTCCTATTGAACAAGCTATTCGCCAGATTTGCGAGGAAAAGGGTTTATCCTACGAATCCGTGATTGAAACGGTTCAGTCAGCTTTAGCGGCTGCTTACCGTAAGGATTTTGGTGATAAATATCACAATCTTGAAGCTGAATTTGATGCGGAAACAGCTAACGTCAAAATTTTTGATGTTAAAACCGTAGTTGAGGATATTACCTCAGAGGAATTAGAAGAATTCCGTAAGAAGGAGGCTGAGGAAAATGCTGCCCGTGAAGCACGTCGTGCCATGGGTGATTTTGGCCCCCCAGTTGCTGAAGATACTCTGGGCGAAGGTGTCCCCAAGTTCAATCCGAAAACTGATGTCATGTTGTCTGACGCCAGAATTTTGAAGATGAGCACCAAAGTAGGTGATGTTATGCGCACAGAGCTCCCAATCCCTGGTGAGTTCGGACGTATGGCTGCCATGACCGCCAAACAGGTCATCACTCAGAAGCTTCGTGAGGCCGAGCGTGAAATCATTTTCAATGAGTTTAAGGGCGTTGAGGGCACGGTGATTTCCGGTACTATCCAGCGTCACGAAGGTCGTATCATCCTTGTCGATATCGGCCGCACCGCGGGTATTCTGAAGCCTGAAGATCAGATGCAGGGTGACCGTTACCGTTCGGGCGACCGTCTCAAGGTTTACGTACGCGAAGTTTCTCTTGGACCGCGCGGTCCTCAGATTTTGTTGTCACGCACGCACGAAGGTCTTATCCGTCATTTGTTCGAAATTGAAATCCCTGAAATTGGGGAAGGTACTGTTGAGGTTAAAGCCTTGGCACGTGAAGCCGGTGCCCGCACCAAGATTGCCGTGTCTTCTCGTGACCCTCAGGTTGACCCAATTGGTGCCTGTATTGGCCAGCGCGGTACCCGTATCCAAACGATTATTGCAGAACTTGCTGGCGAAAAGATCGACGTTATCGAATGGAGTGAGGATCCTAAGGAATTCATGCGTAATACTTTGGCACCTGCTAAGGCTTTGTCTGTTGAACTTAATGAAGAAGAGCGTATAGCTAACATTCTTGTAGCTCCAGACCAATTATCTTTGGCCATTGGCCGCGGTGGTCAGAACGTTCGTTTGGCCTCTCGTTTGAGCGGTTGGAAGATTAACATTCAGGAAGATCGTACCGAGCCAGCTGCAGAGCCAGTCGGTGAGAAGACTCCAGGTGAAGAGGCTGCCGCAAAATCAGAATAAGCACAGCTTATGGGAAATATTTTCTTCGTTGCTCTTTACCAGCCGCTGTATAATTTGCTCGTACTTTTCTACGATCTTTTGCCGTGGGGTGGGGTAGGACTGGCGATTATTCTTGTTACCATCCTAGTGAAGTGTGCGGTCTTTCCTTTGACCTTCAAATCCATGAAGGTTCAGAAGGAGATGCAGGAAATCCAGCCCAAGATCGCTGAGATTAAGGCTCAGTACAAAGATAACCAAGAGCAGATGGCCAAGGAGCTCATGGCTGTTTACAAGCATCACAAAGTAAACCCGTTTGCTTCGTGTTTGCCGCTCATCCTCCAGTTGGTCATCTTTATTACCCTTTACCGAGTGCTCTCGGCCGGTATCCAGACTGTTAACGGCGATAATTTGTACTCTTTTGTACACAATCCTGGAGTCATGGAACATATGTTCCTGGGCATGAATTTGGCGGAGATATCCATTCCACTCGCCATTTTGGCGGGTATCATGCAATACTTTCAAGCTCGTCAGATGATCACACGTCGTCCGCCGGCTGCAGCTCGCAAGAGCGTGGGGGCACTTGATGAGGACATCACGGCTAGCATGAACAAGATGATGTTGTACGTACTGCCTGTCATGATGCTTGTGCTCGGTGTCACCACCTTGCCAGGAGGTACCACACTCTACATCTTTGTGAGCACGCTCCTGACCTACTTGCTCTACGCCGTTTTCATCAAGCCTCCGACTTTGCCCACGCTAACTGGCGCTGGTGGAGTAGTAGATGTGAAGAGTGAAGTAGTCCCTCCGAGGATCAATTAACACAGATGAGAAAACGGGCCCGAAAGGCTCGTTTTCGTTTGTTGCATCTGTGTTTAATTTGTAGTCGACAGATTGCCATCTGTGTGAATGTTTTAGGTATACTGTAGGCAGCTATGAAAAATCGCCGCTTATTTAGCCGTGTCTTTTTACTCCTTGGCCTACTTTTAGGTGGGGGATTGCTGGCTTTTCTTATTAAGCAGTCAGGTCCTCAGGACTTACTTGATAACCTGGTGATTTTTGGATGGCTACCGCTTCTCGGTTTTATCGGCTTATCGATTTTGAACTTTGGTCTGTATACCTGGCGCTGGAAGCTGATTTTGGATGACATGGTGGAGCCTGGTCAGCGAGTATCGTTCCCACGTTTGTTTATGCACCGCATGAGTGGCTACGCAGCCGGTTATCTCACTCCAGCTGCCCAGGTAGCCGGTGAGCCAATCCGAGTAGCCATGGTGAAGGGGGATGGTGTGCCGCTACAGCCAGCCACAAGTTCGGTGGTGCTTGATCTGGCTTTTGAGATCACCTCTTTTGTGGTGTATGTGATTGCGGGATTGGTTTTGGCGTTTGGACAGGGACTGGGGGCTGGTGGAGACTTATTGTTACCGCTCATCTTCGTGCTCATCTTGCTCGGCGTGCTGGGCAGCTTCTTTATCTTCACAGTTTCTGGGGCCGGGTTCTTCCACCGTATGATCGGTGGGTTTGGTTTACGCCGTTTCAAGCCTATGCAGAAGTTTGAGATCTGGCTCGAGGGCACGGAGAAGCTCATGACCAAGTTCTTTGTAGGCAAAGGATCTAAGGTTTTATTCATCGTACTTCTCTCTTTTGTGATGACGGCTTTTCGAGCCGTTGAGGTGGTTTTCATTACGCATTTCTTTGGCTTTGAGATTGCAGTGCGCGATGCTTTCCTGATGAGTACGCTGCCGGGAGTAGCTTTACTCTTACCAATTCCTGGCGGCTTAGGAGTTTTTGAGGGCTCTAACGCTGCTATGTTTACTTTGCTTGGTATCGGCATCAATCCAATCGCCTACACCATGGTTATCCGCTCGCGCGACCTACTTTTCATTGCCATCGGTGTCCTCCATGCGGTACTACGGGGAGAGAAGATTATCTATGCCAAGCGAACTTGAACTCAGCATTTACCGGACCTTGGCGTATTTTGCGTATTTCAAATATCCGCTTACCAGTTTTGAAATTTGGAAATGGTTGCTTGAACCAGGGCAGGCAGTGTCACTGGTCTCAATTATTGAGACTTTGGAAAGCTCAACCTGGTTGCATGATCGAGTAAAAAGTGACCAGGGTTTTTATGCTCTTGAGAGCGTAGCTGAATGGTGTAAGGATCGTCACCTACGGTTTTTAGACGCTATGCGGAAGTATCGCAAAGCCGAAAGAGCCGTTCAGGTGCTTGGGAGATTGCCGTGGATCGAGGGTATCGCTGTGTGTAACAGTTTGTCTTGGTATCAGACCAAAGAAGATAGCGATATTGATCTGTTCATCGTGGCCAAGCCCGGCCGTATTTGGTCGGTGCGTTTGCTCTCGACTTTGCCCGCGATTCTTTTTCGACAACGGCCAGGTGAAGGCAAGGCTGATCCAATTTGTTTAAGTTTCTTTTGTACTGAAACGGCTTTGGATTTTGAAAAACTCAAGATCAGTTCGTCTGATCCTTACCTTGCTTACTGGTGTCGATCACTCGTGCCACTTGTAGATCATTCAGGTTGGATGGATAAGTTTGAAATGACGAATCCGTGGTTACGCCAAGTTCTGCCTAACGCTCAATTCGTTCGTCGTGCCAGTCGTTTCCGCCCTTCGGTTCGACTTCGTCTACCTTGGCTTCCAATCTCCGAAGAGTTGCCAAAACAAATTCAACAAGAACGATTTCCGGCAATTATCCGTGAACTCATGAACAAGGATTCACGCGTTATTGTGAGCAACGACATGCTAAAGTTCCACGAACAAGATTCTCGTGAGCAGATTCGCGTCACGCTTGAAGACAAGGTAAATGCCGTATGAAAAAGTTCGTGAATCAGCTCATGACGCCCACCGGTATTCTTGCCATCTTTTTCTTTCTCTTACCCTGGCAGACCCGTTATATCTTTGGGTTATCGTCACTCTCTGGATCGTTTACGCAGTTCGGGATTTTGAGTTTGTATGCCACGCAGTTGTTCTTGGTTCTGGGTTTAGCCTTGGTGTATTTGCTGCGAGGCTCACCGGTTATCGATGCACGCTATCGACGCTCGCTCACGTTGGGCTTAGCAATCATGGCCGTCACCATCGTTTCCAGTTACTTTGCCAAGCAATCAATCCCAGCCTTGGCTGGTCTTATCGATCTCACCGGCGCTGGCCTTGCTTTTGCGGCCTTGCTTGATAAACGCGTGAACTTAAAGTGGGTAATGTCAGCTTTCGTAGCCGGTTTGTTGATTCCGGTTGGTATTGGTGCAGTTCAAGTCTTTTTTGGAGAGACGGGCGCATCGACAGTGCTCGGCTTGGCGTCACGCGATGCGAATCGACTCGGTGACGCGGTGCTTATGTTATCCGACGGCTCACGAGTTCTCCGCGCCTACGGAACTTTTTCACATCCCAACAACTTCGGAGGCTATCTCGCGGTTGGAATTTTGACGATACTTTCGCTTCGCTCGCGATCGCTCGGAGGACGCGGCCGTGCCGCGTCCCTGGCAGTGATCGCGATGGTGTTGGCGATTGGACTCGCACTTACCGCCTCCCGTTCCGCACTCCTTGGTCTGATGCTCGGTGGGGGCTTAACGATGCTCGTACAGCGCCCCACGCTGGTGAGACGCGGCACGGCCGCGTCGATTATCGCTTTTGCGGTCGTTGCCGTGGCCCTCGGCGTCGCTTTGTTCGCTCCATCGATCGCCGCTTCACTCCGCGGCGGGGGAGCACTTGAGGACAAGTCGTTATCCGAACGAGCCGATCAATATCGCGAGTTTCCCGATACGATGCAGGGTACGGATTGGCTGATCGGCAGCGGGCCACGCAGCTACGTCTATACGATGGCGACTATTCATCCGGACCGAGGCGTCTGGGAGTACCAACCAATTCACAATGTCCCGCTTTTAGTTCTCGCAGAGATCGGCCTAATCGGCTTAATTCTTCTCGTCGCCTGGATTGTTACCCTCGACCGTCAAAATTTTGCCCGTTTCCCAAATCGTGACGCCGCCTATGCCCACGGCATGGGCAAGGTATTATTCGTCGTCATCTTTTTCGATCACTACTTGTGGTCTTCCTGGGCTGGTTTAGTCCTCGTCGCCTACGTCGCCGCCCTAATGCTCAGGTTAGGGGAAAATGAGATTGACAGCCGCCAAAAATTGAGGTAATTTAAATTTAACCTAGTGTGGTGTAAACCATAACTCTTGGTGTCAACAAATAGACTCCCCATTGAAATATTGGCGGGGTCTTTTTGTTTATTTCAATCGTCGTTCGTAAACGATGCATTCCGGGCCGATCGGGCCCATGGTGGTAATGGTAACCACACTAGGTTTGACACCAAGACATGCCGGTTCGAATCCGGCTGGGTCCACCAAACGAAACTTGTTCGGAATTAAGAAAGCGGAGCGATTTTGCGGGAGCCAAAATCGCACTGTCAATTTTTTCAAAACCCTTTCCGCCTACGGCGGAGGCGGTGAATTCCCAAAGTTCCCCCCAATTGCATGAAAGCTTTTTGTCTTTGAGAATGGGGTTCGAGCCGATTTTTTGGAAAAACTCTTTCCATGCGAAATAGTTTTCGCCTTTTTCCAAAATAACGGCTTCTCTCAAAGACAAAACGAAACTCCGCAAAGGTTCGACCCAATTTTTTCTTTGTTGTCCAAAATCCTTAAAACTTTCCTCAAACTTTGCTTTCTGACGAAGAAGAAGGTCTTTTCGCTGTAAGTAAATATCGCGTTCAATGTCGCCGTCGAGATAAAGTGATACGAGCTTATCCAGCTTCTCCTTCGTTTCGGAAAGTTTGGTTTTAAGGTTTTGGGCAACACTTCCTCTTTCAGAAATTGACTCTTTTTCCCACAGGTCAATTTGTTTTTCCATATTTTCAATTTCTGAAAGAGGAAGCGACACTGATTGAAGCAGATTTTTTGCTTGCGAAATGAGTGCGGAAGAGGATAGATACGGCTGACGACAAACACCTTTCTTTTTGGTACAGCGATAGTAGGTATATTTTGTACCAAAACGATTGGTGGCATATTGAGCCGTAATCATACTTCCGCACTCACCGCATCGAGCAAATTGTGCAAATGGAAAATGGTTTGGCACTTTTTGCACGCGAGGACGAGATTTTTTCGCAAGCATTTTTTGGACTGCTTCAAACAGTGTCGGAGAAATAATTGGCGCAAAGCTTCCGTCGTAATACTCGCCTTTGTGATAGGTAAAGCCGAGATATACGCGATTGGTAAGCATACGAGCGACGGAAGCTTTGGCAGGTGGCGTTCCCTTCGTACTCACGCCGTGATCCGCCAAAAAGTCTCCAATAGAGCCGAGAGTGTGCGTCCCTTTGGCATATTCCTCAAACGCTTTTACCACGATACGCGATTTAGTCGGGTGAGGTTCAATATTTCTCGTTTTCGGATTATTCACATAGCCAAAGGGAGCGCGCACCAACCACTCGCCTCGACGGACTTTTTGGCGGATACCACGGGTAATATTTTCCACAAGATTGTCGCTGTAATACTTACTCTGTCCGAACGCCACCTGCAACATGAATTTCCCTTGCGGAGTTGGCTCAAACCAAAATGTCGGAAAGCGTAAAAAAGCAATTTGTTCGGTATCAACGAGATAGATGACGCGTCCACCGTCCACGCTGTTTCTAGCAAGGCGGTCAGGATGCCACGAAATTATTCCATTTGCCTCGCCTCGTTCAATACGCGTCATCATCTCGCCGAACAATTCTCGTCCAGGCTTTTTTGCGCTTTTTGACTCTTGAAATTACTCAAGAATTTCAAGATTTTCTTTACGCGCATATTCTCGTAATTCAAAAAGCTGTGCCTCAATGGACATTATCTGGTGATCATCATCCTCTGTTGATTTCCTCGCGTAGAGAAAATATTTTGGTTTGAGGTCTTTCATGATTTCAATTTGGGGGAACTTTGGGAATTCACCGCTTCCGCCGTAGGCGGAAAGGGTTTTGAAAAAAATGATAGCGCGATTTTGGCTCCCGCAAAATCGCTCCGCTTTCTTAATTCCGAACAAGTTTCGTTTGGTGGTGTCATTATAGCATTTGCTCGAACTTATTTCCAAAAGAAGCTAGGCGAAGAGTGAGACATACCACGCGCTAAAGCGCCTCTGTGCGAAGCACAGAGCATATCCTGTGGAAAAGTGTGGTATGCCTCCAAACAACAAAATGGACTCGGTTTTGCGAAACTATTTTCTGGGGAGAAGGATTCGCAAAACCTCGGCTAATTTTCTTGGCGAGAATTCGGGTTTGGATTCCTCCCGCAGAAAGGGGTCTGGGGAATGAATGCGGGAGGAACCCTTTTTTATTTTGGCGGGGCGGGCTATTGCAAAAATTAACCCAAAATGCTAGAATAGCTTTATTAACTGATTTTTTACATAATTATGCAGAACAAAACAATCATCGGTCTTATGATTGTTATCTTGGTCGCTGGAGGTATTTGGTATATCACTTCAAATAAACAAGAATCAATATCAGAGACAACAAAAGTGCGAATTGCTAGTCTCCCTAACGTTCAGGGATTACCTGTTTATGTAGCCATCGAAAAGGGTTATTTCAAAGATGCTGGTTTAGATGTAGAGTTGGTAAAATTTGAAGCTCCAAACCAGATTATAGATGCTCTCCTTCAGGGACAGGTTGATTTAAGTCATCCAGGTGGTGCAATGGGAATTGCTGGAATTGCTGATTTTAAAAACCCAGGGAAGATTAAAATCTACGCAGCTGCTGGTGGGGATGATTCAACCACTCAAAACGATGCAATTCTTGTAAAAAATGATAGTCCGATAAAATCCATTCAAGACCTAAAAGGAAAGAAGCTTGGTATTATGGCAGGATCAATTCAATGGCAGACAATTGCACGTGAACTTCTTGCTAAAAATAATTTGGTTTATGATGAGGATGTGACAATTGTTGAGATTGCTCTTGGACTTCAGGCACAAGCACTCGCTTCTGGAGATATTGATGCCACTCTTATTATTGAGCCAGTCCCTACAGTAGTTAAAGCTAAGGGTATGGGAAAAGAACTCGTACCTTTTGCATCAGCTAAATACATTGCTAATCCATTCTATGCTGGAGCAGGTATCATTAGAGTTGATTTTGCAAAAGAGAATCCAAATACCACTAAGAAAGTAATGGATGCTATTGCTAGAGCAATAAAGGATATACAAGCAAATCCTGACGCTTATAGGCAGTACCTCAAAGGATATACACAACTTGACGATGCAACAATCGCTCAAGCCCCAATTCTTATCTACAAGATGTATAACGATTTTAACCAAACGGACATAGATGAAACGCAAAAATTCTATGACATTTTTACTAAATGGAATGTCGTTAGTGAAAAAATGGATTTCAAACAACTTATCTATTCTCCAACTTCAAACTAAATGAATACCGTTATCTCTGTTCAAAATCTTAAAAAATCATTCAACAATACTAAAGTCTTAGAAGACTTTAGTATTGAGGTTGATCAAGGAAAGATAACCGCAATTTTCGGGCCAAACGGCTCTGGTAAATCAACGTTACTCAATATTCTTTCTGGAATTATTCAAAAAGATGGTGGTAATTTTAGAATTGAGAATTTCAATCATTTTGAGTTTAGTTACATTTTTCAAAATTATCGCGAATCCTTGCTCCCTTGGAGAACAAATTTTGAAAATGTAGCATTGCCACTTGAAATACAAAACAAAAGCAAACAAGAAATAAAACAAACTGTGGAGGAATTACAAAAACTTTTTGACTTTAAATTTAATTGGGAAGGTTATCCATACGAATTAAGCGGAGGTCAACAGCAAATTCTAGCATTCATGCGAGCATTAGTTACAAAACCAAAAGTTTTGTTCATTGATGAACCATTTTCTGCACTAGATTACGAGAATAATTTACGATTACGAGAACATCTCCAAAAATATTATCTGAAATACACACCAACAATTTTATTGATTACTCACAATATCGAAGAAGCAGTTCATCTTGCTGAAAAAATTGTAGTGTTTTCAAAAAGACCTACCAGAGTGATTGAGACAATAGAAAATCCTTTGCCGTATCCAAGAACAGTACAATCATTAAAAACGGAGGAATTTCATCAAGTGAAAGATGAAGTGCTTTCTTCTTTTCAAAAAGTCGCAAATTTATGAAAAGATACAACATCATTGGGCCAATACTCTTAATTTTAGTTTGGGCTGTGGCCTCACAGCTTCAACTTGTTGATAAATTTTTTCTACCCGATCCGTTTACTGTTATTAAAAAACTTATAGAGCTTATTGAAAGTGGTGCAATTCTTGGCGACCTTTTTTCCACTCTTGGGAGAGTAATTTTATCCTTTATTATTGCGTTGGTTATTGGATTACCTCTTGGTTTATTTCTTGGCAGGTCAGAAAAAATTTATCGGAGTGTAGAATTTATTATTGATTTTTTCCGTTCTACTCCAGCCACAGCTCTTTTCCCGCTCTTTCTTCTCGTCTTTGGTATAACCGATAAATCGAAAATTGCGGTTGCTGCTTTTGCCTCGATGCTCATCATTATTTTCAATACTGCTTACGGAGTTATGCACGCTAAAAAATCACGAGTATTGGCGGCACAAATAATGGGAGCAACAAAAGCACAAATTTTTCGCTGGATTTTATTTTGGGAAAGTTTACCTCAAACATTTATCGGTTTGAGAAGTGCAATTAGTTTGTCGCTAGTAGTTATTATTGTAACTGAAATGTTTATTGGTACAACTTCAGGTCTTGGACGAAAAATTATTGATTCGCAAATAACCTACGAAATTTCTACAATGTACGCAGTGATACTTTTGACAGGTATTTTAGGTTATTTACTTAATCTACTTTTTCTTGCAGTTGAAAAAAGAGTTTTACATTGGAGCGGAAAATAATTTAGCCCGCCCCACAAAGTAAAAAAAGAATTCCTCTTTCTGCGGACGGAATCCAAACCCGAATTCTCACCAAAAAACTTGCCGAGGTTTTGCGAATCCTTCTCCCCAGAAAATAGTTTCGCAAAACCGAGTCCATTTCGTTGTTTGGAGGCATACCCACACTTTTCCGCAGGATATGCTCTGTGCTTCGCACAGAGGCGCTTTAGCGCGTGGTATGTCTCACTCTTCGCCTAGCTTCTTTTGGAAATAAGTTCGAGCAAATGCTATAATGACACCACCAATGTGACCGATTAATGGCCCGGGACCAGGCAGAGCCGACCTTCACGGGTCGGTTTTGCTTTGAGGGCGAAGACTCGACAAAAGCCTAGAAATTTGCTAGTCTCCGGCTCGGAGGAAC
>Ga0163151_10006257_pt1 | contig 14603 bp, 9 predicted proteins | sample OliLakLV19MP5IB2_FD_145596 | JGI IMG/M metagenome (GOLD analysis project Ga0163151, IMG submission 145596) | Freshwater microbial mat bacterial communities from Lake Vanda, McMurdo Dry Valleys, Antarctica - Oligotrophic Lake LV.19.MP5.IB-2 | ecosystem: Environmental > Aquatic > Freshwater > Lake...
TATGGAAACAGATTCTTGCCCAACAAAATAAATACAAAGGATACAAAACCACCTAGCTAAACCGGATGTCAGTCAACACCGTGTAACAAAAAGCCCAATAGAGCGGTGCATCTATTGGGCTTTTGTAAGGGGGCTTTTCGCTACTCGGCTAATTGTTAGCAGATGCCCTTCTGTCTGTCCGAAGTGCAGTCGAACTTATTTTGTAGTCTGTCTGTGCGGTGGGAAAAATAAATTTGTAAAAAAAGGAAGGGTGGATTTTTGGGTGGCGAAAAAAATACTCTCTTAAAAATTTTGTTTGTAGCGTTGGCTTGTAGCGGTTTTTAAGAGTGTATTTTTTTGTGGGTGGCTTTTCCTTCTTCGCTGTTGAAAAGTATTTTGATTTCAACTTGATTTTGTCAAGAAATTATACATAAATTTGTCAAAAAATGACAAGTCACCAATTCCCCAAATGAACAGTCTAAAATCAGAATTAGGGCAATACCTTAGAGAGCTAAGAAAAGAAAGAGAGGAAACACTTCATCAAGTGTCAAAGGGAACTGATATAGATTCTCCTATGCTCAGTAAAATTGAAAGAGGGGAACGATTGCCCACAAGTGAACAGTTGAAACGGTTAGCAAAGTTTTACAAAGTGTCCGAAGCAAGTTTGAAAGTAAAGCACACTGCCGAAAAGATTTTGAAAGAGTATGGTGCAAATGAAACTACTTACGATGCGATTCAACTTGTCAATGAACAATTAACTACTTACGCTAAGAAGTCAAAAGAGAAATAATTGTGAAACAGAAAATCAAAAGTCTTATTGCATACTTCATTGGAAGTTTAAGTCCGATGGAAAAGAAAATTCCTGTGCAGGATTTGAGCATTTTCTTTTCTGTCTTGATTGCAACTTTCACTTTGAGAAAGAAGCAAAGTCAAAATGTCAAAGTGAAAATCTCTTTTGTTGATTATCATTCTGAGTTCAAAACAGAAATTCAACTTGTCAAACAAAGATTTCCCGAACTGGTTAAAATTTATCTTGTAACTGAATCTCAACTTACAACCGAACTGCTTACTACTGTCTTTGAAAAATTGAAAGTTGCATTTGAAAAAACAGATGATGATGTTGATGATGTTATTTCTTGGTCTTATCAATTCTTGAAAAAGGATTTGGAAAAATCGGCTTTCAAGAGAATAGGAAAAGACAATACAAAAATTGAAGATTCAGATTTGCTTTTCACCACTCAGTTTTTTACTGATAAATACATGGTGAAATATTTAGTGAATGAATCTTTGTCGGGCTTTGACAAAAGCAATATTCAAAAAGTAGTTGTTATAGATTCTGCTTCTGGTGGTGGAAATTTCTTGAACTATTCTTTTGAACGCCTTTACAAACTTTACAAAAAGTCAAATCCAAATTGGTCAAACCAAAAGATTGTTGATGCGATTTTGAATAGTTCAATTGTCGGTTATGATTTGGATTCAAACCTTTCTAAAATTGCTTCACTCTCTTTGTTTGTGAAAGCTTGCGGTTATGCAGTTCCAAGCAAATCAACTCCGATTAAAATTTTTGGTGGAGTTGCCAATGATAAATTGGGTTTCTTGAATCCTCATGTTACATCAAACACAATTAGCAGAACAACTTTCAAAACTCAATTAGAGAAGCTCAGTAAAGAGAAAAAAATAAAAGTGTTTGTTACGAATCCGCCATTCATGGGCAAACGGGATATGGATACTTCGCTGAAAAATTATTTGCTGGAAAACTATCCCGAAAGCAAAGGCGATTTGTGTGTATCATTCATTCAACGAACTATTCAGATAATGAATGACAAAGATGTTTTAGGAGTTGTTTCTCAAAACAACTGGATGTATTTGTCCTCACTCAAAGATTTCAGAAAAATATTTTTAGCAAAGCAAACACTGAAAGAGTGCATTGATTTAGGCAGTAATGCTTTTGAAGATATTAATGGAGAGAAAACAAATGTTGCATTGTATGTTATCGGAAACTCTGAAATAAAAACTTCACGGTTCTATAATTTGAAATTCAAAAATATTTCTGAGAAAAGAAGTTTGGTAACACAAAAAAATATTTCTGCTGAACTAACTTTTGAGTTAAACCAAAATCAGTTTTTGAAAAATAGTCACCTTGAATTCAATTACCAATTAGAACATCGTTTTGATAATATTCAAGGGCTTCAACTTTACTCTGAGTTTGCAAAGCCAATGCAGGGAACTTCAACAGGAAACAATACTGATTTTGTAAAATTTGCTTGGGAAGTAAATGGAAGCCCCGATTGGAAATTGGTTAGCAAAGGCGGTGGTTTCAGCAAGTGGGCTGGCTTGAATTATTATAAAGTTCATTGGGGAGAAAATGCTGAAATCATAAAGGCAAATAAAGGAAGTGCATTAAGGAATATTGATAAAATTCCTACAACACAACTTGTTTACAGTGATACTGGAACATTGGGTTTGAATGTGAGAGTGCTAAAGGAGAATCAAGTTTTCATTGCATCGGGTCCAGGAATTCAAGTTTTAAAAGGTGATAAGTATGCTCACCTTGCTTTTCTAAATTCAAAAGTTGCAACTTTTCTTTTGAAACTTATCAATCCGAAATTTACAATCAGTGCTGGTTACATTTCTAAAATTCCTGTTGCAAAAAATATTTTGGATTCAAAACTTATTGCAGAGAAAAGCAAAGAATGTTTGGAATTGAAAGAAAAATATTTACAAAATAAATTACCAAATTTTGAATTTCAGCACTTCAATTATTCGGCAATTAAAAACCTTGATTCGTTTCTTGAAAAGTTAATCATTGAAGATATTGAAAGTGATTATCAACGACTTTTTTTAGAATCAAAAATTGAACTTGAAATCAGAAAGCAATATAACTTCAATTCAAATGAATTGAACGAAGTCAAAAGTGTTGTTGGTGAATCGCCTTTCTTCAACAAGAAGAAATCTCTGAAAGTCAATTCAGAACAATTGGATTTGCTTTTGTCTACAAATATTGATTTAAATTGCTTGTCAACAAGTAGGGCAATCAATGGTTATTCAGTTGGCAGCGAAAGTGTGTTTGAAGATTTATCTTACAAGCTTGATGTAAATCCTCGGCCACTTTTTGATTTTATCAAAAAGAATGTTTCTGGTTTAAAAATCACAAAGGCAAAATATTTCAATGACTTGTTGCACAAAATTATTTTGAGTGAGCTGGGAGTAAAGCAAATTTCAATTTACAAGTTTGAGGTTTTTGATTTATCAAAGTTGGTTGAATCAATACAATCAAAATATGCTTTCCTGAATGATAAAACTAATTTGACTGAACAAATTATTTTAATTCTGCAAGTTCACCACAAGAGTAGTTTTTTCAACAAACCTTTGGTTTCATATTTCAAGGAATCTTTAACAGTCGGACAAGCTCACAATGGATAAAGCGTTAGAGATATACGGTTACATACTGAAAGAACATCTTTCAAAGTGTTTTGCAAATCAGCAAAACATCAATCCTGTTGAACTAAATAAAGAAAGGTTCAATGTGAAAGCAGTTTTTACCGCTTCAATTATTTTCTTGAAGCACAATTCTAAAAAAGAGGATTGCAAAATTGTTTCTGCAACTAATCACTGGTTGAAAAATTCATTCGCTGCGGAAAATTTGTTTTCAGCAATCATAAATAATGCAAATGAAAGTTTGATAAAATTGGTTGATGACAACCTTTGCAATTTGATAGGTGTTGAATCAATTGATGTTCCTACGCTTTATGAAACGCTATTGGGAATTGAAACTGAAAATGAAAATAACGGAACGAAAATTTCAACTTCTAAAAATTATAGAAACAAGTTAGGCAGTTATTACACACCTGCAAATTTTGCAAAGTCTGTTACTGGAAAAACTATTGATACATTTTTTGAATTAAATTTTGGAAGCGTTGATAAAGAATATCTAAAAGAAATTGCTTCAATAAGTTTTGCCGACTTCTCTTGTGGTGGAGGCAATTTTATAATTGCAGTCATTGACTACTTTGAAAACCTCTTTACGAAATGGAACATTGAGGAAGAAAGTAAATTGGAATTGCTGAAAGCAATTGCTTTAAATATCTCTGCCTTTGATGTGGATTGCTTGGCTTTGGAAGTTGCAAAACTGAATTTGCTTTTACGAATTAAGCAACCGTTTCTCTACAATAGTTTGAGTGAGAAGTTTATTCATGCAAACTTTTTATTGCAGACTGATTTTGCAATTGATGAAGCAAAAAAGGTTGAAATATTTTCAAGCGGATTTATTTACCATGAGCAACTCAGTTTCAGCAAAGATAAAATGAAAAACTATGATGTGGTTTTAGGAAATCCACCTTGGGAGAAAATAAGGTTTGAGGAAAAAAAGTTTTATGCTCTCTATTCAAATACTGTAGCTGAAAATCATTTCAAGTCAAGCCGAACAAGTGAGATTACAGAAACAGAATTGAACAATATTCAATTGGCTGATTATTCAAAACAGTTCAAACTTGAAATTGAAAAAGCCAAATCAGACTTAAAAAAGAATTCCTTTTTCGCTTTATCAAACAATGGTGAATTGAATACTTATGCTTTGTTTACTGATGCTGCCGTAAAGTTAAAAACCAAAAGAGGTGTTGTTGGTTTGGTTTTGAAAAGTGCAATCGTAACAAGTCAGGTCAACCAAAATCTTTTTAAGTATCTGACAAAAGAAAATTTTGTTGTTGCGGTTTATGATTTCATCAACCGTAAAAAGATTTTCAATATTGATAGTAGAGAACGGTTTTGTTTTTTGCTATTGGGTAATTCCAAGGTTGAAAAATTTCATGTTTTAATGAATCTTAGTGAAGTTTCAGAAATTGAAAAATCAAAATCGGAAATTGAATTGTCTTACGAAAGTTTGAAGTTGCTAAATCCATTTACAGGAATGCTTCCGAACTTTTCAAACAAAAGAGAAGCAGATTTTCTTCTAAGAGTTTCTTACGACTTTCCTTTTTTCAAAAATGTTTATGAAAATGTTAGATTCGGTAGAATCGTTCACCTGACAAGTCATGCTGAGTTTATCACAAAGAAAAAAGCAGAAGATAATGTTCCAATTTATGAGGGAAAATTCTTCAACCAGTTTGATGGAAAGTTTTCAGGATTCAATGGAGTAGCAGATGCAGTGAGATATGGCAACAAATCTTCTTCTACGAATATTGATGAAGCCAAAAAAATGATTCCAGATTACTTTCCTGAATCAAGGTTTTTTATCAATGCTGAAAAGTGGGTTCAACTTTCAAAAAATCATTCTGAAAAATTTATGTTGGCTTGGAGAAGTTTAACATCTGCAACTAACACACGAACCTGCATTGCAACCGTGTTACCTTTTATCCCTGCAACACAATCGGTTCAGTTCTTAACGACAAATCAAAATGACTTGCTGTATTTGTCAGGGCTTTTCAATTCGGTGGTGTTTGATTTTATCTTGAAGAAAAAACTTAGTGGGATTGATTTAACTCAGTCGGTAATAAATCAAATGCCTGTTCCGAACATTGAGCAAACTACAAGCAAAATAAATTTTAATGGTGGCGAAGCCACCATTAAACATCATATTTCATTGCTTGTTTTTTCTCTTTTAAGAAATGATGTTCGTTTGAATTCTCTCTTTGAATATTTGGAATTGATAAATGATGTAAGAGGAGAAAGTAAATTTGAAACTGTCAGAAAAATTGATTTACTTTTTATGGCTCTTTACAAGTTGACTGATTCAGAAGTTCAACTGGTGCTTGCTGAATTCAGCAAGCACTATTCAAAAGAGGATTTGAGTTGGTTTAAAAAAGAATTACAAATATTACTCAGCAATTATACCGTAAGCCCTGCCGTTACCACTTCCACCTTTAGCCCAGTCGGCTGAGTTTTCAATAAGCCTTGGCATATCTTCTTGCTCTAATATTTCAAGTCGGAAGTTAGTTTCATCAATCCCGGTAAATAGTAAAATCTTTTGTTGAAAGCCACCATTTTGTCCAAGACTTGGAATTGAAAATGTTGTCAACTTTTCACCTTCTGCCGTTTCACCGTTTAAACGTATTCTCCAATTACTATTTGCTGGAGCATAAAACACTCGATTACCTAAATAGGTTTTACCACCAAAAATCACATTAATATCATTGATTTGATTTTCATCATTAGGGTCAACGCCAAAGTAACTTACACTACCAAATTTATTCACTCCATCTAACTTTCCTTTCTTCGAAAGGTCAAGAATATTTCTTGAACCGCCTGTCATTAATCCTGTTTCAATCCACATTGAACCTGCTGCAAGTTCTGTCGTTTCATCAACAACATTTACTAGGTTGGTCTCTTCTTCTGCAACAAGTTCCTTCTTAACCACGGTTTTTCTGTAACCTTTTGGTGGTCGTTTCGCTTTGACTTTACCAAATAGTTCAAGAAGTCTTGTATTTACTTTGGTTTCCTTTTGACCAAACTCTTTATTTATCTTGTTGCTTTTGGCTCTGCTTGTGGCTTCTGGTAAAACAACATTGCTTTCAATCAGAATTTCTAAAACCTCATGAGTTAGAAGTTGGCAGCTTGGATGTTCTTGATTTATTATTGCGTTAAAGTGGTCGTAAATGTCAGCTAAGAACTCACTGCCATTTTCATCATCACTATCAAAATCAACGCAAACAGACGCTTCTATGTTTTGAAATAAACCACTTTCTGTAAGGTTGGAAGATCCGATTATTGCCCTTGTTGTTTCATCGCCTTCAAACGCGTAAATCTTTGGATGGTAAATGATGTTGTTTGGAGAATAAATAACATATGATTCAATTTCATTTTCTAGTAACTTCTCTAATGCCTCCTTTGAAGTTGCATTTAAGTTTACACCCAAATACAATTTGATTGCTCCGCCAGCTTCTCTGAAGGCAAGCATTTCGTCAATAATGTTTTTAAGTCCACCAGTGCTGACAAAAGCAACAAAAGCATTGAATGAACTGTAGTTTTCGCTTTCTAATGAATCAATAATAAAGTTTCCTGTCGTTATATCACTTTCAGGGTCTAGCCCTTGTCCTATAAATTTAAGCTCCATATTTTACCAATATTCTAATTTGTTTTTAATTTTTAAAGATAAGATTATTAACAACCGAATTTCTTATTGCATTGGCGAAAACACTCTTTCATTTTTTTTTCGGGTTGGCTATGTGTGTCTGCAAAAAAATGAATGTGTGTTTTGTGCGGTGGCGTGGGTGGGCTTTTTTTACAAATTTATTTTTGGGGTCGGTATTTAAAGTTCTGTAAGTTGTCTGCAAAAGTCTGGTTATTGGTTGTCAGGTTGATGTTTGCATGGTCGGTCATAGGGTTTCTGCTAACGTTTTGCAGCTACAAGAAGTTGGCGATTTCGAAGCACTAAACTGTCTGCCACCACAAAACTTGATACGAAGCACAAAGCTTCATTTAACCACTAAACCGCCAATTTCTTGTAGGTGCTGTTAGCAGTAGTGTTTTTCATTCTTCTGTGTGTTAATGCCATTCCACTGTTTCAAATTTATTGTTTTTTAGTTTTAGTCGTGGTCTATAACCGCCTTCAATATAACTGTCTTTGGAGCATAAAGTGTCTTTGTTTGTAAAAACACAAATTGAAAAAAGTCCTTCGCCTTTTTGAGGGCATTTTAGCTTAATGGTCTTTTTGTTACCAATTTCTTGTCGTAAAATACTGTCGGTGAATTGTCCGTAACTCGAACGTAAAGTAATTTTTTCAATTGTTAAATCGTCTTCTATGTCAAGTGTAACAACTAATATTTCGTGAGATTTATAACCTTCTATTTTCTCGTCAGAGTTACAAGCTGTCAATGCAGTTGCAGTAATTAAAACTAAAAGTCTAAAAATTATTTTTCTCATTGTTAGTCCATTTTAGGTGTTGTCAATAACAACCAAAGCCAAAACAATGACCAAAGTAGTCCGAGTCCGTTAATGACAAGTAATCCAATGCTGTTATTAAATTTTGTTGTGAAAGTCAGCCCTGCCGATATAAGCAGAAGGTTTATTGAAAATGAAATTGGTAAAATCAAAAGTCCGTAACCAAATGCTCCACCTGTCGATTTTATTGTCACGAAACTAAATGGCAAAAAGTAAATATTTGTCAAGATTACAAGTGTCGATATTGTCCAATTTGCTGTTTTCAATTTCTTAATTGTCTGTTTGTTGTTGGTCGTCCTAACATTACTGCTAACGGTTTGGCGTTTGGCGAAGAAGCGGATTTCGAAGCACTAAATTGTTTACCAGCACTGAACTTGATACGAAACACAAAGCTTCATTTAAGCACTGACCCCGCTTTTTTGCCAAACGCCTGTTAGCGGTTCGTTGTTTTGTTTCACTATTCAAACCAGTTGTCATTCTTTGCGATTTGTCCTACTGCTTTAATATTTTTATTTGCAAAAATTCTACATGACCTCTCTGCAAACGAAGCAATAATACGGGGGTATTTTTTTGATTCAGTCATTATTTTATTTGCAATTTCAATCGGTAATTTTTTAGTTTCATTTCTATGATGACTGAAGAAATGAAAAGATCTTTCGTCATAATTTGAGAGTGTAGCATATATTTCTTTCACCTCGTTTAAAAGCGTCAAGTCATGATTGTTATTCAAGTATTTTTCCATTAGGTAGGATAGTCTTATATCGCCAATATCCTTCATTTTTTGAGTAGGTGCCGATAAGTTTTTATAAATAAAATTAAGTCTGAATTGTTCAGGAAATCTATAACTCAAAAGGTAGTTAATCTCGGTATGTATTTCGTTTTTAGTTAAATATTTTGCCAGTTCATCTGACTGAAAATTATTAAAATTAGATTGTTTTGTTGTCTTGCGTAGGCAGGTGTTGAGTGTTAAAAATTCATCTTTAGACAAATTTTCCACTTTTGTTGTTATATTTTTAATAAGATGAGTAATGGTTTTTGGGGTTGCCCATGTAAATAAGACTAGCAGTGTGAATGTCATGTCGGTTGAATTTTGCAGTTGCAATTCCCAATATTTAATATTCCCTGATTTCATTCTTGCACATCTAGATCGTTTACAGAGAGATTTTGAGACATCTGTGAGGTCAGAAAACTCTTCATATGTTTCATCTTTTGATTTGATTCCAGCAGAAATAACAGATACAATTTTGATTGCCCATTTATCTTCGAAAATATTTCTAAAACTTTCAACCAATAAATCCCATGGTTCAATATTATTTTTCCACTTTGTAATTTCCTCATTTAAACTTTTAGAAATCATATTAGTGTAATCCTCAACGGATTTATCAATCTCATCTTTTACTAAGAATGTATTAATAGGTTTTAGTTGTTGCCCATCTTGTGGAAAATGCCTTACTCTTTGAGAAATTGAATTTAAAAAAGGAATGTTTGAATCATCACTACTTAATATGTTAATCAATAAATAAGGATGGAGCATTATAGTTAAGGACTGTAAACTATGATTCGAATAGTTTCTTTGATGAACTGAAATTTTACTTTGAAGGACTCCGTTTAAAACTATTTTTTTTAATTCAAGGTCTGAATCAATTACATCAAGTCTGTTTCCATCAATTAAAATTTGTAATCGATTTTCCTTTTGTTCCAAGTCACCTTCCCTGATGATATTTAGCAGTTGTTTGTTGTCAACTTTGTGAATGATTTCTAAGAGATAAGCATATTCAAACCACTTAGTAAGTTTTTCTCCATTAAAATTCTCTATATTTTTTGACCAAAATTCTAGTGTTTGAAACGGATTATTCCGCACAATACCAATAAGCTCAGAAGCGTAATCATTCTGCGGCATTTTTTTTAATTGATCAAAACACTCACCTATCAGCTCCAAGCGGCCACAATTATTCGGTAATATAATAGGCTCATTATGACCTCTACGACCTTCTTGGTTTATAATATTTCCAATATTAATTCCATCAACAATAATCTTAACAACATCATTCAGTAGTAAAGGATATTGCGTAAAAACCCAATCAGAAAGAATTTGAGAAGTTAATAACCTAGGATAATTTGTGTTTTTCAAAAACACATCGTCTTGTAATTCCTTTAATTTTTGAATCAACATTGGCAATTCGCCCTTGTCAAAACAACCAGCAAAAAATCGTACAACATTATGCCAATAGAAGTTACGTGAAATTGCATCAAATCTTTCGGGCTTAGTACCTGTTTTTTCTGAACCCGCAGGTGAATAAGGTGATGTGTTATAAAGATATTTCGCACAAAAATATTCTCTTAAAGGTTGAACTTCAAATTCATATGTTCCTTGAACTCTTGAAACTAAGGCACATACCCTTTCTTCCATTACATGAAATAACTTGTCAGCAATATCAGTTTTATGTCCTTCTTTAGTTAGGTAAATTTTTAATCGTGATTGTAAATCATCAATGTGGATGCTTCCACTGTTGTTATGAAGTTCTGCTTCTGAATGCAATACCCATGCTAAATATTGATGAATATCAATAATTAAATCCCTATGATCTCTAATAGTAATGTTCTTTTCAGATTCACGATTAAAAAAAAGTTCTATATAGCTATCATATAATGCGGTTCTTTTATTTGGTAAAGATTCCCCTCTTGTTCTTAAAAGACTAATAAAGATTGCGAGTTGCATTGGGCTTTTTGCCAAATCTTTTAAATGGGGGAGTTGGAGTTTCTCCTCTACTAGTCTTTTTATTTCGTTCCCTTCTTTATTGTCTAATCTACTGGCTTTGACCCATTTTTCTACATATTCCTTTGTAATAGAAGGTGTAATGTCGGTTAATTCAAAATGAGGATAAATATCAGTAGAAAAGCCAATAGTATCTGAAAAAGCTGCTGGGCGGCTAGTAATAATTATTTGTAATGATTTAGAGTTTTCAGTTATCCTATTAATTCCCCTGTTTATAAAATCGATAACTTCTTCTCTGATTTTAATGTCGGCAATTTCATCAAATCCATCAAAAACAAATAATATGGAGCTTAGCTTGGTAATAGCAACCAAATCACTTGAATTGAAATCATCGATTTGAGAATGATATACTATGTGACCAACTAAAAATGATTCAAGTGAATTTTTCCAAATACTATTAAAATACTCTTCATTAAGTCTTCCTTGATATGGGTTTTTGTTTTCAACCCAAGATGCAATATGTCTAAGATCAATTTTAAATGGTAATCTAATAGGAGTGTTTTTAACATGGTCGGGTAATAACACTAAATCGCTTGTTTTATTTAATAAACGTGCTCGATGAACCTGACATATATACTGCGATATTGTAGATTTCCCTTGACCTGGACCACCTTCAAGTAAAATCCTTTCAACCTCATTTTGTATTTTTGGATGTAAAAGAAAACTAGCAGCACCAACATTTTCACGTTCTTCGATTAGAAAATGATCATCGAGGTTGATTATCTTCTTTTGATAATTTTCGAAATGATTTAGTGTCCTCTTAAGGTTCTTATTTTTTTCATTAAACTTCCTGATTCTTATTGGAACATCCGTAAATAAATCAAATAACCTATTTTCCAAATCAATTTGTCTAAACTTAACTTTATTATCAGTCGAATATTGGTCAGCCAAGTATGCTTTAACTACACTTTCACGTCTGTCTTTATTATCATTTATGTTTTGAAAAAGAATTGAATTTAAAATATCTTGTCCATTTAATATTTCAGGAAAAGACCATTTAAAAATCGGGTCTTTTTCAAATAACCGTGATAAATCATCACGCCACCAACAGACTGCAGGTATTTTTATATTTGATTCTAGAATTTTATTTACTTTATCTTTAGAACCAGCATCCAAATGTGCGGTGCCCTTTACATTTGTCAAAAGATAGAATTTTTTTGCACCTCTAGGTATTAGCTTGTCAATTTTTGGAGCCTCATCTGCTATGATTTCAGTCAACCATTTGTGGACATCTGGAATAGAATTAGGATTACGGACAAATTTAACTTGAAATACAATGAATTCTTTTTTTGTTGAATTCATGAAATAAACGATTGAGTCTCGACCTCCATCTGGTTGTCCTACAGGGAATGATTGAGAGTCGGGAAATTCCTTTGCGACTATGCAATTGCAAAATTCTTGAAATCTTTCGTCTCCTAAATTTTCATATAAATAATCCATCATTCGTTTATTTGTTTATTTATTTTCTGTCTTACAATGACCGCTAACGGTTTGCAGCTACAAGAAGTTGGCGATTACCAAGAACAAAACTGTCTGCCACCACAAAACTTGATACGAAGCACAAAGCTTCACTTAACCACTGAACCGCCAATTTCTTGTAGGTGCTGTAAGTGGTTGACCTTCTTAATCCAATCTCGCCATTGGTATTGCACATACTTTCTTAGTCATTAAGCCTGTCATTAAATATAAAAATTGTTTCGGTGTTGAGTTCATAGTTTCCGAAATAACTGCTTTGTATTCGCCTTCTAAAATTTGTTCGTTTAACGATGGTCTATAACGAGCAACAGAACCGATAAAAAACATTAGTGCATAACTGTAAATCAAAGGGTCATATTTGTCAGGTTGTATGTCTAAGTAGTACTTATAGCCCATTCGAGTAAGCATAGTCCTAATATTTATTTCTTTAATTTCTTTACACAATTCTTGATAGTTAGAACACCAACTTTGGTCGGAATCGTGAGTTAGATTTCTTATTTGTTTCGAAATAAATGTTTCTTGTTCGTTGATTTCTTCTGATTTCTCAAGTTTGGTGTTTAGAATTCCACTTTCAAATTTTTCTACACGATAATTATTTTTATGTTTTTTCTCGAAACATATTCTATAACTCAATTTTGTCCACTTCTTTTCGTTTGAAATGAATTCAATTTTTACTGGAAGAAATTTCCTTTTCGCTTTGTTTAGTAGACCAAGGTTAAAAGTCATTTCGTGAATTTCTGGCAAATTACTTATCATATCTTTTAATGATATTTTATCATTTGGATTCACAGTATAGCCTAATTCTTTCGCAAATGAATGAAAGATATTAATTCCGCCATTTGATGCATTTTTTGAGATTGTCAGTTGGTCTGTATCAGCAGAATTCAAACTTAATCCGTGAAATTCAGTATTTGTCTCAAGGTCATAACCTCGAACTAAAAGAAATGCCTTTGTTATATTAAGAATAGAATAGTACGTCAAAGTCCCTTTGGTCGGAAGTTCGATATTTTCGGCACTTTTTAAAAAACTTTCTGCTAGTGTTACAAAGTATAATGCTTTTTTTAGTCTGTCTTTAATTGGTCCGTTTTTTTCAGTCCTATTTTTTATTTTATCGTGTTCATTTTTAATGAATGCCTTTAAGTAACTCCAAGGGTCAGATGTCAAAACATATGAGTCTCCTGGTTCATTTCCGAATGGGAAATAATGTACAGAATTAAACTTTCTTTTAGCTTGAACAAATTTTGTTTTTGGTCTACTCATTTTGTCTAAATGTGTTGTCTTTTAGGTTTGTCACTAACGGTTTGCAGCTACAAGAAGTTGGCGATTTCGAAGCACTAAACTGTCTGCCACCACAAAACTTGATACGAAGCACAAAGCTTCATTTAACCACTGAACCGCCAATTTCTTGTAGGTGCTGTTAGCAGCTGGCATTCTTTCCGTAGTCGTCAAATTGCAAATCATTCTCTGCTGTATTTAAACTCTCCAGCGATTAATACAAAGTCAGATGGATTAGACATAATGATATTTTGTAAATCCACATTTTGTTTGTCTGTCGCTAAATGAATTGTGTTTGTTATTAACGTTCTTAATGGATTTTCTTTATCCTCTGAACCTTTGTAATGAACATAAGCTAAAAATTTAGGGGAAAGAGGAAAATATATTTCACTTTCCTTATCAAATATTTCTATGCGTTTTGTCCTGTTGTGCATTACAACTGGGTTAGTCGAGGTAAACCATGGTTTGTCGTCTTGTGACTGAATAAAGGTTATTTCATAGTGCCAAAGTCTCAATAAAAGATGGTCAATGAAGTAAATTAATACTCTGTTTACTGTGTCGTTTGGTTCACAGTCTGCAAGAATTCTAAAAAATGGTTGTTGCTTGATATTCTGAAATTCTGTATAGTCTTTACAATGATGTCCCAAAATTACTTGCAAAAAATTCTCTTTATTCTCATGATTCAATATTCCCAAAACCCATTCTCTCCAATAGGCCGAACGCACAATTAAATTTGCAATTAGTTGAATTAGGTAGGCATAGGATTTATTGCTTAATGAACCATTTGCTTCTAATTCTGATATGATATTATTGTATTCTGTTTCTAAATCACAATTTAGTTGCTCAAACATTCTTGGAATTCTTGGGTCATCACTATCAATGTCAAAAATATTCGTAACAGCATAAAAACTTTCGATACTTTTTTGTCGAGTAAATTTTTCGTCTCGGCTGATAACTGAAATTCTCCATTGATTATTCTTGTCAACATATCCAAATTTTTTCAGATAAACTTGCGGTATCTTATGTTGGTCTTGTTTTGTCGGCATCATTTTATTTTAAACTGAATGTTGATTTTAAGAGGTCGCTATGCTTGCTGCTAACTCTCTTATACCCGCTACTAAGTTTCGCTTAGCCGCCCAAATGGGATCGCTTGGCGAAGGTTTATAGCTCTTAGTAATATATTTATTTTCATCTATAAAGTATCAAAGGGCGAGGTTATATT
>Ga0163151_10006259_pt1 | contig 14599 bp, 13 predicted proteins | sample OliLakLV19MP5IB2_FD_145596 | JGI IMG/M metagenome (GOLD analysis project Ga0163151, IMG submission 145596) | Freshwater microbial mat bacterial communities from Lake Vanda, McMurdo Dry Valleys, Antarctica - Oligotrophic Lake LV.19.MP5.IB-2 | ecosystem: Environmental > Aquatic > Freshwater >...
CTCTGGTCCTCCCGAGCGCACGGATCGCCCGCGGTATCCCCCGAAGAGTCGCGGGCAGCTCCCGTTCTCGCCGCAGCCGAGACAATGGCCGGATGCTCGATCACGACTTTCTCGAATCGATCGGCCCGATCGTCCGCACGAGCCAGCTGCCAACGCCAGGACTTCGGAGCGAGTTCTTCGCCCGTGCCCGGCGTGGCGAGTACCTCGCCCTGTTTCGGGGGATCCGCGTGCGAGCCGAGTACTGGCACGCACTCGATCGGCACGAGCAGTACCGGCTGCGGGTCACTGCTGCCGCGGCATCCAGCCAGGGCAACAGTGGCACCATCATGTCTTCCGACGCCGGCATCGTCATCTCGCACGAGTCTGCCGCGGCGCTCTGGCGTCTCCCCTCGGTCGGTCCATGGCCCAAGAAGGTTCACTCCATCGCACCACTGGCGCGGGGCGGCCGATCGACCCAGACGTTCGTGCGTCATGCAGTCGGCCTGCCGAATGATCTGGTCACGATCGAGGGGATGCTGGTCACCTCGCTCGCTCGCACCGTCGTCGACCTGAGCCGCAGCGCACCGTTCCCGCACGCTGTCACTGTCGCCGATGCCGCACTTCGTCGCACAAAGCACCCGATCCGGGGGCTCCCGCAAACGGCGCTCATCCTGAATGACCTCCGCCTCGAGTTGGCTGCCGTTCCACTCAGGCTCGGCACGGCACGGGCCGCACGGGTGATTGAGTTCGCGAATCCCCTAGCCGATCGACCGGGCGAGTCACTCAGCCGGGTGAGCATGCACGAGGCCGGCATCGAGGCGCCAGAGCTTCAGGTCGAGCTGCGCGGGCGAAGCGGAAAGGTGTACATCGTTGACTTCTACTGGCGCAGGTTGCGAAAAATCGGCGAGTTCGACGGCCGAGGGAAATACAGCGACCCTGTGTTCCTTCGAGGCCGCACTCCCGAGCGCGCGCTCCTCGATGAGAAGGCGCGGGAGGATGACCTGCGTGCCGCCGACAACGGGATGTGCCGCTGGGGCTGGGAGATCGCCGTGTCGCCATCGCTGCTGCGCGCGCACCTCGCGGCGGCGGGCATCCACTAGTTCGCGGGCCTTGCGGCGGCTCGCACCCACTAGTGCGCGCTGGTTTGTTGACCGCGCGGCGGTTGCAGCGGGCGCGCGGTCGACAACGGGGCGCGGATACACACGGAGGCGCCGACCGGCGGGAGCCCTCAGTCGGCGATACTGAGCAGCACGTGACCGGATGCCACGGTCAACCCGACTGTCGCGTTGACGCCGGTGATCGTGCCGTCCTTGTGCGCCGTGATCGGTTGCTCCATCTTCATCGCTTCGAGCACGAGAACGAGGTCGCCCTTGACAACGCGGTCGCCGTCCACGACCGCGAGCTTCACGACGGTCGCTTGCATCGGCGCCTTGACCGAGTCGCCAGTGTTGGTGCTGACAGAGCCGGAGCTGCGGCGCTTCGGCGGTGCCGTCAGCGCAGCCCCTCCGCCGCGAGCCGCAACCAGCTTGGTCGGGATGGAGACTTCCACTCGCTTGCCATCGACCTCCACCACAACGTTGTGGCGCGCGGGCGGCGCAGAGCCGTCCGGAAGGGATCCGCTCCACGGTTCGATGTCGTTGACGAAGTCCGTCTCGATCCACCGCGTGTAGACCGAGAATGGGCTGCTCGTGAATGCCGGGTCGCGAACGATCTTGCGGTGGAACGGGAGCACGGTCGGCAGGCCGGTGACCTCGAATTCGTCGAGCGCTCGTCTGGATCGCTCGAGGGCATCCTCGCGACTCGAACCGGTGACAATCAGTTTGGCCAGCAGTGAGTCGAATGACCCCGTGATCACATCGCCGGTCGTGACGCCGCTGTCGATGCGCACCCCGGGCCCGCCTGGAAAGCGCAAGGTCTGCACTGGCCCCGGCGACGGCAGAAAACCGAGACCGGGGTCTTCCCCGTTGATGCGAAACTCGAACGAGTGGCCGTGCGGCTGCGGGTCGTCGTAGCCGATCGCTTGCCCCTCAGCAATGCGAAATTGCTCTCGAACGAGATCGATTCCGGTGACTTCTTCTGAGACCGGATGCTCGACTTGCAGTCGCGTATTCACCTCGAGGAACGAGACGGTGCCGTCTTGCGCCACGAGGAACTCGCAAGTCCCGGCTCCCACGTAGCCAACTTCGGACAGAATCGCCTTCGACGAGCGGTACAGCGCTGCGTTCTGCTCATCGGTAAGGAAGGGCGCTGGCGCCTCTTCGACGAGCTTCTGATGGCGCCGCTGCAATGAGCAGTCGCGGGTCGAGATGACGACGACGTTGCCGTGGCTGTCGGCGAGACACTGTGTCTCGACGTGGCGCGGTTTGTCGAGGTACTTCTCAACAAAGCATTCCCCCCGCCCGAACGCCGCGACGGCTTCGCGGGTCGCCGATTCGAAGAGTTCGGGTATCTCTTCGCGCGTGCGAGCGACCTTCAGCCCTCGACCCCCGCCGCCGAATGCAGCCTTGATCGCGACCGGGAGTCCGTGAACATCCACGAACTCGAGCACTTCTTCTGCCCCGCTCACCGGGTTGAGCGTGCCAGGGGCGAGCGGCGCCCCGACCCGCTCGGCGATGTGGCGGGCACTGACCTTGTCACCAAGTTGCTCGATGGCTGTCGGCGACGGACCGATCCAGATCAGCCCGGCATCAATCACGGCCTGCGCGAATCCAGCGTTCTCGGCGAGGAACCCGTAGCCGGGGTGCACTGCATTCGCCCCTGAACGGCGCGCTATCGAAAGCAGTTTCTCAATGACGAGGTAGGTTTCGGCGCTTGTCGTACCGTCGAGCGCGTAGGCCTCGTCGGCGAGCTTGACGTGCCTCGCGTCACGATCCTGGTCCGCGTAGACGGCGACCGAAACGATGCCACTGTCCTTCGCGGCCCGGATCACCCTGACGGCGATCTCTCCACGGTTGGCGATGAGAACCTTCGTGATGCGAGCCATAGCCCCTTAGCCTATTGGGCTGCCGCCGCCCGTCTTTGGCCAGACACTACAACAAGTGCCACGAGCAACTGTGATTTGCAACAACGCCGTCATGAGATCGTGCCCGGGGGTCGCGCGAAGGGTCGCGCGACCGGTCGTGCCATGGGTCCTGCCATTGCCCGAGCCAGCTCAACGATTCCACAGTTGCGGCCACTCGACGCCGAGTCGAGTCACGCAGTCACGCAGCAGCGAAACTGAGAGGCCGACGACAGCGTGTGGGTCGCCATCGACCTTGAGAATGAAGGCGGATGCCCGCCCATCTATCGTGAACGCGCCCGCCACCCGCAGCGGTTCCCCGGTCGCGACGTACGCCTCGATCTCTGCGTCCGTAATGTCCGGCGCGAAGCTGACGTGTGCGCTCGAAACGCCGCCGAATGCGGCCCGCTCGCCGACGCCAATACCCGCCCGATGATCGATCACCCACAGCCCCGAGTGCAGCGTGCCGGTTCGACCGCGCATTGTCTTCCAACGCTCGATGGCGAGTTCCGGTCGATGGGGTTTGCCGTGAGACTGCCCTTCCAACTCGAACAGCGAATCGCCCCCAACCACGATCCCGTCGATCACCTCACCGTCAGCCGAACGACCATCCACCGCTTCAGCCTTGGCGCGAGCGAGCAACTGAACGGCGTCAATCGGAGATATATCTCCCGCCGCCGCCAACACGGCATCCTCGTCGACGGCGGGATCAATCAGTACTGGCTCGATGCCAGCCGCGCGCAGCGTCGCGAGCCGCGCCGGTGATGTGGAGGCCAAGTACAGCCGCACGGTACTCCTATGCTCGGTTTGTGGGTGGATGCCGTGGGTGAGTCGCTCGGCGCGCTTGTCGAGCTCGACGTGACGAACATCGCTCACGGCGGGGTCAGTGTAGCCCGACACGAAGGTCGGGTGATCTTCGTTGCCGACGCCATCCCTGGCGAGCGTGTGCTCGCACGCATCAGCGAAGATTCGAAGAAGTCGTTCTGGCGTGCGGAGACGGTTACCGTCGTCACCGCAAGCGAGCACCGGGTCGAGCACGTTTGGTCGGCGGCGGCGCTTGATCGTGATCCTCGCGACCGCGCGGGCGGAGCCGAGTTTGGCCACATCGCGCTCGCCCATCAACGCACGCTCAAGGCGCAAGTGCTCGCAGACGCCCTGCTGCGGTTCGCGAAGATCTCGCGCGAGACGACCGTCGAACCCGCACCTGGCGACACCGACCGCGGTGGTGTTGGGTGGCGAACGAGGGTGCGATTGCAGGTCAGTGAGTCCGGGCAGCCGGGACCCTTTGCGGCGCGTTCACACCGAGTCATCCGCGTGACCGACCTTCCGCTGGCGACGCCGGAGCTTGCGGCGATCGCTCCGCTCGGCGAGAGGTTCTCCGGGGCCCCGTACGTCGATCTGGTTGCACCATCGCTCGGGACCCCAAGACTCATCGTCGGTAGTCAGCGCCAGAGCACGATCACTGAGGTGGTCGGTTCTCGAGAGTTCCAACTGGCGGATGCCGGTTTCTGGCAGGTCCACCGCGCTGCTCCCGAGCTACTCACCGCAGCCCTCCAGCGCGCGATCGATGCCGATCGCTTCGACCCAGCGGCAGCCAACCTCGATCTCTTTGGCGGCGTCGGTCTTCTCGCGGCCGCGATGGGTGATCGCTTCGGCGCCGAGACCGTCATGACGACTGTCGAAAGTGACCCGGTCGCGACGCGCTTTGCCGCGAGCAATCTTGCCGACTGGCGGCACGCGAAAGCCGTGACTGGGAGGGTCCAAGCATGGCTGCGTTCGATGTCAGGGCAGTCAAGCTCCGCAGATCGCGAACTACACGCGCGCGCCACCGTGATCCTTGACCCGCCACGAAGCGGTGCCGGGCGAGAGGTGGTGCAACACCTGAGTGACCTTTCTCCCGCTCAGATTATCTACGTCGCGTGTGATCCGGTCGCATTCGCCCGCGATGTCGGTTACTTCGCCGACCGTGGATATCGCCTGGCGGACCTTCACGCTTTCGACCTGTTCCCGCACACACATCATTTGGAGGCGGTCGGCACGCTCCTTCGCCTCTAGCGCGGCTCCTCCGTTGCGAACAGCATGGCAAGTACGATGAAGCACACACAGCGTGCTCAACGAAGGATGCAGATGGCCCAGGCGATTCTCAACGAAACCGAATCGGTTGCCGCGAACTCCGGCATTCGAGTGGCTGTTGTCGATGACCACGAGTCCGTGCGGTTGGGCTTGCGCGCGGCGTTCGTTGATGCTGGCTTCGACTTCGTGATCGCCGCGGGTACGGTTCAAGAGTTCGTGGATGCGACGGTCGGCAAAGAGGTCGACGTCGTTGTGCTCGACCTCTCGCTTGGCGACGGGTCAAGTGTCACCAACAATGTCAAGAAAGTGCAGGCGACCGGCGCTGCCGTTCTGGTGCACAGCATTGCCGATCGTGTCGCGAGTGTGCGTGATGCTCTGGCTGCGGGAGCTGCCGGCGTCATAGCGAAATCGTCGGCGACGAGAACGGTGCTGGCTGCCGCTGCGAGGGTCGCCAGCGGTGGGACCCTCAACAATCTGGAGTGGGCAACCGCCATCGATGCTGACCGAGAATTTGCCAAGGCGCTACTGGGGCGCCGTGAGCGTGAGATTCTCCACCTGTACGCCTCGGGCCTGCCGTTGAGGCTGGCAGCGCAGCAGCTGGGCATCGGCTACGCCACGGCACGCGAGTACTTGGATCGCATTCGTATGAAATACGTCGAAGTCGGCAGACCAGCCCCCACCAAAGTCGATCTGCTACGCCGAGCCGTCGAGGACGGCATTTTGCCCGGACTCGATTCCGACGGTGAGGATGTCCGCTAGCGCGTTCGTGGACCGTGCGGCTGCCGCAGCGAAGCAGCCGAGAAGCCCGCTCACGCGCAAGCAAGTTGAGAAGGTTCTCTCCCGATTCGTCGCCGTGGCTGGGCTGGTCTTCGCAGCTCAGGCCATCCCCACCCTGCTGGCCCAAATGAGCTTTCTGGATCCGGCATGGCTACGGATAGTTGCGCCGGTGCTGTTCGGCTGGTTGGTGGCCGTGATGTTCTTCTCGGTCGCTCAAGTTTGGGTGCGAGGATCCCACGGCACCTTTGCTGTGCTGTATCTCTTGGCCGTTGTCAGCCTGCAGTTCGCGGTCATGCCGGGCACTGCGGTCGAGTCTGGACTGAATTGGCTGAACTGGCTGCTGACCGTTGCAATCGGGATGGCGGCGATTGCGTTCTCGACGACGCTTGCGACCGTCGTGCTTTTTGTCGCGCCTATCGCGTTCATGCTGGTTCGGGTGACGCCGTCCGGCGGCAGCGCACCGTGGGTACTCGCCGTGCTTGAGTGCATCCTCGCAATCATTCTCGGGGGTGCCGTGCTCATCATTGTCACGATGCTTCGGCAAGCGGCATCCGCCGTGGATCTTGCCCAGTCGACCGCGATCGAGCGCTACAGCAACGCGGTGCGCCTTCACGCGACCGAGGTCGAACGCGTGCAAGTCGACGCAATCGTGCACGACAACGTCTTGACGACCTTACTGACGGCCGCACAAGCCGAGCTCCCGGCGGCCAAGGCGCTTGCTGCCACGATGGCAGCGAGCGCCATCAGTCATTTGCAGGATGCCGCCCTGATCGCGCCAGACGACGAAAGGACCGTCAGCACCGGCGAGTTGGCGGAGCGAATCGCGCAATCGGCTCGAGCGTTCACTCAGCCAATTGACCTGCGAGTGTCTGAGGTCGCCCATCGTGCGGTGCCGGTTCACACCGCGGCAACGATTCACTCGGCGGCGGTGCAGGCAATCGTGAACAGTCTGCAACACGCAGGAGACAACCGCGTCAAGCGTTGGGTGTCGATCGAGACGTTGCCGGACTCCACGTTCCTCGTGGTTGTCGGTGACTCTGGCAAGGGATTTGTCGTCGCGGATGTGCCTCGAGCTCGGCTCGGGGTGCGGGTTTCGATTGTTGAACGGGTCGGCAATGCCGGCGGTCACGCGCAGGTAGAGTCTGCGCCGGACCGTGGGACGTCGATCACCATCAGGTGGCCGCGTTTCGTGGCGCCATCACGGGAGGCGAGCCAATGAGGATCGGGGTGCCTCGTGCCTTGATCGTTGGAATCGCCGCACTGTTTTCGGCCTACCTCATGGTGCTTGCGCTGTACTCGCTCACCGTTCCGAGAAATCCGTTGCCAGTCTTTGTGGCCATGGCACTGTTCCTCATCGCGACGACGATCAGTCTCTGGCCGGGTGCGCCGGCCAGAATGCCGATCTGGATGGCCGCACTGAACGTTGTCGTCTCGATCGCAGTGACCGTTCTAGACACCAGTCAGATCGACCCAAATCGGGAGGGCGGCGTCGGCTACTCGACCTGGCACATCGCGGCAGTGGGTGTGCTGATGACCATCACGTCGACCCGCAGACGCAATGCGTTTGCGTGGGTTGGGATGGGGTTTCTTGTGGCTCAGACGGTCTGGTGGGCTGGCCCACTTGGGCTCCTTGGGCTTGGCGTCGTTGGGAGCATCACGTGGGTGGCGATCTCGCACATTCTGAGCAACGCGCTGGCGAAGGCGGCGCGCGACGCCCAGCGCTTTGCCCTCGCGGAGCGGGAGGCAACCGACTGGAAGGCAGCCCAGGATGCTCACCTTTCTGAGCGCCAAATTAGACTCGGGCAGACCAGTGCGATGGCGTTAGAGATGCTCAAACGCATTGAAAGCTCCGGCGGCCAGTTGACGGGGGAAGAGCGTCGCGAATGCCTCTTGCTTGAGCGAGCGATCCGCGATGAGATTCGCGGGCGTACGCTGCTCAACGACGCAGTTCGTCACGAAGTGATGGCGGCGCGGCGCCGGGGCGCAACCGTGACCTTGCTCGACGAAGGCGGTATCGATGAGCTGTCGACCAGCGAGCTCGATCGTGTTCTGAACGCGCTCGCGGCAGCAATGCGTGCATCGAGCGCTGACACATTCATTGCCCGAACGGTGCCAGGCGGCTCGGAGATCGCGGTAACGCTTGTTGGTCTCAACAGTGTTGGTGACGGGCACGCAAGTGCACTCGGTCAGGAGGAGGCCGAGGACGACGAGGTCGTTCTGTGGCTTGAGATACCGCGAGCGCAGACGGCCGAGACTTTCGCCTGATTCCGGCCAGCACGCAAACACGGGTAGGCAGCGCCAGACGGGCGAAGGACCGGGGAGCGAACTCAACCCGGCCCTTCGTACATATTCGGGTCAGGACGATAACCCGAATATCGCCCTGACCCGCCCCCACACCGTCTGCCCGCTTACCCTAGTTGGCAGATGGTCGGTGGTGTATCTCTATGAGAGACACCGTCGAGACTCAGTCTGCGCGATTTTGTGGCAGTGCACAGTCGTCCTTTTGGGGGACACGACTCAAGGAGCGAACGAGCGCCAGCGCCCTTCTCCTGGCCGAATCGGCGAGCGCAATCCGGCCTGACTGAGCGCCCAGCCCGAGCGCGTCGCCGAGGCGCTCAACGCATCGGCGGCTGCGAACTCGTCCAGCGCCGCTTCGAGCACAACACTGGCTGCTGCAATCTCCCGGGCGGTTGCGCCGGCCGAGACGACGCGGAGTTCGACCGGCGCTGGCGGCTCGTTCGCACCCGATTGGCCGACAATCGGTTCGATCACAGTGGAATATTCCCGTGTTTCTTGGGTGGCAGTGTCGCCCGCTTCGTGCGCAGCGCTCGAAGCGCCTTGATCACGGCAACGCGCGTGGCGGCTGGCTCGATGACGCCGTCGAGTTCGCCGCGCTCGGCGGCCAGGAACGGGGATGCCACGTTGTAGGTGTACTCGTTCGCGAGCCGGGTGCGCACCGCCGCGACATCCTCACCGGCATCCTCTGCTGCCTTGATCTCGCCGCGGTACAGGATGTTGACCGCCCCCTGCCCGCCCATGACGGCGATCTCGGCGGTTGGCCAAGCGTAGTTGAGGTCAGCGCCCATCTGCTTCGACCCCATGACGATGTACGCGCCGCCGTAGGCCTTGCGCGTGATGACGGTCACGAGCGGCACTGTTGCTTCGGCGTAGGCGTAGAGCAGTTTCGCGCCACGGCGGATGACCCCGGTCCATTCCTGATCGGTGCCAGGCAGATAGCCGGGCACATCCACGAGCGTCAGGATCGGGATGCTGAAGGCGTCGCAGAACCGCAGGAAGCGCGCGGCCTTCTCGCCAGCCTCAATGTTGAGTGTGCCTGCCATCGCTTGCGGCTGGTTGGCGATCACGCCAACCGTTCGACCTTCGACGCGTCCGAAACCGACCACGATGTTCGGGGCGTACAGCGGCTGCGTTTCGAGAAAGTCTCCGTTGTCGACGATGCGCTCGATGATCGTGAGAACGTCGTACGGCTGGTTCGGGCTGTCCGGGATGATCGAGTTGAGTTTGCGGTCATCGTCGGTGATTTCGAGATCAACGTCGCTCTCGTAGACGCGCGGTTCCGCGAGGTTGTTATCCGGCAGAAAGCCGATGAGGGTGCGGGCGTAATCGAGCGCGTCATCCTCGTCGCTGGCGAGGTAGTGGGCAACACCTGAGATCGTGTTGTGCGTCAGCGCACCGCCGAGTTCCTCCATACCGACGTCTTCGCCAGTAACGGTCTTGATGACATCCGGGCCGGTGACAAACATCTGGCTGGTCTTGTCGACCATGATGACGAAGTCAGTCAGCGCTGGCGAGTACACCGCGCCGCCGGCAGCGGGGCCCATGATGATCGAGATTTGCGGGATGACGCCGGAGGCCGCGGTGTTACGTCGGAAGATTTCGCCGTACTTGCCGAGGGCGACAACGCCTTCCTGGATGCGCGCCCCGCCGGAATCCAGCATGCCGATGATCGGCACCCCGGTCTTGAGGGCGTGATCCATGACCTTGATGATCTTCTCGCCAGCGACTTCGCCGAGCGAGCCACCGAAGATCGTGAAGTCTTGGCTGTAGACGGCAACTTGGCGGCCGTGGATGGTGCCGAGACCGGTGACAACGGCGTCACCGTACGGGCGCTTGCTCTCCATGCCGAAGGCGTGGGTGCGGTGTCGCACGAACTCGTCGAGTTCAACGAACGAGCCGTGGTCGAGCAGGGTGTCGATGCGTTCGCGCGCAGTCTTCTTGCCTTTGGCGTGCTGCTTCTCGATGGCGGCTTCACCGCTGGCCGTGACGGCTTCGTGGTAGCGCGCCTTGAGGTCTGCGATGCGCCCGGCCGTCGTCGACAGGTCGGCAGCGCTGCTCGAAGTTGGCTCTGGAGTCACGGTGTCACTTTACCGTCGAGCAAACGCGGCATCCGTTGCAAAGAGGTAGTTTCGTGCCGCCAGTGTGACCGTCGAAGTTGCAACCCACGCGCCTTTGACCCAGGTGTACATCCCGTAGTCGGGCCACCGTCGGCGCAATTCATCGGCAAACTGGTTCGCATCGCGGCCGTACTTGGCGAGGTGGCGATCCTCAACTTCAAGCAGGATGCTCGGACGTGACGCCTCGATCGTCTTAACGGCACCGTCGATCACCGCCGGTTCAAAGCCTTCGACGTCAACCTTCATGAAGCTGACTGAGCTGATGCCATTCTGGGTGCACCATTCGTCGACGGTGTAAACCGGGGTCTGCCACTGACGCATATTCGGCGGTGTCGGGGCGCCAGCTGGCAGGTCTGGCACAAGGTGTGCGTGACCATAGATCGGGAGTCCGAACTTCACCGGGAGCCGCATCGTGAAGACACCCTGTTCGGAGCCGATTGCTCCGGCGTTGACCTGCACCTGGCCGGCCCCCACTGCTCGGCGCACGCGTCGCAGCGTTTTTTGCTGGCGGGGATGCGGTTCGAATGCGTGAACTCCTCCAGTTGCGCCAACAAGTCGGGCCAAGGGGATGGTGTACATGCCGTGTGCTGCCCCGATGTCGAAGACGTGGTCACCCGGCCGAACCAGCGTGCTCAGGCCCATCAGCTCCGGCTCTGCCCAACCGACGCGACTGGAAAAGCGCATCACCGCATCCGCCGTGCGCAGGCGAAGTGGCGTGCTACTGGCCGCGCCGGGAACGGGGCTAAGGTCAGTCGTCACTCAGGCTTCCTTACGTGGGGCGGTTACGTCGGGGTTTCGTCGGGTGCGGTTTCGGGGTGCGGGCGATTGGCACCGGCGGGTTCACGGTCATTGACCGGCGGAGCCTTCCGCCCATCGTAGTAGGGCAGCGCGAATTCGCGACGATCGGTTTCAAGCTCCAGCGACCTCGCGCAGGCCGGATGCGCGGGCCGGTCTGGGTAGCCTTGTCGGATGCGCGTCGAGTGGGTCAGTGAGGTCGGGTCAACCAACGGTGAACTCGTGCGCCGGGCATCCGCGGGCGAGCTGGCCCACCTGACCGCTCTGGCGACGACGAATCAGACCGCCGGCCGCGGCCGCGTCGGGCGCACGTGGGTGGCACCGCCAGGCACCGCGTTTGCCGTTTCCATTTTCGTGGCCGGCGAGCGCGGTTTCGGATGGTTGCCGTTGCTTGCGGGCCTCGCGATGACTCGCGCCGTGCGATCCATGCTGCCGCAGCAGCCGGTGAACCTCAAATGGCCAAACGACGTGCTCGTCGACGGTCTCAAGGTTGCGGGATTGCTCGGAGAGCTCGTGCCCTCCGGCGGCGCGGTCATGGGCGCTGGGCTCAATCTCACGATGACCGAGGAGGAGCTCCCGGTGCCAACAGCGACCTCACTTACCCTGTGCGGCGCCGAGCCGGATGCGCTGCTCGACCGAGCGCTTGCGGCATACCTTGAGGCGTTCGAGACGCTGTGGGGTGAGTTCGAGGATGCCGGGTTCGACGCCGAGGCCGGGCTCCGGGCATCCGTCAGCGACGCCTGTGGCACGCTCGGCCGTGACGTGCGTGTCGAGTTGCCAGACGGATCGGCGCTGCGCGGCAGCGCTCGAGCGATTGACGAGCTGGGTCGACTGGTTGTGCGGGAGGGCGGCTCCGGTGCCGATCGCGTCGTCTCGGCTGGGGATGTCACGCACGTGAGGTATGGGTAGTCGATGTGCGAGCCATGAAGACGTCACTCCGATCCACTACAGTGCACGCGTGAAGATCTCCGTCATCGGCTGTGGGTATCTCGGCGCCGTCCACGCGGCGTGCATGGCCGAACTTGGACACGACGTCGTCGGGGTGGACATTGACGCCGCGAAGATCGCCAGCCTGTCCGCTGGCATTGCGCCCTTCTTCGAACCCGGTCTCCCCGAGAAGCTCGGCTCGGCGCTCGCGACGGGGAGGCTCTCGTTCACCACAGACTTCGCGGCCGTGGCTGGCGCGCGCGTGCATTTCGTCGCGGTCGGCACGCCGCAACTGCCAGACAGTTATGCAGCCGATTTGCGCTTCGTGGATGCCGCATTCGCAGCCATCGCGCCGCATCTCGCGCTCGGCGATCTGGTCGTCGGCAAGTCCACCGTGCCGGTTGGCACGGCCGAGCGCCTGGCGCTCGAAGTCGAGAAATACGGCGCGCGCTTGGCGTGGAACCCAGAGTTTTTACGCGAGGGCTTCGCCGTGAAAGACACCATCAGCCCGGACCGGCTCGTCTACGGTGTGCGGGCCGGGGATGCGGCATCCGTCGCGGATCTCGACGAGGTGTACGCCGCAGCGATCGCCGCGGGAACCCCGCGTGTGGTGACGGACTTCGCCACGGCCGAACTCGTAAAGGTTGCGGCGAACGCCTTTCTCGCCACCAAGATCTCGTTCATCAACGCGATGGCCGAGGTTGCAGAGGCGACCGGCGCCGACGTCACCCAGTTGGCGGATGCGATCGGGTACGACGCGCGCATTGGCCGCCGTTTTCTCAACGCAGGCCTCGGCTTTGGCGGCGGATGTCTGCCGAAGGACATCCGCGGCTTCATGGCGCGGGCCGAGGAACTCGGTGTCGACCAGGCGCTCGGCTTTCTGCGTGAAGTCGACTCGATCAACCTCCGCCGACGCGAGCGCATGGTCGACTTGGCGCGCGAGGTCTGCGGTGGCGATGTCGCAGGGAAGCACATCGCGGTCTTCGGTCTTGCGTTCAAGCCGGACTCTGATGACGTGAGGGACTCCCCGGCGCTCGACGTCGCGGCAAAACTCGCCGGACTCGGGGCGCACGTGCTGGCGACCGACCCGCACGCCATCGAGACGTCGCGGCGCATCCGCCCACAGCTGACGTACGTCGAGGATCCGCTTGAGACCGCGCGGGGGGCTGACGCCGTGCTTGTGCTCACCGAATGGAAGCAGTATCGAGAACTCGACCCGGACGCCCTCGGCTCAGTCGTCAAGCACCGCGCCATCGTCGACGGTCGCAACTGTCTTGACCCCGAGGTCTGGCGTTCGGCGGGCTGGACGTACCGGGCGCTCGGGAGACCTTAGGTCTGCGGTGCCCCGAACTCTGCGCGCACCGTGCGGCCAACCGCGTCGCGCAGGTCGTACCTCGGCCGGTAGCCGGTCGCCTGTAGCCGGTCGGTGTTGACAGAGGTGTCCGCGACGAACTTGCGAACCCGCACAGCGGAGATTGGGAAGGTGCGCCCGGTGACTCGGGCAATCGCGTCGAAGGCGTACCCGGCGGCGAGACCCACTGGGAGCGGTACCGACAGTCGCCGCCCGGCCTTCGCGCCGAGGCTCGCTCGGATCGCGGCAACCAGCTCGCTCGTGCTCAGGTCCGGTTTATCGGCGTAGTTGACCGTCGACGTGGCGGGCGTCTCGACGGTGTCGGCGAGATATTCGGCGATGTTGCCGACATAGCTCATCGACTTGGCGTTGGTGCCGCCGCCAATCATGAGGAATCGGCCAGAGGCTACCTGGCGGGCGAGAGTGTAGACATTTCCGCGGTTGCCCTCCCCGAAGACGACCGATGGGCGCACGATCGTTAGCGTGCGGTCCGCGGCACCGGTAACCCAGGCCTGGAATACTTCCTCGGCGAGCAACTTGGTGCGACCGTACTCGTTGAACGGCTCGGGCACACTGTCCTCGGTCACGTTGTGCTTGTCGAGCCCGTAGATGGCAACAGACGAGGTGAATGTGATGTGGCGGATGCCGCGTGCCTCGGCCGCGGCGACGACCGAGTGTGCGCCACCGACGTTGACTTCCTCGTACCGGGAGACCGGCCGAACATCGTCGCGGTGCACCGCGGCGAGGTTGATGATCGAGTCGCAGCCGCGCGCGGCGGCGGCGAGGGCGCCGACATCCAGAACATCGCCGATGACCGTCTCGACCCCCGAAACGGGAGAGTCTTGGGTGTCGAAATTGCGCACCGAGCGACCGCGCTCGACGAGCGCCGCGCTAAGCCGCTGGCCGATGAAGCCGCTCCCGCCGACCAGCAGCACGGGGTTTGCTGCCCGCGCGCTCACCAGATCCCCAAAGCGATCAGTACGGCGATCGCGCGACGATCCCGTGGGCGGCGCCGGAACTCGCTGGAGTGGCTCAACAGTGTCCTTCGGTTTTGCATGGTTCTGGTCGCGAGCGCCTCGGCGATCGACGTCAGTTCGGCGCGGGTCGCGTCGGGAGCGATATCGACTGAGAGTTGCGCGAGAATCAGCGCCTGCTGCCGATGCCAGTGGCGGCGAATGAGGCGAAGTCGTTCGCGCGCTGACGCGAGCCCGACGTTCGATCCCATCACGTTTGCGTCGTGCTGACGGTAGAGAACGGACGGCACGGAGTCGATGTGCCAGCGCC
>Ga0163151_10006261_pt1 | contig 14598 bp, 13 predicted proteins | sample OliLakLV19MP5IB2_FD_145596 | JGI IMG/M metagenome (GOLD analysis project Ga0163151, IMG submission 145596) | Freshwater microbial mat bacterial communities from Lake Vanda, McMurdo Dry Valleys, Antarctica - Oligotrophic Lake LV.19.MP5.IB-2 | ecosystem: Environmental > Aquatic > Freshwater >...
TTATTTTCCCTTGTATCTGGTTCGTCCACTATCTCGCCATGTAAATTAATTCTCTCTCCTACTTGTGACTCAAAAACTTGAGGTGTGGGCTGATCAACACTATCAAACCTCAAAACTCCGAGCGAAATTGCGAATACAAAAACAGAAATTATAAGCCCCCACTTTAGTTTAGTAAAGTAATTAAAAAAAATTAAAACGAAAGATAACATCAAACAAAGAATCGCAAAATAAAAATTCACAATAAAAAAAGAGCGCAGAAGCACTCCCAGTGTAAAGCCAAAACATATTGAGTAAAAAATTCTATCTCGCATATACTATGTCATGAGTTCTACTGGCTCGCCTAGAGCATTTCTGGTAGCGATCAAGTCAACGCGATCATTATACTTGTGCCCACTGTGACCTTTCACATAATTCCATTTTGGTTTGAATTCAGAATTTAGTTTATATAACTCTTCCCAAAGTTCACGATTCATGACTGGTTTTTTGGCTGCATTTCTCCAATTATTTTTCATCCAGTTATCTATCCACTCAGTAATGCCTAAAATTACATATTTGGAATCTGAAAAAATTTCTATTTCACTTTTTTTCGGTAGGTCTTGCCTTCCGAAGTTTTTCTTTAGATATTTCAAGGCTTCAATGGGTGCAGTCAGTTCCATCTGATTATTTGTGGCATGATCTTTGCGTCCACCTATCTCTACGACTTTTAACTTGTCATTTTGACCAAACAAAATGACCACTCCCCATCCAGCCTTACCTGGATTCCCCTTCGCCGCGCCGTCTGTATAAATTGTAATTTTATTATTCATGATTTTTCTTTAGAATATATCTTCTATCCTCAATCTTAACTCTTCTCGGCCACGAAATCTAGATAAATCAAAAGTAGCCAGCAAATCCACACTCCCTCCTACTTCGAGTGGCTTCGCAAAAGAATCCAGCCCCGAAAAAAAAGAAATAGCAGTAGCTTTATTTTTATTTGCATCAGAAAAAATTATCTCTAGATGCTCACCAGAACCATTTTTACCAAACTTTTTTAGATTCTCGATATTGATACCAGAAAAAAGAAATACAGGCTTTGGGTTACCGAGTCCAAATGGCGCTAGTTTCTCAATCTCTTTCCAGTTTTTCTTATTTACCACGCTCAAATCAGTTGCAACATCATAATTTACTTCACTATCTTTTTGCTCACGTTTTACTTTATTAAAGTTAGCAGAAAGTTCTTCTTCTAAAAAATGAATTTTCTCAGTGTGTACTGTAAAACCTCCAGCAAGTTCGTGACCGCCGTAATTAATAAAAGATTCACTGGTCTTCATCATCAGCTCCACCACAGATACCGATCCCGGAGAACGACATGAACCTTTGATCAAATCATTTTCATCTTTCCCCCAGACAAAAACTGGCTTTTGATATTCGTCCATTATTTTACCGGCTACAAGTCCTAGCACTCCTACTCGCCAAGAGGGATTGCCGACTACTATAACTTCATTCATTTCTCTCAAAGGATTACTGGCAAAAGTTTTATTTACTTCTCTCATTATTCCTTTCACAATATTTTTTCGTTCATCATTTATTTTAGACAAATGATCAGCCAGTATTCCTGCCTCCACTTCATCAGTAGTCGATAAAAGTTCAAATGCACGCATAGGATTATCCATACGAGAAGCAGCATTGATACGAGGGGTGAGCATAAATCCCACGTCATCCTCAGTCAAATCCGCCTGAGTGATTTTCATTTTAGTCAAAAGTTTTTGCAGCCCCGGACGTGGAGACTTACGAAGAACTTTCATACCAAAATATGCGATAGCTCTATTCTCACCAGTAAGTGGCACCATATCCGAAAGCGTGGCGAGTCCAGCCATATCTAAGCACCATTTTTCCCATCCATCTTTTATTTTAAAATTCTGATTCTCTTGGCCGTACTTTTTTAAAAATCCTTGAACAAATTTAAACATCACCCCCGAACCACACAACATCTTTTCAGGATAATCATCTACTTTCGGATTTAAAATCGCATAAGCTTTCGGCAGAACAAGGGAGGCTGATCCCGCCTGAGCTATGCGGGGCAAGTGGTGATCAGTGATTATTACATCGATGCCGTCTACCTCTGCTTGAGCCACTTCATCCACCGCAGTGATACCGAGGTCGATAGTAATCAAAAGTTTCACTTCTTTTTCTTTGAATTGTTTTATAGCTTCCAAATTGAGTCCATATCCCTCAGAATTTCTCTGCGGAATATACACTTCGTAGTTTGTATAATTTATTTTTTTAAATAGGTCTGACAATATAACGGCCCCAGGAATTCCATCGCAATCATAGTCTGCATAGATAACAATCTTTTCGCCAGTCTCTACCGCCTCAAACAACCTCACACAAGCACGCTCCATATCCCTCATTAGAAACGGATCATGCAAATCCCGCACGTAATCTGGATTTAAAAAAATATCAGCAGCTGCTTCCTCGATTATTCCCCTCTTTTCTAGAAGCGCTCGTAGTAATTCATGATATTTCTGCATAAATGCAATTTTATCATAATCTGGTACAATATTCTCATGGAAGACTGCATCTTTTGTAAAATAATAAAAAGAGAAATCCCGGCAAACATAGTATACGAAAATGAAGATTTTTTAGTGTTTATGGACAATAGACCTACATCTCCAGGGCACACGCTCACAATACCAAAAAAACACTACCGGTGGGTTTGGGATGTAGAAAATATTGGAGAATACTTTAGTGTAGTGAAAAAAATAGCACTGGCTCAAAGATCAGCTTTTGATGTAGATTTAATACGTTCTAATGTATATGGAGAAGAAGTTCCTCATGCGCATGTCTCCACTTGGCCTGAAACTGAGGGAGATAAATTAGACTTAGCTCTGAATGCAAAGAAGATTATCGAAGCGCTTTAATCCCTGGTAGTGTACCATTCGCTAAAAAGTCCAGTGTTGCCCCACCACCAGTCGATACGAAAGAAAACTTTTTCTCCATTTTCATCTGAGATATGATTTCATTAGTATCTCCGCCCCCGATAATACTTGTAGCTTTTGAGCTCGCCACAAGTTTTAATACTTTTTTGGTACCCACATCGCCACCTATCTCATAATCCCCCAATGGACCGTTCCATAGAATTAGTTTGGATTTTTTTATCAGGGGGCCAAGATTTTTTATGGAATCCGCACCTACGTCTAGGATAAATTCATCACGATGAACATCTGTCACTTTTCTATTGATAAGTTCATCACCCGACTTTACTACGACATCTTCTGGAAGAATAATTTTTTTGTTGCCGAGCAAATTTTTAATACCAAAATTCTCATCGCTGACTAAAGATGTGCCCACTTCATCTCCTTCTGCTCTCAAGAAATCATTCAAAAGTGCCCCAGCTATAAATATGTAATCAGCTAGTTTGAGATATTTTTTAATTAAAGGCAACTTTGTAGAAAATTTAGCCCCACCTAATATAAAAAGAAATGGATGCTTGGGTTTTTTGAAGGCTCGAGAAAGATTTTTTATTTCTTCTTCAAGTTGGAAACCCGCGTAGGCAGGCAAAAGCTTTGGTAGTAATACTATCGATGCATCTTCACGGTGATTTACCGAGAAAGCATCATTCACATATACATCGCCAAGCTTGGCCAAACTTGAAGCAAAAAAACTATTGCAATCTTGCTCGCCCTTATCGTTCCGCAGATTCTCCAACAGTAATACCTCGCCATTTTTCATAGAACTTACAGCAATGGACGCATCGAGTCCGAGAATATTCGCCACAAATGTAGATTTTATAAGTTTTTGCAGAGCAGTAGCTACTGGTAGAAGAGTGTCTCCTCCTTTGCCGAGGTGAGTAAGCAGTATAACTTTCGCACCCTTGTGTTGAAGATACTTTATAGTCGGTAGAGCTTTTCTAATTCGGAAATTATCTTCCACGACGCTCTCTTTTATCGGCACATTAAAATCTACTCGAAGTAAAACTCGTTTACCAGCCAGATTTTTTATTTGTTTAATGTTTCGCATATTTCAATAATTTCAAAAAATTTCTTTGGGTCGAGTGAGGCCTTACCCGCGAGTAATCCATCTACTCCCCCATTTTTAAGAAAATCTTCTGCATCACGCTCATTGACTGAGCCACCATAAATAATACGAGTGTTGTGGGCGACCTCTGGTGAACTAATATCAGAAAGAACTTTGCGGACAAATATCGCCATCTCTCTGGCGTCACTAGCAGTCGCATCTCTCCTGTTTGAGGTTGTAGAGATAGACCAGACTGGTTCATAAGCAAAAATAATTTTAGAAATTGAATCTTTGGGCACGTTCTTCAAGCATTCTACAAGCTGGGATTTAACAATTTCGAAATAACTATGCCGAACATCACGCTCTTTCTCGCCTACGCATACTATAGGCACAAGTCCTGAAAACAAAGTAGATTTTAATTTTTTGTTTATTAATTCATTTGTTTCACCCTGTGCTCTCCTTTCCGAATGTCCCAATATGACAAATCTTGCACCACACTCATAAAGCATTTCCCCCGATACTTCCCCGGTAAAAGGACCTACATCTCCCATAAAAGAATCCTGAGCACCTAGCTTCAATTTGAAGGTACGAATTTTACTCAATTTTTCGAGATATAAAAAAGGTGCACACACCACCACTTCAGTTTTCTTTACTCTGGTCACCAGCTTAGCAATACTAGAAAACCATTTATCGGCTTCCTTGCCAGTTCGAGGATTCATCTTCCAATTTCCGATTATGATTTTCTTGGCCATGGTACTATTCTATCATCTAAAACCTAGAAACTACAATATGACTCATTATTGGCTTTCTCCCCAGCCACCCAAAACCCAAGAACCAGATGGGCCACTAGTGAAATTGGTACTTATAATACCGCTACCATAACTAATACCCACATTATTTTTTAATACTATTTTGTTTCCCACTGCTTCTTTTACTCCAGCGTTATTGCTGAAGTACACCGTACCTTGTTGTGCATTTACAATTGAAATACTTGAGTTATTGCTAACATCAATCGCATTATTACCATTACAAGGGGCTCCAGAAATACTTATGTCACACGTGCTTGTACTCAAAAGCATTATATAACTTCCAGCAGTTCCTGAATCCTGGAAAACAACTCCATTGCCTACAATGATATATCCATCAGCAATTATCATGCCAGAATTTGATCCGTAAGCAGGATCTAGCTTTACTGTTCCACTAATATTCACATTTCCAGTGACATATACAGTATTAGTTAAATTTAAGGTATTCGTAATAGTTAGGTTCCCTTGAATTTTTCTGGAACCAAGAGTAGTCGGAGTAGAGATGGTCACATCCCCACTCGTAGTTCCACCAAGAACTGCATCAGCTTTCCAATTAGTAATTTGTTCATCAGAAATTGGCAGATCTTCTGATACTGGATCAGCTTGTGAAGTATTACATGCTTTATTATTACTCGAACCACTTTGGCAATAAAGACTGCCAGTGATTGTAGACCCTGTAACTGTATTCGCATGCGCTTCTCCTGTACCACCATAGCCTACACGCATATTCGAAATTGATCCAGTACTTCCAGCCACAAAAGCATCGCCAGTAATATATGCACCATTTGAACCAACGATATTACCGTTTGAATACAAACTACCGCTGATATGAGAATTGTTTTTAAAGACAAACCCACCTTGGCCAGCCTGAGTTCCATATTTAAAAACAGCTCCATCTCCAGCCTTAAGCAATACAGTGACCTTTCTCTGAAAACTAGCTATGTCTCCGAGTGAGACGATTTGCTTATCGCCACCCACAAGTGTAGAGATAGTAGTCGTAACTGAATTAGAATTTAAAGTTATAGTTTCGCTACCAGAAATAGGCTTATTATTTTTTATTCTATATGCTGCATCTTCACTACCTGACTCAGCTAAAAAATAAGACTTTTTGGAATTTAAGTTGACATTGGCGCTTCTAAATTCTCGCACTGTTGGTGAAACCAAGCCGATGATAATAGAGAGCATAATAAAAAGGAAAAAAACAACTGAGACCAACATCGCCGCCCCACTATTTTTTTTTATTTTTTTAAAATTCATAGTTTTTATTCATAATCCCCCCGTAGAACCACAGTATTGTACAAATTTTCTGTACGAGCTTGTTTATCATTGGTAGATCTAATAGTAAAAGACACTTTGACAGCTGCACCCTGGGTGGTATTTATTTGGGTAAAAGTAAAGGCAGTGACAACGATAGTAGGGGTGTTTAAGTTTCCAGTGAGTACGCTGTTTTCAAGAAGCCTCAGGTCTGTGCCTGAAAGCAATAACTCCACGGTCTTAGCTACCCCGGCACTATCAGTAGTATTGAGAACTAAATCTGTAGCAGATATAGAAGAAATACTGCGAGCCCCTCTGATCTCTCTAGATATACGTTCCATTATGTGACTACTTTCTGTTAGCTCTGCTTGGATGGTAGTTTCCTTAAAAGATTGAGACATAGTGATCATAGATTGAATGACAACCACAGAAAGAACTACAAAGAGAGCAATGTAGCAAAGAAGTTCGAGAACAGCGTAGCCACCTTTTTTATTGTGATTTTTATTAAGCATCAAGAAAAAATATCGGTTATGTAAAATTGTAATGTTTTAGTAATAGTTGTCCCTCTTTCAGCCCAGGACACAGTGACTGTGACCAACTTGGTTCTAGGATCGTTTGTACCAGAACTCGAGATATCCTGTGTTGTATTATCTCGATTAACACTCGCGATACTCACTGTACGAGTAAAAACACCTACTGTATTTGGTGTAGTTGATAGAGTCCAAGTACTACCAGAGAAAGTCGGGTAATAGCTCGTGCCATTTGTAAGTCCTGAAATATTAGTCCATACATTATCGCGAAGAATTCTCACAGCTTCAGCACCCTCTTCTAGTAAAAACCCCGCTTGAGCAGTATGGAAAGCTTGCCTCGAAACAACAATAGATTTTTGAGAGACCTGCATGGCGGCAATAACTGAGATAGAAATAATCGAGGAAGCGACTATAGCTTCGATCAGCAAGAACCCTTGATTTTTTAAAATTTTTCTCATTTTAATTTGAACTTGCGACACCAGTTGCTGAAATTGTAACAATTTTAGAATAATTAGTCGAAGAAACTGTGATAGTACCAGATGTATTTGGTGCTCCAGAAAGACGATTGAAATAAATGTCGCCTAAAGTTGCACTTACGCCGCCAAAAGTGACGTTTGTAATAGTGGCCGGAGCAGAGACATTTATAGACACATTACTAGAAGATCCGGCAGAATAACTCGTTCCTGTAAAAATTACAATTTTGTCCGACTGAAAATGAACTCCATAAGACGAAGAACTAACCGAGGCTAAAGTTTGCGATTGCGCCTTGTTTAAACTAGACAAAATATCACTGGTAGTATTTTTGAGCACCTGACTTTCTTTTATATTTGAGAATTGAGGCATAACGACTCCGAAAATCAAAGCCATCACCGCTACAACCACTAATACTTCCGCGACTGTCACCCCTCTTGTGTAAGAATTTTTCATTATAATATTATCTTATTTGACTAATTTGTCGCAAAACATCATCGATAGCCATCTTGATTTTTTCCATTTCAGCTTTTAATTTAGTGGCATCTGCCTCCAATGCTTGTGCATCTGCTTTGATCTGACGTTCTTTCATACCTAAATTTTCACGAGCATCCTTCTCGCTATTTGCCAATCTGTCGATTTGAGTTTGTAAAGAACGAATCTCCTGCTGTCTTCTTTGCTCACTAGAATTTTTCTCAGCTATTTCTCTTTTAGCATCTACTTCTGCTCTTCTTGCTTTTTGAAGTTCAGATTCCATATAAAATATATCATTTTTTGCTCTGGCTAAATCATCAGTCAATCTATCGATTTCGATTTGAAGCCTGCTCACTTCCCCGTGTCTACTTTTTTCAGTAGAATATTCGTCAGCAATTTTCTTTTTAGTATCTGTTTCTTCTATTTTTTCTTTTTGCAGCTTAGATTCTTGGTCGACTAAATCCGCCTTGGCTCTGGCTAACTCATCGGCCAATCGATCGATTTTAATTTTTAACTCTGCAATATGTCTCACAAACTCTTTGCCACTCGTTTCTTCCTGTCTCTCTTTTATACTCAGACCAGAACGAACACCGGGAGACTCGTGGTTAATCCTGGCCAGCCTTGCTTTAAGCGAACTAATTTTTATGTTACCTTGTGCAATTGTAGTTTTTAATGCAGATTCCCCACGCTTGATTTCTCCTGCTTTTACTTGTGCTTGTTCTACCTTAAAAAGTAAATTAGATCGAGCCCCGTCTGTACTACGAGTCAAGCGATCGAGTGTGAGTTTTAATTCGGCAATCCTGGTATCATGTTGTTGTATAGATTTTCCACCCATAATTTTTCTCGCAGTATCTCCCTCTCTTTGCTTGACTTCTCTAATCTTAAGTTCTCTTGCGGCTAGTTCTCTTTGCAGTTTTCCTAAATCAAGATTGAGATTGCCTAACTTCAGTTGTAACCTACTTTTTTCTGCTGCTTTTTGTTTAAGCGCAAAAACCTCTGCATCCCGCTTCGCATCCTCTCTTAGTCTATTTTGTTCGTCTGCTGTTTGTGACATATTTTTTATTATACTACTTAATATTATTCAAAACTGAGTAAAGTGGAGAAATCATGGAAATAGCAAAGAACCCAACCGCAGATCCAATCACTATCATTAGCACTGGCTCAATAATGGTAGAAAGATTTTTAGTTTTATTTTCAATTTCTCCTTCATAAAAAATAGCTACTTGAAGCAACATGTCAGATAATTTTCCTGTTTCTCCTCCGACTTCGATCATCTCCGACATCATGATCGGATAGAGCTTGGGATGCGCTTGGAATGCTTCCGCAAAAGGTGCACCTTTTTCGACAGACACAGCAACTTCATCCAAAACATCTTTGAAATAAACATTTTGCACAACATCTTTGGTTATTTGCACAGCCTTAACAATCGAAACACCCGAAAGTAAAAGTGAAGACAGGGTGCGAGTAGTGCGAGCTGTATTCAACTCTTTAGAGAGAGTTCCTATGACAGGAAGCCGTAAAACCACATAATCTATATATTTAGCCATAAACTTGGCACGAAAAAATAAATAAAAACCTACTAAAGACAGGCCAAATATAACAAAACTTAGTAGCAAATGAGAGGAAAAAAAATTCCCCGTAGAGACAATAATGCGAGTAGATAGAGGTAAGTCTACCTCGAGTTCTTTAAAAGTTCGAGCAAGTGTGGGTACAACAAAAGAAAACATTAGAATTCCGATAACGACCATCGCGCAAAGTATGACTCCTGGATAAATAAGCGCTCCGGTTACTTTTTTATTTAAGGAATGAGATTTTTCTAAATTCAGACCGACATCTGACAGTGCGCCCGATAAGTTTCCTGATTCTTCGCCAGCTCGCACCATCGATACAAAAAGTTTTGAAAAGACGCGAGGAAACTTGGCGAGGCCACTTGAAAAAGTTTCTCCACTATTTATATTACTAGATAGCGATATAAGAATATTGTTCAATACTGGATTTTTAGTTTGTTTTCTTAAAACGGACAGTGCCCTATGCAAAGATAGGCCAGCCCTTAGCATTCCACTTAAATTTTTAGTAAATATTATTTGCTCACTGAGTTTTACTCTGCCAAAAATATTTTTAAAATCCAACCTCTTTAGAAAACTACCTTCACCTATCGCATTGACTGAAATAGGAACACTGCCACGAGAACGAAGCTCGCGAGCCAGAGCAAAACGACTTTCGGATTCTAAAGTGCCTTCGACAACTTCCCCTTCTTTTGATTTTGCTCTATATGAAAAAAGCATTTAATTTTTATTCGGAAACAACACGGAACACTTCTTCCAGCGAAGTCATTCCGAGTGCCGCTTGAAATACTCCGTCTTCAAGCATAGTCATCATTCCCTCGTTTTTAGCTTGGACTTCTAGTTCATCTTGCGAGGCTCTCTTTAGAATCATTTCTCGAATGGTCGGTGTGACAGTCAAAACTTCGTGCATACCTATTCTACTAGAATAGCCGTCTTCAAATTCACTGGTTTTGACCGGACGATAAAAGGGAATTTTTTCCCAAGTATCTTTTGGACCGATAATTTTCTCATCTTTTAGCAAGACAAGCATCCGATCTAAGTCAATAATCTTGGTCAAATTTTTTATCTCTGTTTCTGACAAGAAATACTTTTCTTTTGTGGACACTAGTTTTCGTACTAGTCGCTGAGCAATGATGGTTTTTACGGTAGCTGTGATAAGGAAAGGCTCCACTCCCATATCCATCATACGCGGAATAGCTCCAGCGGCAGAATTGGTGTGAATAGTGGATAGCACCAAGTGCCCTGTAAGCGAAGCGTTCACTGCCAGCCCCGCCGTCTCACCATCACGAATCTCCCCCACCATTATTATATCTGGATCCTGACGCAGGAGTGAGCGAAGACCGTTGGAGAAGGTGAGCCCAATTTCCGGCTTGACTTGAGTTTGATTCACTCGAGGCATTTGATATTCTACTGGATCTTCAACAGTAGAGATATTTACTTCTGGTTTGTTTAACATTTCCAGCATCGTATAAAGTGTAGTGGTCTTTCCAGATCCCGTCGGCCCAGTAGCTAGCACCATACCTGTTCTTTGTTTTAAGGAATTATGAATACGTTCTAGGGCTTCACCATGGAAACCAAGACCTTCCAATGTAAAACCATGCGAATTTTCTTTCAAGAGTCTAATGACAGTTTTTTCGCCAAAGAAAGTCGGCAAAATAGAAACACGGAAAGATATCTTTTCACCATTTTCTTCTTTTTTAAATCTGCCGTCTTGGGGCAATCTCTTTTCATCGAGTTTTAGACTAGCCATGACCTTGATACGAGCAGTGATACCAGGAGCAGCATTTTTATCAAGCACCATGGCATCGTGTAGTAACCCGTCGATTCGATAACGAATAGTTAGATCTTTTTCACCAGGCTCGATATGAATATCTGAAGCATTTTGTAAAATAGCATGAAAAACTAAAGAATCTACGATCTTTATGACCGGCAAGTCCTCGGCCATTTTCTTTAGATCTGTTTCAGACTTTTCTTTATCACCATCAAAGGAAGCGGAAACTGCTGTGGATTCTTTTTGAATTATATTGCCAAACTCCACTTGTAAACTTTTCCTATATTGCACCAGCACCAACTTCATGGAATTTGAATCCGTCAGACTAGGCAAAATCTTGATACCCAAACGCTTTTTTACGAAATCAATAACAGGCAAATCATCCACATCGAGCATGGCCACTTCCAATCCATTTTCACTTTGCTTGTAAGCAACGATATTGTAATTGCGAGCTATAGCTTCAGGAATAAGCGAGAGAACAGGGAGATCAATTTTTTGTTTAGATAAATCAACAAATGGAATTCCTACAACAAAAGCCTCCATTCGCTTTAGATCAGATTCAGAAATTTTTCCATCAGAAAGCAAGACATTACCAAGCTTTTGCTTAACTTCGAGAGCTTTTTTTTCAGAAGCTTCAAAGTCATCCGGTTTTACCAGTCCAGAATCCAAAATAAATTTCTTCAACTGTTTTTCATCTATTTGCATTGCTTTAAGTATACCAAAAATCCTCTATAAAAACATGCTGTAGAGGATTTTTTTAAATAAGTGGGTGGATGAATTTAATTTTCAATAAAGAAAGGTTTCTTTATTACATCTACGTCAGTCGGAAAGCTATTCGCGGCACCATTATTACAAATCACTGAGTACGTGGTAGGTGCGGCTGGAGTAAGAGTTTTACTACCATTCTTTGCACCTCCTGTATCAAATCCGACACCAACGCTCGCAGTAGATGCAGCCGGGCATCTCCAATCAATGGTTATCGAGCCACCAGAACCTATCTTGCAGGAGTAGTCGTCTGTCGCAGAAGAACCAGCACACTTACAAGAACTATTGTTTCCACAACCAACAACAACATAAGAAACATTGATCCATGTACTGTCGGTGACGGTCTCCCAATTCGCTGCTGAAGCGTTATTAAAAGGATTAATGAAGGATAAAAGTTTTTCTAGTTTACCCATACCCATGTCACTATCGTCGCTACATTTGGCTGAATATTTGAACAATCCTAGCGATAGTGGAGCAGCAAAAGGAAAACTTAACACCTCTGGATCAATTGATGGATCGACCCAACCAGGGGATCCGTCTGTAGCCTCGCAGTTTAGAGTGAAATTACCAGCACCTTGCCAAGAAAAGTTTACAATCTCACCCGGTGTGACATTTAGGGCAGTTTCTGCTGTATTGTGGTCCCTCATGTTCACCTTTAGGTCTAGAGAAAGAGGGGGACGAGGAAAAGCTTTACAAAGTGTTCCGTCCCAGTATGTTCCCCAAACACAAGATGCACCTACAGTAAGTTGATCTAGCTCAACGTTATTATTATAAAGAAAGAAAGCTCTACCAATAAAAGGAACAGTGACGTTCGACTTTGTACCTGCATCTGCAGTACCTGTACTTACAGGAGGAGCGACTATAGTATTAAAACCTGGATAAGAAGAAGATACAATAGTCCCCCCTACAACTTCTGGATTATTAACAGTCCAAGAAAGAGTTGTAGTACAACTACTTTGATTTTCGGCGATTACGCACGGAGAAGGAGCAGCTATTAATGCTCCAGACATAGTAGGAGGAATTGGTTCACAAGCCGTTGATCCATTCCATTGAGTTCCGGCTGCGCAAACTGACTGAACAAGATGTTGAGCAAGTTCAATTCCGTTGTTGTAAAGAAAGAATGTCCTATTACCAGCTGGCACTACGACAGACTGAACTCCTGATTGAGGAGAGGTTAACGTATTGGTAACATTTATATTAGTCATACCCGAAGCAGTAATAGCAGTAGGGGCTGCTTCTGGGTTGGTTATACTCCAAGACAAATTTGCATTACAACTATTTGCACCAGATGCAATAGTGCAAGGAGAAGGACCAGTCAAAGTTCCAGATGGAGTAGGAGGAGGTGGATTGCGAGTAAAATTCGCACTATCGCACCAAGTACCAAGTCCACTAAATCCAGGACTTTCCATATAAACATGGACGTTAAATGCTCCATAGTCTGGGTGTCTACTAAATGGAATGGTAGCTTTCCATACTCCTCCACCTTGGTTCACGGCACTATAAATACCGTTTACGTTAGCCCACAGATCATCTTGTCCATTAATGTCGGACCAGACATATAGTTTAGCAGCTGTGGCATTTGCCACTCCATTTATATATACATCGTGAGTAGCACCAGTAGCATCAACTCCATCAGGAGTGGCTGAAGTACAAGTAGGTGTTGGAGGTGAAATAGGTTGTGAGCAAGATTTATTTGTTCCACCATTTGAGCCATTACACCACCATTGATATTCATAAAGGTTTGGATTGGAAGCATCTGGATATTCTGCAGTTGCGCCTGTGGTACCAGCTGAACAATTATAGGGAACTTGAGGCAGAGAACACTCACCATCGATTGGCTTCGGTTGTGAGCAAGATTTATTTGTTCCACCATTTGAGCCATTACAATTCCACCACCAACTAGTGGAAGTCTCTGTGTTATCTACACTTGTACCAGCTGAACAATTATAGCGAACTTGAGGCAGAGAACACTCACCATTGATTGGCGGAAGAGCACATGTAAGACCTCTTGGTGAAACACTTAAAAGTGTACTTCGTGTGCTGTCTTGCACATCGACAGCATACGCATAGATCTGGCGAGCTGCCCCGTCTTGTGGAGCAGTCCAACTGAATCCATGATTACCTACTGCTCCCTCACGAGTTATGTTTGCAGCAAGCTGCGCAAGTAAGTTTCCTGATGAAGCTGGACCATTAAAAAGCTGAACAGTGACTGCAGCATTTGAACTAGAAGGTGTCGGGTCGGAGTCAGTATCACGCGCCCAACCATACACTGCTCCTGCACCACATGATGCATTATCAAAAGATCCTATAGGAAGACTATTGGGTTTGGGTTCTTTACATAATACATTACTACCTCCATTTGAACCATTACACCACCATTGATATTCATAAAGGTTTGGATTAGCAACAGTTGGATATTCTACAGTTCCGCCTGTGGTACCAGCTGAACAATTATTGTGAATAGGAGGATTAGAGCAAGCACCATTGACTGGAACAGTACAGGCCACTCCTGTCTGGCAATCTTGTGTATAAGTCGCGCCCGGTTCAAGAGTTGCACCAGCACAATCATTATTGTTGTTTTTTGAGGTGCAATAATAATTTTGAGTTCCAGTACCACAACTACCTACACATAGACCATACTCCCAATTGTCACCTCTCTCATCGTTATCTCCAGTATCAGTGCACCAAAAATCTGCAGGATAGTCTGTGTAGCCATCATTATCATTATCTATGCCATCATTACATTGAGCAGCAGCTTCTGCAAATGGAACACGAACAAAAGAAAAAGACAAAACTATAATTAAAAAAAAAAGATGTATTTTATATTTGTAAATGTTTTGCATAATTATTTTGAATTTACTTCGATTAATACATGAATAGTGTTTTCGGATATCAATGCCCCACTGAATCTTAATAGATATTTGGTGTTTTCTGCATCAATAAAGGCAAAAGTATCAGCTTCAGAG
>Ga0163151_10006262_pt1 | contig 14598 bp, 21 predicted proteins | sample OliLakLV19MP5IB2_FD_145596 | JGI IMG/M metagenome (GOLD analysis project Ga0163151, IMG submission 145596) | Freshwater microbial mat bacterial communities from Lake Vanda, McMurdo Dry Valleys, Antarctica - Oligotrophic Lake LV.19.MP5.IB-2 | ecosystem: Environmental > Aquatic > Freshwater >...
CAAGAAGCGTGGGGGCATCCTGGGCGGCTTCGGCGGGGGTGCGGACGGCATCTTCAAGTCGCTGGGGATGAACCCGGCGAGCATGAGCCCCCTCCAGAAGCTGATGATCCTGGGCGGTGCCGGCATGGGCGGGGGCGGGCTCTTGGCGGCGTCTCCCGCACTCGCCGGCATGGGAGGCGTGACGGCCGCGGCCGGGCTGCTGCCGCAGTTCATGCCCAACCAGGGGCAGCAGCGTATGCAGGCGAGCATGGGCATGGGCGGGCCGCAGGCGGGGTACAACCCGGGCGGTCAGACGGCCCAGGCGGTAAACACGCCGCAACCGGGGCAGCCCGGTGCGCGTAACGAGTGGCTGCACCAACAGCAGGGCACGTAGGCGGCCTAAACGCCTAGCAGGAGTCGAACATGACGGTCATCGGCCTGATTTGCCTCATTGTGTTTCTCGGCGTCGTGGCCTACGTGGTGGAGTGCATGAAGTTGCCCGCCCCGTACGGCCGCATCGCCCAACTGGTACTGCTGATCCTCCTCATCGTGGGGATCGGCAAGTTCGCCCTCGCCCAGGGCATGGCTTTCTAGTTTCGCCCACGAGGAGTAGAGATGCGAAGTGTAATCCTGGCCGCAACGGTGCTGATCGCGTCAGCGTCCCATGCGGCAGAACCGTTCCCGTACCTGCCGGAAGTGATCGTGATCACGCCGACGGACAACAGGGACGACGCACTGGCAGAGGTGAACGCCAAGCGGGCCACGCGGGGGATGCGTCCCTACGTCCGCGACGAGGGCCTTACTCAAGCGGCGAGGGGTGCCGCCAAGTACCGGGCCGACCGACTGATCTTCGGGCACGTCATGCAGGGCATGGGGGACTTCCAGTTCCTGCCCCCTGGGAGCACGGCCGCGAGTGCGGGGTGTGCTGCGTACCCGGCCTCCTACGGGTGGCTGTCCTGCGACATCTGGGAGCACAACATCTACGCCGGGGCCGCGTGGGCTCCGGGCCGCGACGGCAAACGCTACATGCACCTGTTCGTGAGATAACTTCGGTGGTAGACTTACCGCATGAAGATAAAGCAACGCAAACGCCGCAGACGCGGGTCGCCGCCGGACATCAAGTTCGACGTCGTCCCGTGCCCGCGTGCTGACCTCAAAGGCCCGTGCCACGTGTTCCTGGGCGGCAAGCACCGCGGGTACGGTCGAGTCTGGTGTGGGAAGAACATGCTGGTGCACGTGTACGTCTGGGAGCAGAAACACGGCCCCGTTCCTGACGACCGCGTTCTCGATCACCAGTGTCGCAACCGCGGGTGCTGCAACGTCGACCACCTGCGGGTCGTCACACGTAAGATCAACGTGCGGGAAAACGTGGTCGGACACCGGTGGCAACTGGGCAAGGCCAAGACGCATTGTTTGCGGGGCCACCCGCTGTACGGCGACAACGTCAGAATAACTCGTGCCGGCACTCGCGTTTGCAAGACCTGCGACCGCAACAGGCAGCGAGTCAAAGTCGCTACAGGTAAGTAGCGTAATTCGCCCACAACACGGAGGATCGAGATGAACGCGAAACTGCTGACCGACGTCCTCGGCGGCGTCATGAAGCTGGACTTCCTGGAGGGCTACCGCACGTACATCGCCGCGGTCGGCCTCCTGGGGCTCGCCGTGTACCTGTTCACGCAGGGCGACTACACTCAGGCCGTCAGCAACCTGAGCATCGCCCTGGCGGCCCTCGGTCTGCACGAGAAGAAGGCCGAGCCGCCGGCCGTACTACAGCTGCCCCAGGTGAGCGTGAGCCCGCCCGCCAACGTGACGTTGTACAACCCCGGAGAGTGACGTGGACACCAAGGCCCGCTTCGCCAACCCTGCCTGCTGCAAGGAGGGCGGTATCCACGTCATCTGGCTCATCAAGGGCCGGGACCGCGACGTCGAGAAGACGGGTTGGCACATGGGCCAGGAGACCTCGGTGGCGATCAAGTTCTGTATGTTCTGCGGGACACGGCTGACGGCAGAAACGCCGGCCGTGTCCCGCTAAGGGAGGGGCCAGTCACCGCGACTGGCCCCTTCTTCGTCTGTTAGAATACCAGGCGTACACCCACACCCCGCACGACAAGGACGTCGTACCATGATGCTTTCCATTCTGACCCGCAACGCGATGACCTTGATTCCAATGGCGTGTCGGTGGAGAGTGTACTGCCCAAACGAGGAGGCCACGGATGGCACCCGAAGTCGAGGACACGAAAGTCCAACACAAGCCGTGGGGCAAGACCCGGTGCGTGTACCGTGACCAGACGCACGAGATCTGGCACGCCAGCATCAAGCGGGGCGGGTACTCCAGCCGCCACACGCACGAGCGGAAGCCGAACCTGTTCTACGTGTCGTCGGGTACGCTGCTGGTGCACGTGTTCAACAACGCGTACTCCACCGTCCCGATCACCACCTACCAGCTCGGCGTGGGCCAGCAGGTGACGATCGAAGACGGCGTGTGGCACCAGTTCGAGGCGACGTCGGACGCGGAGCTGGTGGAAGTGTACTGGGCGTACCTCAAGGGCGAGGACATCGTCAGGGCAGACGAGGGAGGGCTCAAGGCATGAGCTGGTACGCGTGGTTCCTGGCCGTCACCCTGGGGGCGGACAGCTTCGACACCCGTGACCTGTGGACCGACATACTCTCGGCCCCACTGCTGCGGCCACTGGTCATCCCCGCACTGTGGAACAGTGACCCGGAGGTCAACTACCGGGTCAGGCTCATTACCGGCGTCAACCTACCGGAGTGGGCACGCGACCCCGTCGAACTGAAGACGGTGTCAGACCTGTGGGGCGACCCGCACGACGCCCTACAAATCGAGAAGCTGGCCGCCTACTATGGCGACCAGCTTCTCGACGGCGGCAAGGCCGGCTACCGCATCGAGAGGCTGGCACGCGAACTGAACCTGGTGCCCCAGGGGTGCGTGATGCCGTGGGGGACACCTGCGGCCCGTAGGTGGATCTACTGGTGCCGGGCCTCACACGCCGGGCTCAACCCGGAGGGGTCGCCCTGTATGCCGACAGACTTCCAAATACCCATCCCAATGCCAAGAGTGAAGCCGTGATGCTGAGTGACCAGGGGACACGCAAACCGGCCGGGTTCGTGATCGTCTACCGCAACGACCCGCACTACAAGGGGATCGACACCTTCCTGCTGGTGCAGGGGGCGGGGCAGGCGATCACCAACTGCTGCCTGCTGGCGTCGGCCACCAAGTTCGCCGAGTACGCCTCGGCCCGCGAGTGGCTGAAGCTACACCCGGACGCCGGCAAGGGCACGCTCCCCGGCGAGATAGTCGAGGTCGAAGAGGAGACCCACATCGTCCTCAAGCGGCCCAACGCCCCCAAGGAAGTGAAGGACTTTCTGGACCGCCTGGAGAACAAAAAACTCCCGTAACCTTTACGCACGAACCCTGGGAAGTGTGATACAACCCCCAGGTCTCGGCAGCCGCCGCGACGCCTATCACGGAGACTACGGATGAAACGCAAGGGCTTTACGCTCATCGAGTTGTTGGTGGTGATCGCCATCATTGCGGTGCTCATCGGGCTTCTACTCCCCGCCGTGCAGAAGGTCCGCGAGGCCGCCTCCCGGATGAAGTGCCAGAACAACCTGAAGCAGATCGGCCTGGCCCTCCACAACTACCACGACGCCAACCTCAAGTTCCCCACCTCGGGCGAGGGCCTGACCCCGGCCGGGGCCACGGCGTTCGACCCGCACTCCACCTTCACTTACTTGCTGCCCTACATCGAGCAGGGCAACGTGAAGATGGACATGAACTTCGCCTACAACGACAACCGGGCTCCCGGCAACCAGGTCTCGGGCAAGGTCCGCATCAAGATCTTCGAGTGCCCGTCGGCCCCGGAGTACACCGACCCGGCAGGGTACGGCAAGTCGGACTACATGCCCATCGTGAGCACCAACATCGACCCCGCCAGCGGGGCACCGACGGCCGCCAAGGAGGAGGCCGGTATGCTCAGGCTGAAGGGCAGCACGTTCGCGGACTGCGGCGACGGCACCTCGAACACCCTGGCCTTCATCGAAGACGCCGGCAAGATCCCGGACGGTACGCCGGGCGGGTTCGTCAGCAACTACACGGACTCCAACGCCAACGGCGTGGACAAGTCCCCGGGCGGCAAGCGTATGAACAACCGCTGGGCCGAACCAGACATCGGCAACGGCATCTCCGGCCCGCCGGCAGGGCCTGATTACGCCAAGAAGGTCATCAACCAGTCGTCCCAGCCCAAGGGCGGCCCGTCGGCGTGCCCGTGGAAGACCAACAACTGCGGCCCCAACGACGAGCCGTGGTCTTTCCACACGGGGGGCGTGGCGGTAGTCTGGGGCGACGGACACGTGTCGTTCGTCCGGGACAGCATCACCCCGGTTCAAATGCGAGCCCTCATCACCCCGCGTGGCGGGGAAGTCTACTCAGCGGAGTGACCGTGGTCCCTAGCGTCGTCAGCTACGTACACAAACACACGGCCGCCCACCCGCGGCCGTGGCTCGTTCTGGGCAAGGGGCCGACCGCCGAGCGGATGTCGGACCTGGACACTTCCAAATACCACTTTCTGACTCTCAACCACGCCTGCCGGCTGGTCGTGCCGGACGTGGCCCACTTCGTCGACATCGAAGCCTACAACGACTGTGCGGCCTACCTGGACACCGTACTCCAGGCCCGCGTGTGCCTGCCGTGGCACCCGCACGTGGGCAACCGGGCGGCCAAGCCGGACCTACTCCAGTACGGCATCCCCGACCGCCGGCTGGTCTCCTATAACGCGACGACTGCTGGTAAACTATCGCGTATGCCCGGTCTACCCACCGTACGCCTGCGGTTCTTCTCCGCAGTGGCGGCGTTCAACATCCTGGGCCACGCGGGGGTCCGCGAGGTGTACTCTCTCGGCGTGGACGGCGGCACCGCCTACGCCCCGGCGTTCGACCACAAGGACAAGCTGCGCAACGGCCGAGACACCTTCGACGACCAGTTCGGGGAGATCGAGTACGCCGTTAAGTCGCACAAACTGAATTGGACGAAGTTGTGAGAGGATCAGGCCACCCCAACGACACGGAACCGCCCGTCGGCCGCCGACACCTCATCTACTACATCCTCCCCGTGGCCGGCAACGGCGTGTGGCAGAAGGGGGTGGACGCCCTACGCCTGCGGTGGGGGCTGTTCACCGGGAAGAAAATCGTCGCCATCGCCCGCGGCGAGCCCATCACCGAGCAGCTGACCGTCAGTGAGATGAAGGCAGGGGACAAGACGGTCGCCACCCGCCCCCTGGACGACCTGGAGACGGTGCGGGCGTACCTGCCACCGGACTGCGAGGTGATCGAGGTCGACAACGACCCCATGCGGTGGGAGCACGTGGCCTGGGAACGCCTGTGGGCACGTGTGCTGGAGGGTGCCGACGGGATGGACGCGGTGCTGTACTGCCACGCCAAGGGGGTGACCCGCCCGGCGTGGTCGGCCGCTCACCGCTGGGCCGACCTTCTGTACACACTGGCCCTCGACTACTGGCCCGAGACCGAGGCCCTACTCCGCAAGGGGCCGATCGCCGGCTCCCTGGTGAAGTACGGCAACTTCTTTTCCGCCCCGTCGAACATCGGTAAGTGGCACTACTCGGGCAACTTCTTCTGGATGCGGGCGTCCACGGCTCGGGAGAAGCTGGCGACCGTGCCCGTCCCCGCGGACAGGTGGGGGGCGGAAGCCTGGATCGGGATCGCCTTCCCGATCGAGCAGTGCGGCGAACTGTTCGGGCCGCGTAACCTGGACATGTCCCTGTACTTCGACGACCACATGGACAAGGTGCTGGAGGACTTCACCGCCTGGTCCACGCACCACCGCCCCTCGCCCGTCGTCGTGCCACCCGTCGTCGTGCCACCCGTCTACGAGCGGTTCTGCAACGGCGTCCGCCTATCGGTGGTGGTGCCCACCGCGGGACGGCCTAGCCTACAGCGGACCCTGGCGTCGTTCCTGTCCCAGCTGCACCCGCACGACGAAGTCATCATCGAGAACGACAAGTCGGGCGACTGGGGCATGACCCCGCGGACCCGCGGCCAGCGGGCGGCCACCGGCGACTACCTGATGTGGATGGACGACGACGACGTCTACCTGCCCGGGGCCTTCGACGCCGTCCGGGCCGCCCTCAAGGAGAACCCCGGTCGGCCGCACCTGTTCTCCATGAAGCGCAGCGTGCCGTTCAACGATGTGCTGCCCAAGGTGCGGGAGATCAAGGTCGGCAACGTGTCCACGCAGATGCTGGTGGTGCCCAACGACCCCAGCCGCCTGGGCGAGTGGAGTTCGCGGTACGAGGGCGACTTCGACTTCATCGCCAGCACGCTGAACAAGTACCCGCCCGAGGCCCTGGTGTGGCACGACGCCGTGCTGTCGGTGTGGCGGCCGGACGGTGACGCCACGACCGTGGCGTCCCTGCCGCGGACCATCCACCAGTTCTGGACCGGGCCGAAGGACATGCCGCCCGTGTTCGAGAAGTGGGCCGAGAAGTGGCGGGAGTTGAACCCCGACTGGACCTACAAGCTGTGGACCGAGGCCGAGGTGGCTGCCCTGGACCCGGAGATCGGGCGGGCCATGCGGGAGGTGCCCTACGGCCTGGAGCAGCCCGCCGCCAAGTCGGACCTGGCCCGCGTCGCAATCGTCCTGTGTCGGGGCGGGTTGTGGGTGTCGTCCGACGTGGAGCCGGTCAAGCCCCTGGGCACCGTACTGGACGGCGTGAGCGTGTTCCGCATCACCGACAACACCGACCGCCCGGTGTGCGTGTTCGGGGCGGTGCCCGACCACGCCTGGATGCGGACGGCCCGGGGCACCATACTGAGCCGTCGGGCACACGCCCTGCCGCCACCGGCGGTACGTAGGGTGATCGGCGTGACGGGCGACGCCCTGGGCGTGTTCGCCCTGCCCACCCGGTTCTTCCAGCCGTACCCGTGGATCGTGCGGGAGTTCTTGTACAAGCCGGCGTCCACGTGGCCCGACGCGTACGCCATCCACCGCCACGCCGGCAGCTGGCGGGCGGACATGATCATGCCACTGTTCAGGACGTTCAAAAACCGTTTTTGAGGTACAAGCCGTGGACGGCGTCTTCCACCACACGGGCCTCAAGTCGAGTTCGCCCGCCCCGCCCCGTGCGGGACTGGGCGAGAAGGTGCGTATCTTCGTGGGCACCGAGCCCAAGACGGAGATCGCCCGCAAGGTGCTGGAGTGCAGCATCAACCGGCGGACCAACTCCGAAGTCGAGTTCATCCCGATGATCGGGAAGGAGTGGCAGTACGACACCACCGGGTTCCAGCAGGGCACCGGGTTCTCCCTCCGCAGGTGGATGATCCCGGAATACTGCAAGTGGCACGGCCGGGCCATCTACCTGGACTCCGACCAGCTGGTGTTCAGCGACATCTGGGATCTGTGGTGCCAGCCCGACTACAACCCGATCCCGGGGTGTGCCGCGTGGATGACGTACCAGACGTCGAAGTTCAGCGAAAAAGTACCGCACCCCAACTCGTCCGTCATGGTGATCGACTGCCAGCGGGCACAGGCCCTGCCGTACTTCCACCTGGACCGGGTCGTCGACTTCCTGAAGAACAACCCCAGCAAGAAGTCCTACGGGGATCTCATGTTCCCCAACTGGATGAAGCCGGGGCCTGGCAAGATCGGCGTGGAGTGGAACAGCCTCAACGTGTTCACCGAGGGCAAGACCAAGCTCCTGCACTACACCAAGGAGCCGGAGCAACCGTGGTACGTGCCCGACCACCCGTTCGCCCGCCAGTGGAAGCTGGAGTTCCAAATCGCCCTCAACCTCGGGTACATTACCCCGGACGAAGTGAAGGATGCGGTGTCGAAGTTCGGCATCAAAGAGGACTGGCGGGTGACCAACGGGCTCCACCCGGAGTACCTGGCGTTCATCCCCAAGAAGAAGCCGCCGCGGAGATAGACAACGTGACGGAGAACATCATCTGGGCCACTAGCTTCGCCAAGGACATGTGGAATGCGAGCGGTAAGCCGCTCATCGAGTCGTTCCACGCGTCAAAGTCAGAGGGGCGGATGTTCGTCGGGTACGAGAAGATGGCCCTGCACGAGCTGTACGCCGCCAACCTGGAGGGCTACGACGTCGGCAAGGACGCCTTCCTGCTGGAGTTCTTGGAGGCCAACCGGGACATCATCCCCACCCACATGGGTGGGGACCGCAAGTTCCCGGAGTGCGTGTGTAAGGGCGGGCCGTTCGGGCCGCACGACAAGAAGCACGTGATGCCGTGCCCCGGACACTGGTTCAACAAGAACTTCTCGCGGTGGTTCAGGAAGGTCGCCACCATGAAGGCGGCCGTGGAGCTGCACCCGGAGACGGACATCTTGATCTGGGTGGACGCCGACTGCTTCTTCAAGAAACAGGTGACGGCCAAGGTGCTGGTGCACGACTGGTTCAAGATGATGTACAGCGTGTTCTTCTTCAAGAATAAGCGGCCGGTGATTGAGACCGGCCTCGTAGGGTACTGGCTCAAGAACTCGGGTCGGAAGGTGCTGGACGCCCTCGTCGGACGGTACGCCAGCGGCAACTTCCGCAAGGACCACCGTTGGGACGACAGCTGGCAGACGCAGATGGCCCTCGCCGACACGAAAGCCCTGGCCGTCGACCTCGCGGAGAAAGTAGGGGAGCACGCCGCGGTGGTAGAGCACTCGGTCGTCGGGGAGTACATCGGGCACGACAAGGGACGACACGGCCGCAAACTGGGGATCATGACGTGATGCGATTGGACAAGGCAAAGAGCGTGTGGGAGATGCTGATTCGAGACGCCGCCCCGCTGGGGAAAAAGGCGATCGAGGACTACGTCAAGAAGTGGGGCGATACCGAGGGGTACACCGTCCTGTCGGTGAACGCCGAGACGGACGGGTCGCCAATGCGGTTCCGGGTGCACGTGGACGTGCACAGCGAAGACGTCATGGCCAACATCTTCACGTTCGCGGTGTACAACCCGAACCTCCAGTACGACACCCGGGAACGCAACCTGGCGGCGATCAGGTGCACGCAGGCGTCGCTGCCTCCGCACCTCGCGGGCAGGCCGCACAACATCGACAAGTTCATGACCGACGTCATGATGGACAAGGTCAAGAAGGCCACCGGGTACACCGGCCTCGCGTACGGCGACCTGTGGTTCCACTCCGAGCCCACCATCGAGTCGGCCAAGGCCCACGGTGCGCACGAGGGCATGATCTCCGTCGGGTATCTCACCAAGGCCGGGCAGATCGCGTTCTACAAGTGGATAGACGTGATGGGCCTGAAACTGACCGAACCCGACCTCGTAGTAGGGTAACACGGCAAGGAAGCGGTAAAATGCGAATCCAGAACCTGTTCACCACGCTGAAGGGCAACAACACCATAGCGTTTGTGGTGGGCACCGGGCCGTCCATGCGGTGCTTCCCCGCGGACTGCCTGAAGGGGGCCTTCGTGGTGGGGCTCAACCAGGCGTGGCGATATGTGCGGGCCAACCTCATGCTTACCGTACACCCAGAGCTGTACCAGGAGTTCGCCAAGAGGCCGGAGCCGCACTCGGTCGACCCGGTGCCGTGGGTCATCAAGAAGAAGGCCCCGATGGCCGACCTCTCCCTGGACGATCCCACGCACTACATCTTCAACACCAGCCACGAGATCAAGACGGTGTGGGAGCAGCCGGCCGACACCTTGTACCTGGGTGAGGGCATCCAGTGCACGGCGATCGACCTCCTGGCCCGCATGGGGGCCAAGACGGTCATCCTGGTGGGGTGCGACATGACGAGTCTGGGCGGCGACTACCACGGGCACGACCAGCACGTGCGGTGGCTCGGGCGCAGGCCCGCGGACCAATACGCTCTGTACCGAAAGACGACGGCCAAGGTACGATCAGTGGTACGAGACAAGCTGGGCGTCGACGTCCTCACCCTGACACCGTTTGTGGGTCTGGCACACGTCGAGGAGGACTACCAGCGACTGCGTAGCGAGCTGGGGCTGAAGCCGCTATCGAAGCCGAAGGACGTCTCGCCGTACCTACGCAAGAAACCACACAAGCCAGGGAAGAGGTGACACGTGGATAAGAAGAAGCTGGACCGGTACGAGGGGCTGTTCGCCTGCCTCGAAGACATGATGGCCGAGCAGCGTCAGGACATCACCTTCCTGGAGGTGGGGACGTACAACGGCAAGCGGGCCGCCGACCTGTGCACGTACTGGCGGGAGCAGACCGAGGGCAAGTTCACGTACATCGGGTTCGACCTGTTCGAGGACATGACCCCGGAGATGAACAAGGCCGAGCTGTCGAAGTCTACCCTGCCGCCGGCTAAGGCCGCGGCCGAGGCCACCCTGAAGAGGGCCGGGGCCAACGTGCTCGCCCTCATCAAGGGCAACACCCGCGAGACCATCCCGGCGTTCGTCGAGGTGCTGCACGGCAGCGTCATCCCCGACCTGATCTTCGTGGACGGTGGGCACTCCCTGGAGACCATCGACTCGGACTGGGCGGCACTCAGCAATCTGGTCGGCCCGAAGACGTACGTCGTGTTCGACGACTACTACGAGAACAAGGACGACTACGGGTGCAAGCAGCTGATCACCCGTCTGGCGGCCGACCCCGCTTTCAAGGTCGAACTACTCACCCCGGTGGACCGGCCGATCAGCACCGGGCTGCACATCCGCATGGCCCTCGTTAAGCTGAAGAAGGCGGCGTCACTCAAGAAGGTGGCCTGACATGCGGTTCTGGAAGCCCAAGGCGATCGGCGGCACGCCACGAGTGGGGATCGCTGTCGCCGCGTACCTCAACGACGACACTTCGGGCCGGCAGCACGCCGGCCTTCGCGGACTCGTGTCCGCGTTCGAGGCCCAGACCTACGCCCACAAGATCGTCTACGTCTTGCACGACGGGCCGTACACCGCGAAACCGGAGCCGCCCGATCTGGGGTGCTATTTCACCTGTGCCGACGAGCGTAAGCAGCAGTTCGGCCACCCCTACCGGCAGTTGGCGATAGACCGGCTACTGGAGATGGGGTGCGAGTGGATCGGCCTGACCAACCAGGACAACTACTACGTGCCTACGTACCTGGAGTGGATGCTGGCCGAGGCCCAGGCGAAGAAGGCCGACTTCGTGTACTGCGACTGCGTGCACAGTCACAAGCTGTGGAAGGCACTGCCCGCCCTGCCCCGCCGCGGGAAGATCGACCTGGGCAGCTTCCTCGTGCACCGCTCGCTGGTCGAGAAGATCAGGTTCGATAAGTTCACTTTCGCGGGGGACTGGGACTACATCTCCAGGCTCCTCGGGGCCTCCAAAAGGTTCGCCCACCTGGCGGCCACACTCTTCATCCACAATTGACCGTACAGCTGACTTGTGCCATCATGCCCGCGAACCACCAACACGCGAGGCACGTCTGTGAAGACCAAGACCGTCATCAACAGTCACCGCGGTGCGGCCAAGACCGACATCAACAACAAGATCGAGGTCGCCGGGACCGAGCAGCACAACGGGGCACACACCAAGTACAAGGTGGTGCTCAACGACGACACGTTCAGCCACCGTGAAACGGAAATCGAGTTCCACCACATCACCGAAGGACTGCCGCCCAACCCCCCGGCGATGGGCGTGACCAACGAAGTCCTGCTGGCGATCGTCGAGGACCGCCTGTATATGTTCCAGGGCGGGCCGTGCGCGTGTGAAGAGAACGCGGTGGCCCTGTCGCACGTGCGTGTGGCACTGGCGGCACTCAAGGAACGTACGCGTCGCCGGTCGCTAACCGGCCTGGAGGGTAAGATGGCAGAAGACAACGTAGTGGTGACGGCGGCCGACCGGGTACGCTCGGAGGACGGAGTGCTGCACATCGGGTCCAACGGGTTCCCCGCCGACGCCCTGGCGAAGTGGGGCAACTGGTCGCAGGTGGAAGCCGCGGTCAAGCGACTCGACCCCGCGATCACGACCGGCGAGATGGGCGTGATCGAGGCGGCGGCCATCGTGGCGGGCGGCGGGGCCAAGAACGGCCTGGCCGAGCTGAAGTCCGCCCTGGCCACCACCAGCAAGGCGTAACCCAAAAGCAGTATTGAGATCGTCTCGCCCGCAAGCATCTGGGACAATGACATGGCAACGCTGAACGACCGGATCTTCGCGGCTCTGGCAGGCCCGGCTTTACTGGCAGCCCAAGACGCGGTGAACATGTTCACGCGGGCCAAGATGCAGGAGCATGGGTTCATGCGGCGGATCTTGCGGGAGATTGCGATCCTGACCCGCGAGCAGTGGCTGGCGATCGGCGTGCCCGAAAGCCAGCTCTACGAGTACGACACGAAGCAGTACAGTGCCGACGAGTTGCCCAAAGACGTTCACGTCGTCGAGGCCGTGTGGAACGGCGGCGAGTACATCTGGGAACTCATCCAGGCACGGACCTACCGCCTGGGCTACCAGCAGCGGCTGGTTTCGAGGCAGGTAACGAAAGACGAGTACGTGGAGGAAGAGAGCAACCGCAAGCGTCGTGAACGCGACGCCCGGCTGCACCCGACTCCGAGGTGGAACGGCGAACAAAAGGAAGAGTTCGCCTACTCTGTAATCAGCGAGCTGACGGCAATGATTGCAGCTCTCGCCGAAAGGAACGATCGTGGCAGAAGCAGTGCTGAAGAAGCGAGTCCCGTCGACTAACGGCAAGTCCGCCGTGGTCGCCGACCCCAGGCCGGTGGAGCGGGTCTCCGACCACCCGCTGGCCCGGTGCAAGCCCCGCGGCGACCGCGTGGTCGTCCGCCGGGACGTGTCGAAGGAGGGGGCGACGAAGGGCGGCATCCTGCTGCCGGACAGCTTCTCGACGGAGAAGCGGCAAACGGGCGAGGTGGTGTCCGTGGGGCCTGGCCTCCGGCACCCGCAGACCGGGGAACTCATCCCGCTGGACATCAAGAAGGGCGACCGGGTCATCATCACCGGGTACGCCGGCCTCGAAATCAAAGACCCGATGAACGTGGGCGGCAAGGACGAGGAGTTCATCATCCTCCGCGAGGAGGACGTGCTGGCGGTCATGGGCTGATACCGGTAGGCGAGACCGGTATTCCGGGGCGGCTTCGAGGGGGAGCCGCCCCGGCACTCCCAACCACCCACGAGAACCGCCATGAGCACACCAGAAAACGCGGTCGGCACGATGCCCCCGCCCGACATCACCAAGGACCGGTTGTTCGTCGTGAGCGGCGGAACCATCCTGCCCCTGACCGAGCAGATCTTGCTGACGTGCTCGGCCGTGCCGGTATGGCTGACGGCCGTCCCGAAGGAGCCGTCCGAACAGCGTAAGGGCAGCTACCCGCGGGAGCGGCACTTCCGGGTCATGCACGACGTCCAGGTGGGCACCGTCGACGAACTGGTCGAGCACTACCGACAGAGTCTCACGCGGGCCTACCACTGCATGGCCCTGACGCCCAAAGAGGGCGAGGAGCAGCCGGTCATCCCCATGATGGGCGAGGCCAGCCTCCGCAAGCAGAACGAAGCCCTGGACGCGCAGTTCCCACGCGGCGGCGTGGTAGTAATCTGCAAGGCCCAGCCCGAAGAGTACGAGGCGTTCCTGGCCCCGAAGTACGACAAGTACGACAAGTACGAAGACCCGAAGCCGCGGCAGACGGCGATGGAGCGGGACACGCTCATGCGACTGGTCGCGGCGTACGCGAGCCGGCGGTTTCGAGAGGGCGTGGAGGGCGAGAGCCTGCACGACCTGGCGGCCGGCGTGACCGACCACCCACTGCCCGTGCAGCGTCTGATCGACGCCCTCACCGTGCTCAAGGACGACGCGGAGGCTCGACACGCGAACCACAAGGCCAGGGCGGACGCCGCCTGCAAGACCACGCCCGCCGAGTACGGGACGGACGTGGCGAAAGACTGATACCTTCACCCAGGGCAAGGAGGCCCTAGTCATGAAGAAAGCACTCTGCATCGGCATCAACTACAAAGACACGGAGCACGAGCTGTTCGGGTGCGTCAACGACGCAGACGACTGGGCCAGGCTCCTGACCACCAACGGCTTCGACGTCGGCGTGCTCGCCGAGAAGCAGGCCACAAAGGGGCAGATGGTGCAGACCATGCGGCTCCTGGTGATGGGCCTCCAGCCCGGGGACACCGGCGTCATCACCTTCTCCGGCCACGGCACATGGATTCCCGACCGCAGCGGCGACGAGCCGGACGGACGCGACGAGGCGTTCTGCCCGGCGGACATGGGCGACGACGGCTCCAACCTGCTCCTCGACGACGAGATGCGAGAGATCTTGGCGGCCCTGCCCTCTGCCGCCCACCTGGTGCTCGTCACCGACTGCTGCCACTCCGGCAGCATCTACCGGATGATGGCCCCGGGCCGCGGCAAGCGGCGGGTGCGGTTCCTGCCGCCGTCCCACTTCCTCAAAACCGACGTCCTCGTAAGCGGCATGGACCGGGCGTTCGGGCAGTCGGTCAAGAAGACCAACAACCCGCCCCCGGGCGTGGTGCACTTCTCGGGGTGCCGCGACACCGAGTACAGCACCGACGCCGAGATCGACAACCGGCCGTGCGGCGTGTTCAGCTACGTCGCCACGCGGGCGTTCGCCGAGGTCGCGGCCAAGGGCGGGTCGTACGCCGACGCCCACAAGCTGATTC
>Ga0163151_10006266_pt1 | contig 14593 bp, 10 predicted proteins | sample OliLakLV19MP5IB2_FD_145596 | JGI IMG/M metagenome (GOLD analysis project Ga0163151, IMG submission 145596) | Freshwater microbial mat bacterial communities from Lake Vanda, McMurdo Dry Valleys, Antarctica - Oligotrophic Lake LV.19.MP5.IB-2 | ecosystem: Environmental > Aquatic > Freshwater >...
GATCCAGGTGGACCTCCTGAATGAGTATCCCGGGGTGAAGAAACTGAACATCAAACCGCAGGTCGATCAATACACCTTCGCGACTGGAAATTGCATATTCCTGCTGGCGGAAGGACGTCTGGTCAATTTGGGTTGCGCCAACGGACATCCCAGCTTTGTGATGTCGAATTCATTCACCAACCAGACCCTGGCGCAGCTTGATCTTTGGGCCAATCGCGACACCTACAAACCGGGTGTCTATCGTCTCTCCAAAAAGTTGGATGAAGAAGTGGCCCGGCTGCACCTCGAAAAGATCGGTGTGAAGCTGACCAAGTTGAGCGACAAACAAGCCAAATACCTGGGCGTATCCCCGGACGGTCCCTACAAGCCCGAACACTATCGCTATTAGGAAACCGCTTTCATTCTTCCTTCTGAAAACACAAGCGAGCTGGTAAACCAGCTCGCTTTTTTCTTTATTTCCGCACACCTACATCATACCCAGTTGCCTAGAGTGGTTTCCGAAACCGCTCTAGATCGTCAATAAAAAGAAAAAGTGTCCCGTAGATTCAGAATACTCATTTGGGACAGGCTCTAATCGACGAGCAAAAAGCCAACAGGCTTTGCGCCGGCGGTGTTTTGCCCAGTCCATGCAGGAGGCGATCAGCTGGATGGTGGTCGAATCCACCAGATGAATGGTTCGTTTGAATCTCCTGGCAAGTCGTCCGCCCGCTTTCCCGATGATAAAATCCGGGGAGAGCTTGCCCAGGTGTTCAAAGACCGCCCAGAATAGTTTCTCCGCCATTTCGGACGGCCGGACCTTGTTGGCGTTGGAAAGATTGTTACGGCTTGGAGCCTTGGCTCCGCGCAGGCTGGAAAGCGGTCCGGAATGGAGGCGCAACGCATCACAGACGTCGTTGAATCCGATGCTGTGTCAGCTAGGCGTACACAGGAGCGAAACGACATAACTCCAGGGGGTAAAGGTGCGAGACTTCTTGTCCACCCCCGTTTCCCGCGCCAATTTCGGAACCAAACACTCAGGAATCCGTGTGTCAGGTCTAAACCAAATCTTCCAACCTTTTCTCAAATTTCTATGGGATGGCTGTGTCACCATTTCGACTTATTTAAATTCGAATGTCCGAGCTCCAATATCCGGATTGAGCATCCAATCATAATCGGCCTTGTCCCAAGTGACTGCCGGAGTCACCCCATTGCTCACGCTTCTTTTTACGCCTGAGGTCCGAAGCTTTGCACCTTCCCATTTATGAATCTCAGAATGGCCATCAGCGAAGGAAAACCCGCAAGCGCCGTTGTGATAACTGCCCGGAACATCTCCCCAGGTTCCCTGCTTGACCGTGTTATTCACAAAAAATCCATCGTTGATGGAATCTCCATGCTCATCAACTAGGAGCCAAATGCGGGCGGGTGATTGAACGTCAGTTGTTTTACGAAATTGTCGAATTCTTTTGCCATTGTAGTCTGCCGCCAGAGCTGGAGTTCCAGAATGTGTAGGATCTGAGGGGCTATCGGAAAAAACGCCGAAATAGGCGTTCATGGACAGACTTCTATTGCGAGGTTTACGATCTAACCTTCTAACGTTGTTATCAGCGGGGCATTTATAGATTCCAACAGTTCCGTCTGTGTATCTCCCAAGAACTCCATTCTTGACCCAGGCAATGTTGGTCACACTTTTGGAATCCGTACTTCCATTTTCTGCCCAAGTCATCACGTTGTTGACCCAATTTGCGAACTTTCCGGTTGTAATCGTAGCTAAAGTTTCTGTAACTCCATAGTTGTTGGCCCAACGCTCGTCATTATCCCCTGCGTAGAGTATGGTCGCGAGGGTGAGTTGTTTGGTATTTCCAAGACAGACAATTCCCGTGGCTTTGGCCTTAGACTTTGCCAACGCCGGCAAAAGCATGCCTGCTAAAATCGCGATGATCGCGATGACGACCAGAAGCTCGATCAGGGTAAATCCCCGGACCTTGGATGGGTGGAAAGGTTTGAGAAGTTTCATATTGGGTTCAAAAGAAATATACCATGTCAGTTGAATATACAATGTGCTTCTTGGGGCGCACCCTGTTGCATGTCGGCCTGAAGGCTGGGACTCCAAACAAGTTGAGGCCTTTTTTCTCGCCTCGCTCACCGGGTTTTAATCGCGTCCGGGCTGGACGAATCAGGGGCATGGCGCATGGTTCGTTGGGCTTGGGATATGGACTGCGGCGGGAAGCGGAGCGCCACGCCGCTTTCGCATTGCGCTCAAGCCAATTTCGAAACGCCCGGATTCAACCACACGCGACAGTAAAAGCGGTGTCGGCGCTTCGCTCTGCCAGCTGCGGTTCACAGAACCGCGATCCGTCAGGGAACCGTCGAGGGTTATGGGAGGTTCCAGACGTTCAGGTCTTGCAATGAGCTGCGGTTCACAGAACCGCGATCCGTTAGGGAACCGTCGGGGGTTATGGTAGGTTCCAGACGTTCAGGTCTTGCAATGAGCTGCGGTTCACAGAACCGCGATCCGTCCAGCCGCGATCAATTCCAAAACCTTTTCCAAAGCTTCTTCGGTTTTTACCGGTTGCAATGCTCCGCCGCGCGGCTTGATCTCCACTTCCCCCTTGGCCAGGGATTTTTCTCCAATCCCAATACGGATGGGGAATCCGATCAATTCAGAATCCTTGAACTTAAATCCGGGACGTTCATCCCGATCATCCAGAATGACATCTATGTTCCGGGATTGTAATTCTTGATAAAGGTTTTCTGCCAAAGTCATCACCGGACCGCCCGGAGTAAAATTCAAAGGTGTGATGCAAACTGTGTAAGGCGCAACGCTGATCGGCCAGATAATCCCGTCCTTGTCATTCGATTGTTCAATCACCGCCTGAAGTGTGCGGGTCACGCCGATGCCGTAACACCCCATCGTGGCCGGCACTTTTTTCCCATGCTCATCCAGGAACAGCGCCCCAAGTTTTTCACTGTAATTTGTTCCAAGTTTAAAGACATGCCCCACCTCGATGGCCCGCTGAATCTGCAACGGAGCACCGCATTTCGGACATCCTTCGCCGATCTTCGCAGTGCGTAAGTCCCCCCATCGGGTCACAGAAACATCCCGGCTCATGGAGACGTGCCCAAGATGGAACCCGTCTTCATTGGCGCCCGTGGTCATTTCCGTCGCCTCTTTCAAAGTTTCGTCGGCATAAACCGGTGCGACACCAACGCCAACTGCTCCCAGGCTGCCTGGATGCGCTTTTAGAAGCTCAAAGATTTCCTCGGATGTGGCCGCCCGAAACTCTGCTGTACCGAGAAATCCGGTTAATTTTGCTTCGTTCAGTTGATGATCCCCCCGAAGCAGGACCAGCACCGGTTTGTTGGCCACGATATAAACCAATGTTTTGATCTGGCTATCAGCGGAAACTGAGTAGGGGGCCTTGGTCAGGTGCTCGATGGTAGTCACCCCGGGTGTCGGAAATTTAGCGACAACTTCTGCGGTGGTTTGGGAGTTCGCAACCAGTGCCGCCCTGCTTTGGGCCTTTTCGATGTTGGCGGCATATTTGCACGCATCGCAATAGACCACCTCGTTCTCACCGGTTTCTGCTGGAACCATGAATTCGTGCGAAAACTTTCCGCCCATCACCCCTGTATCCGCTTCCACCGGAAAAGCTTTGAGGCCGCACCGTTGAAATATCCGGGTATAGGCATCATACATTTTCTGATAGCTGATTTGAGAAGCTTCGTCGGTGGCGTCGAAACTGTAAGCGTCTTTCATGATGAATTCCTTGGCCCGCATCAACCCGAACCGGGGCCGGATTTCATCACGAAATTTTGTCTGGATCTGGTAAAAATTCTTCGGCATCTGACGGTAAGAACTTATTTCTCCCGCCACCAGCGTGGTGATCACTTCCTCGTGCGTTGGTCCGAGGATCCATTCTTTCTTGGCGCGATCCCTCACTTTGAAAAAGACATCCTTTGCGGTTTCGTAGCGGCCGCTTTGCACCCATATTTCAGGTGGTTGCAATGCCGGCATCAGAACTTCAAGGGCACCAGCGCGATCCATTTCCTCCCGGACAATCCGCTCCACCTTGCGCAAAGCGCGCAACCCGAGTGGGAGGAAGGTGTAAAGGCCGCCAGTTAACTTTCGAATTAAACCGGCGCGAAGGAGAAGTTTATGGGAAACGATCTCCGCTTCGGCGGGAGTTTCTTTTAGTGTGGGGATCAGTGCTTGTGTCCAACGCATAAAGTCCGGGTATTGAACACGAAAAGTCCGTGAGGAAAAGGAATTTCAGGGTAAATCCGGAGAAATCACCTCCGAATGCCGGATCACCAGGCCGAAAAGAAAAATGCGCCACTCAGATCGTGGCGCATTCGTTTGAAAAAAGTGCGCAGAACTTCCTGCGCTCCCGCACAAAATTTACTTCACTGTATTGACGAGCGGAGCAAGTCCTTGGATACGAACTTCCAGGCGATCCCCGGATTCAATGGCTCCCACACCGCTGGGTGTGCCGGTTAAAATCACGTCGCCCGGCAACAAAGTCATGTTGGTGGAGACAAAACTTACCACGTGAAAACAGTTAAAAATCAACTGGCTGGTGTTGGAATTCTGTCGCAATTGCCCGTTTTGGAACAACTGAATGGTAAGATCATGCGGATCGATCTTGGTTTCCACATAAGGGCCAAGTGGTGTGAAAGTATCAAACGATTTACACCTAGCCCACTGGCTTTCGGAGTTTTGAATCGTTCGATCACTGATATCCTGCGCCGCCGTGTATCCAAATATGTAACGAGCCGCAGCTGCCGGAGTTACGTTTCGAACCCGACGTCCGATGACGATCGCCAGTTCAGCTTCGAAATCGGTCCGGTGACTGGGAAACGGGATCTCGATTTTTCCGCCATCAGGAATGAGCGAAGTAGTGGCTTTAAACCAGAACAACGGTTCTTTCGGGAGCGACTTTCCTGATTCCCGCGCATGATCTGCGTAGTTCAGGCCAACGGCTATAATTTTTGAGGGAGCTACTGGGGTTAAGGTTTTGACTCCTTTAAAAGGAGTCGGTTTTTTTTCGAATGATGGTGACCCGAAGACATCTCCCTGCAATCGGAATAATTCCCCATCAACTACTTTTGCATAAAAGATTTCGTCGCCTTTTTGAAATCGGCCAATTGCTGCCATAAATAAGTCAGTGGTTCATAACAAAAACCACCCCCTGTTCGCAAGTCGAAATTCGGATTTTCGACGAATGACGCTGGAAATATAAATCCTCCCCGGTATGTTTAACCCCTTTTAAGAGCTATGTTTCGAAGTCTAATCAAATCCTGGCCGACCCGTTTCGCGACCGCTTTCCTCCTGGTCGTGCCGGTCGCGGTAGCCGAAAATACGGACTTCGACCTTACGGGCATACCGGCCTTCCGAGACCAGTTTCCCGGCTATTTAGGAGATGGAATCCGCGTGATCATTGCGGAAGCAGGAGAGACCCCGAACACTTTTCAGATCGATCCGGTGATGGTCGGCCAGCCATTATCCCTTTTTACCTATTACTCCAAGTTGGGCCAATCATCCCAATTTCCCAATGATATTGGAAAAAACTCCGGGCACGCCAACACGGTGGGCAACATTTTTATCGGTAAAGAGTCCGGAGTTGCACCCAATGTTTCGCATATTGACAACTTTGACGGCATTTTTTTCTTTAATGAATTTGTCGTGCCGAACCGTCAGCCTCCGGCCCGGATCATCAATCAAAGTTTTATCCTGGCCGGGCCTCCACCCTCCGCCATCGAAGCAGAATACGACGATTTTATTGATCGCCAGGATGTTTTGATCATTTCCTCCAGCGGAAACAGCGGCATGGTTCAACCTCCGTCAACAAGCTACAACGCGATCAGCGTGGCCTCGATGATGGGAAGTTCCAGCGTCGGTCCGACAACCGATGGAAGGTCGAAGCCGGACATCACCGCACCGGCCTTCGCCACCAGTTTTTCGGCACCGTTGGTTTCTGGAGTGGCGGCGGTACTCTTACAGGCCGCCCAGGATGGACACGGCGGAACCAACACGATATCTGAAGCAAAACGTTCGCTGGTTCTTAAGTCCTTGATTCTAAACGGATCTCGAAAACCCGATGGTTGGACCAATTCGCCCATGGAACCACTGGACCATCGCCATGGTGCGGGTGTTGTGAACTTGTTTCATTCTCACCAACAACTCATCGCCGGAAAGCAGTCCTTTTCGGAAACGACCAAGGGGGTTGAACCGGCGGCAGGCATCCCTTCGGCGTCGGGGGTGGGAACCACAGGTTGGGATTTGAACACCATCACCAGCTCGTTCACTCAAGATTCCGCCAATCATTATCCTTTTTCCACCGGCTCAACTTCCTCGGGTTTTTTTACCCTCACCTGGAACAAACGTTTCGCCCAACCTCAGATCACTGATCTCGACCTTTTTCTTTTTCAGTCCGACACGCGGACCTTGATCGGCTCAAGTGTCAGCAAGATCGATAACGTGGAACATATTTACCTTCCAACCCTTCCAGCGGGCGAATATGACCTGGTAGTGGTGAAAAAGGGCGGTGGATCCACATCGACCGGAAACCAGGAAATCTACGCTTTGGCCTGGCAGTTGGTGAGTCAGAATGTCGAATTGAACGTTTTGCGAAAAGAAGGGGAACTAGAGGTATCGTGGATCGGGTCCAAGTCAGGCTTGATATTGGAAATCGGACGTTATTCCGGAGCAATATTGTTTTGGAAACGATACCAAGGACCGGTCGAATCTCTGGGAGGAAAAGTGACCGCCAGATTTATGGCCAACGAAGAAACCGGCTTTTTCCGACTGCGACAACCGTGAGATTCGTAGATCATTCAACAGCAGGATTTTCGAATGCAGCTGAAAACCTAGCCACAAATAGTGCGGGGAACCGTCGGCCTTGGAACGACAGTTTTGAGATTTCACCGCTCTGGAAGCAACTTTTCGCCAAATGGAACGTATAACTTACATGATCAAAGGGGTTTGTTCAGCGGTTCAGAGAATCGTTCTTGCGGGATTATTGTTTTCAGCCGCTTTTTCAACCCACGCCGACTATCTGCGTTCTGGTCCGGACAAACAACGGTTGCAGGCGGACATCAAAGATTGGTCGCTGGATAAAGTTTTGCAGGAATTATCGACCGCCACCGGTTGGGAGATTTATGTGGAACCCACCTCCAGCCGCCAGGTTTCCTCAAAGTTTACCAACGTGACCTACGGAGAAGCCCTTCCCCTGGTGTTGGGAAAACTAAGTTTTGCGCTCCTTCCACAAACCAACGGGCCTTCCAAACTTTTTGTCTTCCAATCAAACATCCAGGAAGCCACGAAACTGGTCAAACCCCTACCCCGGTCCAAAAGTAGAATTGGGAATGAACTTCTGGTCACACTGAAACCAGGATCTTCGAACATTGCAGGACTGGCGGGTAAAAATGGTGCCAAAATTGTGGGAAAAATTGATGGTTTAAATGCCTACCGTCTGCGTTTCGAAGACGAGTCTGCAGCGACGGCAACTAAAACCGACCTGGATGAAAACCCGGATGTCCAGGAGACCGACTACAATCAAAACATCCAGAAGCCTCCAACAGCAGAACGACTGGCTTCAGCCTCAATGCAATCCCTCGATCTCAAACCTTCACCACCCCTGGATGCGGATCCCAACCGTCTGGTCATTGGCCTGATTGATCAACAAGTCCAGTCGGCAGGAAACAACAGCGATCTTTTTCTGCTCCCGGGAATTTCCGTTGCTGAAAATGGAGGCGCTCTGGATCCAAACTCGCCTTCCCATGGCACCTCCATGTATCAAACCATTCTGAAATCGCTCGCAGCCCTGTCCGAGACCGGAGAAACAAGGGCCCGGGTTCTGCCGGTGGATATCTATGGCACCGCTGATCAGACTTCTACGTTCCAGGTGGCCAATGGGATTTACGAGGCGGTGAACAAAGGGGCCAATATCATCAACTTGAGCCTGGGTGGGGAGACCGACAGCGCCTTCCTTCACAACGTGATCAAGAACGCCCAGGGAAAAGGCGTTCTGTTTTTTGGCGCAGCAGGCAACGAACCCACATCCTCCCCCACCTACCCTGCCGCCTATGAGGAAGTGATCGCGGTGACCGCAGGTGACCGGCGCGGCAACGTCGCTTCCTACGCCAACAGGGGTGATTTCGTGGATATTATCGCCCCTGGCGCCACGGTGGTGCATTTTGGGAATCAATCTTACTTGATATCTGGAACTTCTGCCGCCACGGCCTATTCTGCTGGTGTGGCGGCGGCGCTGGCGGAGCAAATGAACAAACCGCCCCGCGAAATTGAAGCGGAAATCCGGCGACAACTTTCCATCAAGCCGGGTGCAAGCCCCGGCAAATAGGCTTTTGCGGCTTGCGCACCGGGCTTCGTGGTTTAACCTACGCTCGTGTCTTTTACGGACAGACAATATTTCTCCTTTGCAGTCATACTCTATGGCTTGAGCGTGCTTTACTCGATTTTTCTCTGGAGGCGGGGCTTCAGGGAAGACAACAAAGTCAATTATTTGTTACTGTTGGCAGCCTTTCTTTTTCATTCCGCCGCCATGTTCAAGAGGGGGTTGTCACTCCAGCAATGTCCGGTCAACAATCTTTACGAAGCAACCACCTTTATCACCTGGGCCATGGCATTGATTTATTTACTTTTCGGTGCCTGGCCGAGGATCAGTTTTATCGGGGCCTTTGCCAGCCCGGTGCTGTTTTCGATTGGAGTTTTTGCCTTGATGCCTGCTTTGGATCATCACGGGCCAAAACCAGAATTCACCGGCGGATGGCTCAGTCTGCATGTCGCCCTTTTTGCGCTTTCATATGGTGCGTTTGGATTGAGCGCCGTCGCTGGGTTCATGTATTTATCGCAGGAACACGACCTCAAAATGCACCGGATCAAGGTGGTGCTCTCGCGGCTGCCCCCCATTCAACGTCTGGAAGTCATCATGGTCAGACTTGTGACCCTTGGATTCGCACTGCTCAGCCTGGCATTGCTGGTCAGCGTTGTCTGGCTCCATTCGATTGAACTCTCCCCCTCCCCCCATTTTGATCCGAAACTTATCTGGGCGGTTCTGGTCTGGCTCATGGGTCTGGCGCTGGTCTGCCTCCGATGGGTGGCACATCAATCCGTCCGCAAATTTGCCTGGGGAACCATCGGCCTGTTTGTTTTTGTAGCCCTGACCTTTTGGGGATCGAGCCTGATTTCGCCCACCCACAACTCCGGGCCAAGGCAGGTAAACACCAGCGAACCGTCACCTCGATTTTGACATGTCTTTGATTGTTGTCGGCCTCAGTCACCACAGCTCCCCGGTTACTTTCCGGGAAAAATTCGCTTTCAAAGACGAGGTCATTCCACACGTCCTGCAAAAACTGAAGGATGAAAAACTGGTCGAGGAGGCGGTGATTCTCTCCACCTGCAACCGGGTTGAATTGTACGCCAGTTCTCCGGGTACCAATGTCGGTTCGGCCTGTTCCGCACTCAAAGATTTCCTGGTGCGCCATCACCAATATGACGGCCCTGTCGGAGACGAGATCTATTCCCTGTCGGAACCTGAGAGTCTCGTCCACCTGTTCAAGGTTGCCAGCGGATTGGATTCGATGGTCCTGGGTGAAACCGAAATCCTCGGTCAGTTGAAAAAATCCTATGAAACGGCTCTGCATGGCAAACATACCGGCATCCGGTTGAACAAAGCGTTTCAACGGGCCTTTAATGTCGCGAAGCAGATCCGTACCGAAACCAACATCCAACGCGGGAGCATTTCGGTCGGATCGGTTGCCGTCGAACTGGCGGAAACAATTTTTTCCGAACTGAACGACCGGCACGTGATGGTGATCGGCGCAGGAGATACCAGTGAAAAGACCGCCCGGGCGCTCCTGAGCCGCGGAGCCAAAAGCATCATCGTCGCCAACCGTTCATTCGATCGCGCAGCATCCCTGGCGGAACAGCTCGGGGGGCGCGCCGTTCACTTTGATGAATGGTGCCAGGAGTTCAAAAACATTGATATCGCCATCAGCAGCACCTCGGCTCCCCATTACGTATTGGATCGTCAAAGACTGGAACCGATGATGAAACTCCGGAATCAGCGTCCGCTTCTGTTGATTGACATAGCGGTCCCAAGGGACATAGATCCGGACGTCAATTACCTTGAAAATGTCTATCTCTACAACATTGATGATCTCCATGCCATCGCTGACGACTACCTTAAGCAAAGGAAGGAAGAAATCGCTCGGTGCGAGGAAATAATCCAGTCCAAGGTCGCCACGCTTTTTCCTCATCAAGGATCGCGGCCTCCTGCGGAAAATGGCGGACTGGTTTTCGGTGAACCATGAGCGAAAGGGCGATGTGAGCAGCAATCCCATCCAGATCGCCACCAGAGGCAGTGCGCTGGCCCTGGCACAATCCAAAATGGTCCAGGCTCAATGCCGACTGCTTTTTCCAGAATTGGAATTTAAAATCAAGATCGTCAAAACCACCGGTGACAAACTTCAAAGTATCCGTCCCGAGGAATCCCCTCAAAACCTGCCAAAAGGTTTGTTCACCAAGGAAATTGAAGAAACGCTTCTGCAAAACGAGGCCACGCTGGCAGTGCACAGCCTGAAGGACCTTCCCACCGAACTCCCCGATGGTCTGCGACTGGCGGCGACGCCACCCCGGGAAGATGTGCGTGATGTTTTAATTTTTCGCACAGATTTCTCCTGGCCGGATGATGGGAAGTCAACCGATCCTTCCAGCCTCGCGCAGATCCCGGGAGGTCGCACCGTGGCCACCACCAGCTTGCGAAGATCTTCCCAGATCTTATTCCATCAACCCCGGACAAAAATCGTTCCGATCCGTGGAAATGTCGGCACCCGCCTGAAAAAACTGGTTGAAACGGAATCTTTCGATTTTTTGGTGCTGGCGGCGGCCGGACTGCATCGGCTCGGTTTTATCATCGGCGCGGATGGTTTGCTTTCATTTCCAGAATCGTCCGAGGAACATCAGATCGCAGGGAAATTGAAGGCATTTTACATTTCTCCAGGCGAAATGGTCCCCTGTGTGGGACAGGCGGCGATCGGAATCGAAACCCGAAAGGACGATTCCCTCGCGGAAAAAATCTGCGACAAACTCAATCACCTTCCCACCTTCCAATCCACTGGGGCTGAACGAAGTTTTCTCCGTCATATGGGCGGAGGATGCATCAGTCCGATCGGTGCATTTTCAGAGCATGTGGGAGCCGATCTTCGGTTGTACGGAATATTGATGCATGAGGGACGGCGTCTGGCGGGCCAATGCCGGGGTGAAGCGTCTTGTTTCGAAAACCTGGGCCGCAAGCTGGCTCAAGAGATCCTTCGAAAGGCTGTTTAGCTGGAATGGATGATAGGGCTGTTTGGGCTGTTTGACTTTTATATTCCCAAAAAGCCAAGATTTGGCTATTGATCTTAAAGGATGGAATCGTTCCTGGGTTTGGGTAAGGACTGTGCCTGCCTGGATGACAAAAACTGATCAAGCTTTTTTCATGATGCAAAACCGTGCTTCCAAACAAAGGATTCTCAGATTTAAGAAGGGTCTTGTCCCTGCTAACTATGCAACCATGAAACCTCTGGTTGTGAGTTTGACATATGGGTTCCTGGCCGCAATGTGGTTTGTGGTCTATTTCGCCATGTGGGGATACATGATCTACAAGGCGTTGCGTTATTTTGGATTGCTGTAAGAAGCCTAAACCTGAAGCTCCTCATAAACGGCGCGGACAATGGCTGTGTCGGTGCTGTGGCAATCGAACCCACGGGCAAAGGTGCAAATAGACTCCGCAGAGCGCGCGGCTGCGATGCCACGAAGGCGGCGAGAGCTATGCCGAGAAGCACGATGCCGATGAATGCGCCAAAGGCAATGACGCCAGCGCGGCCCGCGAAGAGCCAACACGGGGCGGCCGCGATGGCAAGGAACCCGACAAACCACCAGACACTGAGGACGCGCTCGATAGCACGCGGAAGCAATCTGTAGCGTGATAGTAGAGTCTTCATTACACGAGACGCGAGGCAAGGCCCATGTAAGTCGGACAAGTAAGCTTTCCGAAGAGAGATCGCGACAGGAAATTCGTCGGCTATTCACCCCGCTCACCCCGCCCCGGAAAACTCAGTTAAGTTTCAAGTATGCAGCCATTCCCGACCTTCTTTGGCTTCTTTGGTCCCAAGACTATTTGCTCCAATCCTGAATATCGTGCAGCTTTAAGTCGTCGTTACAAACGCTCGTGAATCACCCTATTCTCAAACCCATCCGTCCCTCCTTTGCGGCAGCCAGGGCAACCGTCTCAGGGTTCCTGACCCTGTCACTTTTTGTCTCCCAAACCGGGGCGGTTGAGCTGACCCAGGAAAAAATCCAGTTTTTCAAAACCAAAGTCAGCCCGATTCTGGTTGATCATTGTTACAAATGTCACAGCCACGAGTCGGACAAGGTGAAAGGCGGGCTGGTGGTGGACACAAAATCAGGGCTCTTGACAGGAGGCGATTCCGGACCATCCGTGGTGCCCGGCAAACCGGATGAAAGCCTTCTGATCAAAGCTGTTCGTTACAACGACGAAAACTTGCAGATGCCTCCCAAAGGAAAAAAGCTCAAAGCCGATCAAATCGAAATTCTGGAAAAATGGGTTGCCATGGGGGCTCCCGACCCCCGCGTGACCATCACCAATTCCCTGGTCCAGGATCTCGGCAAAGCACGCGAGCACTGGGCATTCAAACCACTTTCTTCGCCATCCTTGCCATCGGTGAAAAACCGTTCCTGGCCGAAGACTGATGTGGATCGTTTCATCCTCTCAAGACTGGAAACAAATGGACTGGCACCCGCCAAGCAGGCCGATAAACGGACGCTCATCCGTCGGGCCGCCCAGGATCTCACCGGGCTGCCGCCTACTCCCCAGGAGGTAATATCATTCCTGGAAGATTCCTCGCCGAAAGCCTACGAAAAACTCATCGACCGGCTCCTCGCCTCCCCCCGGTATGGAGAAAAGTGGGGACGCCACTGGCTCGATGTCGCACGTTATGCCGACACCAAAGGTTACGTCTTTGAAGAGGAACGCCGCTATCCCTACGCCTACACCTACCGCGATTATGTCATCCGCGCTTTCAACGAAGACCTTCCCTATAACCAGTTCATCATCGAGCAGCTGGCCGCCGACCTCCTTCCACTCGGTGATGACAAACGCCCGCTCGCCGGTCTCGGCTTCTTGACCCTCGGACGCCGTTTCTTGAACAACGAACCAGATATCATTGATGATCGCATCGACGTCGTCACCCGAGGTCTCATGGGGCTGACCGTGGCCTGTGCCCGGTGCCATGATCACAAGTATGACCCGATCCCAACCCGCGATTATTATTCATTGTATGGTGTTTTCTCCAGCTCGCACGAACCCAAGGAAAAACCTCTGCTGGGTCAATCTTCGCTTCCGCCCAAACATGCGGAATATGTGAAAGAACGCCTGGAACGTGAGGAAAGACTTCAGTCTTTTGATCAAAAAAAACAGAGCGAAACCTTGGTCAAACTGCGCGGACAGGTGGGAGATTACCTGCTGGCAATCGCCGAGACCGAAGGATTGGAAGTGGAAAAAAGCGAGGCCCTCGTCCGGCAACGAAGTCTGGATCCCCTGATGGTTCGCAAATGGAAGGCAAAACTAAACCAGTCCGGAACCAACGATTCGATCCTAGGTCCATGGAAGCTGGCGCTTTCACTCACCAATGATGCCTCACCATCCATGCTGAGCACCAAGCTGGCGGCATTTGGAAAGGTTCATCCCAGCCTGGAAACATCGATCAGCACAAATACGATCCAGGGATTGAAAGATCTTTCAAAAATTTACAATGAACTTTTCCGTTCTCTGAACCCGCTGCTCGAGGCCCAAGCAAAACAAACCAACCAAAGCACGGCCCTCGCCAAAAGCGACCAGGAACTCGTCGATATTTTAACAGGAGCAGACGGCCCCCTGATCCTTGCTGAGAATGAATTTCACACTCTTTTTGATGTTCCCTCCATCCAGGAAGTCCGTAAATTGCGTCGCAAGGTGGAGGAACTCGACGCCACGCATCCGGGCGCTCCGCCCCGGGCGATGGCTCTGCAAGACAATGCGTCTCCGGCCAAACCCAAAGTTTTCATACGTGGCAATCCGAGCAATCACGGTCCGGAGGTGCCAAGGCAGTTCCCGCTTATTTTGGCCGGTGAAAATCGCCAGCCGTTTTCCCCCACGAACAGCGGAAGGCTGGAGATGGCACAAGCCATCGCTGATCCTAAAAACCCGCTGACCGCCCGTGTTCTGGTCAACCGGGTCTGGCTCAATCATTTTGGGAGCGCCCTGGTCAAGACGCCGGGAGATTTTGGTGTCCGCTCAGATCCTCCCACACACCCCGAACTGCTCGACTACCTGGCCGTCTATTTTGTCTCGAACGGATGGTCGGTGAAAAAACTTCATCGGTTGATCATGCTCTCCAGCGTTTACCAGCAAGGCAGCACGGACAACCCGGACTACGCGGCCAAAGATCCCTTGAACGATCTCTACTTCAAAATGAACAGGCAAAGGCTCGGTTTTGAGGGCATGCGGGATTCCGTGCTGGCCGTCACCGGAAATCTTGACGATACATTCGGAGG
>Ga0163151_10006267_pt1 | contig 14591 bp, 21 predicted proteins | sample OliLakLV19MP5IB2_FD_145596 | JGI IMG/M metagenome (GOLD analysis project Ga0163151, IMG submission 145596) | Freshwater microbial mat bacterial communities from Lake Vanda, McMurdo Dry Valleys, Antarctica - Oligotrophic Lake LV.19.MP5.IB-2 | ecosystem: Environmental > Aquatic > Freshwater >...
GTGCAGTGTGTCGCACCCCGCGTAGCACTGGAGTAGGATGCGTCCGTCGTCGCCCTCGGTCACCCCGAGGGATGCCGCCTGGTCGTCGTGGCCCGGGCAGACACACACGTAGCCATTGCCCGCCGTCGCCACCCCCTCGACGCGCGAGAGGAACTCGTCAATCGTCATACCCACCCCTTCGACGCCAGGCTTCTGACGCTACCGGGGATAATCCCCGACCACAGTCGCTCCCCATCGATCCAGACCGAGATACGCAACTGGGATTGCGCCGGGGAGGAGGCATCGTAGGTGAGCGTCCACACCTCGTGCTCCACGTTCCTCGCGTCTCGCACGTACACCTGCTGCGCCGAACGCTTCTTGACGGGTCGCCCCATCATCGTCGCTTCGTACTCCAGCATGTCCTCGGGCTCGGTCATCATGCCGCCACCTTTGCTTCCTTCTTCCGAGCGTACGCCCGGACGTTGGCCTCGTGCTCGCAGTCGATGCAACGGACGCGACCGTCGCCCATCGTCCGCCAGTTGGTCTCGGTTCTCGTGTGTCCGTTACGGCACTTGCCGCCCTTGCGCGCGACCCCGCCGCCGCCGTAGTTCTTCGCCCGGTTCTCCTGCTTGCCGAGGCGTATCCTCGATGCCGCGTTAGTGCACGGCTTCGAGCAGTAGCGTTGCTTCGAGCCCTTGCGGTGCGGGTCTACCCAGAACGAGTTGATGCACCCCGGGCACTCGCAGACACCCCAGTTCATGTCCACCGCGTAGTAGTAGTCCACGAGCGGCCCGCGCCAGGCGTCACTCAGGTCGCACGCGCAGAGCAGCCGGTCGGCGATCACGAACGGGATCGGCCCCACGCGCTCGGGGTTGATGATCCAGGTCTCCAGGGTCGTATGGGAGATCCTGGACTTCTCTGCGACCACGTACAGGGCCACCCGGTCGCGCTCACCCGTGCCCGAGTGGTTATGCAGCCATCGGTCGAAGATCGTGAGCACCGGCATCGCCGGTACTCGCCCCTGCTGGAGCGCCTGTGTCTCTGAGTTGGTCATCGCTGCCTCCTGCTTGATGTTCCAGGTCGATGATTGTGATGTCGGCGTACGCCTTCTCGCCGTAGATCTTCCTCGCATCCCACCACGCCACCTGCCTGTCGTCGACCCAGACGACCTTGGTGAGCGCATCGCCGATGGCCCGACACAGCTTGTCGGTGTCGCCGGGTGCGGTGTGCCAGAAGGGCGCGTCGGGACGAAGGCCGCGCTCGGGGTTGTTGGCCACGTAGTGCTTCTTCGGACGGGTGAACGCGAACGTCACCACGACTTTTACCGGCCCCGTGAGCAGCGGCACGTCGCGTCGGGCGAAGCCGATGGTCTGTGCCACCTGCGTGCGCCAGGGGCCCACGCGCTTCGACGACTCGCCCCCGTAGGGGTTCTTACTCCCCTGGGGGGCAGGCGCGCCGAACACGCGGATAGTGAACACGCGGATGGTCTCAGTTGAGATGGGACACCTCGGGCTTGGTCTCTTCCTCGGGCCCAACCTCGATGAGCCCGCTCGCCCGAAGGAAGTCCACCACGTTGCTGCTCTGCTGCTGGTCTATCGCGTCGTTCGCCTGCCGCATGACCTCCTGCTCCTCGTCGGTCGCATCAGGGATGCGCGATGAGATGTCTGCGATCAGCGCCGCCGCCGCCGGGCGCACGCGGGGCTCCAAGAGCCCGAGCAACTGGAGCCCGGCGATTACGAGCGGGCCCGTGCGCAGGTCGAGTGTCACGTCGACCGGCGTCACGCCCTCGGGCGGCACACCGTTCTCGACGAGCAAGTCCATGTAGCCGATGTACTCGTAGGCGCTCTTCGCCGCCTCGGGCAGGAGGTTGAGGGCGCGCTCGCCATCCTCCTCCAACCACCAGAGGAGCGGTATCCCCCCAGACTTCTCCACGAAGTCTTCGCGCGCGGACTGCACGGGTGCCTCGTCTGCGATCCCCCACTGGGGATCTGTCGATGATTCTTCCACTGCGGTCACCTCCCGGTGTCGGTGTCTGATTGTAGCGGTGTGTTGAGCCAGTCGTTGAGCCCGGCGATCACCGTCTCGTAGGCGGGGATCGTGGCATTGGCCTCGTACAGTTCTGCATCCACGAGGCGCTCCTTGGCGCGGTCGATGGTCTCGTCCCACACCTCGCCGCCGTTCTCCGAGTCGTCGGGGACGCGCAGGGAGATCGTCCGGCGCTTGCGCCGCTCGTCACCCTTGAGCCTCGGCCGCTTCTTGCCGCCGCGCGTCGAGCCCGGCTGCGGATTCAACTCGCCCCGCTCGGCGAACTCCTTGAGTCCGTCGTGCTGGTCGTTCGACTCCCAGTACGTCCACACGCCGCCTTCGAGCACGATCTTGGCCTTGGCCGCCTCGATGATGTTGTGATGTGGACGGCAGAGACCGATGGCGTGAGGCACGGGCCCCGAGACCCACCCCAGGCCACCCACGTCGGTGACGCCCGCGTTCTTCCCGAGCGCCTCGACGGCCTCCTCGTACGAGTCGAACGTGATCGACACGAAGTACGAGTCGCCCCCGATAGCCGAGCGCGGGAAGCAGTGGTGCGGATCGTCGGCAGCCTCGGTGCAGTCGGGCACCGCGCACTGCTCGTTGATCGGGTACGTCTCGGCTGCGACCGCGACCACCCTGCGATTCTTGATCGGCTTGATCGCGGTCATCCCGACGCCCTCCCGTGCATGATCTGCCCGCCATCGGGCGAGGGCTTGATCGCATCGAAGAGCGCCACGAGCGGGTCGTACCCATCGTCAAGCTGCTCGACATCGAGCGGCAGATTGCGATTGCCCGTCGCCTTGTGGAGCACTGACACGAGAGTCGCCCCGGTGTACTTCTTGCCGTCCGACGTTTCGAGCGCGAACATGCCGAACCGCTCGGTGACCGTGAGAGTCCTCATGCGAAGAGCCCCCGCAGGATCATCACGGCCAGCCCCCAGAACGCGAGGCAGAACGCGATCCCTGCAAGCATGACCCAGTTGAAGTTCCTGATGCTTCTCACTTGAGTGCCTCCTTGACGCCTTCGAGCGCCTTGTAGGTGCGCAGCACGGCGAGGAAGTCGTCGTACGTCGCCTTGGCCTGCTTGAACTCGTAGTGCCCGCTCGCGGTCACGTGAAGCACTGCCCGCCAGTCGGTCGGCTCGTACCCGCACTCGACACCGCCGCCCTCGTACGCCTCCAGCTGCATGAGGTGCGTGGGGTAGATGCCCTTCGATGTCTTGAGGTCGACGAGCCCCTTCGTGCCAGCTGGGATGGTCGTGAACTTCGGGCCCTTGACAAGCGGCTCGCCCTTCTGCGTGAGCGCCTTCGCGATCAGGCGCACGGACTTCGTCACCCTGCCACGAAGGTCGTACCGTCCAGCGAACCCGTGCTCGACCGATCCCACCGCGATCTCCTGGCCGCCGGTCTCCCAGGCGTCCCCCATGTCCTCGCAGAACGCACGGAGCCCCACGATGTAGCCGTGCTCCTCGGGCGGATAGTCGTCGGGGTTCGGCAGGTGGCCGAGCCCGGCCCACGCCTCGAAGGCGTCGTGCGCGGACTGCCCGCGCGTGCCCGCCGACGACAGCACGTGGTTGACGGTCAGCTTGCCGAACTTGAGCGCCTCGATGAGGGTCTCCTCGGTGGCGTACTGCCACGTGGCGTTCACGTTCACGAGTAGCGAGCCGTCTTCGCCCTGCACGACGTGGCCGGTGTTCCACAGTTCCAGGATGCCGATGGCCCCGATCTTCATGCCCCACCACGGGAGCGCGGGCTTGTCGAGACATCCGAGCACGGTAGTCACGCTCGGCACCTCGACGAAGGGGTCAAGGTGGTCGATGCCCTCGGCCTCGTCCGCTCCGACCCTGCGCAGGCTGTACCCGCGCTTGACGCCCGCCTTCTTGTCCTCGACGAAGTACGCGATCTCGATGCCGCTCGGCGTGAGGGTCAGGGTCTTGGGCTCGGGGGGCGCTATGGGAGCCGCCCCCGTCTTCGTCGTCGCCATCAGATCTGCCGACCCGCAACGTGACGGCGGTAGATCAACTCGGCACCAGCATTGGCTACCGATGTTCTCTGGAGACCAGCGTAAGAGGAGATGTCCTCCTCCAACGACCCCGCCACCGTCTTCGACTTCAACTTCTTGGCGAGGGCAGTGGTGCTCGCGCTGGGGTGCTGCCGAAACATCTCGGCAAGGCTCGCGACGAGTCTCCCCGTCACCGCCTCTTTGGTGGGGCCCCAGGCCGCGATGGCCGTCGTCAGTGCGGACGAAAGAGACACGCCCTTGTCGAACCCGTAGGCCCGCATGATCGCATCCGTGCACATGATCGCCCCGTTGGCCGCCGTCTTCTGAACCCGTAGTCCGTGATCGGCGCACACGTTGCTTGCCCCCACGGTCGTAGGATCATTGGACTGGAGGCGGTTCTTGAACTTCTCGAACGAACCGATGGCCGCACGGTTGTTGAGAGTCAGGAAGAGGAGGCTGGCAACCTCCAGCGGAACCACCTCGGGATCGACGACGCTGATGACTCCGAGCGACCCCACGTTGAACCCCGCGAGGATGCGTCTGAGGTGGGCGTCATTCACCGCCTTCTGGGCCTGGGGATGCACTTCGAGATCCCCGAGCCGTAGTCGGACGATCTTGCTCTCGGTCAGGGAGGTGTGAACCTCACACGTCACCGAGGTGTTGTCGAGGAACCCCTTGTCCCTGAGGGCGAGGTAACGGTGCTGTCCGTCGATGATCTGATACTTCTTGCTACTGCGCATCATGTCCTACCTCCTGGAGGTGTGTGGCCAGTTTGCTCAGGCGCTTGCTGATCGACCGAGCATCCCTGGCCAGCGTGTTGATCTCGGCGTGGCCGAGTGTGTATCCGAGGATCGTCAGATCCGCTTCCTCGAAGTATTCCATCGCGCCCGAGAACGACCCGAGCGTGCGTTGCAGCTTGTCTTGCATGGCCTTGCTGAGGATGTCCCCCCTGCCAGTTCCTTGCGCCGGGGGTGCGGCCTTCTTGCGCGTAGCGGGGCGTTTCTGATCGTACTCTTGATCCCCGCGTTTCACCTTGATCGGTGTATCTGGCTTGTTGCCCGATGAGACACCTGACGTCGCGACGTCAGATGACTTCTTGACGTCCACCCAGACCTGCTTCTGGGTAATCCCTATGGCCTTTGCCGTGGCGCGTTGCGAGTACCCCGACTCGATGAGGCTCTTGACGATCTTGCGCCTCATGTCGTAGGTCAACTGACGACGAGCCGTGTTCAACTCGACCGCCAGGAGACCCGCTTGCTCGGGTTCGATGTTCAGGTCGATCCTGGGAACCTCGATCCCAAGTTCTGTGGCGATCCTCGTGCGGTTGTTCCCGTCGATCAATTCGCCACGGTTGTAAACCACGGGGACAACTACCCCGAAGTCCTCGATGGATTGCCGCAGTGCGGCGTCGATCTCGGCAGTGAGAGCCGGAAGGGTCATCATGTTACGTCCAGTCGATGTCGTCGACTGGGGCAGGCTGTGGTGCCTCCGCTGCGGCGTCCTGCGCCACAGGGACGCCCACCAAGACTCCCGGCACCTGTGCGGCCACCTCGGCCGGTGTCGTCGGGAGAACGGCTCCTGTGGCCACGGGCTGCCCGACTGACGGGAGCACCTGGCCCTGCGTGCCGGTCTGGAGCACCGTCGGCCCTGCGGCCTCGGGGGCCTCGTGCGACCGCGCGCTCTTGTAGAGCCGCTTGGTCAGTTCGGCGTGCTTCTCGACCGCCTCCTCGAACGCCTCCGGGCCTGCGCCCGAGAAGAGAGCCGCCACGAGCGTGGCCGCCGAGCCCTGTGCGCCCATCTTGGAGATGCGGGTCTTGTCCGCTTCGGACATCCCGCCGCGCCCGCCGCCGCCGCCGGGGCGACCGCCGCCACCGGCGAACCCGCCGCCCGGCCCGCCAGTGTCAGGCGGAAGAGCCTGGCCCGGAGGTGCGAAGGCGTGGATCGAGCGGTTCGTGTACTGCCCGTTCTGCTTCTCGCTGGTGCGGAGCCAGACCTGCGCGCCCGTCCCTGCGAAGGCGTTGAGCGCGGTGGCGATTGGAGCCTCCCACACCTGCCTTGAGACCCCGTCCGAGCACGCCACGTCGTACACGGTCTTGCCCGTGGAGAGATTGCGGACGGTGATCTGGATGATGCCGAGTTGTACGTCCATGCGATGAGCCTCCCGACTCGTAGTTCCTGGTTGCCCCGTCAGTGTACATGGGGGTTGATCTGGTTCGTGAAAGAGGGCCGAGCCTCCCGACTCTCGTGTGTCCGTTGCTGTGTACAACGCTCGCCTCGAGGTACGTATTCCCGGTGTCGCGTTTGGGGTCTCGATGTCATGCACGAACGAGCGTTTTCCGTCGAGGTGTTCGGTGATGAACACCGGATATGCAAGACGGCGCAGATTGTGTGCGAATCGGGATTATGGTGCTCGCGAATCGGGAATAGCTCGCTCTCCCCCCTCTTACGTGTAGAGACTCAGAAGAGTCTCTTTGGGGTTTCTACGTGTGTTCTTGCGAGCGCCGGGCGTAGCGAGCACGTAGAGCGTAACAGGCGGTATTGGCCGGTTCGTGAAAGCTACACTGGAGGCATGGAGAAACGAGACGACACAGCTGCGTATACGTCCCTGATTCAGGAGGCGCGCGCAGCGATTGACTGGGCCCTGGTCGAGGCGGGCCACGCGCGACACAGTGGTGGCCATCGGCACTGGAACGGGCGCGAGCCAGTCAGGCTACGTCGTCGAGGCAAGACGCGGCGCGGCATGTTCCTGCTCGCTCGGTTCGAGCGACTCTTGAGCATCGAGCGCCCCGACCTCATCGGCAAGATCGATGTCTGATGGCACGCAGGAAGATCACGTGGCGAGCACCGAGGTTCGAGGTGACGGGCGACTACGAAACCTGCACGGACTGCTCGGAGCGGGATGCAGTCTCGTTCACCTTCGGGCACCTCTCGCGCCGAGCGATGGAAGACCCAACATCCACCGAGACGGGCGAGCCCGTGGTATCATTCGCGAGGAGCGAAAAGGGCATGAGTCGGACGCGAGGGTGCGAGACATGCGGAGGTAGTGGCAGGACGCGAGTACGTCGTAACACGGCGCTCCCGGCCGTCAACTGAGGGAGTCCCCCGGCGCTCGAAGCGCGCGGGCCATAGGGCGAACGGATACGCGCCACTCGGCCGTAGTAAGATCCTTCTCATCCGCACGATGTACACACGCTGGGCTTCACCCCCCTCCTATCACTGCTCGAACCTGGTAACCAGCTTGACGCTCGCGGCCTTCAGACGACTTCTATTGCAATGGACGCCCTCATCGCGACGTAGACCCGCGCGCCCGCCCCGTTGAGCGAGGTGGGGTGAGAGTCTACCCCGATGGACTTCGAGTGGTATTCGCGCGTTGCGGCGCGAACCGCGAGCGCCTCGTTCCTGTCGAGCACGAGCGTGATGTACGGCGGCTCGTCCGCGACATCCCACCTCGTCAACGTGAGCGACCAGCTTGGCTCCTTGATGCGCGTTGCCTTGGCCATAGTTCCCTCCTTCGTAGTTGGCACCGGGTGGCACCGTGGGGAGCCGCTCGCGCGGCCCCCGATGCTACCCCCGGAATACCCATCTCCAGGCCAGTGCGTAGAGCACCAGACCGAGGATGATGAGCAACATCATTGCGGGTCTTTGGACTTGGTTCGGCAACCGTCGCCGAGTGAGACCCAGCCACGCCGGGGCGCGTCCGCTTGTGGCAGCCTCTCCGGGGATGGGCCATCCTTGGCCTGCTTCGTCGGACTGTCGTAGTGGAGTCCGGCCAGGCGCTCACGCTCTCGCGTGCGAACACTGTCGTAGTCCATCACGCGAACCTCGCTGCGACCGCTCGCATGAAGGCAACCGCCTCGTCGATGTTGGTCATCCGGCCGTCGGCCGCGTGCGCCTCGATGGCGTCGGCGACACGCGAAAGGGCCGAGTTGGCCGCGCCATTCATCAAGAAGTCCTCCGTCGTGACCTTGACCGAGTGCTGCCGATCCGACTCGCGCATGGCGATGGTCGGCCTTCCGTCCGTGTGGATCATGTCGTCCTCCTTCGTAGGTGTGAACCCTGGGCCAGGAGGGGGAGCGGCCCAAGTGGGGCGAGATTCGATTCTCGCACGTCGTCCCTTGTCGGGCTGGCTCTCTGTTGGCCTACCCACGAGGATGATCCGCTTCCCCCTCCTCCCAGGATACCCAGCGCCGGTATCGAGCCGGTGTAGATTCTCTCCGCTGGGTAGCGTGCTTACGCGGCAACCACCTCTCGGATCGGCCCCCGAAGGGGCCCTCGATGCTACTCAGCTGATGAGCGACTCGACCTGAGCCGCCTCGGCCCGAAGTGCTCGGGCCTGACGCCGTAGCTCGGCGTTGTGCTTCTTCGCCAGCTTGGCGTTGTCGACCACCCGCTGCGCCTCGTCCGGCCACGTGTAGCCGGGAGTGCGCACCGTGTTGTCGAAGACCGTGAGAAGAAGCCCACGCTCGGGAGTGCGCTTGAGCCACGGGGCGCGAGCGCCTTCGGGCTGGTAGCGCGCGGTCTCTTGGAGGAACCCTTCGAGACCAACGTAGCGGGCGATCTTGGCGTACGGGTCGATGGCGAACAGACGCGCCATCATCACACCGATGTCGTCCCAGGTGGCCGCGTGGCGGATGCCGTCCGAGTCGATCCACACGTCGTCGATGCCGTGGCCATCACGACCGTTGCGAGCACGTACGTGCCGCTCGCCTGCGCCCTCAAGGTAGAACTCGAAGCCTCTAATGGCGAAGGCACGCGGCTGGAACTCGCGGATGCCGTCCGAGTCGATCCACACGTCGTCGATGCCGTCGAGCGCCGCGTGGATGTCACGGCTGGTGATGATGTTGCTGCGAACCTGCATGATGTTCTCCTTCGTAGATGGTGTTCGGTTGAGCACCGTGGAGAGCCCCTTGCGGGGCCCTCGATGCTGCTCAGGTCAGACGATCTCTTCGCAACACGACCCGCAGGTCTCGTTCACGGGGTGCCGGTTGCTCCAGCGGTCGATGAGTCGATCTTCCTGATGAGGCGTCAGAACGACGGCCGGGTGTCCCGCGAGGAACTCACGGACGTGCTCGCTCGCGTACTCCCAGGTCATCCCGACGCTGCTCTCGTCGAGCGAGTAGCGGATGATCGGGCGCAGGTCGGTGCCGTTCGAGAGGCCCATGTCGACCTTCTCGATGGCCACGGTCGAGTGCCTTGAGACGGCACAGGCGTGGCAGATGATCTCGCCGTCGCCGAGGTACGCGACGATCTCGCACTGGTATCCAGTAAGCATGATGTTCTCCTTCGGTGAGGGGCGGCAGGATTGCCGCGCCTTCATGGATGCCCGACGTTCTCGCACGGGGTCACTCGGAGATGAGCAGTGCCCGTTACGGCCGAATCGCCCACGAGGCAGATGAACTGCCGAGCAGGCCGTGCGGCGCGGTAGGTTGACAGAGTGAGGCGATGGCGGCTTGTACCCGCACCGCGCTGGGCCTGATGGCCAGCCACGATGTCGAGGATCTGCTCACACCTTACGCCTCAGCTTCGGTTTCCCAGTTGGCGCAGGCATTTACGCTCACGCCGGGCATCCATGAAGACGCCCGGCCGAAGCCGGACGCCCTCAGTGGTGGAAGGCGCTCAACAGAGAGCACGGCGCAGCCTTCGGGCTTGCCTACTCTCCACCATTGTGGCCACGCCGGTCTATCCTCGGGTCGCCGTCGTGCCGTGTTACCGCTTCGCTCACCATGCCGCTCTACGTAGCGCGGCTCGGGTCTCACTCGTGCATCCTTCGTTCAGGGATCGCCGGGTTGGGGCTGGGAGGCTCAGTCGTCTAGTGCGACAGTCGAGCCTCGATCAACGTCTCCGGTCGTGGTCGTTAACCGTCAGGGATGCAGTCATCGCTCGTCCGTAGTGGCTCTTCGCGGTGCCATGCTCTCAGTTGAACACCCTCCACCTTACGAAGGAAGGAGGGTGAAGCCCGCGCTCACGGCTCATCCGTGCGGGAGAGAGTGTCACTGCCGGGGTCGTGATCTTCCCGGCCTCAGTGCTTCGCACCCTCCGTACCAGTTCTGCGATTCCGCTTCGCTTGGCTGGCCTGACCCGGACATTACTCCGATCAGTACACACGTCAACCCCTCGGGTGAAGAGTTTACATTACCCTTACAATTGGAGCGACCCACCGATGCACGCATCAGAGCAGGCCAGACTCCTCCGCGAGGCACGCGCGCCATCAGGCCCAGGCCCAGGGACGATGGCCGAGGCGGACGCACTCGCGCTGATCGACGACGCGCGCCGGGCAGAGATGTACCCACAGTCCAGGCGTAGCCACAAGGCGCGCGCCAGGAAGCACTGGGGCAACCGAGAACACCAGCTGGGGGGCTGACATGGCCACGCGGAAACCGGCCACCACGACTATCGCGACCCCGAAGGAGACCAAGGGGAAGAAGGGTACGCCAGGTACGGGTGGAGAACACGAGGGGGAAGCCCCGAAGGGTACGGAGCCGAGTCGCACGTTCGGAGGGTTGACTCCGAGTGAGGCCGTTGCGCTGCGGTGGGAGAGAGAGCGTGCACGCCAGGCGGAGGACGCCGAGAGCCAGGCCCACGACCGAGCCGACGAGGCGATCATCGTTCGCACGACCGTGCAGACCGGGGCGATCATCAGCCGCCTCGCCGCCGACGCGAAGAAGGGCAACACGCAGGCCGCTCGAGAGCTACGGGCATGGCTCAACGAGGTACAGGTGGAGACCGACACGGACGCCAGCAGCCTCGACAAGCGCACGAGGCAGGCGCTCATGGCCAGGCTCCTCGACGAGGTGGATGAGGAGGCACGCGCTCAGCAGGCCCAACCCGCTACATCGCGTACCCAGGTCGACACCGAGCCTGTACATGCAGGGGGAGAGGGAGAGGCAGGACTCGACCTCGCAGACGTGTCCGCGTCGCGCGCGCCCGTTCCGCGCGGAACGCGCTAGGGGGGGCCACCCCCGCAGATCGCCGGAGTCCCGGGGCGGGAGACCGGGGGGCCCCTGTTTGCGCCACAGCAGCACACAGCCGTAGATACGCAGGTAGGATGAGATGGCAGAAACAGGCACAGAAATATGTAGGTTCCCGGTAGATACGGGCACGAGAGCCACTCGGCAAGGTATTCCTGCCAGAAAACTTGACAGACCCGTACATGCCCGGAGCATCGGCCGGGAGTGCGGTACACGGGGATTCGACCCGATGACGAAGCCCCCGTGCGGTGCAGTCGCCCCCTTTGCCGGGGGTTGGCTGCGCCAGTAAGTGTGTCTACAAGCTGGGCCCAGAGCGATTCTGTGTCCACAACAAGGAGTGTGATTCGATGAGCATTATCAGCAGGCTACGTGGTAAGTCGAGGGTGGAGATGATCTACTCGGTGGGCGAGTTGGTGGCCGGGAGGAAGTACGACCTCGCGAAGCCGGTCGCAGACGAGATGATCGTCAAGGGCTACGCGCTCGGAAGCCTCGCGAAGACCTACACACCAGAAGAGGTGCAGCAGATGGTGTCGAATACGCAGGTGCTCAGTCATGGCTAATGCCTTCTACGACATCGGGCTTGAGAACTTCACCAAGGGCCTGATCGACCTTTCGGGGGCAACGGTCAAGGTGCGCTTGCTGCGCGTCTCGGGCTACGTCTTCTCGGCGGGGCACACGACGATGACCTCTGTTGCGGGCGCGGTCGGCACAGATCCGACTCTCGGGACGAAGGTCTTGGCGGGAGGCACCTTCGACGCAGCTGATGCTGTCTGGACTGCGGTGGGCGCTGGCGCTGCCGTGGACTGCTTGGTCGTCTACAAGTTCGTCACGAACGACGCAGGCTCGACACCTATCGCGTACCTCGATGGGTTCAGCGTGGTGCCAAACGGAGGTGATCTAACGGCGCAGTGGCAGGCCACGACGCCCTGGATCTTCAAGGTATAGCCCCATGTCTGTCGCGGTTGACGCGGTCACGAGTGGTACGTCGAGTGGGTCGCCGACGGTGTCGCACACATGCTCGGGGTCGGATCGTGTCCTGTATGTGCTGATCGCGGAGCGTTACGACACGGCGCTCACCGGCGTCACCTACAACGGTGTGGCTCTCACGAGCATCCACCAGGCGAACCACTCGAACCGTTCAACGACGAACGTGTGGCGGCTGATCGCTCCGGCGTCGGGTGCGAACAACGTCGTCATATCGCAGTCGGCGGGTCATGATTTGGCGTACACGATCCTGTCGGTGACGGGGGCACACCAGTCGACGCCGGAGGGAACGCTTGTGTCGGGGACGGGCAACAGCACGTCCCCGTCGAAGACGGCTGTGGCGGTGACGGACGACCTGATCGTCGACTTGCTTTCGTGGTATAGGGGTGGCACCCAGAACGCGACGGTCGGCGCGGGTCAAACGTCGCGGTCGAACCAGACAACCGGGACGCTAGGGGGAGCGGTTTCGACGGAGCCGGGAGGCGCGTCGATCGTGATGAGTTGGACGCTGTCCGCGAGCGCGTACTGGAATCATGTTGCGATCCCCGTCAAGCAGACTGCGGGCGGCGGCAATCTCAACGTTACGGGTCTCGGGTCGGCTGGTGCGTTCGGCACTCTGGTGCTCGCTCCTGGAAACCGAAACGTAACCATTACGGGTCTGGGCGCGTCCCCCTCCTTCGGGACGACGAGCATTGCTCGTGGCGCGGTTTCGTTCTCCGTCGTCGGCAAGTCGTCGGCCGCGTCGTTCGGGTCGGTCGCGATCCAGAAGGGCAACGTCAACTTCTCCGTCACGGGGAAGTCCTCGGGGGCCCTGTTCGGGAATGTCTCCATCGTTGCGGGTAACCGCAACCTGGCCATTACAGGCAAGACCTCGGCCGCCGCCTTCGGTTCGTTCTCCGTCGCCCCCGGTGTCGCCGCGGTGGGCCTCGGCGGCCTCGGGTCGGCGTCGTCATTCGGTTCGATTGTCGTCGTCGCTGGTGTCGCCGCGGTGGGCCTCGGCGGCCTCGGGTCAGCTGGTGCGTTCGGCACTCTGGTGCTCACTACTAGAGACCAAAACGTAACCATTACAAGCCTCGGGTCGGCTGCTGCCTTCGGCGTCGTGTCTGTATACGCCCCTGCGGTGACGGGGGATCTGGACTTCGCAGGCGCGGCGACGGCAGGATACGAACTGCGCTGCTACGAGAAGGCCAAGCAGCTGCCAGACGAACCATCGGAGATGGTCTGCGTGTACGTGAAGAGCCTGCGGGGCTCAGACGGCACCACGGGCCAGCACGAGCACGTGTGCGGAACGGGCACCAACCCCTCCGTGACGACCGCCAAGGTCACGGCCCTGGCCTCGCTGAACGGCTTTCGGCGCAATCGCTACACGGGCTCACCGACAACGACTGGGGCTCTCGTTCCGGTGGCGTTCCTCGACGGCACGATGCCGGTGCTCGATGTGACCTAGTTAGTGAATGGTACGATCTGACTGTGGCTACACCAAGAAACGATATTGTTCGTCTGCGGCTGACGACCCTGGAGAAGGAAGCCTGGGGGCGCGCTGCTGGTGGGAAGGGCAAGATCTCGGAGTGGGTCAGATCGGTCTGCAACGCTGCGGCGGCAACCGGCACCGCTCCGAGTCCTACTGAGGAGACGACCATCGCGACCCCCAAGCCCTCGACTCCGGTGAACGGGTGCGCTCGTGCGCATCATCATCGCTCGGGCTCGTACTGCGGGACGTGCAAGCAGGTGCAGAAGTGAGACACCGGGCCTTCGAGTACATGGGGTTCGTGATCTCGATGCTCCTGGTCGCGCTCTGGGTCGCGTTCCTGCTCGGGTGGTTGGGGGACGACCTCGCGCCTAGGTGCGGCTACGGAAACGGGCGCTGCTGAAAGAAAGGGAGGGAACCGATGAGTGTTGTTGCGCGAACCAATTATGCGGCCGTCACGGACGGAGGACTCGACCCGCTGTGGAAACAGCACGGGAGGCATATGGCGGGGCGGGGGTACATTGGGGCGGTGAAGGATCCGCTTGACGGCTCTCGGGTGCAACGTCACACCGTGAACCGGGGGGATGTGCTGTGGGGCGGCGATCGTTGCGAGACGATGACCTCAATGATCGGCGGTGGTGAAGGCGCTCGCTTCCAGGTCGGCTTCAAGCTGCTCCTCCCCACTAACTTCTCGTCGAGCGCGGGCGGCTGGAACAGTCTGTGGGATCTGCACTATTCGGGCGACGGGCCAGCGCAATCCCCGATCACAGTTTCGGTTCGCAACTCGACGGAACTGTGGATTCGGGTGCTCGGTGGGCCGCTGACGCAGGACGGCACGATGGGCACGATCCGGGTCGAACGGAAGGTGGCGGATCTGACGTTGGGTCGCTGGCACACGCTCGCGTGGGATGTGCTGCAAGCGACGGACGACATCGGGTACTTCGATACCTACGTCGACGGCGTCCGTGTCTACACGGCGAACACCCCGACGTTGTCGCCGGGCAGGAACACGACGTACTGGAAGCAGGGGTTCTACCGTCCCCCGAACTCGGGTGGGACGGCCACCTACTACTTCGGCGACACGATCTGCGTGGACGGCGGCATGGCCGAGCTGCTGCCGCTCCTCGGTGGAATCACCGCTCCTCCTCCTCCTCCTCCTCCTCC
>Ga0163151_10006271_pt1 | contig 14579 bp, 16 predicted proteins | sample OliLakLV19MP5IB2_FD_145596 | JGI IMG/M metagenome (GOLD analysis project Ga0163151, IMG submission 145596) | Freshwater microbial mat bacterial communities from Lake Vanda, McMurdo Dry Valleys, Antarctica - Oligotrophic Lake LV.19.MP5.IB-2 | ecosystem: Environmental > Aquatic > Freshwater >...
TTGTTATTCAAAAACCTCTCTATTTTCTTTCGTTCACCAAAACACAAATGCATATATGTTCTCATATTTCTATTCTACAAGTGTTCTGCTTCAAAGGTAAATCTCCATCAGATTAAGAAATACTCGGCAATCAAGATATTGATCGTCGCGATATTTCTTAATCAAAAAAAAACGGCCTGGAGGGCCGACTATAATGCAAGACTTAGAAAGAATAACTTTGATCGCCGAGGGCGATCAAATGGAGTATCTAAAAATGATTTCCAACTCCGTAGCGGATCGTTTACGGTATGACGAATCGGGAGATTATAATCCTGATTTTAGAGGGGACAATCCGGACGTTAAGTTTTCGTCTATTGACGAATCCGGAAAAAAAGTTTGCCAAATAGAGATAGGCAAACTACTAGTCACCTTTAATTCAAGGCACTTCCTAAGAGGTACCTTGGCACAAACAACATCGGAATTAATTTTTGGCCTACTGGAAGCAGGGCCATACAAAAAACTATGTACGATTGTGTCGTACATACCAAAAACACAAAAATTCCAGAAAATCCTTATAGGCATGGGATTTTCGGAAAGCATTAACATAAACCGAGTAATAATTGGGACAAAAGAGCTCGGTAAGGCCAAAGAAGGATTTTAAAAATTTTTGGAAAAGTGCCTCTGTTACATGCACTTTTCCTGTTTATTCAACTCATAAAAATTTGTGGATTGATAGACAGCGTTGAATGTACATATAATTTTACAACAAACTGAGTCAGTACCATGCGTGACGATCAGATAGTTTGAAGCAAGACATCTGAAATAGTACTCAAACCGCTCTACTCTTGCTTGTTCGAGGTGGGGTAAAATGGGCATATTACAGAATGATTGAAAACATATTGTTAATATCCTGGTCTGCATACACGACACAATTCAAAAACTAGAGCATTCTTGCTCTCATATTTGTTATACAAATCTGACAGAGCTCGATATTTTGTGTATTTCCAGTTACAATGGTGTATATGGGAACCATGGATTTTCCTCCTGGAACAAACAAAAATCATCAAGAAAATCTTTTTGTAGAACAGATACAAAAGGAAATCCTTTCTATCTGCTCAATGCCGGAATTTTTATTGGAGAATAAAGGTGGTATTGAGAGGGCGGTGAACGGTCAATTGGTAGCGAATATATTTGATAGTGTGGAGCACGCGCGTGTAGGGATGGTAGCAACTATGGATCTGTTTTCTAAAGGAAAAATATCAACAGCAAAGCAATTACAAATACTTAATGCTATTAAACTTGCACTAAATGATATTCAATTGCTTGCTGATAACGAAGAGTATACGTACGAGTATGTGTAATTTGCATATCAATGGGCAGGCAATGCGCGAGATAAATTGCAATTAAGCCAGGAGACGATAGCGGAGATTCTACGTGAAACATCGTCTATATTTGCAGAATTACAATCTCGAGATACTGTTCCGTATCTTGTACATACATACGCAAGACCAGAAAATATGTTGACAAAGAAATCCAAAATTGAAAGATTTATGGATAATATGACCCCAAACCTTATTGATGAAAAAAGGGGAGTATTTCACTTTAACCCCAATGGGGATACTCCCATTTTTTTGTTATTGGATTCAGATGAAAAAAAAGCAGAAGTAAACAAATTTTTAGAGGAAATTCGTCCTGGTTGGGAACGTATGTTTATAGACTACCCAACAGTAAAAACATATACGGAATATTCACTTCCTGATGAATTTTTACCATTTACTATGGATGCTAACGAGGTAAAAAGTTATTTACCCGATGCGCAAATAATAGATGGCAAGGTTTCACTCGCAGAAGAAAAACGAATTTTTTTTGACAAAAGCATTCGCGAACAAATATCAAAAGATCTTTCGTTTGATATCAATCAACTAGGTCCTGAGCAAGCGTACCTTGTTGGTTATATGGCCGGTAAAAATGGTGAGAGTTTCAAAAAAATCATAGATTTTGCAAAAGTATTTGGAGAACAGGGTATAAAAACATTTTTATCTATTTCAAGCGGAGGACAGTCTATGGGGGATAAAATACTGCTTTTGGGTGAAAAATTGTCTCCAGAGTCGGCTCAGTCGCTGTTTGGTACATACGGTAAGATAGTGGATGCTGCGAGCGACGTTGCGGATATTGTGCGAGAAAATCTGGGCGATCATGCAACTTCCGAGATTATTCAAAATGCAAAGGAAAAGCTACTGGTGCGAGGGAAAAATCTCCTTGAGGAATATGCGGAAAAAGTTCTGACATGCCAAGGGGTAACTTGTGATGACATAGGACGTGAACTTTTGGAAGAGCTCGAACTCGCAAAAACGTCTGCCTTTGCATTTTCAGAAGTTTGTAAAATTCTGGTGGATAGAGGTGAATTTAGCTTCGAGGATTTCAAAGATATTGAACTCGCATATAGCAGAAGTCCTTTACCTGAAAAGATGGTACAAGAGATTGCAGTGATGCATCGTGAAAATACAAAACAATATCCAGAGGGCTTGCGTGAATACTGGCGCGGAACTCTCCGAGACGGTTTGGAAAAAGAAAATCCAAAACAAATGATTGTGTCAGTAAAATACAAAGGAGACGTGATCGCTGTTATGCGTGTCATACAACAAGAAAATGGTTCGTGGTACGGTGCGTCATTTAATGTGAATCCGACAGTGAGAGGCTCACGTATTGGTACAGAGCTTTTGAAAAAAGTTATTGACGAATTGGCACAGGATGCTCCGTTTGTTGCAGACTGCTATAGTGAAAACCCGATGTTGCAAACATATATAGAGAAATTTGGCTTTGTTATTACGGACACCCGTGAAAACTACCATGACACCGGTGCAACAGTACACGAGATAACACTCTCGCGTTAGCTTGATTTCTCCCAGAGAGCGTCAAAGATCTTTTTCATAGAGTCTGCTATGTCCACATTTTCGATCAAAAGTCCTATGATGTTTTCCTTTTTGAGTTCCAGTATGCTTACTTTGTCACCGTAGACTTGTATAGAAACGGAGAGAGAGTCTATTGCATCAATGGTTTTGTATGTAGTGAGCGCGACCGGATGCGCAATATATGCTTTGTTTCTATCCGAATGCGTGACGATCATGCGCTTGCTGATTTTTTTCTTGAGTCTTTCTTCTTGGTAATTTTTTGTTTCACTCGGAATAGATTCCATTGCATGGCCTATGTCTATGATTTGTCGTATTTCCTCACCTGCGTTTGGGTAATCGCGAGTAATTCTTTCTACAGCTTGCGCGCCCTCAAAAAATTGCACGCTCGGCTTGCCGGCGATGAGGTTGTATTTGGACGAGAGTGTCCCAAGAGAGAAAGTGAGCATCTCTTTTGCAAGAGCAAGCTCTTTTTCGCGACCTTCGAGTGTATGCATGAGGAGGGATGGATGTTGTGGGTAAAACGTCGCGACGGTACCTTCTCCACCCTTTTTCTCGACAAGTCCCATGATCTCGAGCTGTTCCAATACCTTGTAGGTGAGTCCGCGTTTCACACCTGTCCAGTCCGAGAGGTTGGAGGCCTTCTGCGGACCGCGCTCGAGGAGAGTGTCATAGACGAGTGCTTGCTCTTCGGAGAGCCCTGCTTGTATCAATATATTTTCTTCATTGATGCTGTTTGTCATACCAACATGGTACCCTATTCTCTTTTGTCATGCAAATATGACAATGTGGATAACTGAAATAGCTATATATATCAAGCATTTTATATTCCAACAAAATGTCATTACCATGTGATATTGACAATTCTCTAAATACCTGCTATACTATGTGTAAGTTAGTTTGATGTTCTTTGGGAAAAGAATTGATTGAAAAGGAGAGCAATTTACTTGAATGGTCAGGGGAGCCAAAAATCGCCGTTTGAGGAGAGAGTAAGTAGCTAATTGTCCTTTTCAGATATATCAATTGTTTGCACCCACCACGACAAGCCAAATGACAGTCCCATGCAAACGGAGAGTCAGACGGTACAACTTGCCACATGGTTGTGAAAACATCCAGAGCGAATAAAGACCTAACCCATCGATATTCGTTCAAATGTTTTCGGAACATAAGCCGAAACAAACTCTTTGAGGAGAGAGTTGTGAAGAGGAGAGAGATTGAATGCGAATCATCCGTCAACATCTATTACAGAGCGGTCATGATCGATACAAGTCTTCTTCACAACCTTCTCCTTTTGAGAAGCAAGATAGGTAGTACTTTTAGGTAATTGGACTATCAAAAGATCTTGAAAAAAATGTTCCTTGAGTGAGGGAGCTCCGGCATGCGGTCGGAGAGATCACAGAAGTCATCTGAAGAGAGACGAGATGTGGTACTCGAGGTTGAACCTTAACAACTACATATAGTGCGCCGAAACAATTCTGATTATTCATGAAACGAAAATCTAGAATAGAGTATTCGACGTACTTATGCTCCGCAAAGTGATTTGTGGAGTAAATATAAATATATGAACACAATAACATTCATTGGGATAATTTTGTCTGTGTTCTCAGTCATTCTCGGCCTATCATCTATTGCCTTTGATTTTTTTCTTATGAAGAGAGAAAACAAAGACGTGATTCTTTTGCAGGATGAAATTGTGCAACTTAAAAAAATGGTTGACCACATCATGCAAGACGGTGATCGCATAGAAGCAAAAGTTTTGTGCGTCGAAGGAGTCGTTGATGATATAGCAGAGGGGATTATAGAGAAAATGGCATAAGAGGCAAACGCAAGTTTGCCACCCTTATTCCCTTACTAATTTTCAAAATTGGTGAGGGATTGGGATTTGCTCCCATAATTTTGTTATCAAATTTTTGATGATGAAAGTATGGGAGCAAAAAGCTTTCCCATGGGGCTGGTCCTCATGGGATGGTTGTTCATTCTCTCCGGGATTACCATCGCAATGATGGTGCCCGGAGATCAGTGGGCAATCATCACACCAATCAGTTCGATTGGTGTGATGATGCTCTATATAGGCCTGAAGGCCTATATAGGGTAACCAACCGGTCATGATCTACCGGATAAGAAATTGAGGATGGAAGTCGCCTCATAAAAGATCATAAAAAACTTTCTGTGTTTCGTCACACTAACCGAACGTCGCACCTCTACGCACGAGAAATAGAGATTGTTGAAATTTTAATTTCCAATATGGAGAATGTAATTTCAAACCGCGTTACCCTTCCCGGGGTAACGGTGGTAAAAAAGATTATTCTTCCCCCTAATAAGGGAAAGAAGAATAGACCTTTCAAATTTTTCTCAGGGGGTTGCACCCTTGGGGAAATTTGGAAGACTTCTGTAAAAGGATAGTCTTTCAGGGAGCTCGCACGCACTTGCGAGGATAATAGGTGAAGTTTCTGTACGGGTACAGAATAGCCACCGTGTGCATTAAGGATTGCTTCCTTGTCTGAAATACGACACAACAGCAAAAGGGGGTTACATGGGGTTAAACGGGTTAACTCTGTGGCAACTACAAACGTTGCCACCCTTATTCAGTTTGCGAAGCAATTTGTAAATTGATTGGGGTATTCGTATCTCGAAATTGTCATCTGGTTGACACTAAATGCCAGCGCGAAAAGATAATCTTTGCGAGAAATAGATTTTAGGTTTTAGACCAAAGTGTGTCTGGCGAGTAATCCCTTGGGATGAAAACTAGAGATCTTTGGCAAGCAAACAGTCCCGTAAGACTGCCGGAGCCTTAAATCCGTTGCTTTAGAAAGTTTTAAATTATAGAAATGAAAACTATATATTTAAACCTTTCACACCTCGTGGTGTTGTTCGAAATCGTAAAGGCTGAAATCTCTCGCAAGGGAGCAGACTTTTACGGGTGGAAGAACTCACCCGAGGTGAAGGATGGTGCTTTAATGCACACCAGCGGTTATGGCGATAATGTCAAAACCGTTGAAGTCTCAAATAACGAGGTATGTGATATCTTCACAGCCAAGTTAAATGGGGCTTATGGTGAGCGTTTTGCACTAACCATGGCTTTAATCCCGGGCTTAATTCGTCAGGGTAAAAAAGTCGCTCTTCTCCAGATTCAAAAGGAGGAGGGTCTTCCGTTTAATGCGGAAGGTTGGTTGGTGATGAGCATCGAGGGCTTCCCTCTCTTCCACATTGCTCCATGGGATTTATCTATGGAAGCGGTGGAAAAAGCAGGACTGGTAACTCTGGTGACAGAGGGATCAGAAGAAGCCTCAATCCATGGTTGGAAAGGCACTGATAAAGTGCAGGAGTTTTCCAACATTTTGGATTGGATGCTGTAAAGCATCACCGTCCTACTACGACAGACACTGAATAATAGTAAGTAGTCAGTCGTCGTTGAGATATTCTTTCTTAACGTAAAAAATAAGTGAAGCCAAAAGAGGAGTTTCCAAGGAAACAAATCACGAGGTAGCCACAAAGAAAAAAATATGGAAGGCAACCATCAAAAATGCCAACAGGGGTTAGGGTTAATAACAATTGGAGGCCTCAAAATCTCCACCTGTCTCCGCCTAAGGCGGACTGACGAGTCTTCCGATTGAATAATATCGATTGGCAAGACGAAACAGGAATCATCCTTCCATATTTCAGTAAATGAAAAGTTTTTTGAAATATGGAAGGATGCGGAAAAAGCTTCCGAGCCCTATATCAGGGGTTTGGAAGCGGCTTCGATGCAATCTGCGGAGGATTGCACAACGGAAAGACAATTGTCTGCCCAGAGTGCAACTCCCAGAGGGTGGAGGAGCAAAAAAAACGTGAGAAGGCAGTCTTTGAAGAGGCTGTCTCTGCAATCATGCGAATGTATGATTGTTCTCACGGCGCAGCCATTATTATTCTTCGACGAGGAATATAAGAATGGTTGCCACCCCTGTCTCGATGGCATAACAGGGGAATCCAAGAAGGCAAAGCCTTCATCGAGATAAACTTCTTGGACGTTAAAGCGCTGATTAGAACGTAAAAATGATCAGAATGGTTTGAGTCTTGAAACATTTTTGGGTAAAAATGTTTCTCCATGGTCAAAAGACTTCCGAACATCTCCCGGTTGGAGATACAAACAATGTGCCAAGCACATACAAAAAATCTTGGCACCCTTTTTCAGTTTATGAAGCAATTCGTAAATTGATTGGGGTATTTTCATATCCAAGAGTTTTGTTGAACAAAGTTTCTTTTTAAAAGAAGTTTTTTGTAAACCAAACACAAATAAAACAATTTTTTTAAAAAGTCTTCACCAGTTTTGGTGTAGGAAAAAACTTTTTTGCTTCCTTTGTCGCAGAAGCATCAAAAAAATAAAGCAAAGTCAATTAAAGCGCTCATGAGAGCTGATTTGACAGACGTAAAACAAGACCGGAAAGTAGGAGAGGTTTTCCAAATCCCCACACAGTCAAGGGTGGCCGTGTGAGTGAAGGTATGTGTGTTTATAGAAATTCATGCTTGTAAGTTTAGTGAATAAAGAGTCTCAGACTTGGGATTTTTTGTTCACTAAATTTATAAAGAATGAAAATAGAAACTTATAACCCCAATCCCTTCACGACAGTGAAGGAGTGTGGGGGTTCCACATTTGAACCTACAGTGGGCTGGTGGGCCCAAGTAGGTGAAGAAGGCCAACTCCACCTCGGGGTACCATTCGCATCCAAGCGGGATGCGATATATATCCCGACCATTCAAAAATCCGGTGAGGCCGTGGACGAAGGTATGGTGACATACCTCAAATCCCGTGCCTCTGAGCTTGGTCTTACGACCTTGACTCAGGCCGCCGGAATGTGGGTCTTGTCTGCTACCCAGGAAGTGCAGACTGAGACCGTGTGGATCGCGTATGCGGACCATGCGGTGAACCGCGAGGCTCTGAGCGAGCTCGCGAAAACAATAAAAAACGCCGCCAATCAGGACGCGGTGGCGTGGGAAGAAAATGGTGAACTTAAGTTCACCGATTTCATCCTTGATACCGTTCGCGGCGACGCGGCGGAAATTAAAAAAATCGGAAATCCCACGCGCCTGTGGGTCGTGCCGGTTTCCGATTTGGAAACTGTAGAAATCATCAACCTCCTGCAAGGAGTTGGTGAGCATGTTTTTGTTACTGGGCAGAAATGGGGCGCCCAGTTTGCAAAATTGGAGACAAAAATTGCTGAAGCGATTGAAAAATATCGCTCGGTGAATTCCGAGATCCAAATCATCGGTGTGAAAGTCAACGGGCAGGCACCCGAAGGCTGGAACACCGAAAAAATCTCCATGTACAATGGAAGTGGGACGTGTCCCATGGAAGTTGTAGCGGAAAAATTGGAGGTTAGCCTCAACGAGTATCAAAAGCTCGTTGTGGCTAATCTCAAGGGCTGGATTCCCGCCCTCGAAATGCTCAATACACCGAAGGGTGTTATTGAGGCGATCCGCCAGTCGGATCGTTGTGCACAGGGAATTACTCCGGATCACGAAGCCGGAGCAGTACGCGGTTGGGCACACCGCAGGGTTGTTGGCGATTTGTACATCGTCAACGTGAAGGAGAGCAAATGTGCTCCTTTCACTGACCGTTTTTACGGTCAGTACACAAACCTCCTCATCGTGGGGGAGGACAAGGAAGTTAACTTTTTTGGTGGAGCCGAACTGTGCTCAGCCTTGAAAGAAAAATTTCCTGCTGCCCCAGCGCCATGGGGTGGCACCAGTGAAAGCTGGAAAAAAATAAATGGCAAATTTTCATTTTGGGGCGGACATTCCGACCCGAAAGAAGTTGAAGAATTTATCCTTGAGTTCCTTGGATAATTATTCAACTTAATTCTGCAAACTAGTAAAGGGTTGTTGGCTTGCAGAATTTTAAAAAAGTGGTTAAAAAAATTGGAAGATGTGGCATAAAAACTACATCTTCCTTTCTTATTCAGTTCATAAATTATTTTTGTGGATTGATAGGAAAATTTTTCATTTGCGAGTTTTGGTTATTTTAGTTTCTGATTTTAAATTGGAATTTAAAATAACCAAAACTCAAAAAATGATAATAAAAGCAAAATCTGTTGAACAGCTCATGAGAGCTGATTTGACAGGTGTAGTAGAAATCCAGGCCATGGATATGTGCCTGGATAAACTTCCCCAGGATTTTTTCCTGGGCGCCAAAAACCTTGAGATTTTATATCTCAAGAGTAGCTGGCGTGAAGACGGTTTGCCGGCTATTCCGGCAACCGTGCGACAGTTCTTCTGTTGCAATTGGGGACGAGGTTCACAAAACTCCCCAGGGGTAACCCAGAAGGACACAGAAAAGATTCCTGAGCGGAATCCGTTCAAGCCGGAACTTCCACCGGCGTTCCCTGAGGATCCGAGCCAGCCGGCTCAGATTGATCATAATGAAAAAATCTGGAATTGGGATCCAAAATCCCAGATCTGGGAAAAAGTTATGATTAACCTTGATGCTCTGCCAGCAGGGCTCGAGAAGTTTTACGTATCAGAGGTCCCAATGTTGGGATCTCTGGATTTTTCACGTTTCACAAAGATGGAGGAATTGATCCTCAATCAATGTGAGATCGGGAAAATTGTGGCATGGCCGCCAAACGTACGATTGATTTACGCGAACTGGAATAATTTGGAATCCGTTCCAGAATTTCCAGCGAGCGTAGAGATTGCCGAGCTGAATGACAACCAGCTCACGGCATTGCCAGCAATTGATCATACGCAACTCCGCACATTGCGGGTTGATAAAAATCAATTGACTGCAATTCCAACTCTTCCAAAAACATTGGAAGAGTTGCGTGCTGAAAAAAACAAGCTGGTGAGCCTTCCAAAGGCAATACCAGCAGGGATGTTGAGGCTATATGTACGTTGCAACAAGCTTGTTTCGTTGCCGTGCATGCAAAACTCACAGATTGAAGAACTCTTTTGTGGGTTCAACAAGTTGTCGGAATTACCGCAGCTACCGGTGACGCTCGAGCAGTTGTACTGCCACGACAACCGCTTGCCGAGCCTCGGCATATTGCACGAAGGCTTGCAAGAGTTGTACTGTGGGTACAACAGGTTGGTAGAGCATCCGCGTCTGCCGAGCACCTGCACCGAATTTAATGGCGTAGGTAATGGATTTGGTGAAATGCAACAATATGTGGCTCAGGCCCACATGTTGCGTTACCAGATGAATGAAGGGCTGGTACGTAAAAATCTTGCGTAATTTTGCGCAAAATAAAAATTTAAAAAAAATAATGAAAAATTACTTTAAGTTTACGTACCGGTCAGGAAAACCGGTCCGTGATCACGGAAAAATAGTCCTCTTAGAAAAAAGTCTCCCATGGGGAGATGTCCTTCAGGAGGGCTGTGAATACATTATCGAGAATCCAAAATTAATGGAGCTCGAAAAATGTATAATCATCAAAAGCGGGAAATTCCTGCGAGTAGATGAAATCGCCCCGACTTATCAGGTATCGGGCGGACCTTATATTGAAATTGATAAGAGTCAAATCAATTTCGGTGTGAGGCGTACGGTGGCATATCGGGAGGAAGTAATTTCTTCTGATACGGATTATAACAATTTTACCTTCGGTCTTACTGGAGGTGAAGAGTTTTATAATCTGCTACCAAAAGAGGCAAAGCAGCAGGTTGATGATTTCCGTGTCTGGATGACATGGATTATCGGCAATCAGCTGGTTGTCCTCGATGGAGGTCGAGATTTTTCTGCCAGGTGTGGCTTCCGCCTGCAGTCAGAGACAGAGTTTCTGAAGGTTGAAACAACCTGCTCTGGGTCGGCAGAACAACCAAAGGGGGTTTCTGTAGTAAAACTGCAGACACTGATCTATGAACCGTTTTTTCAGAACGGGTTTGAACCTGCAATATCAGAAGAGTCTCGAGAGGTGACAAATCGCCTCGGGACCGTAAGTCTGGAAGAAAGCGGTCTGTCGTTTTCTTTCAGGCCTGTCTGGAAATCCCCAACCTTAATGGTTGGAAAACTCACTATAAATGGTGAGGGGATTGAAGGCCTGGTTAAGCTCCCAGGTGACGGCACCGGTTCTTATCTGGATGCAGTGATGTATCTGGGTTTGATGGAGATGCCTCCTTCTACTTTGTCAGACAATGACATGTCATGGCTAGATAGTGGGGGCCGGATCTGTTGGGTTTATGACTTCGACTCGAAAGAGGTAATCGAAGAAACAATAAAAAAAGCATCCAAAGATGCACCAACTGATCCAGCTAGCTGGGTGAAGATAGCGAATGTGTGTGATGGCACCATTCGCTACATACAAGACACTTTCCATCATGAGGACTATGAAAAATTAGTCGAAGTGTCGCGGTCCGCTACTGCACAAAAAGATTTGGTTCCTCATTTCGAGAACCAAATTTCAAGTGTAATTTCTATTCCGTCGGAAATGCCCTTTTATCTAGGGTGGAGTACGACCGATTTGGGAATGGTTCTGCGCAACCGTTTCCAAACGTTAAAAGCGGAAATGATCGAGGGTTTAACTCTTGAAAATTCAGCCGAACGAATTGAGACGGTGAAAACCAAGGCCGAGGAAATCAAAACTGAAATTAGTGCTGAATATGAAAAAGCGCAAGCTTTGATTGCTAGTACTGAAGAAAGTTTTGAGAAAACCTTGGCCGAAGTTGAGCAGGACGAAGCGGATGCTGAGCCAGAGGCAAAACTGATTGAAGATGACCGTTTCGATGGTCTGACTCAATCAAATGATGCCATGGAGGAAGCACTCCGCAAGGCTGGTTTGATTAAATAATTTTTACACTGTTCTGTTGGCAAACAGGAATAGGGTCCGGATTATCACCGGAGGTGTAATACTCGAGTAACACTGTAGGGTTACAGCGCGAAAGAGAGCAAAATGGTGGTTAAATATTTTTGCAGGAGGTTTTCAAATGAAAACTTCCTGCTCTTTATTCAGCTTCTTTCATACGAAGGAGGTTGATAGAGATATATAAACGGTCGAATATTATAAACTAGCGATAAATATCTTTTCTCTGACCAATGGCCACAAAGTATGCGCTTGTGGGGTCAATAAATCTAAAGATTACTCTGTATTCCCGAGTGATTCTAAAAGAGTAATGTCCAGTATAGTTGCCGGTGAGAGGTTTGGTGTGCAACATAGAATTAAACGGGTTATTGATAAACACATCAATAAGCTTTGCTAGTTTGAGCAATGTAGACTTCTGCAAACCACGATTTTGCTTTTCAAAATCACGGGAGTAGAAATATAGTGACCATGGATTATTTGGAAAACTTACGAAGGAAATCTTTGACAGATGCTATTTTGCCAGTTGGCTTCGTTCGGGACGAAGCAAGAACTTTTTTTGCAAATGCAGAATTGTAATTGCCTTCTTCATCACGACCCGAGATACCTATCACAAAAGAGCGAAGAAATGCTATTTCCTTTTCCATCGATGCAATTTTGTTTTTCTCGAGTGTGGTCATATATTGTACTGTACCATATGTGTATTGGCGTGCAATTTTGTGACAAAAAGCTATTGTTTGGTTCATTGTTGTATACAATGGTGGTTTGATTTAGAATTTATGAGAAAATGTTTTATAATATGTAAGGTCTTGCTGCATCTCGCGGAGGCGAGGTGGCTCAAGACCGAGAGACAATCCCGTTTTATGTAGTTCACACTTTCTTTCGAGAGCGCGTCTAGACGAAAGTCGACGCCCTCGAAAAAATCTCTCTCCTCGGGAGCGTGACTGCGCGGAACTCGAGTGTCTCTCGATCTTGGGGCTTTTATAAGAATATAAATTTAAAAAATGAAAATACAAAATCCATCATTTGAACAAATGCACAATGAATCAAAGGAGGCAATCACATCGATAAAAGAAATATCGCAAGAAGCAATCGATTATGTGCACAAAGAAAGATTTACACGCGACATCGAGGATTCTATGAATTTTGAAACAACAGTTTTCAAAAAGCGAAAGAAAGCAAATGATACTTTTAGTAACGAAGACAAAGAACGCATGATTGAGATTATAAATAAGAGAGATAACAATATTGTAGATACTACCACGTTAGCTGAACTTCAAACATCTTTTGCTTTTGCATATCAAGGTGATACTAGTTTAACAAACAAAATTTATGAAATGGCCAATAGGTTGGCATCAAATCCACCGATAGATCAAAAAGAGAATAAACCGTACGATGTTATTGGATATAGAATACGATTTTATTACATACCTTCGGATGAAATTTATGCCATAGCGACGCGAGCTTCGAGGGCTCAGAATAATGTCGACTTTACATGTGAAGTTATTTTTGGAAAAGAGGGATCTGCTTTCGTACGTGGCAGTGCTGTATTTGGCTTTGAGGACTTGGATGATAATGAACAACCAAACCAACCCCCAGCAGAAAAATAACACAATTGAAGCCCCACGTACTATACTGATACCCCATGGTAATATTTTTGAAGGTAACTCACCCATCGGAGCATCTGTTCGCGGAACTCGAGTGTCTCTCGATCTTGGGGAAAATATCAGATAAGTATACAATACACATATGGAACCGAACGACAATTTTGAAAATAATCTTTTTAAAAAGGATACTCAGGTTGAAGTTCGACTCAAGCATTTAGAAGAGCTTTTGTTGAAGGAAGTGCAACAGCCAAAGCAAATATTTGCAAAACTCAATAAGGTAAAAAAATTTGTAGAGAGTGAATGCGTAGATATTTCTGACTCTTTTCTTCTAACAAAGAATGTTCAAAATGCATACAGCACTGTCTTGATGGATGCATTCTATTGGCCAAAGGAGACCATGAAAGCTGTACTCAAAATTATGAAATCGATCCGAGGTGTAGATATAAACGTTATCTTGCAGAGCGAGTATATGACAAGCTCTGTTGAAAAACTATTTGCCGGACGAGATTTTTTTGATCACGACTCTTTTGAACAATTCGGTGAAGCTACGCTCTCTCTATTTGGAGGAAGACAAGTCCCTCCCTTGGTGCTTGAAAAAATGGCCGATGTATATGTCAGTATGGTAAAATTAAAATGTGTAGAAAAGTATATGGGAGTGGATAAACAAAAAGATGGTTTGACCGCACACGCTGATCCTATAATACTTAAAATCAAAAAGGCGTTTTCATTTTCACCAGAAATTATTACTGAAGCTGTTGGGCGTCTGCCTGATAGACAAAACAATGAATCTTCCCAAGAAGAGATCGAGTATGCGAAAGCTATAAAGGGGCTGATGGGTGGTGAGCTCGGGATCCCTATGGAAGAGTAGAGAGATTTACATTTATAAAAAATGGGAAAATTATCAAATAAATATACAATACACATATGAGTGAAGGAGGATGGAGAAGTGGAATCGGAGAGCTCCGCAACAAGGAGGGGAAAATGCTTGAGCCAGAAATGACGAAAGGGAACAATGAAGAGAAAAAGGGCGGGGAGAAAACTTCTCCCTCTCCTTCTCCAAATGAGAAAGAGGATCAATTTACTCCAGGCGAGCAGAACAAGGAGCCACATCCCGACCCAGCACATAATCCGAACGAAAAGAAATAAAAACACCACCCGAGGGTGGTGTTTTTATAAGTGGGAACGAATCGGTTCAATTAGCCCTTTACTGCGTCCTTCAATGCCTTTGCAGCACGGAACTTTGGAACAGTAGTTGCAGCGACCTTGACCTGCTCACCAGTTTTTGGATTGCGAGCCATGCGAGCTGCACGAGCTTTCAC
>Ga0163151_10006273_pt1 | contig 14578 bp, 12 predicted proteins | sample OliLakLV19MP5IB2_FD_145596 | JGI IMG/M metagenome (GOLD analysis project Ga0163151, IMG submission 145596) | Freshwater microbial mat bacterial communities from Lake Vanda, McMurdo Dry Valleys, Antarctica - Oligotrophic Lake LV.19.MP5.IB-2 | ecosystem: Environmental > Aquatic > Freshwater >...
TCCTTGGGGTCGGTTCGCGAAGCTGAAATCTTCGCGACACTTCTGTTTTACCCCATGTTCTCGGGGTCCCCAAATGGTTCATCGCGATCTCCCCGCAAAGGCGGGCTCATTGCTGTGCATAGCTCAGGTAGTATCGCATGTTTGGCGGGACGGGAATTCGAGGTCCCGCTAGCCACTAGAAATGGATTATGCGAACATAAGGCGAAGGTTTGCGAACTCACAGGATTCTAAATTCTGCGTAACCGAGTGAGGGATATGACGACGAGTGGACTGAATCGTACTTTCGCGAAGTTAATAACGGAGCATTGTCTGTCCGATAAACAAAGGAGATTGCCTTGGAACGTGTGGTCGGTGCGATTCGCCGATTTCGAGGCGATGGCGCCAGTGGACGCATCTCGGCGTGTTATTGATGATAGGGAAAGAAATTCTGGAGAGCAGTCGAGGCTGCGCGCGAAAGGGGACGTGTGAAACAGCAGAACCCATCGGAGTTCACCGTGATCGACCTGTTTTGCGGGGCGGGGGGGCTTTCAGAGGGCTTTAGGCAGGCAGGCTTCCGGGTTCTGGCGGGGCTTGACTATGATGAGGCGGCGGGAGCGACGTTCGCGGCGACACACCCCGACGCCAAGTTCATCGGCGGCCCAATCCAGAACGTGAGTGCGCTAGATATTCTCCGGGCCTCAAAGCTGAAGAAAGGTGAAGTGGATGTGCTAATCGGGGGGCCACCATGTCAAGGCTATTCGGTATACAATCATCAACGAGGCACCGACGATCCGCGAGCCGGCCTTTTTCGGGAGTATTTACGAATCGTTGACGGTATTCGTCCGCAGTGGCTCGTGATGGAAAACGTGACTGGAATTACGTCTATCGCTAGCGGCGGAATTGTACGCGAGATACGGGCAGCCATGGGAAGTCTTGGTTATCGTGTTCAGATGGAGACTTTAAAGGCGGAGGCATATGGAGTCCCACAGGAACGCCGGCGAGTGTTTTTCATCGCGACAAGTGGGAAAACACCGATCTATTTTCCAGTCCCCACGCACGGGCCCGGCCTTTCAAAATACGTGACAGTTTGGGACGCGATTTCTGACCTGCCTACCCTAATGAATGGCGAAGAATCGAACGGGATGCCTTACGGAACAAAGGCATCGAATGAGTTTCAGCGCATGCTGCGAGGCGACGCAACAAACGTCTTCAATCATTCAGCGCCGCGGCTCGCGGCCATAAACGAACAGCGAATGCAACATATTCCTCCTGGGGGATCCTGGCGTGACATCCCAGTCGAGCTCTTGCCGTTGGGGATGCGGCGAGCCAAGCGAAGCGACCATACTAAGCGATATGGCCGTCCGCGCAAGAGTGACTTGGCGTGCACGATTCTTACGAAGTGCGATGTCCACTGGGGCGCGTTTATACATCCGTCGCAGAACCGTTCTTTTTCAGTACGGGAAGCGGCACGGTTACAGACCTTCCCGGACAGTTTCGTGTTTCAGGGTAGTCGGACTGAGCAGTATGTTCAGGTGGGTAACGCCGTTCCTCCATTACTTGGAAAGCGTATCGCAGAAGCCGTGGTGACGTCGATTAACCCACAATCGGGAATTAGAGTTCGAGGTTGTTGTGAGCAGACGGTCTTCGAAGAATTCGCCAGCGTCTCATCTTGAACCCAATTTCGTGGAGTGTGTGCCAGGGTCAACTGGATCTCTCTGCCGAGGATGCCGGCATTGCAGCCACTCGGAATATGTAGAAGGCCAATCGCTCCTCGACATGGTCCGCGAAGACCTCGTCGCCGAGCGCATTGCCGTCGAATCCTACAACGACATCATCAAATACCTCGGTGACGACGACCCCACCACCCGCATCGCCATTGAGAAGATCCTCGCCAAGGAAGAAGAACACGCCGACGATATGAAGAAGATCCTCGATCTGTTAAGCAAGGACGAGCGCACCGCAGGCCACGTTTGACGGTCCTTTCCTGGGAGCGCCGCGAGGGGCATCGGTCACACTGGCCTATGCCCCTCGCCGCCCACCCCGCCCGTCGCCCGCCATCCAGGCAAGGAAAAGGCCTACTCCCTCGCCCTCTGGCTAATCGGCAAAACCGCCGCCATGCCGCGCGCTCACCGCTTCACCCTCGGTGACCGCCTTAATGGAAAATCCCTCGATCTCGTAACCGCCCTCACCCAGGCCGCCTTCAACCGTGACAAGTCGTGCGTCCTGGAGACCGCATTCTCCTCCGTCTCCTCCCTTGACCATCAAATTCTTCAGGATCTCCTTGCCCGCGTAATCCACTGCCCCCACACCCTCCGCCTCATCCGGCTGCTCATCGCCAGTTCCAACTCCGGCGACCAAGTCCTCCACTACTTCCCCGGCGATACCCTCTTCACGCCGCACTACCGCCGCCGCGGACTGCCGCTCGGCAACCAGACATCCCAGTTCTTCGCCAACGTCTATCTCAACCCCATGGACCACTTGATCGTTCGCAACCTCCGCCCGGGCGCCTATGCCCGCTACGTCGATGACTTCCTGCTGTTCTCTGACAGCAAGGAACAACTCAACGAAATGCACCACCAAATCCGCAAGTTCCTGTACGGCTATCGCCTCACGCTCCATCCCGGCAAAAGCTGTTTCTATTGGTGCCGGGACGGTTTTCCCTTCCTTGGCTTTCGGCTGTTCCCCACCCATTCGCGGATCGCGCGGACCAAAGTCGTTCGCTTCCGCCAGCGCCTCCGCCAACTGCGCGCGGACTTCCATGCGGGCTTAATCGACACGGAAACCGTCAATCAATCCGTCAGATCGTGGATCGGACACGCCATGCACGCCGACACCTGGCGGCTTCGCGAACAGATCTTCGAAGCCTTCCCGTTTCTTGCCGGAATAACCATGCTGGAATAGCGCGGCCTTGGCCGCGAACTGAGCCCAAGACCAGGACCTGTTTTTGTTTGACGTGAGCTTTCCCCCGTCGGGACCGCGATCCGGAAATGGGCGTTGCACGCTCCCGCCGATCCCTCGGCGGGACTCTGGAGACAGACCGTGAAGCCTGTTCCACATCCCCCGGCCACCCGAAACCCCAGATTTTCGTTCTGTTCGTCCGGTTGGTTGGTGTTGCGATACGACGAACGCGCGTTCCTTCGATTATTGTTGAAAGAACCGCCCCGCCACACGTTACGACCGCGTTCCGGTCTTCAGTCTACCAGCAATGCGTCAAAACATTCCGGACGAGGGGGCCAGCCCCCTCGCGCTCCCCCGAGTGGCTTCCCGGTTGCGCGTCAAAAGGAAAAGGGGAAAAACTCAAGGGATTCCCCCGGCCAGCCAGAACCCCAGGTAGTGAAGCTGTACATCCGGAGGGTAGTCGTTGCGAAACGACGAACGCGCGCTCCTACGACTATTGTTGAAGCAACCGCCCCGCCACACGTTATGGTGGACCAGGCCCAGCACCATCCATTTCTCACGCTCGAATGGCTCCAACGCGTCCTTAAACCAGCGCAGTTGAGCCTCGCCCACGTGGCCGTAGCGGGTGCCATCCAAGTGGCTCTCCACCATCGTCGAGTTCAGCCCGGCCACCACCATGCGCAGCTCGGGCATCTTCCACAAAGTCCACGGAAACGCATCGGTGAACTGCGCACCCGCCACCTCGCTATAGAACTGGCTTAACAGGTTGGAGTAGGGCGTCCATTTCGGCCAAAACGGCGGGTTAGGCTTCCCTCCGTCTCCCTCACAATCGTAAAAATACGCCTCGCACTTTTTGCGATTGATATCGTGATTACCAGGAACAATCGCTACGTGCTGCCGTGGAACATCAAGACACAACGAGAGTCTGTCGAGCAGTGACAGCACATCGTCAAATTCGCTCTTCATCCCCGACTCGGCCAAGTCTCCAGTAACCACAATGGCGTTCGGCTTCACCCCGTGGTCTTTCTTAAGCGTTGCCAGATCGATCTCCAGCCGCTGAATGAGAGTCTCGAACTTGCCATCCTCCGTCGTAGCCCGCAGATTTCCGAACCGGTGATTGCGCCCGAACTGCGTATCCGAGAGGTGAAGTAGAGTGACCGAGTCGCGCTCCAGAGTCATATTTCGCCAATGATATCAGTACTTACAGGCAACAGACCCTTCAACCACTTCGGCGCCGGCCGCTTCAATACCCGAATCGCGCCCTTCTCAATGACCGCAACCAAACGAAACGCGTTTCGAAGATCGCTATTGTCGAACACCCGCACATGCGGCAACTCAGCCAGCGCGGCCTTTAGATTCGCCAAAGTCCGCGGGAACCGTTCCGTCAACTTTTCCATCGGTACATCGTGACCGCCTTGCGAGACCCGCATCGCTACGCGTTCGTCGGAAACCTCCGGCCCCGCGATGCCGATGAAACAGAGAATGACGTTGTACCCGGCCGCGCCTGCCTCCCTTAGAAAGGCCAACTTGTCACCGGCGGGATCGGAAAACACCGTCTCAAACACGAAACTCTCCCGTTGCGCCATCAGTTCCCGCCGGATGGAATCCGCCACGCGCGCCGCCGTGTACGCATCCACCGCAAGCTCCCGAGCCAGTACATCCGCATTCACAAATCGCAGCCCGGCCGCCTGCAAATGCGAATAATAAAATGTCGTCTTGCCAGCTCCATTGGAGCCCGCTATGGCGGCTACCACCGGACACCCGTCAAGCGGCAGCTTCATTTCCTGAATTTGGACTGGACGGCCTGAAACCGCCGATTGACAAAACGACCCGTTGTTCTTTCGCCGTTTTCATCAATTCGCACCAGCAATCCCGGCCGCTCCGGATGTGCCTCATAGTGCGGAAACGGCCCGGACTGCAAAAACTCCGCAACCCGTTGCCTCCCACTCGGCGAATCGGCCGACGCAATGCAATCCACCACCGGGCGAGCCGTCCCTTTTCTGCAAATCTCAAATACCCGTTGCCCATCGAGCACAGTCTCAACAGATCGGCCAATCCGGGCCCAGAACTCCACTTGTCCGGCAATCGACCGCTCCATTGCCTCCCCCGCCAGTCGGGCGTCCAGTACAAGGCTGTCAGAAAGTTTCACCGGTTGACTCATAGGACAATGGTAGCATCTTGCTACCGGCCTCATTACCCATTGCCCTGCGCCGCGTAAGCGCCGTCGCGCGTCAAAAGGAAAAGGGAAAAAACTCAAGTGATTCCCCCGGCCAGCCGGAACCCCAGGTAGAGATTCTGCTCGACCGGCTGGAGGCTGCGGCGATACGACGAACGCGCGATCCTCCGATTATAGTTGAAGCAACCGCCCCGCCACACGTAGGTCCCACTGCCCTCGGAATAGTGAGACGACGTCCACTCCCACACGTTCCCAACCATATCCAGGGCGCCTTCGGCGCTCGCTCCGGACGGATACAATCCAACCGGAGTCGGATGTCCGACTTTGCTCTCGTCATAGTTCGCGCGCGACGGATCGATGTTATCGTCCCCCCACGGATACTTCGTGCAATGCGGGCCACGGGCGGCACGCTCCCATTCCTTCTCAGTCGGCAGTCGGCCACCCGCCCACTCGCCGTACGCGACCGCCTGATGCCATGTCACGCCAACAACCGGCCAGTTCGGATGATCCTGCTGCTCCGGCCAATTCGCCGGTTCCCGGTTCGGCGCGGTCCCTTCTTCCACAAATGTTTCGTATTGCCCCACCGTTACCGGGTACTTCCCGATCCGGAAGGGCGCGATGTCCACTTCGCGGAGGGTCTCGTCTTCATACGCCTCCTCGTCGTAGTTGCGGCCCTTCGGATCCTTTTTCTGTGCCCCGATCCAATAGTTCCTCGACTCCGGAATAATCACCCACTCCTGTTTCGCCAGCCGCGGATCCCCCGCCTGGCCCAACGCCTCCGCCGCCGCCAGCCGATCCTTGAACGCTACGCTCTTCCACTTCTCCGCATCGAAGATATCCATCACCAGGGATAACGATTCGGCATAGCGTTTGTCCGCGACTTTGTAGCCCACCAAGTCCGGCAGCAGCGCTCCAATCAACCCTACACATTTGGCGCGGACCGCCAAATGCGGCTGTTTGCCCATCCCGTCCAACACATTCCGCACGAGCGCGTCCACTTTGGGTGGACCCACGTTGTACAGCAGCCCTGCATAGAGCAGCACGGTCTCCCGCCACTCCGGCTTATAGATGTTCTCACTCTCCCCCAACAAAAGCTTGTATTGGCCGGCGTCCTCCCACCCCGCAATCTCCAACGCCGCCAGGTACTCCTGAAACGTCAGATGCCAGAAGGCGATCTCCTTTCCCCGGCTGACCACGATTCCGCTATCGGCCTGCTCCGCGCGCAGAAACCGCTCCGCCCCCTCGCGGTTGGCGAACCGTTTCTTGAGTTTCTCTCCGGCCCAGGCCAGCGGCGCCTGCTTCCGGCGGCCCTCTTCATGGTTCTGCATCTCCAGCGCCAACTCCCGCAGCCGCAGCAGGCACTCGCTCGCGGGCATCCGCCCCGGTTTCGCCCGCTGTTTTGATAACCAATCCAGGATCGACCCGTACAAATCCACGCGCTTCTCCGGCAGCTTCACATTGTTGTGCTGCAGCACCGCCAGCGCCGTCAGCATCACCGGATTCCGCGTCATCTTCCGGATCTCCCGGCGTCCGTTCACTGCCGCTTCCAGGTCTTCGCGGAACGTCCGCTCTCTCGTCTCATCTTCCGGGTACAACTGTTTGGCGAGCTTGGCCAGGAAGGCGCGAATCGCTTCCGGTTCCAGATCGCCGATTAACGCTTCTTCGAAGCCCTGGATCGGCACCTTCCCCTCCGGTCGCGACGTCACCGTGAAACGGCAGCCATCGAATGCCGCCGCCGCTGCGCGAATCAGTTTCGCCAGCCGCTCGCGGGTGCGATCGTCCGGCGTTTCATCCAGCCCGTCAATAAGCACGTGGCAACCGCCCGCCTGCAGCCTGGCGCGGAAGTAGTCCGCTCCCAGGCCGCAATTCTTCTCTTCACTCTGCGCCCCCAGAAACAATGGAATCCACTCCGGTGATGCTGGATCGGCCGGGCCGGATCGACCGGCACCCGTCTCCAAATACGCGGAAAACACAGCCGCCACTATCCGAACCGGCAGCAGTCCCCCGGATTCAAACTCGTTGCACAACTGGAACGCCACGCGCTTCAGAAACGTGCTCTTCCCAGACCCCGGATCCCCCACCACCAACAGTTTCCGATGCGACAGAAGCGCTTCCTGCAAAGGGATCGTACCGCCGCGCAACTCGCCGTGCCGGGCCATGCCGCCCCCGGAATATGTCGTAAGCGGAATATAGAACTCTTCGATCGAAAACCGATACCTCCGATTGTCCCCAAACTTCAGCCCCTGCACGTCGAAGTGCGAGGTTTCCTCCCGCAGCAAATTCAGGTAGCGGGCGGGGTCACCGGCGATAGCGGCGGCCGCAGGGGTGACTGCGGGCTGTTGTTCGCGTTCCAAAAGCTTTGCGATGCGGTTAAAGACTCTGCTCCTGTCCCAGTCTTCGCCGCGGGCGACGATCTCACGCAGAGCCAGAAATTTATCCCGCAGGGCCGGGTTCATTCCGTTCTTCTGCGTAATTACTTCCAGGGCACACAAACCCCGATACTGCCCAAACGGATGGACTTCGATGCGCAGACTATCGATCACATTTTCCTGTAAGTCAGCGATAGGGCTCATCTCCAAACTGGCGTAGGCGATGAGTCTCCGGCCGGCATGTACCTCTGTCAGGAGCATTGGTAATTCGTTCGCCAGAAAGCCGCCCGTCACCTTCTGCATTTTCCAGACGACTTCAGTCATGGCGGCCGTCCGCTGGGACCCGGATGGCATCTGCTTTCTCAAAGACAAGTAGTCGTCCGCGAGTTGCGCCAAGGCGATCCAAGGACGGATCTCCGAGTGGATTAATGCCTGGCATTCAGTCTCAGCACCGTCCCCCCGGGGAGGGCGAGAGAGTTGAATCAAATCGATCTTCTGCCGCACCTGTTCGATAAGCGACGGATCCTTCATTGCCGGGGCGATCCGAGTTACGCACCGCAACCAGGACAGCAGTGCTCGTGAGTGATAGGTTTCTTCAGAGTTTTCGATTACAGATCGCAAGATGATCTCGGCGGACCCGATGCTTGGCCATCGGTGGAATGCGCAGTACAGCACCACACGGGAAATGACGCCCCCATTGCCGGCTGCCTCCAAAAAGGGTAGTTCGTCGTGGAGCGAATCGGGTGAGGCAGGTTCTTGCGCTTGGTCCCAATCGTCATTCAACCAGCCAGCCACGCTCCAGATGAATTCACGCAGTATTGGGGACACGGGGCGGAGGGACTCAGGGAGGACGGATACTGTAGTTGGCGGCTGAACCTGCAACATTCGTGTAAAGTAGGTGTCCCAATTCTCGTCCTTGCCGCGAATATTGTTCAGCAAAGAATCGTACAGCGCTCCTTCAGGCGTTTTCTCGGCATGCCTATAAAGTCGCTCCAGCAATTTTGCGAACCCCTGGGTTAGAACGGCGGCGGTGAGCCGTCGCTGGCTCAGCGCTCCCTCAGAGTCTCCTCGTTTGTAGCCCAACGCCTCCAGCAACTCGGCTGTCACCCGGAGAAAATGTTGGAGTTCTTCCGGCAAAGCATTCTTCCCCCCGGGATCGAGGATCCATGCCTCGAAATCGAAAATGGAGTGCCCAGCCTTCCGCTCAATGTACTCCGTTAGCGCGGACTGCGTCTGCTGCTTGATCCTGTCCAAATCCAGAATGCCGATGTGGTCGCGCAGATAAGCCCGCGCATCCTTCACGAAGTCGAACAACACAGAGTCCGGGTCGCCGCTGACCGATCCGATGCGTGGTTCGATGAGTCCACTCATCAACACTTCGGCCATCGCTGACAGCGGACTGGCCGGCATCATGGTGTGCTGCACCAATCTCATTATGGGCAAAACGAGTGGAATCGCGGAGAAAAGCGTTAAGAGCCGAACCGCTTCCGGAGTGGCGATACTCCAAAAGTCCGCTTCCAAGCGCTCGATGCCCTTACTCTTTTCGTCGGTAGCGGGAATATCCGCGAGCTTCGGGAACCATTTGTCCGCCAGCAGTAATGCGCTGATTCGCGTCTCCTTACGGCTCATCTGCATGGCGGCCCAAGTGCCGAGGCCTTCGCGGGTAAGGGGGAAAACCGGAAAGGGAGTCACGCCCTTTTCGAGAATATTATGACGGACTCCTTCGCCCACGGTTAGCGAGAGGTTGGTGGCGCCGGGAGTGCCGGCCCGTGCCCAAAAATAGGCGGGACCAAGATCGGTGTGCTGCCAGTTCTGCTTTGGCAGCAAGGAACAAACGGCAACAGGCCCGAACCGTGCCCAGGTTGTCAGCCAATGCGCCAACTCCTGGGACTGCCAGTGCCGCCCCACGCCATTCGTCAGCACTAGAATTAGCGTCCGCCCCGACGGATCGTTAAGCTGTTGCGGACTCGATTCAGACCCGGAGCGGGTGCGGAAACGCAACTCCTGATCGAAGCGCCAGGAACGCACATCACGAAATATGCCCATGTTTGCCAGGAAATGTTCCAGTTCACGCGCCGTCTTCCGCCAGACGACCATCGCGGGAGCCTCATCGACGAGGAGACAAAGCGAAAACCATCGCTCCGCGCGTGGACGAAAGACCGGTATCAATCGGATGTATTTGCCCGATTGGGCGGCCAGATCGGCAGTCGCACCTTCATCCAGATCCCGGTCTCTTCGGGAGAGGAACCGCTTTTGAAACGGGCGTAGTGCCCTCGCCAATTCCAGCGGCTGCGGCAGGCTTCCTGCTGCGGGTACTTGCAATGGTGAGACGGGAACCCGGCCTTCCGCGGAGAGTACTTTGGGAAACACCCGTCCGTCCTGGGGCTCGTTGTCAGGCAGATCGTCGGACGCGGTAGGTCTAGCCGGTCGCGGCGAGGATGGCGCGTTAGATGGAGGCGGCGAATCCGGAGGAGAGGGCGGTGGCAGGTTTTGCGAGGTCTCCGGGCCGGGTGGTGGCGCCGCAATCTTGCGCGGTTCTTCGGTCTGATTCTCGGAGGGTAAGAACCGCGACAGCCAGATCGCGTCCCGCAGCAGTTCAGGGTCGGCCAACTCTAATTTGTCCGAGCACAAGGCGGCAAGAACCTGTTCAAGTGCAGACATCGGGATTACTGTAGCGACCGATAGAGTATCTTGAGGACCGCTTCTTTGCTAGCTTTTTCTGGGAAACGGGTGTTTTCCAGGATGAAAATCGCGTTCATGAGCTGGTCTGTTGACAGCGTCTCCGACTTCGCCTTGTCGAGGAATCCTTGGGCCTCTGTCTCCACATCAATTCCAGTTGTCTTTAGATGAGCGTTCACAATGGCGGCCAACGTTTCTTTGTCCTTGGGAGCCTCTATGTCCAAGCGGATGCACCGCCGGAGAAAAGGCCCGGAAAACTCGCGCTCTCTGTTGCTGGTCATCAGAATAAACGGGAAAACCGTACATGCCACCTCACCCGAAGGAACCGGGCACTTGCCGTATAGATTCTTCCAGGAATCGACTTCGGCCTTTTCGTTGCCGGACTCGCGATAGATCTCTTCGATGGTAAACTTCCCCTCCTCGAATAGATTCAACAGGTCGTTTGGCAGGTCGAGGTCGGCTTTGTCGATCTCATCGATTAACAGCGCTTTGGGCCACTTGGAGGGAACGAGCGCAGTCCCCAGCGGGCCAAGCCGCACAAAATTCGAGACTGCGACGGTCGCATTCGGTGTTCCAGGAATTTCCACTCGGGCTTGGATCTTCTGCAGCCGGTCTAACGCATCGTAAGTGTAAAGGCCTTCCCGCAAAGTGGAACGCGAATTGATGTTCCACGCGAGCACGGGACCAAGCCGCAATTCTCGCGCAATGGCGTAGATCAATGAACTCTTGCCGGAGCCTGGAGGTCCTGCGACAAGCAACGGGCGACGCAGCAGCAACGCGGCATTCACCGCGTTTACAATTTCCGATTTTTCGCTTACCAGGTAGGCCTCGGCAAGGTCCTGTTCGCGCTTTGTGGGCTCCACAGGTTTGATGTTCGCGTTGTCCAGCGTCCAATCGGCTTTGGTCTTGCCGAAGCTCCGCCACGGGGGCGGATCGGGAAGACCGGCCAAGGGATTTTCCAATGGCGTCACGCCGGCCTTCAATTCGCCTGTAAAGAACTTGAATGAGATTTTTGGATTGGGACTCAGCAGGTTCAACTGGAGTATCCTTTCGGTAGCGGGACGTCGTCGCGATCATCCCAGAGTATGGTTAAGTGGGATAACAAACAACCCTGCTTTGACCTGGATTTGTGGAGGAGGTTCGGGAAGTTTGCGAGGTCCGTTTCGTTTTTGAGAGTGCGTGCAAGTATCGTCTCGTCACCTCCGCCGGCAAGTTTTGCAATGGAGGGACGGGTAAAGGCGGCAAACGGAATGAGCGTACCGAGTAACGTCTTGACATCATCCTCGGATGCTGTTCCAGTGCGGAATGCCGGGAAGTCTATTGATGCCGCATCGTCCGCCAAGTCCTGTATCTGGCTGGGATTGACCCATTGGATTGAAGCCGACTTGGCGGCGGCAACTCTTGCCCTTACTTTACCCAACCGGTCGAGTAGTTTCGGTCCTTTGAACCGAAATTCATAAAGGGACTCGGACCGCTCTCGCCATCGAAATATAATCGGGTATTCTTTCTCAAAGTCCAACACGACTGACGGCGGCGTTAAGAGTTCGGCCAAGGGCACAACGAGGCAAATTACCACATCCGATACGGAAAGTAATTCCATGTCGGCGGTGATCTTTCCAAGCACGCTGTCCAACTCCTCGTGGTCAGTGACCGTGGAAAGACGGCGACCCGATTCGGCCCCTTTTTCAGCGTAGAACCAAACACCAGAAGCGCGGAGATCGCCGCTGCCCAACAGATACGCGGTCTTGACCAAGTAGCGAGGATTCCTAAACGTGAATAAGTTGTTAACCCGCTCCTCTGCAGCGGAGAATGCTGCTTTCAGGATCGCGCTATCCAGGATCTCTTTGCGAATGTCCACTTTCATGAGACCGGACCCGCGTAGCAGAAGGGTTACAGCGAGTTCGGCGGCCGTGTCGAGCGACGAGATACCGGCGAAGCTTTGCACGATCAATGGGAGCGATTGCTTCTGCCATCCCAGGTCAGGTCGAATGCGCCTGGCGGCAGCCTGCCACCTCGGATCATCGTGAGCCAGGGGGATGCCCTCGGCGATACGCAGCACTTCCCTCTCCAGCTTGATCGCTTCGAAAATCCTCTGGTAGGTCTCATCCGATATTCCGCGTTGGGCCCAATAGGGAGAGCGACCATCTCGCCGCCCAATGCGGTGACTGCCCTTAATCGAGAACTCCAAAGAATTGCCGATTTCTTCGGCGGTTGGTAAGGGAACCTGACCAAGGAGTTCCAGAAGTTTTTGGGTAAATAGACTTGGCTCGTTCAACGCTGGATATTTGGTATCTTCTCCAGTCGCGGCGGCAAAAAAGTAGTGATTGTCTTCGCGCGGCCTCGCCTTGTCCTTCTTCGCAGGAATATTTTCGACTGTGAATGCGGCGTTGGAGCCATCGACCGCGCAGGTATCAAAAAAAACGATTTGCTGGGTAAATTGCGTTGTCTCAACATTCAGAAACTTGATAATATCGTCGACCGCGAAACACTTCTCAACAGCCCTCGTCGCATCCTGCAGGTAGACATAACGCTTCCCGTCGATTTCACATCCGTGGCCGGCCCAGTAAATTATCAGACAGTCGCAGTCATTTTGTTTCCGTAGCGCGGTCAAGAGCGCATTGCCCCGGATGTCGTCCACACGGGCGCGAGGAAAGTTGTCGGCGTCAGTTCCTCCACGGCCGTGGTAAAAATGGATGTTGTTCACACACAATTTCTTAAGGCAATCGATGAACTTCCTGGCGCCTATAGTTGCACCCGGAAGGTCCCAATCGACTCCCCACTCATAATTGTCGATCGCAACGACGAGCGCACACGTCTTTTCAGGACTCTTGATCATGGGCGTTTCACGAAATTTGTGAGGTGGTCCCAGAATACGGGATGGGTCCAATATGCGCTATGGGAAGCGGGGAACGATTCCTTGCTGTCCACTTCTACATCCTGAATGAAAACGTGGGAAGAATTCGGAAATACGTTGTCAGCGCGGTAGGACAGTATGTCGTGGGTGTCGTAAACGTTCATCCAATTGCGGGGAAAGTATGCGGGCAGCGGTTTCCCGCGGCGAAGCTTGACCAGTGCGTCAATTTCATAGAAAAAGGGCGCCTGACATCCGGCCGTGATCAGATGCGTGACTCTGGAATTCGCTTTATCGGCGAGCAAATCGAAACAGGCAATCCCTCCCAAGCTGTGCGCCAACAACACGACGGCTTCCGTAGGGGCATCCGCTATGTCCTGGGCAATCCGCCGGCGAAAGGCACGCCCCCGCGGACTCTGGTAGGCTACTATGTCACCTGCCACAGGGGAGCTGACATTAGTAAGGTCCTCCCGGTAGGATCGCGTTGCCCAGCGAACCCCAGGACTAAGAATGCTCCAAGTCACTTCGAGAGCCTTTCCGAACACGTCTTTGACGGCGCCGGCGCGACCCAGGCGATCGACCAAGAGTTGGACTATCCGATCACGAACGAGGCCATCTACCCGAACGAAGTTGTCGACCTCCGCCTTCATCAACAGTTTCACGGTGATCATGCGGGCAACAATGTTTGAAATCGTGAGGGGTGGTGATGGGATTTCTTCGCAGATTGCACGCAAGACTCCGGACTCCGCGATTTCGGAGGTTGTGGCGCGAAATGCCGCCATAAGTTCATGATGGTCCAGCAACTCTTTGAATTGCCCTTCGGGCTCAATGGATTTGATGGTCGCGGGAAGGGCGCGGCACGGCGGAACTCGGCCGGACCACGGTTCTTCCTGCCTCAAAATTTCACGAAACTCGAAATACGGGTCGCAGGAGAGGGTAATCCATCGTGCCAGTTCCTGCTCCCGTTCGCTGGGCTTGTTGCCGGCCGCTTCGTAGTCGGGAATGGACTTTGGCATCTCGGGCAAAGACACGCCACACTGTTTACCCCAATAACATCCATGTAAGGTCAGATCGGCCAATGCGGGAACACGGCTATTCAATTCAGCCTGAATTGTTCGTCTTGTCGCCTCGAAGGATTTTTCCCGAACACCCGTCCCGTGCACGAACATCAGCGTTCTCACTAGTTTTCCTCCGTTGCTACCCGTCTGATCGGGTCCAGACTATATTCTCTTGCAATGTAGAAAGGCCTAGTTCGCCGTCATCATCACTAATTACGCTTTTCAAAATTCTAGCATCTTGTTGTATCACACAATGGGGCTAGTGGCAGCTTCATCTCTTTCATTTGGACTGGACCGCCTGAAACCGCCGATTGACGAAGCGGCCCACCGTCCTTTCGGCGGTTTCATCAATCCGCACCAGCAAGCCCGGCCGCAACCCGTTGCATCCCACTCGGCGAATCGGCCGACGCAATGCAATCCACCACCGGGCGAGCCGTCCCTTTTCTGCAAATCTCAAATACCCGTCGCCCATCGAGCACAGTCTCAACAGATCGGCCAATCCGGGCCCAGAACTCCACTTGTCCGGCAATCGACCGCTCCATTGCCTCCCCCGCCAGTCGGGCGTCCC
>Ga0163151_10006274_pt1 | contig 14577 bp, 12 predicted proteins | sample OliLakLV19MP5IB2_FD_145596 | JGI IMG/M metagenome (GOLD analysis project Ga0163151, IMG submission 145596) | Freshwater microbial mat bacterial communities from Lake Vanda, McMurdo Dry Valleys, Antarctica - Oligotrophic Lake LV.19.MP5.IB-2 | ecosystem: Environmental > Aquatic > Freshwater >...
AATTACAATGTGATTCATAGTAATGCTTTAATAAATGTAATTATTCTACAAAGAAAAACGGAACCTTCTAAAAATATATCGAAGATTCCGTTTCTGTACACCGAAGGTCTGAAATCTCGAACCAGTTCTTAGAAGATTTTGAACGAATAAATGATATCATGCCCTTCCTCGAACCCAAGTAATTGCCAATTCGTCAGTAACCAATTATCTGATTTGCTACCCCCTGTCATTATTTAATTGGTCATAAATTACCTTAGCTGTCTCCATAGGCAATAGCCCTGTTGTATCAATATGGTACTCTCCAGTATATATTTTTTTCTTTACCTCCTCATTTAATCGTTTGCAAATTTTTAAATCTCTAAATTCTCCCTTTTTACGAGATGCTATTCTTTTTTCAATTTCTTCTTCTGAAGAATAAAGTCCAAATATTTTGATAGATAATGTTTTGTCTAACTGTTGTATATCATCAATGTGTTTTTGAATCTTATCTCCACTAAAAGTATCTACAACAATTACCGGGCGGAATCCTAATTGAATGAAGTCATAAACCGATTTTGTTGATAGATGTAAAATATTAATATGCTCTTTCTGATTTGTCCAATCTACTGAAATTACCATTGAGCGTAAAATATCAATCTCCATTCTTACCCCTTTCGGGAAGAATTCAGAAAGACTTTTTGCCGACTGTGATTTACCTGAACCTGGCGCACCTCTAAGAATTATTATATCAACCTTTCTCCCTTCCATTAATTGAAAAGAAGTTTTGGAGGTTTATTACATGACATATTCTTGCAGGGAAAATTACAAGTTTTCATAATCTTGGAAATTTCCATCGAACGCTTTTTGCAGAGAATTGAAATTATGTCCTCTTTTGCGATATTGCCTAATGGCTCCTTCGCTAATGGAATTCTGCGATGGTCAAAACATTTCACTACATCTCCGTTGGGATAAACACAAATATTTTTTCGAGCAGCGCACGGAGTATCATTATCATAATTGATTGTTTCCTTTGAGATATTATTCCAATGACCACCAAAGTCCTGATTAAACTGAGTGTTATGTTGAATACCGTGTTGTTTGCAGAACTCAATTACTTTCGGAATTTCTTCTGCTGACTCTTTTGAAAGCACGGATTGAATTCTCAACTTGTCGCCTAAGATTTGTTTTGCAAGCATGATTTTAGGAAACACAATGTCAAAGTTTTTTTTGCCTCTGAATTCATTCCATTTTTCTCTCTCAACTGAATCAACTGAAATAACAAGGATATGTCCGAGTGCTTTATATCTGTTTAAGAATTCTTCGTCAAGAAATCTTGCATTGGAAACGATTACCATTGGAACATCTAACTTCTTTGCCTCTTCGGCAATAAGCATCACATCCTTTTTGAAAAGCAATGGTTCTCCACCTGTCAATGTAACCTGATACAAATTGTGATGAAGTCGTTTGAGGCAATTGATGAAATGAGAAATCATTAAATGTTGGTCTCTCGGTTCTGGTCTTTCCCAAATTCCGCACTTGGGGCAACGGTCATTACAAGCGTTTGTAATCATGTAAATAAGTTCGTTGCCTTTCACTCCATAAAATCTCCTGATAGGAGTTTTATACCATCTGTAAATGCTCCATTCGATTGTCTTCAATAAAACCAATGGAACTACTAAGTGCCGTTTCTCAACTCGCTTTGCAAATGGACGCATCTCTCCTAAGTAATCGTTGATTACATGAGATATTCCGGGTTGATTCGATTTTCTTCTATATATGAGGCTCATACATATTGCCTTTATAAATTGATTCTGATGCGTCCCACAGAAGAACAGTATGACCTTCATACACGGTGGCACTCGAACTTTTATACTTCTTAAATAATTTTACAAACTTTTTGAATCCTGAGAATGAATTTTTGTAACCGAAGTCATGCCACAATTTCGCCATAGAGCAGAATCCGATTTTATATTTGCTTCGCAAACGCAAACATAAATCAACATCTTCACCCGCAGCAGTTGGAAATCTTTCGTCAAAAGGGAATTGTTCAGCTACGATAGCTTTCATTCCGAAATTTAAAGAAGGCATATACCACAATTCTTTTTTATCAGGCAATAGCCATTTACCAGCCAAAGTTCCGTTGAGGTCGTGATAGTAGTCTAATAATGTTTTACCATACGAATATGTCATACCTCCAACAGCACCAAATTCTGATTGCTCAAGAAACAATATCATTTGTTCATTCCATTCCTTATCTAAGACGCAATCATGGTCGGTGAATAATAAATATTTTGCGTTAAGAGCCAATGCTTTTTCTATCGCAATATTTCTTGCCTTTGCAGGTCCGCCATTTTCATTTAACCTTAAATGCTCAACGAAATCAAAAGGAAGGGTGTAATCATACGGACTGGCATCATCTACAACATAAACCATATCAAATGTTTTAGTCTGATGTTGAACACTAAGTAATAGGCGGTGAAGGCAGTTTACATCCCATTCTGTTTTAATATAACATGGTATAATTAATACATTCATGTTGCGAAATTTAATTTTTAACTCGTCATCACACTTCCATCAGCCGATACCCAATAATGAATAATTCCCAATGTTTTTAAATATGGAATCAAATGACCAATAGTGGTTCTAATGAGAGAATCTTCAGGGTGAGCAATTGCAAATTTGAATTTTGGGTTCTGATGTTTTTCTTCCAAGATTTTTACTATGGCTTTTCCAAAATGCGTTTTAATTTGCCCGCTATCAAAATATTCTCTCTTTTTTGTTGGGGAATTATCTCCGGCTTTCGCTCCTTTTGCCTCAACAATTAATTTGACTTCAGATTTAGAGGCGATAATATCGCAACCGTGTTTCTGCCCTAAACAATAACTATCAATATTCCAACCAGTCTGCTTTAGGTGTTTCACTAAAAAATTCACGACATCATCTTCGGTTAATTTTGCCAAGTTGGATTATTTTATTTTTCCACTTTTAACTGATTCGATTATTTCCAAATCTCTTTTCTTCCTTGCTTCCACTTCAAGGATTTCCTTCAATACATATACTTCAATCGTATCTTTTCCAAAGTTCAAATTATATCTTCCTTCCACTTTTTCTATCAAGGTTGGAAGAATTCCATTCTCTTCCTTAACCGTTCCATCGAAGTTGCCGATTTCCCAACAAATTATTTTATGAAAACTTTCAGAAGGATGCGACCATTTAAAAAGATTTGCAAGGGTATATACAAGTTCTGCCCATTCAACAATTGTGCTTCCTTTTCTTTCTGATTCTATAATCAAATCCGTACCCGACCTATCATTATATCCTCCAATTTTAAAATCAATTCCGGGGTGATTGGTAGAAATCATTGCTTGCAACAGCAGAGCCGTCTCTCCTTCATTTCTTGGAATTTTAATTATCAAATTCTCATATTCCAAATTTCCCCTTTCGTTGTAACTATCAATTACCTCCTTTAGTTTTGAAACTCGGTCTTGTTCCTTTTTTCTTTTTTGGTCAATTTGTTCTTGTAACCTTTCTTCTCTTTTTTTATCAAGAAATTTTGACCAATCATCATTGTTTTTTACCTCGTCTTTTAAAAATGATTTAATAGCTTCAACCGCTACATCATACTCCTCGCTTGTTTGACGAACATTGTTTCTATTTGCTGTTAAATCGAATTGCTTACAATTGACAAAAATCAGGGCATTTCTATAATAATATTCACCCCCAAGAATATTTTCTAAAATTTCATTTTGCCTTTCAATCCTCATATAATCTTTGCAAAACCAAAGCCCAGTTAAATTATATGTATCGGGAATAAAATCTTTCTGACCTTCTCCTATCAAAGCACCTACAATTTCAATCTCAACAAATTTATTTTCAGCAAATGGAACTTTTAATACTTTGGGTCCAATATGCTTGCAATAATTTTTTGAGCCTTCAATTAAATCAATATTTTCAGCGGGAAAAGAAAAACCAAAATCAATAGATTCAAACTCCTCTGCATAATATGTTTTTAGATGAATATTCATATTCATCAAACCATTATTAAAATATTTACCGAATGAACCAGAAATTGTGTACCATTTAATGTATTTAATAATATCTTCCTTCTTTTCAAAAATATTTTGTTTAGAGGAAAAACCTTCAATTTTTATTATCGTTCCTTTCCCTTCAAAATCCTCTGTTGTTTCGTACATATAGGTTGGCAACCTATATTCACATAGTGTATTCCATAAATATTCATCTTCCGTTTCAGCATGAGTATGTTTCCCCTTTTTCCATGTATCAATAATTATTTTATTGCTTTTGTAAAAAATCTTAGAGCCATGTCCTTTAGAACCAATTTGGTCATCCCCTTTATGGGAATCACCGAGATTAAAAAAACTTTCAATCTCGCTAGATATTCCTTCTTTTTTTTCCGAACTCATTCCTTCTCCATTATCCCGTATTTCAATGTTTATCATTTTTGCTCTAGTGCCTGGGATGTAAACTAATCGAAATGTTAACCAAACATCTGTTGCTTTTGCATCATAAGAGTTGGACAAAGCTTCTCTTATTATTTCCATCGGGTAAGCAAAATCATTTGCTATTTCATAAAACTCCCTTGCTGGATTTACGGTAGGTGAAATTCCTTTAGGCATTTTTGTTGTTTTTTTTAAAAAGTAATTTAAAAGTAATTTTTCGTAGCAAAATCTTTATTTGAATGTCCACGATAATAATACTCAAAGTCTTTATCCTTTGTTATTTTTTTCAGTTCAGTTACGAAATCAAGTATTTTTTCTATTGCCATTGTGAATTACGAACCAATTTTAATTTTCTGTTTTATTTGTTGTAATATTTCTTCATAGATTGGAATTTGAATATTTTCATTCACTTCTAAAGTAACCGCTAATCCATATTTTGTTTTTTCTTTTTTCAGCCCTGCGGCATCTTCCTTACAATTTATTTTAATTTTTAAAACATCATTCTCTAAAAAAGTATCGGCTTCTTCCCCTTCCAAAATATCATGTTGAACAGTTCCTTTTTTAGAAATTTCATAACCAACATTTGTACGCTCTAAGTTTAAAGGAATTTCAATTTGTTTCGTAAGGGTAGATGGCGAATGGCTATCAAAATACAATTGAGATTTTCGATATTTATTCGATGTCATGTTGAGTGGCGAAATCCAAGCCAAAGTAACAGTTAATCTTTTCCAATATTTTTCTTTTGAAAGTGAATATGGTAACGGCAAAGAATAAACGTGAGCATTTTCCTTTTCTAATTCACCATATCCTAATAAGGTAATTCTTTGTTCCGTGCAATAAAGAATCCGCTCAGGATTGACCACGCCATATCCCAAATATGAGGTAATATGATTTCTACGAACGGTTGCTTTAATTTGATCTATTGTTTTTAATATGTCATTGAGAATAGTTTTGGAATTTCCCCAATGAGCACCATGTACAATAAGGGCTTTGATGAGAACAGCAAAATATGATTCATCTATCCGCAATTCTTCACGAATCTCTTTATTTATGTCAACAAGTAAATCATATAATTGTGCGCCCAAGCGAGTTGTTAATGCTGTGGAATTACTTGTACCATGACTATGAATTGTTTTATTAAGCTGCCCCGATAGTCCGGGATATGCTACTCTATGACCGGGAGGGTGTCCTGATATTTGGGGGGTAAGTTGAGTAGAGCCGTTTTTTGTTTTACTAATATTTATCTTATAAGGCAATCTTCCTCCCGGCATTAAAATATCAGGCTTTATGGACTTCTTATAACCGAAACCGATTCTACTGTACGGTGTTAACAATGAATGGTCATAAATTAGTAACCCCTCTCTTCCAATATGAGCGGGTAATGAAGATTTATCAAAGGCAGAAGAACCAGTAGTCAATGAGTTAATTGATTCGGACGGAGTTAAAATTTTTCTAAATGGATTTGTTTTAACTATTGATTCAACTATAAGTTTTTGTTTCTCATTCTCGCTAAGTGCTTTGAATTTTATTTCATCAATTTTCAAAGTAATATCCTCAGAATAATTTCCTGCGCTAACAATAAATAATACTTGGTATTTATAAGACAACCAGTCTAATAATTTTGCCCAAGTGCTAATATTAATGTGAAATGGTCTTACAGGATCACAAACAGAAAGATTAATTATTTTAACTTTTGCTGCAACTGGTGATGTATCCCCCTCTCCTTCAAACATTCTTTTTACAGCTCTATGAATAATGTCAATAGGAAGTTTGCCACGCGGAACAATTTCCCTTCGAGATTTAGTAAATGTGTTCTGCTCATCAGGTTTCATAATAGGTCTTACATATACAGGATTTCTTAATGGCTGATTTGTTAAATCATCAAGCTCTCCGTGAATAATTAAAGACGACATCATGGTTCCGTGAATGCGTTCTTCGGCTTGATAATCGGCATTGTAATTATCGGGGTCATCAATCGTTAATCTTCCTTTTAAATAGCTATGATTTGCCAATGGCAGTCCATCTAAAATTGCAACAACAGGTTCACCTTTCGGTAAAGGAACATCCTTGATTTTAAAATCTGCAAGTTCCTTATCAATTTTAGGAATATCCGCAACGATTTGTCCAACAGGGCGTAAATATATTACTTGTTCACATTGCAAAAAAGTAACATTAGAATTATTTGATAAGTCATCAAAAATTTCAATAGGAGCTTCTGCGATAAATGCGTGATAACGAATTTCAGAAATAGCTGTTTCTGACCCTTGAACAATTTTCCCTTTGTTTTTTATCAGAAGTGCTTTTATTTCTTGAAGAGCTTGTTGCCTTCTCCTATAATCTTCTCTGAAAAATACTTCAACTTCAAATTTTACATTTTCATTACTGTACTTTTTCTGTTCAATTATATAATCTTTAAAACCTGTATCTCTTAACCTATCTTCTATGCTATAAGGTCTTATGTCCTTTAGTTGTTTGAACAGGTCTCTGAATTTTGTTGTGCCGTGTTTATACTCGCCATCCTTTTGATATTTGTCCCAATACTTCTTTAATTCTTTTAATGCCTTCTGATTTGTCATTACAAGAAAAAGTTGGGCAGGCAATCTCTTTTCTAATTTTTTTTCCTTCTCATCTGTTTGGTAGAATAAATCATCGTGGTCAATTTCACTTTCAAACTCGGCTAAAAATTCCATCCCTGCCGTTTTTTTAACTGCATTAAAAAAGTTATTAATAGTTCCTGCAATTTCTAAAACCAAAACCATTTCCGGCACAGTCCCACTTATATTTTGTTGGAGAGATAAACTTTTTTGGCTTAATACTTTATCAAGTTCGGTAATAACCGAACCAAAACGCTTCATTTGTTCTTCTTTTGATGGGAAATGCAAAACACCTCCAAATTTAGGAGTACCAATAGTTTTATCAGCCTTTTCAGGGCGAGGAAAAATCAATAGCGGTTTCTTAGCCATTCCTTAATTTATACTTATTGGTGAGGTCAGCCAAGCAATTATTCACTATACTTTTTAACTTCCCTTCCCCTTCAGGTAAAGAAAGAATATATTTTCTTTGAACATCTAAGCAAAAATCTTCGACTTCAGAAAAGCTCAATCCTTTTAATTTATTTGCAATGACCTTATAAGGATAACCTAATGGAGATTCAAACCTTTCTGCGAATTTTTTTAACCATTCTTCAATTAACTTTTGTTCAGGTTTATCAAGTTTTAATCTGATTTGAAATCTTCGCCATACAGCTCTATCAAGTAACTCAGGGTGATTTGTTGCAGCAATGCTAATAACATAACTTGGCAAACTATCTATTTGAAGTAAAAGGGAACTAACAACTCTTTTAATTTCCCCTGTTTCATGGATGTCTCCTCTTTCCTTTCCAATCGCATCAAATTCATCAAAAAATAAAATGCAATTTTGCGTTTTAATAAAATCAAACATTTTTTTCAACCGAGCGGCAGTTTCTCCTAAATAACTTCCGATAATCCCATCATAGCGAATTACAAAAAAAGGTAACGATAGTGCTTCTGCAATTGCTTCTGCAAGAGATGTTTTTCCGTTACCGGGTTCGCCAACAAGTAAAATCCTATTTCTCGGCTCCAAATTATATGACCTAAGTAAATCCCTTCTTTCATGTTCAGAAATAAATTCCTGAACAATTTTTTGAGTGTTGCTTTTTAAAACTAAATCATCCAATGTTTTTTTCGGATGAATGTTTAATAAAAAACTTTCAAGTTTTTCGTCAGGCAATCCATTGAGTGATTTTGTGCCATTAGAAGAAGGATTATAGGTATGAAGCACTTCTTCTAATTGCTTTGCTAAGACATGATGTTGCTTGTTTCTCTCATCAGCAATAAGAGATTCAACTACCTTGTTAAAAAGTAGTTTGTCTCCGCTTTTCGCGGATTTGACAAGTTTTACTAATAAATCAGCTCGTGCCATTTCGCTATATAAAGTTTACAAAGTTATTTAATTCTTTTATTTATTTTTTTAATGAGTATAGTAGTTCTAAAAAGTCATTCGTTTCTTCAACGAGTTTTACAGACAAATCCATCACAGTTCTGTTTTTCTCCCAAAATGCAAAGGAAATTTTATGTTCTGATGTCCGCGTGAAATCAAGCAATACATCAACCATTGCTTTGTCGTCATAGCTAAGTTGATTATCTTTTTTCTTGGAGTGCCTTGAAAATATTTTAATAGTTGCCCCTTTTAAAGAATTATTTGGTAAGTCAATGCTCAATGAGTTCTTGAAAGGAAATATTTTATGAAATGCTTGATTTCTTGAATTCCCAATTATATTGTTATAATTTTTAACGGATGCTTTAGAATTTGAGCGGTTCCATGGAAGGTCTTTAAACGCTTCTGAAAGTTTATAATGATGGAAAATCGTACCCCAAAGTATTACTGGTTTAAGGTCGCAAATACTAATAATTAATTTCAAAAGAGTCGAGGCATCAGTAGAGAAGTTGTAAGAGATACGCAGGATATTGTTAAATATTTTTGCGTCCCTTTTATCGGATTCAATAAATTCCTTAATGGACTTGTCATATTCTTTCAGCTCCTCTTTCAAAATGGAAAGCATTGATTCAATAATTGTTGGGGCATTTTTCTCTAAATCCTTTTTGAGAACCAGCTTTGAAAAGGATTCATCTTCTATTTCATCTAATATTTCTCCGATTTCTATTTTAAAGTCATTGGTTAGTTCGGATTGAAATTCTTCTCCTATGAAATGAGACGTGATAAGATTCCAAATTTGTTCATCATCGGAAGTATCGTTAATCAGTAAACTATCGCCTTCAATTTTACTTTTCTTTATAGTCGGATTATACATTACAGTTTTTAGAAATGTACAATCCAGTTCTTTTGAAAGAGTAATATTTTCGTCAACGCTACCAAGTAGAATAAAAATAAGTTCACCGATACCCTTTACTTCTTTTTTTAGAATTTCATCAAGCTCCGTAATGTTGTCTTTTACTTTTTCCTTTTTATATATTTTGAAATCATTATTAATCCGGCTTTCTGAATAAGCATAAAGAGTTTTGATTTTTAACTCTTTATTGGAGCCGTAAGCAAGATATTTTTGGTTTTTGTTTGTCTTCGTATCCTCTCTGTGGACAAAAGAATTATTGATAATAATTACGTCATCATCCGTTGCTTTTTGCTCAGCAATCCAACTCTTGAAGCTCTCCAACTTTTGAACTTCTGAAATATTATATTTTATTTTCTCGATGACTTTTTCCATTTTAATTTCCTGAAATATTAATCTTCATTTACAAAATTTTCTTCATAGTCCTTTGCACTTAATACCGTGTCATATAATCCAACATCTTCTCCTTCGTGTTTATTGATTCCGATGTACCCTAAACTTGCGTCTTCGTATCGTTTAAATTTATAAACAGCATCGTTCATTAATGCACTATTGAAAACTCCAAGACTAACAAGCAATTCAAAGTCTTTTACGTTTAAGCCAGTTACTTTTTTGAAAAGACCGGGTTCGAGTTGAGTAATAACATCTTTCAAACTTCTTTCGCGATAGTCAGTCAGGTACATAAATACGGGGACACGGGTTGCAAACTTTATTAGTTTGTCCTGAATTTGCTTTCTTAAAGTTTTGTATTGCTTTTCCTCTTCGGTGAGTTCTTTCTTTTCCTTCTTGCTTAAACTTCTATCATTTGCTTCCTTCTTCGCTTTCTTTACCGCTTCTGATTTGTTAATGATAGTTTTAATATCTTGATTCAAAGTACGAAAACCTTCAATGTTCATCAATGCTTCCATAGCATCCTTATTATTCATCAAGCGTTGAAGTGTGTTATTGTCAACATTCACAAGCAATGCACTTTCCCAACGTCTTGCCAATAAAGTTGCCGTTGTTCCGCTCATTGCCATATCTAAAATACCTGCGGCATCAACTTGTTTCATTGAACTTCCATCATAAGCAAGTACAGGTAAGAAGTGAATAAATTCTGCAACTTTTTTTTCAGGATTAGTTTCATTTACATTTAAGCGACAACTATAATCTGCGATTTGTCTTAACGCTCTGTCGGGTGCAAAGTCAAAAACATAACATTCTTGTTTGATGATTTCTTCTTTGTTTGGCGATTTGCTATCGGGATTTTTTATTGTCCACGGAGTTTGAACACGGAATGCGGCTTGAAAATATGTTTCAGGACTTGAAGAATTCCGCAACATAAAAATTCCTGTCCACGGTTTTACTGAAACTCCAGTTGTTAGTTTACCGCAAGAAAGAGTAATGGTTTTTGTTTGTAATGGATTATCCATTGCGTTCTGAACTGGCGGTAAAGCCTCAACGCCAATTCCTGCACTTGTACCTGCTGCAACCACAATTTTATAGTCGTGATAAAATTTATTTTGCTTTTGCGCTAATAGATGCTTCATTGCATGGCATGATGCAACACTTGGTAAAAACCAAAATGTATGGGATAACACATTTAACAATGGAGCGTGTGAAAATGGTAGCGGTGGCTTTTTCGCACCCAGTTTCAAATTGTCAATATTTGTTTCAGAAAAAGAGCCACGAATTAAGTCTAACCATTTTTGTACTTCACTTTCGTAAGCAAAATTTGCAGTTGAATTGCTACCATTCGCTGAAAAGAAAATATTCAAATCAAATTCATTGAACTCGCCTTTCATCGCAATCTCTCGAATGGAATCGGGTAACTGATAAGTAAGCATTACCATTCTTGGCAAGGAGGCATAAGGATTAGGTTCGCCTTTCCAATTTTCTTTTGCTTTCTGCTCGTCCGAATATGTCCAGTTGTAAATTTGTTCTTCAATAAATTCACCCGATGCAATGGCTCTGAATGGAGTGCCTGATAAATATAAATAAGCATTGGTTGTAATAGGCATATTGCTTTCATCAAAATAGTCCATGCCTTCGCCCTCACCAAATTCCAATTCCTTTTTATCTTCAGCTTCAAAAAGGTCTTTAGCATTTTCACGCCAAGCACCGTAATGATACTCGTCAAAAATTACGCAATCCCATTTGGTAGTATGCACCCATTCATTTCTTGCTTTTATCCCGCCTACATCATTCTTACCTAAATAATCCTGAAACGAACCAAAACAAACAAAAGGTTTTTTCTTGTCGGCATCTTCAAAATGCAAACCATTTCGGGAAATGAACTGCCAACCTTTAAAATCAATATGCGTTTGTAAATCTTCCTCCCAAGCACTTTGTACGGCAGGTTTAAATGTCAGCACCAATATTTTTGCCCAACTCATTTTTTTTGCCAGTTGATATGTAGCAAAAGTTTTTCCGAAACGCATTTTAGCATTCCAAAGGAAGTGGGGAGTTTTATTTTTGTTTTCTTTTCTGAAACTTTTAAAGTAAGTAATGGTTTTATTAACTGCTTCTGTTTGTTCTGGTCGCATTGCAAAATCAAGCGTACGATTATCTTCATTTTTTACACCACTTTTTATTTCAAGTAAAGCAGCCTTAATTTCTTTAACTGTGCATTTGAACCATTCTCCCTCAGGGTTTTTAATTTTTTTCTTCCTCAACAACCTATGCACATCTTTGTCAATAAATGCACTGCCATCATTTCTCATCGCAGAGTCTTCAAAAACTATTTTATATTTTATTGCAGCAGTTTTTGTTTGTTCATCAATTCTTTTTTCTGAAGAGCGTGTTGTATAGCCAACTTTAATCAATCCGTTATGGGTTGACACCCCAATCAATTCATAAGCATAAATTGTTGGACTGGCTTCGGGGCGTTGTGGGAAGAAATTTTTACTCATTGTCTAATTTCATTGGGCGAATCAAAGTTTCTATAAACGCAATTTCTTCGTTGTTTATATCGTATTTTTTATAAAGTTTTTCATCAGTCCACGGCTCATCAAAGTTTTGAGATGGAACAAAAGCGTAAGTGGTTTTTGTAATATGCTGTGTGTTTTTTATTAAAAGAACCATGAATCTGAAAAACATTGTTGACATATAGCTTGTAGTATTTTTGGCTCTTTTTTTACTGCTAAAAGGACCAACTATAAGATATGTTTCAGTACATATTGTCTGAGGTTCTGCTACGATTGGCTTACTTAATATCTGATGAGGATAAACATCGCTTCCGGGGCTTGCATACGGAACGATTACTTTAAAATCTTTAATCCAACTTTGATTTTTTTCTATTTGTTCTTTGCTGATGTAACCATTATCCCCAAATCTATATAAGTAAATATTTTTCTTAACTGATTGTGCTTTAGAAAAAGCAGTAAAATTTGTTGCAAGACCGAAGGGTTTTCTCGAACTGACTATTTTTGAAAACGATTCCTCTTTTAATTTCTGAACTTTTCTTAAAATACTAATAGCTTCATTGTATCGGATAAACACACCACTTCCTTTTTCAAGTAAAGGTCTTTCAACTGTTTCACCAACATTTCCCGATTTATGTGTGGTAACTTTGCAATTGCCTTTATGTTCTTTGTCCCATAAGAAATAACAAACACCACCTCTAATATTCACCCCCGGAAAGCAATCTGAAGTTTCAGGAAAATCGTGAATTGCGGAAATTCTTTTATCATTAAGGATTGTATTTCTAAATTCATCAAGTCCTTTTCCTCCTGAATACCATCGCGCGGGAATAATCATTGAAAGGTATCTTGGATTTAGCTTGATAGCTTGTTCAACAAACTTGTGATAAATGGGACTTGCGCTTTTCTCCGCACCACCATCACTTAATTGATAAGGTGGATTTCCTACAATGACATCGAATTTCATATTGAATAATTTTTCTGGTTTATCTGTATGAATGAACTGATAAGCGTATGTTTCCAATGTAGCTCCTCTGTCATAAACTTCTTTACTCGCTCCACAAAACTTACATTTTCCGTTCTGCCACTTGTGTTCAATTCTTTTAAAAATTATATTGCCTTGTGCATCGTCAAAAGTTTCACATACAGAATATTTTCCGTTTGCAGTTTTAGAACAGTAAACACTTCTTCGAGAAAGGAGAGAAGTTAACTCTGTAATGGAAATACCATAAAGTTGGTTTTTATAAATGTGATTAATTCGTTTTTCTTTGTTGGGAATTTGTTTTTCAAGACCAACCATAAGCCGTTTTGCAATTTCCCTTAGAAATACACCCGATTTGCTAACAGGGTCAAGAAACTTTGCGTCTTTATTGTTCCAAAGCTCTTTTGGAAAGACATTAAGCATTTGGTTCGCCAAATTTGGTGGCGTGAATACTTCGTCATTGCTCAAATTAGCAAGACAAGAGAGTACATCAGGATTATAACTCACTTGTAGCCTCATCTGCCAGTTTTAAAAAATGCGTTAAAGGAAAATCTCCAACTGGAGTAGGAATAAAAGCCTTATCCCCTAAATCAGAAAATAGATTCATTCCGTCAATGGGTTGGCTTTGTAGTAAATTAGCCATTGTATAATCTCTTCTTTTTATCATGCTTCCGTTTACAGCAGACCATTCCGAAAAAATTATAGGTTCGGCTTTTGGGTCAGGAGTTTTTAGCGTTAAAGCATCACCCCACAAAATATTTCGTTTTAAAATAAACTCTGCTGTCTTCAAGAACTCAGGGTTAATTTCATTTTTATAATTAGTTAGATAGTAGTGCGTGAAAATGCCTAATAATCTATCTCTGCACGTTTGAACATTGTCTTGCAAGATGTCCACGCCATAAATACTTGACAAGGCAAGAATAGAGTATCGCTCGTATTCAATTTGATTCTTTGAATAACGATTTTCTACAACAGCTAATTTCCTTTTTAAAATTTCTACCAAAAAATTTCCTGTTCCGCAAGCCGGCTCTAAAAAACGGGAATCAATTCTTTCGGTCTCCTGTTTTACAAGGTCAAGCATAGCCTGAACTTCTCGTTGTGCCGTAAATACTTCACCGTGATCCGTAACTCTTTGTTTGGATTTTACTTGGTTCTCTTTATTTATTTCTTCGGTCAATTCACTCATTATATATTTCAATTTCTCTGTCTGCTAATTTACATCAGGGGTAGTTTTTTCCCACTGATAAGGCACTCGCTAAAATTAACGCGCACCTTTCATTCATCTTCTCCAATATAACCTGCTAAATTACGAATTTTGCCCATTTTTTCATTTAAAATCTTTTAAAAATCTGTTTTTTAGAGGGTTTAAAGCAATTAATAAAAATATAT
>Ga0163151_10006281_pt1 | contig 14559 bp, 7 predicted proteins | sample OliLakLV19MP5IB2_FD_145596 | JGI IMG/M metagenome (GOLD analysis project Ga0163151, IMG submission 145596) | Freshwater microbial mat bacterial communities from Lake Vanda, McMurdo Dry Valleys, Antarctica - Oligotrophic Lake LV.19.MP5.IB-2 | ecosystem: Environmental > Aquatic > Freshwater > Lake...
GGACTGGCCATGGCGGGCGGCCGGGGCGGATGAATGCTGGCGCGGTCCGCGCGAGTCGCGGCCGGGACGGTCGCCGCGGGAATCACGGGAGTCGCGGCTGTACGGGTCAGGCTTGGGGGTCATGGCGTGTCCATGGCCGCGGACGGCGTGCTCGGAAATCGGCAGGACCTTCTTGATGAGCCTCTCGATGCGCTTGACTTCCTGGCGCTGGTTCGGCATGGCAAACGTGATGGCGTGGCCGACGGCCCCGGCGCGGCCGGTGCGGCCGATGCGGTGGACGTAGTCTTCCGGGCTGGCCGGCAGGTCGTAGTTGACCACCAGCTCGATGTTGGAGACGTCTATGCCGCGGGCGGCGATGTCAGTGGCAATGAGCACGCGGTACTTGCCCAGCTTGAATCCGCCGAGCGCTTCCTTGCGCTGGGACAGGGAGCGGTTGGAGTGGATCTCAGAACAGGTGTAGCTGAGGTCGCGGACCAGGCGGGCGACCTTCTTGGCCTCGTATTTGGTGCGGGTGAAGACCAGGACGCTGCCGGTGTACTTGCCTAGGAGGTTCTTGAGCAGGGCGATCTTGTCCGGCTTGTCGACGAAGAACAATTCATGACTGACGTCCTTGGCAGTGGTGCCGGCCGGTGCGACCTCCACGCGGGTCGGCTTCTTCATGTACGAGGTGGCCAGGCCGATGATTTCCGGCGGCATGGTCGCGGAGAAGAGCATGGTCTGGCGCTGGGCCGGGACATGCTTCATGATTTGCTTGATCTGCGGGGCAAAGCCCATGTCGAACATGCGGTCAGCCTCGTCCAGGACCAGGATCTTCATCTGGGTCAGCTTGAGAGTGCCGCGTTCCAGATGGTCGATCATGCGCCCAGGCGTGCCGATGATGACATGCGGGTCGGACTTCAGCTTCCGTTCCTGCTTGCGGATGTCCTCGCCGCCGATGAGCACGGCGGTGCGCAACCCAAGAGGGGCGCCGATCTTGTGGATGGACTCGTCGACCTGCAATGCCAGTTCGCGGGTCGGCAGGACGACCATGCCCTTGCCCTTCAATTGGACCAGGTTCTGGAGCATGGGTATGCCAAAAGCCAAGGTCTTGCCGGTACCTGTCTGCGCTATTCCTATTACGTCCTTGCCTTGTATCGCGACCGGGATGGACTGCTTCTGTATGGGGGTCGGGGTCTTGAAATTGTGCTTAGACAAAATCTCCAAAAGCTTGGGCGCGATCCCCAGGCCGTTGAACTCCGAAATTTGATTGTTCATGAGAAAGTCATTCTACCAGATTTGAGGGAAAATATCAAGCCTGATTTAGCTGGTTTTAGGGGGTATTTCCGGTCCTTCCACGTATTCCGCGAGCCATTCCTGCGTTACGGCCCGAATTCCGTCCGGAATCCCGCCGTGGGACAGGAACCCCGCCCAGTCCATGGCCAAGGCTCGGCGGGTCATGGAATCGGGGTCGATGACCCAGACGGTGTCTTGGCCGGGAACGTTGGCCCAGCGCGGCGTGCCGTATACCGCGACGGCGCCGTTGTCCAGGGCCGACCAGTTTTTCAGGAACTCGGAGACGGTCCACTGGAGCTCGCCATAGATGGGGTCCATGAGGATCAGACTTTCCGGGCTGGTCGGGCTGCCGGTGTAGCCCACCAGGGTCCGGGCATGCTCGCCGTTGACGCCGGTAACCTGCCTGCCGGCCGGCGTGGTCCAGCTTACCGTGTTACCGTTGCCGAAGTAACCCCAGACCACCACGGGCCGACCCTGGTTGAGGTGGTAGATGAGCTGGCCGAGCGCGCCATTCTCTATGGCCACGGCATTGGTGTAGCGCAGCGCTACCTGGGCGACAGGCTTCCAGTAGACGCCGTAGCCGTCACCGAGCATCTTGCCGTCGATGTTGCCCACGAAGCCCTCATGCGGGTCACCCCAGGTGCCATTGGCACGGGGGGTCGGGTCGAACTTCAGGGCGCCGACCAGCTCCGACTCCGGGACGTCGATGCCGACGCCGGACAGGGCCATCTTCAGGCTGGCGATCTCGCAACTCAGGGAGCGTTCCTGGCGGTGGAGCGCCACGGGCAGGCGATAGACGGAGGAGCCGGCCACGTTGCCGACCCGGTCCGCGAGCGCAGCAAGGCGACCGGAAAGATAGACCAGTTCCGGCTGGTACTTGAAGTAGAGGCCGCTGGCGGCCACGCACAGCATGATTACGATGGAAAGTCTCTTGAGCATCAGGTCAGGTTACAAACCAAAAACACCTTGCGGTGCATTGGTAAATTGTGGGGTTAAGGGCGGACCTCAATCTTGTCGGCGTCAAACTCGATGATGGGCTCGCTGGGGCCGCGGGTGGCGTCAACCCGGTATTCCACTGTGATCCGGGAACCGGCCATGATATCAGCCAGCACTCCTGGAGAACTCTCCCACTTCCCGACCACCGCGACCTTCTTGGTGATTTCTGTCTGGTCCGTGACGCGGATCATGAATTCCTGGTCGCCGACGCGGAACTTGACCCGGTTGCCGTTGATCAGGGTGACCTGCCCGACCAGCATGGCCGGCTTGGTCTGGTCTTGGACTTCAGGCGCGTTGCCCTGTTCCAGCCGGTCCATGGCCATGATGGCCCAGACCAGCAGACCGGTGCCCAGAACTATGACCAGAGCGAATATTTTTTGTCTCATTTGATTTCTTGTTAATCGCAGGCCGTAGCCGTTTGATTTAGGTTCTGGGGGTTGCAGGGCGTGATGACCGCGTCATAGCCGGTGACAGCTGGGATGGTCAACGTATAGGTGCCGAATATGGCGTTCGGGATGGAGTTGGCGGTGGTGGTGTAGTTTTGCGGGCCGGTCAGGGTCCATGTCAGGCCAGGCAAGTTGGAGTTGATGTTGATGGTCCCGCTCATTGTGATGAGCACGCTGTCAAAAACTGGTGGGCCGTAAGGGTTGGTGCACGTCATGACGATGGTCGTCGGCTGAGTGAACGGGCCGGGCCAGGCCGCTGTCCCGCTGGCCGTGATTCCGCTGGCCAGGGGGGCGCCGTTGGCGGTCGTGCTGCAGGAGGTGATGTTGGCCAGGGTCCAGCTGCCGGGGATGTTCGTGGAGTTGTATGGGTAGGTTACGGGCCCGTCGGAGCCGTTAATCTTGAGGTCAACGGACGAGGTCGGGGCCGGGCCGATGGTGATCTGGATAGTGTCCACCGTGTGGTTAGTGGCGCCGGGACCGCTACAGACCAGGTTCACCGCATATACGCCCGGGGCGTTAACCGGACCGTATTCCTCGCCGTCACCCGGGTATTCGGCATTCTGCAGGCCGTTGAACTGTGACACGCCTTGCAAAGGAGAGACATAGCATGAGGTGGCGTTGGCAACGCCGCCCCACCTGAACTCCAGAGTACTGCCGTAAGGCGCGGTACCGCCGATACTTAGGAATGAGCCGAAGTCATTGACACGCGCTTCCAGGGAATTAGGGCCGCTCGGCGCGGGCTGTCCGCCGGTCACGGTGACCGTGCGCGAGACCGGGGCGGAACTGCCGCCCAGGCCGGTACAGGTCAAGATGTACGTAGCCGTGGCGGTGAAAGGGCCCACAGGCACGTTGGTCCCGCTCGGGCCGGTTGCCGGCAGGCCAGGGACGCTACAGGCGTCGGCGCCGGTACTGGCCCAAGTCACGCTGCTGCCCGTGTTCCAGGCTACGGTTGATGGGGTGAAGGTGAAGTTCGTGATGACCGGCGCTGCTGGCGGGCTGACCGTGATGGTGTAGGAGTCCACTATGACGACTGCCCCGCTGAGGCCTGTACAGCGGAGCTCAATGAGGTAGTTCCCGGCCGCGCTGAGGGCTATCCCGTTGATGGCGCTGGCCGTCGAGGTCGGACCGGCGATTACGCCGTTAGACAGGACGTTGCAGGTGGTCGCGTTGGCGCTGGCCCAAGTGATGTCCATGGTCGAGTTGAACGGGAAGGTCGCGTTGCCGTCACCCCACGTCACTCCGGACGGCTGCCTCCAGTTGACGTTGCCGGTGGGGAGCACAGCCACCACTATCGCCACGTTTGTGGATGGGACGGTGACCCAGGCCACGCCCTCTTGAAGCATCTGGACCTGGAAATTATAGGTCCCCGGAGTAGAAGGCGCCGTTATGTTGAATGAAAAAGTTACATTGGAGTTATGCGGCACGCTGGCGGGCAGGGCCACGCGGCCGCTTGGGATCCAAGTGAGGGTGTTATAGGGGTTGATGGTCGCCAGCGTGAAATTTTGAGCGGTAGCCCAAGTCACCCAGCTCATGTTCCGGAAGGTCACGGTCACTGCCCGGGTCGAACCGGGAGCCATAGGCGAGGTGAGGCCAGTCTGGGAAACGAAATGTGCTCCATCAATCAGGGCGAAGTTCAGTGACCAAAAGACGTTGCCGCCAAAAACAGTCACCGGGCCTGTAGGTACGGTACCGTTAAGGTTGGACAGGTAGTAACCTGCCGGCGGCGTGACTGAATTGAGGGTGTAGTTGCCGTCAGGCAGGCCCCCGGCATAAAAGTCGCCGGTCGCGCCGGTAGAGCCCAAGGGACCGGTAGCCACCCAGGAATAACCGCTCACGTTGCCGCCTATGGTCACGGTGGCCGCCATCACGTCCGGGGCCCACGCCAGGACCACAAGGGCGAATACGGTTCCCAATGCATACTTTATGATTTTCATTTATGGCCTTTCCGTTAACACCGAATAGTCTATGCTTGCTGTGGAGTGGACGCCATCCGAGTTCGCCGTCTTGCTGATCTCGGCAACCAAGGGCAATACCCCGCTGCCTATTTCTCTCATCAGGTCATTGAGGCTAATTTCCTGCTCAGTCATGGTCAGCTTGCCGGAAAACGGCTCACCTTCCTGTGTATTTATGGTTTTCTTGATCCTGGTATTGCCGTCCAAAACTATCTGGATCATATCATTGCCGGGGATCAATGGCGCGACTTCCCCGGGTTCCAGGTACCGGCCAGCCAAAACCAGGCGGCCGAGGCCTCCCGATTCAGGCATGCTGGCCGAACCCACGAACTTGCGAGTTTCGATATTCGAGTATGACTGTCCCTGGTTGGCGCCGGGCTGGCCTTCCGACTCATTCTTGACCTGGTACCATACCGCTCCCCCAATCAGGACCAGGACGACCGCGACCATGATGATTTTGGTGTTCATAATAATATGTTAAGTCGGGCCAACTTCCCTGAAGTCGGGCACGCGGCTGTTGTTGGACTGGATGATGAGGAGCGCGCCGAAGGTCGCGCTGCGGGCGTGGGGGCCCGAGGGGTCGGTGTAGTGGAGGGTGGCGGTGGAGTTGAGCAGCTCCTGTGGGGTATTGGCGGCTGCGGCCACGGTGGCCTCGTAGGTGACGACCCAGTTGGGGTCGGCCTCGGTCTGGGTGCCCGAGACGTTCAGGCGGCGCGTGACGCAGCTGCCGCCGGCGCCGGTGATGCCGCCGTTGGCCCCGGAAGTGGCGGTCAGGTTAGCGAAACCGGTGAGGTTGGCGGTGGAGGAGAGGCAGATGTAGTTGATGCTCGCGTCGGACGGGCCGAGGTTGTTCAGGAGGAGGAGGAAGCGCAGGACGTCGCCGTCCCTGACGGTCACCGAGGGGTTATAGGGGGCGCCGTTGACGTGGGTCAGGGTCTTGGTGAAGAACATGTTGGCGGAGCACTCCTGGGCCAGGACGGGGCCGGACTCGGCCGAGCTGGCGACCATTGTGTCCCCTATCCCGCCCGCCAGGACCGTGTGCGATTGGACCCTGTAGTAGTAGGACGTGTTCGCGGCGACCGCCGAGTCGGCCCAGCTGCGAGCGGCGATCCCGACGTTCGCACCGGCCGGGACGCCGCCGACCTGGGAGTAGCCCAGGGTCGGGTTGGCGCTGCGCCAGACCGTGAACCACTGGCCGACGCCGTTGTCGACATAGCTCCAGTTCACGGTGACCTGGCCGCACGTGGAGTTTACCAGTGAGGTGATGGCGGGCGCGTTCAGGGGGCGCCGAGTGTACAGGGCGTTGAAATCCATGCCGTATGACGGCGAGCCGTTGGTGAAGTTGAACGTGAAGGCGACGGTCCCGTTGGCGGCCAGGGTCTGGCTGCCGGACGGGGTGATGCTCTGGAACGTGGACCCGGCCGGGCCGCCGGAGACGTACGTCACGACGTAGTTGCCGACGTAGGCGGTGGCTGCGGAGGGGGCCGGCACGGCGTAGTTGCTGACGGTGGAGGCGGGTGCGCCCGTGGTGCCGCCGTAGGTGTAGTTGGCCACCAGAGCCGCGTTGACCGGGGCGCCGTTCAGGGTCGCGGCCACGGCCACGGTGCCGGTCGGGACCGGGGTCGGGGGCGGGGTGCCCGCCGAGCCGTAATAGACGTTGAAGACGACGGTCCGGCCGGCCAGGAGGGTCTGCCAGACGTTCGGGGTGACGCCCGGGGTTATGCCCGCGACGACGTTGGCGGTCAGCTGGTAGGTGTCGGGCGCCGGGACGTTGGTGTAGGTGTAGGTGGTCCCGCATTGCCCTGACCCGTAGGGGTTTTGGCCGCTGTTGCCCTTGTACACCTGGAAGCAGGACTCGCTGCGGTTGGTGTTGACCACTATGGTGCCGGTGCTCCCTCCTGGCGGCGGGCCGCCGCCCACTGGACTGTACGTGATTGAAAAACCAATATTACTTCCACAGCCGACGTGCTGGGTGCCACCTGGTGAAATACTGGACAGACTGTAGTCAACACCTGAATAAGTTAAAGTCGGAGGTATGTTTGCGATTGTATAGTCAGCATCATCTGGGACATTGTTATACGAACCGCTAGTGCCGGAACCCGAGTAGTTATTCGGGCCCGAAACGGTCCAGGAAGAAGGTATGTTTGACGTCACGCCAATGCTGGCTTGTAGCAGACAACTTGGAGTAGTTACCCTGACGCGTAAATGACCGGGGCTGGCACCAAAATTGCATGGCCCTGGGTCCGTATAAGGACCACAAGGAGATTGGTGACCGCTAAAATTTAACTGGTAGTCCCCGGAAGAAATGCCGGTGACGTTTATAGTCTTGTTAATTCGGTACTCATAATTTCTGTATGGACTTCCGCCGAATACGCAGCCGCCGTCAACGCCGGTCTGGACTTCATTAAACTCATCTGGACCTAAGTCAAAAGTCCCGAAATTACCGACAGAAACCGAGTTAACAAATAGCACAACCGGCAAGGCGTTGTAAAAGGCATCCCCATAAGAACTTACCCCACAATAGGCAGAATCCATAGAAAATCCGGTCACAACGCCTAATATACGAATTGAGGTCACGGTACCCTGATCAAAAGTGATCGGGGTCACCGTGACACTAGCAAAAGACCCTTCATTGCTGGCGCTGGCAATTCGAGCCTGGCCACACCAAAGCATGAAAAAAAAGGCAAAAGTGCCAAAAACAACCAGAAATTTATATTTTTGTTTCATTTTCTTATACTTATTCCTATTTTCAGGTTAATTATAGCATATGGTAAATAAAAAACAGCCGTCTCCTGCGTAGGAAGAACGGCTGCTGCTTATGCCCCGGCCAGTTATATTTGACTAACCCGCAACCTTGCCGTCGTCACCGACCCGGAAGGCCGAACGAAGGTTGCCAGGCACTCGGCGGGTCAGGAGAGTACCCCCGAGTACGATGTCGTTAGGTACCGAGTATCCCAATTGCCTTACGGCATCAACCACGGCGATCTCGTAGCTAGTGTTCGACTTGAGCCCGATCTGGTTGATGCCGATGCAGTCAAAGGTTGACTCGCCAGTCTGCTTGAGGTCGCAGTTGAACACCGGCAGAGGATTGCCGGCTTCCCACAACAGCAATTCCATGATGTTGGTCATCTGCGGGTTGACCACGGCTGTGCGCCGATACATGTCAAACTGGACAGTAACCGGTGCTGGCACCGTGGAAGTGGGTGAGGTCGGGCTGCCTATGCCGCAGCCCACCGTCAGAAGGACAGAGAGAATGACGACGAGATGGCGGAGCAACACGGCAGTACCCTCCCATGAGACAGAAGAAAATAGAAACTCCTCCGAAAGCTTGTTGATCCCGGCGGCTGTTTTGGCCGTGCGGGAGTACCATTTGATTACATACTATACTATCCACCCCCCTGTTTGTCAAGGTCAGATTGTCCATAACTTAAAAAGCCCACATCTATGGGCTTTTTAACGCTGAGTTGTTATAAACCGAGTTTAGCGCATGCTGGCACGGGTCATGGGCCCCAAGCGGCCGTAACCGGTGGTGCTCTCATTGCCGGAACAGGCGATGCCCTTGGCGCACTGGAACTTGCGGAGCGCCTCGCGGGTCAGGGACCCGAAATACAGGGTCTCGCTGCCCGGCGAACCGGGGCCGGCGGCGGAAATCACGTAACCGTTGGAATTGAGGTACTTCTGGAGGATCAAAACTTGCGGGTGTGACATGCCCAGATTCAGGTTTACGGTAAGCACCCCGGTGGCGGCAACGGCCGGGCCGGAGATAGCAGGCTGGGTTGGAGTGACGGCAGGCGGAACGGGCACCTGTGCCGGCGTAAGGCCAGGAGTTGGCGTGGCAGTGGGGATGGCCGGTGCGGGAGCAGGAGCGTTGGTTACGTCACCCTTGACGCACGACGCCCAGGGCCGGGTGCCGGACCGGGAGTGCATGTACCTGGCATAGGCGATGTTGCCCTCCGCGGTCATGATGTCCCACCCGAGGCCAGCTGCGGCGGCGGTGTGGATTTGGGTGTCAACCTGGAAAATGCCCGCATACCGCTTGGCTCCCCCGCCCATCAGCACGCTGCCGTCAGAATTGTACTGGCGAATGCCGGACTCGCACCGGGCGATGTCGATCATTTCAGGCGCATGCTGGAAAGCCTGGCCTACCAGGGCCGGAACGTAAGAGTTGGGGTCGCCCAGGCGGGCCTGGGCGAAATCATAAGTAAACATGGGTGAAAGCACGGCAATGGCCGTGAAAATAAACAAGACCGCCGACCGGAATGTCTTAGGCATGAGGTAACTTTACCAGACCAAAACCCAAGGCGGAAGGGCTTGATCCCCTAACCCCAAGCCCATGCCCTGGCTGGCGCTCAGGCATCATTACCCTGGCCGTACCGTACGTCACGTACCTGTTCCGCAAGCACGCCAGGCGATAACGAGACTGGCTCGAGGTTGCCCATTCGGACCTATTTGGTCACGGTCCTCACAGGCAACCCGCTCGCCAGCATCTAGAAATCCAAATATTAAAATCACTTCCCAGTGAGGGGATTTTTGTTTAGTTTAAACCAATCACAGGAGATTTCCTTGTACCACCAAACGATTTCATGATTTAGTCTTGTTTATGGTATAATTTTATTGAAAATCCTCCTGATGGATATCAAAATAAAATGGAAGCTACGCGATGAAAGATTGCATTTCATCGTGCCCATACCTGGCTCATTGACCACCACTCAAAAGCGTCAAATATCTGCCGCTTTCGTGGTCGGTCTTTTAGTATTTTCCACCTTCAACTGGTTCGTCCCGTACTTCTCCAGCAAGGCGGCGCCGCTTTCCATCGAACGGGCCAATGTCAGCACCGCCGAGACAGAAGCTAACGCCGCAGTGGCCGCGTCCCGGTCATCCATGTCCGCTGACGGCCGATACGTGGCCTTCGGCAGCACCGCTACCAACCTCATCGCCAGTGACACCAACGCGGCGGCGGATATCTTCGTCAGGGACACTGTAACGGGCACCACGGAACGCGTAAGCATTAGGTCTACAGGGGCTGAAGCCAACGGCGCCTCCAGTAACCCAAGCATTTCGGCTGACGGCCGATACATAGTTTACCAGTCCCTGGCCACCAACATCGATGGATTCGACGTCAATGGCGTAGCCGACGTCTACATCACCGACCGCTTTACCCACGAAACTCGCCTGGTCAGCCAGACCACCGGGTACGGTGACGTCCGCGGCGATGCAGCTTCCACAAATCCGACAATATCCGGCGACGGCCAGGTTATCGCATACCAAACGGCATCCACCAACCTGGTTGGCGGCGACACCAACGCCCTATCTGACATCTTTACCCGGGATTGGCGGGCCGGCACCACGGCCCGCGTCAGCATTTCCACGGCCAGCGCCCAGGCCCTCGGCGGGGACAGCACGCGGCCGGTCTTGTCGTATACCGGCCAATTCGTCGCGTTCCAATCCTTGGCCACCAACCTGGTCGGCTCGGACACCAACGCCGTATCCGACATCTTCGTGCGCGACCGCACTGCCTCCACCACCGAACGGGTCAGCCTGACCGATGCCGACGCCGAGTCAGCTGGCGGCAGCGTGGATCCGGTGATCTCATGGGATGGCCGCTATGTGGGGTTCAGGAGCGACGCCACTGACCTGGTCACCGGGGACACAAACGGCGCCTTTGACGTCTTCCGCCGCGACCGGACCTCTGCCGCCACCGAACGGGCCAGCCTGAATGATGCCGGCGCAGAAATCACCGGCAATTCCTACTCATACTTCGGGAACTACATGTCTTGGTCCGGTCGTTTCATGGCCTTCGAGTCGAACGGCACTAACGTGGTCAGCGGTTACGCGGTAGTCTATGACGTCTTCGTCCGTGACTTGGACGACGACGAGACCGTCATCCTAAGCACCTTGGTCAACGGAACGCAGGCCCAAGTCGGGTCCAACAGCGCGTCAATGTCGCCGGGCGGCAAGTTTGTCTCGTTCAACTCCCCTGCCACTAACCTGGTCGGCTCGGACGCCAACGCGGCGGAAGACCTTTTCCACACCCGGCGCCACACCAACCCTGGCCCGGCGGACGATCCAGCATCCTTGGGGCCCGCCGCCATGACCAACGGCTCTGACACGTCGGACACCACCCCGACCATGACCTTCACCTTGGACGACCCTGACGGGTCGGACCTGGTCCGGTACCGAATCCAGGTAGACAACAACAGCAACTTCCAGTCGCCCCTGGTGGATTACTTTGGCGGGTTAAGCGCGCAAGGGTCAGCATCGTTTACCGTGGGCCAGGCCGTGGGCGCCGGAATCTACAAGATTGGCTCCGCCGGCCAAACCCTGGCTGCCAGTGATTATTACTGGCGCGTCATGGCCGAGGATGATTACCTGGACGCCAGCGAATGGGTCCGGGCCAACTCTTCTGGGGTGGCCTTCCAGGTCAACGGACCGGAATACTCCCCCCAGGTCGTGCGGTTGTCGCAAATCGATAGTGTCTTTAGTTCTGATCCAGATTTTGACTCGTCTTACAGCGCTAACGTTTCTCAAGACGCTGACTTTGTCGCGTTCAGTTCAGAATCCACACAGCTGGTCGATGGCGACACAAACGGCTTCGACGACGTGTTCGTGTACGACCGGGCCCAGAACCTGGTCGAGCGCATCAGCGTATCCGCCGACGGCTACGAGGGCGATGGCGACTCCTTCGGCGCGGACATAACGTCGGACGGCCGCTACGTCGTATTCAACTCGAATGCCACTAACCTGGTGGGTGACACCTATAAGAGTGAAGACACTATAAACACCCCAAATTTTGACGTCTATGTCCTTGACCGCCAGCTGGGCGTGACCGAGCTGATCAGCGTGGACGCGGCGCGGTTGGGCGGGGGCGGCAACGACGACTCAACAGCACAGCTCGGCCGCGCCCCAGCCATCTCCGACGATGGCCGATATGTAGCATTTGAATCCAGGGCCACTAATTTCATTTCCGGTACGACGTATGTTGTGGCATACCAGGTTTTTGTCTACGATCGCCAAACCGACATCATGGTACATGCCAGCACGGGCGACTCCAACGACGGCGGCTTCAGCCCAGGAATCTCCGGCGATGGCGAGATCGTTTCCTTTGCCGGTGCGGGTCTGACCGCGGGCGACGCCAGCGGCCAGACGCAGATGTACGCGTACGTCATGGATACCGCCACCATCGAGCTCCTCTCGCACAACGGCGGCACGCCAGGAAACGCCAGTTCGTACAGCGATAGCTTCTCGTCCAATGACGGGCGGTATGTCGTGTTTGATTCCGACTCGACCAACCTGGTCGGCGGCGACACCAACAATGACACGGACGTCTTCGTGTACGACCGCCAGGCTGACGTCATGGAGCGCGTCAGCGTGGACGGCGCCACGCAAGGAGACGACGATTCCGAAGATGCGACCATTTCCGCTGACGGCCGATACGTCTCCTTTTGGTCGTATTCCGACAGCTTCCTAGGCGGGCTAGATTCAGACTTCGATGGCGACATATTCATGTATGATCGCCAGACCGATACGCTGACCTTCCAGACGCAGGAGAATTCAGTTCCTGGTTCCAGCTTTGCCTACGCACCGGCCATGTCGGCGGACGGCCGATGGATCGCTTATACGGCCTCAGACGACGACTTCGATCCCCAGGACGTCAATTTCACCGATGACATCTACCTGATAGACACCCAGGGGTCAGGGGACACCAGGATCACCCTGGTCTCCGGGCGCGTCAGGGACACGGGCGGTGACGATTATTCGTACGCTTACCGGTCCGCCATTTCCGAAGACGACCGCTACGTCGTTTACTCATCCTGGGCCACCAATTTGGCCAGCGGAAACACCAACAGCTTTCGTGACATCCTCATCTACGACCGCGATACGGGGACAAACTCCCTAGTCAGCGTGGACAGTTCTGAAGTTGCGTCAAACGGCAACTCGCTTACGGCGGCGGTCTCGGATGACGGACAGTACGTGGCGTTCGACTCCCTTGCGAATAACCTCGTCGGTGGCGACGCTAACGGGGTTCGTGACGTCTTCGTCCGCGACAACACGGCCGGCACCACCGAACGCGTCAGCATTACGGATGGCGAAGCCGAAGGGACCGGCGCCTCCTCCGAGCCGGTCATATCAGGTGACGGCAGGTACGTCGGGTTTTATTCGGTGGCAGCCAATTTGGTCGCCGGGGACGCGAACGGCGCCAGTGACGTCTTCATCCGCGACCGGACGGCCGGGACCACAGAACGAGTCAGCGTCAGCGACGACGAATTGGAATCGGTCGGCGGCGGGTCGTTCGGGCTTTCCATGTCCGCGGATGGCCGGTACGTGGCCTTCGATTCGGTGGCCACCAACCTGGTCACTGGCGACGCTAACGTGGTGCGCGACGTCTTCGTCCGCGACCGGACGGGCGGCACTACGGTGCGTGTCAGCGTCACGGACCTGGGCGTCGAAGGCAACGGCATCTCAGATAACCCGTCCATATCCGCCGATGGCCGCTATGTCGTATTCCGTTCCGCCGCCAGCAACCTGGTGGCCGGAGACGCCAATGTCGCAAATGACATCTTCATCCACGACTTGCAGACCAGTGCCACCGAACGGGTCAGCGTTGACGCTGCCGACGGTGACGCCAATGCGCGCTCCGACACCTACGGCCACAGCGCCGTCTCGGAGGACGGCCAGTACGTCACCTTCGAGTCAAACGCCACTGACATCGTGGCCGGCGACACTAACTTTTCCACTGACGTCTTCGTCCGCGACCGCGATGCCGGCACGACCATCAAAGTCAGTCCCATGTCCGACGGCAGTGAAGGCGACGACGGTTCTTACGAGGCGTCCATCTCCAAATCCGGGGCGCTTGTCATCTTCTCGTCCGATGCCACTAATCTAATCCTCGGTGATTTGGGCTTCAACACTGACGTATTCCTGGCCCAGACCATAAGCAATAATGATCCCGACGCCCCCACCGGCCTGGGCCCTGCCGGCTACGTAGACGGGTCATCCGATTCTGACACAACCCCAACCCTGATATTCATCTTAGACGACGATGATGCCGGCGACACGGTCCAGTACCGCGTCCAGATTGACGATACTGCCGGTTTCGGGTCGCCAGTCGTCGACTATACTTCGGCACTTGGAGCGCAGGGCGCAAAAAGCTTCACGGTCGGCCAGGCGGCCGGCGGCGGGTCATATGCCACGGGGATAGCCGGACAGATCCTGGTCGATTCGGATTACTATTGGCGCGCCCTGACGCTAGACAACTCAGCAGCGTCATCGGCATATTCTTCCGCCAATGGCGGAGCGGTCGCGTTTGAGATACTGACAGCGGTCGCGCCTCCCCCGCCGCCGCCATCAAGCAGCGGAAGTTTCATAACCCAGCCAACGCCGGTTCCAGTTCCGGTTCCTTTGCCAGTACCAACACCACTCCCTGCACCCGTACCGGCTCCCCAAACCAAGCCGACAACTACACCCAAGCCCAGCCCCAAGCCAACGCCGGCTCCCAAGCCTACGCCCACCCCGGCTCCAGTCCCGACCCCGACACTCAAGCCGACTCCCACACCCGCACCGAAGCCGCCTAAGGCGGAAAAGCCCAAACCTAAGCCTTGCTCCATCGATGACAAGAAGTTCATCAAGCAGGAAATGAAGGCAAAATACCACCAGGGACGGAAGGCCGCCCATGAGACGTGGCAGGCTGAGCTTCACGACGCCATCTACAAGTGGCGGGCCGCGAATGAAGCCGCTAAAAAAATGCCGAAGGACAAGAGCAAGCCCGCTACGGAAGCCGCCCATGGCGTCTTCAAGCAAAAACAGGAGGCCGCCCAGGCCAAGCGCAAGACCGCTTATGGCAAGGTTGATAAGGCCCACAAAGACGGCTTGGCAAGACTGAATGAGGGCTGCAC